>Ga0066662_10000451_pt1 | contig 17986 bp, 21 predicted proteins | sample GraSoiAngelo_111_FD_133939 | JGI IMG/M metagenome (GOLD analysis project Ga0066662, IMG submission 133939) | Grasslands soil microbial communities from the Angelo Coastal Reserve, California, USA - 14_0903_12_40cm | ecosystem: Environmental > Terrestrial > Soil > Grasslands | place: USA...
ATCTCAAGAAAATACAATAAATTTATTATATAAATTTAATTTAGGATAATAAATTCTATTTATTAATAAAGAATCATAAGAAAATCTTGTTTTATTTGTTATTCACTCTTCATTTAATGATTCGTTTAAAATAGGTAAAATTCTAATTATTTTATTAAAATATACATAAACACGAATACTTGCAGCTATACTATCTAAAAAATCGATATTACTATAAAATAAAGTTTCTCATGGTCTTGCTCTAAAAGCATAAGGCATTGAAGTTAATGCACCTACTGGACATAAATCTATTATATTACCTGATAACTCATCCAATAAATTTATATTTAAATATGTACCTATTTCCATAAATTGCCCTCTATTTAAAACACCTAATGAAAAATCACTTATTTCGTTAGAAAACCTAACACATCTAGTACAATGAATACAACGTGTCATTATAGTTTTTATTAATGGACCATTTTGACTAAAATTATCTATTGCTCTTTTTTTTGTTTCATAAAATCGACCTCTATCAGAACCAAAAATTAAAGATATATCTTGTGAATCACATTCACCTCCTTGATCACATATAGGACAATCTAATGGATGATTAATTAATAAAAATTCTAAAACAGCTTCTCTTGCTTCATTTACTCTTCTATTATTTGTATAAATAATCATATTATCTGCAATATTTATAGAACATGATACACCTAAATTATTATTTATTTGTATTATACATATTCTACAATTACCTGCTATTGATAATTTTTCATGATAACAAAAACAAGGTATAGTTATACCTTTATTATAACAGAATTGAAAAATTGTAAAATTATTTAAATTTTTATTATCATCAATATTATATTCTATATCATCAATACTTAATTTAACCAACACGACTTTCTTGATTAACTCTTTTTCGTATATAATATAATTTATTTTTATTAAATGTATAAAATTTTCTTCTATAATCCAAAAATTTTAATTTATATATACGATTATAAAAATAAGATACTGTAATTTCTATACTTGTTTTTATTATAATATTTCTTAAAATTAAAGTAACATCTGGTAATATAAAATTTTTTTTTTTTATTGATATACAAATCCCACTAAATATTAAAGCCATATTTTTTAAAAAAAATATAAATTCTATAATATCACCAACTTTAAAAGATTTTAACTTTAAAGAATTTTTTATAAAAGGTCTTTTTTTACGCTCTTGTATATAAAATTCAGCTTTTATTTTAAAATCTTTTTTTATATCTTTATAAAAATAATTAGCCAAACACATTTATTTATTTTTATAAGCAAAATTTAAATATAAATATTTTTTAGCACTTTCATTTAATATAGTGCCTTTATTTAAACAATTACCTAAAATATAACCATTAATAGATAACATTGGATATTTACCAAATTGATAAAAACCTATTTTATATTTAATTTTTTGACTGCTTTGTTTTTTACTATTTAAAATAGATACGAATCAATAAACCTTAGACATATTAGGTTTACCTTTTCTAATACGAATTACAGTATGCGGATAATTTTTCATTAATATAAAATTAAAATAAATTATATAATTTTAATAAATTTAATTTATTATATATTAAATAATATTTATTTAATCTTAAAATTTTTAAAAAATAACTTCTTTTATATTTTCTTTTTTTATTTATATATACATTATAACTAAAACTTATTTTATAATAAAGTAAACTTTTATTATATTTAAATAATTTTAATAAAAACATATCATTCATATGAAATATTGTATTTAATAAACTATTTAATCAAAAAATAAATAAAAAAATTAAAAAAAAATAAATTAATAAACTAAAAAAAAATAAACTAAATAAATTTTTTAATAATAAACTTTCTTTCAATTTCTTTTCTTTTTTTTTTAATATTTTATTAAAAAAAAAAGAAATAAAAAATTTTTTATTATTTAAATTTTTTATTTTTTTTTTGAAAACATTGAAAAAATTATTTAATGAATCATTATTTAAATTATTAAAAATCTTTTTAACATAAAATTGTTTATAAATTATTTTATTATAGATGTAATTATTAGAATATTCAGAATATTTCTTTGTTTTATTATATAATTTTAACATATAAAATTTATCAAAAAAATTTTTTATTTTAAAGCCATAAGCATATTTTTTTAAATTATATAAAAAATTTAATTTAAATATTTTAAACATATAAAAAATTTTAATTCTTTTGTTATTAAATTTTAATAATAATGAAAAAATATTATTTAATTTTATTATATAATTATATAACAAAATTAAATAATATATTATATTATTATTAATTAAAGTTAAAATTTTATAATAATAAATAAAATTTAAAAATCTAATAAATAAAATAAATATTTTAAATATATTATAAAAAAAAATTAACATAAAATAATTAATTAAAACATTTCATTATATTTACCTTTATAAAAAAGCTCCCCTTCATGTTCCACATAATCCTTTTTATGAAATATCCATAATACCCTTTTCATTTTATTATTAAATCAATCAATATAATAATTAAATTCAAATAATAAAAGATAAACATAATATCTATATATAAAATTATTATCAATTATATAATTCATTTGTAATCAAGTATTTGTATTATTTTGTATATTTAAAAATTTATTTATATTAAAAAAAAATATATGAAAAATAATATCTATATTTTGATTCAATAATATAGTATAATAATTTTTTAATAATAAAATAAAATGTTGTAATCTTTGTATATTAAATATATTATTTAAATTCAATATAAATTTTAATTTTTCTAATAAATCAAAAAAACGTGATTTCACTATAATATTAGATATACTCAAAGATGCACTAAATTCATCTTTATAAAATTTATTTTGTTGAACTGAAGTACTTGTATCAGTTCTCCAATTTAAATAATGATGAAAAAAATCATAATTTAATATATTTAATCTTGTATTGCCTCTGATACCACATTGAATTAAATATAATTTTAAATAATTTTGTGCACGCCGTAACATTTTTAGTCTTCGTGGAAAAAATCTTCTTCAAAAATATTTTAAAAAAAAAGGATCTATAATATAAAAAGATAAATAAATTAACTTATTATATAAATTTACCATTTTATAATTTTTTATATGATCAATTTTATTATTTAAATTATAAAAATCTTTTAAAAAATAAAAATCAATAAATTTTTTATTATATAATTCTATCATAAAATCAAAAAACATAACCTTATTCATATGCCTATAATATAAAAAAATATCAAAAGGTAAAGTATACATCATTTCTATAAATTCATCCAATTCTAAAAAACTAGATCTACCTAATTTAAACTTTCTTGTAAATTTAGATATTCGAGTTCTCATAACTAATTTATAACCTTCTATGCTTCTATTAATATCTAAAATATCTAATAAATTATCGTAATAAAATTCATACACATATTCAAAATTCTCTAATTTATTCATTTTTAATAATAAATTTAAATTAGAATTATCTAATAAATTAGTAAATGAATAAAAATTAATTAAATTTTCATTAATTATAAAATTTTTTAAATTAAAAGATCTTGTAGAATAGAATAAAAATCACTTATTGAAAAATCTTTCTTCTATATATAATTTAAAATGATCTATAGTTCATAACCTTTGGAATTTAAAAAATGGAATTTTCATTCTATTTTTTCCATATGGATTATTATGTAAAATAAATTTTTTTTTTTTACAAGTATATTCTTCAAAAAAATAATAACTTCTAACATATAAATTATAACGAAAATTTCTATAATGAATTATATATCAAGTATACATTAAAAAAAATAAATATGGAATTTTTACCATAAAACTTCTAATATCCATCATATTTTTATAATAATCTAATTTATTAATATTAGATTCAGATAAAATTAACGAGAATTCATTATAATTTTTTAAAAAAAATTCATCATTATATTCTTTTTTATTATTTAATATTTCATTATATAATATTTTAGATAAATAATTTCTATATTTTATTTTATTTTTTTTACTTTTTTTATTTTTTAATATTAATTTATGAAAAAAATCAAGACTAAATATATTAAAAAAATAAAAAATAAAATCTAAATAAACTTCATAAATACAAAATGAATAAAAAATATTATCTTGATAATTTAATAAAATATCATTACTTATATTAAAATTAGTAAATTCAGAATAGTCAAAAAAATCTAAATCCATTTTAGGTATCTTATCTCATTTATCAGGAGGGGTTAAAGCCATATCATGTTCATATTTAATTAAACCTAAATTTAAAAGTACAAAAAAATTTAAATTATATAAAAAAATAAAATAATTAAATAAAAATAAATAATTATTTTTATATTTTAAATCTAAAGTATAAGAATAAATAAAAAATTTTAAATCTATATTATAAATATATAATTGATATAAAACATTATTTAAAAAATAATAAAAAGTGGAATAATTAAACAAAAATAAAGATAAGCAATCTCTATCTTCATTATCTAATTCTAATATTTCATCTTCATAATTAAAAAATAAACAAAAATAAAAAATATTAAAAGCAGTATAAAGTATAAATGTTACTTCTTCATTATGAGTTCATTTATTATTATATACTTGTTGTTTAAACCTTAAATCACTTAATTTACTATTATTTAGTAAAAAAGGAAATTTATATCTAAATTTTTTTGGTAATAAAGAATTTTTCAAAAAACTACAAAATTTTTCACTTTCATCTAATTTTTTTTTTTCAAAACTATTATATAAAAATTCTCTTTTTACCCTTTCTTCATTTAATACATTATTTGCAAAATTATAACTAACCAATTTTACGATTTTTATTTAATCTTAATTTTAAACCCAATAATTTTAATATTGGCTTTTTTTTTAATTTATTATTTTTTATAAACTTCCATAATTTATACATTTTTAATATATTATTTTCTTTAAAATATTTCATTTTATTTATTTTATAATTTAACCGTAAATATATTTTTTTTAATTTATTTAATGTTAAAAAAATAAAATAATTCCCTTTTTTATATAATCTAATTTTTTTTATTAATATAAAACGTAAATTTAATGTTTTTTTAAAAGTAGAAAATCTTTCATTAATAAGTTTTTTACGTCATTTAGGCAAATTTTTTATAAAACAATTAAATTTTAAAGATAAAATTTTATCTTTAATTTTTCTTGTTTTTCATTTTAAATTTTGCATTAATTCATTATTTTTTATATATTTTTTTGTTTTAAAAATATTATTTATTACAATTTTTTTATAATATGAAAAAACTAAAAAAATTTTAAACCATACAAAATTTTTAATCATATAATTATATTTATTTAATATAATAAATTTAAAATTATTTAATAATTTTATAAAAATTTTTATAATAAAATTATAAAAATAAAAATAATATTTTAATATAATATTATTTTTATTTTTATAATTTAAATATTGATTAACAAATAATCTATAAAAATAATTAACAAAAAAATTTAACTTTATTGAATTTTTTTGTCTTAATTGCTTTTTTTCTAATAAATTATTTATCTTATATTTTACTTTTATTTTTTTATTTATTAAATAAAATCAAGATTTATTAAAAAAATAACAATCATTATATTTTAATGATTGTATAAAATTAATAAAAAATCATTTTAATTTTTTTTTATTTCTATATATTTTAAAAATACTCAAATATTTATTAAATTTTTTTAACATTCTATTTAAAAATAAAATTTTTAAATCTTTTGAATAATTATATTTATTATAAAAATATAATTTATTTTCATTAAATTTTAATAATTTATTATAATCAAAAAAAATAAATGAATTATTTAATGAATAAAATTTATAATTTAAAAATTTTATTTCTAATTTATTAGTAAAAATTTTTTTTATAGAATAATATATTTTTATTATTATATTTTTCTTTATAAAATAATAATATATATTTAAATATTCATATATATTAAATAACTTTAAATTTAGAGAAAGCATATATGTTTTTTTTAAATTTAAAAAATAATTTAATAATCAAATATTCTTTAAATTTGAAGAATAAAAATTTTTATTCTCTATCAAAGTTATAAACCAAATATTTTTTAATTTTTTTGTTTTTTTTAAATAATTAAAAAGATTTATATTTAAATTATTATAAATATAATCATAATTATTTAAATTATTTAAATTTTTAAAATTCTCAAAACTTTTATATAAAAAAAATTTTCTTTTTATTTTTTTAATATTTTTTAAAAGAAAATAACCTTTTAATCCTTTAAAAAAATCTAATAAAAAATAATACTTTTTACCTTTTTTAAAAATATTTTGATAAAAATTATATTTTAAAAAAATATTTTTACTCTTTTTATTAATCATTTTATAATTTACTTTTTTTAACATTATTTATAATATAAAAATTTTAAATACGTCTTACTTTACGTTTTTTACTCAAACCATAAGATTTATAAAGTAAAAAAATATATTTATCGATTTTAATTTCATTTAATTTAAACATTTTTCTTAAATTAAAAAAATGCCTTGAAAAATGCTGTTTTAAATAAAGATTTAAATATTTTATATTATTTTTTAATAATGCATTTTTTAAAGATACTACTATATTTAACATATTAAACGGTGATATTTTTTTTTTTTTATTTTTCCCTAATTTACAATTACCTGACGTTAATGTTATTATATGCTTTCTTTTGTAATTAGATAAAATTAAAAAAATATTACTATATCTTTTAAAAAAAAATAAACTACCTACAAATCTTTTATCTTTTTTTTTTAACTTTATTATATTAGACATTTAATCAGTATCTAAAATAATTTTATATCTTTTTTTAGTACTTGCATTAGTACGAGTACGTTGACCCCTTACAGGTAAACTATCCTTATGTCTAATACCTTTATAACTTTCTATTTTATATAAATTTTTTATATTTTGAAAGATAATACGTTTAATTCTAATTTCTAATCAAGTAAAAAAATCTAAAATATAAGTTAATATAAAAAAATTATATAAATTAATATTATTTAAAGAAAAAGGATAAGAAAAACCTAATCTCGAACATATAAATATTGATTTTAATCAACCAATACCATAAATTAATTGTAAACTTAACCTTATATCTCTTTTTATATCTAAATTATATTGTTTATATGTAAACATCTTATAATATTATATATAATAAATTTTATAAATTTTATTAAAAAAACCAAACTTATATAATAAATGATATGTCAAAAATAAAGTATATACTTTATTTTTGACATAATATTGCTTTAAAAATAATTTATTAAATAAATAAACTAATAAAAATTTTGATTCAAAAATTATAATAAATTTATTTTTCATTTTAATAATATTATCTAAATTTATTTTTACCTGGTTTTATAAGCAATATTTGCCTAGGATAATATAACCCCTGTTGTCTATAAATAACAAATTCTTTTAAATATAAAATACTAATTATAGTTACTGATAAAACCTCTTTACTCGTACTAATAAAAAATAATCTACGCGTTCTATTTTTTAATAAAATACATAATGGTATATGTATATAAAAAAAATTATTTCTATTAAAAAATACTTTTATTAAATTTTTTGTAACATTAAAAATCCTATAACCCAATCCTTTTAATTTTAATCTAAAATAATAAAAAATAAAAAATCTATTATAAAAATTAAATAAATGTTTTAAAAAGGTTATATAAAAATTTTTTTTTAAAAATATAAATTTATAATTATTATTATCCAATTTATAAAAAAATATTGGAGGGATTTTAAATATAAAAAAACGAAAATTAATTATTATAATAATAGTATTATATACTAAATCAATATAATAATTAAAAAATTTAAAAAATTTATAAGAATTTAATAAATATTTCATATTATAATTTTATTTTACATAAAATTTCTCCTGAAATACTTTTTTGCAATATAGCATCATTACTAGTAATAAGCCCCTTAGATGTTGAAATTATATAAAAAGTAGAAAAAGAATATTTTCTATAATTGTGAGATAAAATATTTAAAGTTCAATAAACTCTTCTACTTGGTTTAGATATTAAATCTATTGAATATATAGCAGATCTATTATTTCTATATTTTAAATAGACTAATATCTTACATTCATTTTTTAACATATAAAAAGAACGTATTAAACCAATTTTATATAATAAAATTAAAAAATTTATAGTTAATTTATTTTTTAAAACTTTTATAGATAATAAACGCGCTTTATAACCTACTTTTATTCGTGTAATTAAATCAGCTAATATAAAATTATTCATTTATGATTAAAAAGATGCCATTCTTACTCCTATAAATAAACCATTTAAAAAATAAAATCTACTAGAATATCTACATAATTTAAAAAATCTAAAAACAGAACGAGACCACATTGTTCTTACACAACTTCTTCTAAAAAAAGATATACTTGAATATTTATAAAAATAAAAATTTCGATATATCATTTTTATAATTATATTTGATTTAAAACTATAATATTTATTTAATAATATAAATTTACTTAAATTTTTTTTTAATTCCTTTTTTTCCATTTTTTTTATTTCAAACTTTTGTTTATTCATAAAGTATTTATTAAATTTTATATTTAAATATATAAAATAAATTATCTATACATAATTTTTCAATTTTTATTAAAAAAAAACTAAAATTTAATTTATATTTTAAATTAAAAAAACCTAATGTATTTTTCTTTTCAACAAAAAAATTCATATCATTTATACAAAAATTTCAACAATCTAATTTTTTATTTAAATCTAAATTAGATTTATTTATCATATAATATATATCATTAAAAAAAAAATATAAAGGATAATACATGCTTTTATCAAAAAAATTATATTGAATAAAAAAATTATAATAATTGACATTTAACTTAAACTTATAAACATAATTAGTAAAAAAAGGCAACACCCCAAAATAATATTTAAAAAAAAATATATGACTTAAAATACTTATATTATTTAAATCATTTATATTGTAAACATCAAAAAATAAAACTAATTTATTAAATTCCAAAATATTTATAGGATAAAAAAATTTAAAACTATTTTTTAAATATAAAATAAAACGACCTATATATTTATAATAAAAATAATAATCTAACATTTATTTTTTTTATTTATATAATACAAATAGAAACACAACCTAAAGAAGGCCATTTCATACAAAATTCTCGAAGTATAGGTCCATATACTTTATTAGATAAAGGTACTACTTGCTTTGATACTATGACAATACTATTTTCACCAAATTTAAAAAAAATACCATTAATACGTGGAAAATTAATTTTTGTTCTTACAATTAAGGCTCTATGCATAGAGCCTACATTAAAACGCTTTTGAAAACGTGGTTTTAATTTTAAAAATTTTTTTATATTAATTGAATTTACACATATTATAATTAAATCACCTAAATTAGCTATACGATTTTTTGAAGATTTTAAAACTTTTATACAATATACTTTTACAATTGCAGTTTTATCTGTAGCTAATAAAAAAGTTTTTAACTGAATCATTTTTTTTAATAATAATTAAAAAATATATTTGTTTTAAAAGGTAATTTACTAGAAGCAGACTTTAAAGCTTTTAATCCTAAATTTAATGTTTTACTTATATAACAAATAACTTCACAAATAACTTGACCTTTTCGAATCAAACAAATTCAAGTATAATGGGATCCTTTACCTTTACCCATTCTTGATGCAACTGGTTTTTTTGTTATAGAAACATTTGTAAATACTCTTAAATATACAACACCTTGTTTTTTTAAAATTCTACGAATAGTTTTCCTACATGCTTCAATTTGATTATACGTTAGTTTACCATTTTCTAACGACTTTAATATCAAATTGCCTTTTGTTGAATTAAAATTTTTTTGTTCCGATAAATAAAGATTAGAGGAAGAAGGTTTATGGTTTTTTTTATATTTTAATCTACTAGGATTTTGCTTCATTTTATATTTTAATAAATTAATAAATATTTAAATTTTTCATTATATAAACTTTTATATAAAATAATTTTTATACTAATTGCACTATTTTTTAAAGGAATTGTAAAAAAAAAATAATCTAATTTTACAGATAATGTATTTAAAGGTACCTTCCCATGCATATACCATATATTACTAGCGCGTTGTTTACGACTAAATCGTCCTTTAAATGCTAACTTATATCCTAATAACATACTATAATATTTAATAATATTACTATTTCGTATATTCCTCGCATTAAATTTTTTTATTTGTAATCAAATATATTTAAAATAATTAAACTTTAATAAATTATTAAAAAAAAATATAGAAAAATAAAATTTTTTTAATCCAATATTTAATTTATTATTTGTATTTATTAATAAAAAATTATATATTTTATATATTATATTATTTAATATTTTTTGTTTTTTTAGTAAATTTAATTCTCAATAAAAATTTATAAATATATTTATATAAATATATTTATAAATTTTTAAAAAATTATATAAATTAAAAAATTTTTTTTCTTTATTACTAAAATAAATATATAAATCATATATATAATTATTATTATTAATATAATATAAAAAATTTTCTTTTATATATAAAAGAAAAAATTTATGTATTAAATTTTTAAATTTTAATTTTAATTTAAAATTATTACGTTTAATTAAATTATTAAAATTATATAATTTATTATAATTTTTTTTTTTATTTAATCTACATAATTTATAAAGCTCTTTTTTTATAGGATTTAATACACTATAAAAACTATAATTATTCTTTAACTTTATACCTATATAACGACATAATAAACGCGCTGTTATATTCCTATTAGATAAAAAAAAAAATCTATAAGATATATTTCTTATTTTATTTAAAATAAAAAATATATTATTTAAAAAAGATATTATTATTTTAAATTCTTTAAAAAAAAATTTATAACCTAAATAATTATATAATAAAAAATAAACTTTATTACGTATATTATTTTTATTAGCCTTAATTTTTATATTTTTTAAATTCATTAAAATAGATTTTAATAAAGAAATAAAAAAAAATAATAAAAAACTATAATTTAACTTAATTTTCATAAATTTATAATCTAAATATTTAAAAACAAATAAAAATAATAGCATTGATTTAAATTTTAAAATTTTATCAAAAATTTTATTTTTTGAATTAAATCCAACTTTTTTTAATAAAAACATTACAAATTCAAATAATGTTAAATTAGAATATGAATCATTAGTCTCATTTTTATTTAATTTATAATTTTTATATTGATATTCTTTAAAATTTCTATTTTTTAATAATAAATTATTATAATTAATTAAAATATTATATTCATATTTTTTATTTAATTTTAATTCGTCTAATTCCAATTTTTCTTTTTTTAAAAAATTTATATTAAATGTATTAATTATTGCTTCATTACATTTCATTAATAAATTTTTATAATAATCTTTAAAATCATTTGATTTAAAAAATAAATTATTTTCAAAAAATATATTTTTTTTTTTCTTTTTTTTTTTATAAAATATTTTATAAAAAAATATAAGAAAAAAAAATACATCAATATTATTAATAAATAACTTAAAAGAATCACTTATTTTCCTAATTTTATTATTTCTATTATAACTAAAAAATGAAGAATATAAATTATTAATACATTCAAATGATAATTTTTCAAAATCAATATGATATATATATATATTAATTAAATATATTTTATTATATTTTATAATAAAAAAATTACTTAAAAAAATACCACTCCTTAATATTCTTTTTTCTGTTAAAAAATAATATAAATAATTTCTTAATTTTAGCATACCATTAAAAAATTCAGGATAATATATATTTTTAACAAATCATGAATCCTCTCAACTTTTAAAAAAACTTAATCTAAACGCTATAGGATTTATTAAATGACCCATAAAATTATTTTTTCTTTAAACCCTTAGCTTTATTTTTATTCTTTTTTAATAATAATTTTAATTTTTTACGATAAGCTATACGTTCTCCTAATACTTTAGTTAAAAAAAACTCACCAAATTTATGCCCTAAATGTTGTTTTGTAATTAATAATTTACCTATTACTTTACCCTTATAACATCTATAAGTTTTATCTAAAAATTTACTAGTTAAAGTAACATTTCTTATAAGGGTTTTTTTTTTTTTAAAAAACATAAAAGAATTAAAATTATAAGGATATTTTCAACAAGATCTTTTTATCATTACTTTTTATTTAATTTAAATTTTTAAATAAACGACGTTTTTTATTATCTATTTTTTTATTTTTTGTATGTTTTCATTTAAAAACAGTATGCCAAGCATTAACTGGTATTTTAGGCTTCGATCTTTTACCATTACCTCCACCATGTGGATGATCACATGGATTTTTAGCCACTCCTCTAACTTTAGGCTTAAAACCAAAACTTCTATTTTTCCCTGCTTTTTTTATATATATATTATTTAATAACTTACTTGACATACTACCATAACTAGATATACAATTCAATGATAAATGTAATTCTCAATTTGAATTCAATTTTAAAATTCCTTTAGTTTTAGTTTTACCTATTAATACACTGCTAGTATCTGCAGCTCTACATAAACTACCACCTTTAAAAGGTTTAAATTCTATATTACTTAATACAGAAAATAAAGGCATATTTAATAAAGGCATTGAATAACCATTTTTTATTACATCTTCTTTATCTTTTTTATAACTACCAAAATAAACAAAACTTTTCACCTTTATATTTTTTTGAATTAAAGCTAAACACCCTAAACCATTTTCAAATAAAATTAAACCTAATTTACATGTTCTATTTGGATCATAATATATATATATCAACATACCATATTGATTTAAACGCCTATAAAAATCTAATATTCTATAATTTACTTTATTACCACCCCCTCTTCCTCTTACAGTTACTCTACCAAAATTACATCTCCCACCTGTTTTTTTTATACCTTTAATAAATTTTTTTTTAAAAAATTTAATTATATAATAAGTTATCATTTAAATTAATTTTATTAATTAAATAAAAAAAATATAAAATTAAACTTTTTTTAATATAATTTATATTATTAAAAAAAAATAAATATAAAATATTTACTAATATTTTATATTTATTAAAGATGGAAGCTAATATAATATTTATAATATATTTATAAAAATTTAATTTAATTATAAATTTATTAAATAATTTTTTTCCTATTAATAAAAAATAATTTAATAATTTATTATAATTAAAATTAACTTTAAATAAAGTTAAAAATAAATTATATTTTCTTAAAATTTTTAATATATTAAAAATTTTAAACTTATCTTTAAAAAACATATATATAATTAAAAAAAATAAAAAAAAATAAAAACTTAACAATAAAGTTTCATCATTAATAAAATATACATAATTTATTAAAAAACTAAAAAAAATAACTAAAATAAATAAACCCATTTTATCAAATTATTCTAGAATATCTATATCTATAGAAGATTTATAAAATAAATCATTAATTATAATATTAAATATTTTACTATTATAATTAAATTTTTTTATTAAACTATATAATAAATATTCTTTTAATAAATCTTCTTCTGCTAAATCTAAATCATCTTCCAATAAAATATCATTTAATTCCAAATAATAATTAAAATTGAAAACTATTATATTATTATTAATTAAATTATTAAAATCATTATATAAATATGAATCTAAAAAAGGATTCTTGACTAATAAATCTAATGGATAAAACATATTACTTAAAATAACTTTATCTTCTTTTAAATTATCAAATACTTTTTTTAATTCTTTATAAAAAGGATAATCTTCTTTTTTTATTGTATACCCATCTTCTATTATTTTATTACATAAAATTTTAAAATATTGCATATAATCATATATAATTACTAAATGTCAACCTTGATTTATAAATGAATAAAAAATATTAAATCTATTTAAATAATCAAAATTAAATTTTTTTTTTATTCTTCTATTATTAAAGAAGTTAAATTTAGGATATAAATATGTATAAACATAATCTATATTAAACTTATCCCTTTTTATTATATTATTTAATTGAAAAACATAACCAAATCTTGTTTTATAAACTAAATCATATTTATATATCATATGTATAATTAAAAAAAAAAATACAAAAACCCCAACTACTGATATTAAAGATCCTACTGAACTTACATAATTTCAATTAGCATATATATCAGGATAATCAGGAATTCTTCTAGGCATTCCTGCTAAACCTAAAAAATGCATAGGAAAAAAAGTCATATTAACACCTAAAAAAGTTAATCAAAAATGAATTCTACCATAATGTTCTGAATATTTGATACCTGTAAATACATCAATCCAATAATAAAATGCTGAAAATAAACCAAAAACAACACCCATTGATAATACATAATGAAAATGACCTACAACATAATAAGTATCATGTAAAGCTATATCTAAACCTGCATTAGCTAATACTACTCCTGTAACACCACCTAAAGTAAATAAAAAAATAAAACCTATTGCAAATAACATTGGTACAGTCATATGAATTAAGCCCCCTGCCATTGTAGATAATCGACTAAATATTTTTATTCCTGTAGGTACAGCTATAATCATAGTTACTGCTGTAAAATAAGCTCTAGTATCTACATCTAATCCAACTGTATACATATGATGTGCTCATACTATAAAACCTAAAAAACCAATAGTCATCATTGCATATACCATACCTAAATAACCAAATATTGCTCTATTAGAATATTCTGCTACAACATGACTAATTACACCAAAGGCTGGTAATATTAAAATATATACTTCAGGATGCCCAAAAAATCAGAATGAATGTTGATATAAAATAGGATCTCCTCCACCTGAAGGATCAAAAAATGATGTATTAAAATTTCTATCCGTTAAAAGCATTGTAATAGCTGCAGCTAATACAGGTAATGATAATAAAAGAAGAACAGCTGTAATAAAAACACTTCAAACAAAAAGTGGTATCATAGACATTTTTAAACCAGGTACTCTCATATTTAAAATAGTAACCATAAAATTTATAGCACCTAATATTGATGATATACCAGCTAAATGTAGACTAAATATAGCAAAATCGACTGCACCACCTGAATGTGCTAATATACCACTTAATGGAGGATATACTGTTCAACCTGTACCTGCCCCTGTCTCTATAAATGCTGAACATAATAATAATATAAAAGATGGAGGTAATAATCAAAAGCTTAATGCATTTAAACGAGGAAATGCCATATCAGGTGCACCTATTAGTAAAGGTACGAAACAATTACCAAATCCACCTATCATGCTTGGCATTACCATAAAAAATATCATTATAAATGCATGAGCTGTTACAACTACATTATAAAATTGCCAATCCCCTCCTAATACTTGCACCCCTGGATAAGCTAATTCTACTCTAATAATTATACTAAATAACGTTCCTATTATACCTGCTATAAATCCGAATAATAAATATAAAATCCCTATATCTTTATGATTTGTAGTACTTAATCATCTATATAAATATAAATATGATTTTTTCATTCTTAATTTAATTCTCTTTTATATAATAATATTTTTTTTTTTCATTCAATTTTTGTAAATTATCAACATTATTTAATATATTATATGTATTTTTATTTAATAATTTTAAATTATATTTTAAATTATATTTCTTTTTATATATATTATTAAATTGATATAAATAAAAATAATCATTTTTATTATATTTAGTTTTATAAATAATATCTTTATATGCATATTTTAAATTACGAATATCAAACATATTATATATTATAATATCTAAAAAATCTAATTCATTTAAAATCGTTTCACCACCATTAAAATTAAAAAAAAAATAACAATTAAATCATAAATAATATTCACCTTTTAATAATCTAAAATAAAAATTAGCATCTGTATCATAGTCTATATAAACATATCATTCATCATCTATATTTGTTTGTATTGTAAAAAAACTTAATTGTTCGAAAGCTAATTTTCATATAGAATAACAAACCTTCATTAAAAGCATTAAAATAAATAATAAAGGAATATTAAAATACACAAATATTATCATTAATATATTTAAATAAAAAACTCGTAAATATTTAAATAGCATTTTTTATTATAATATTTTAATAAATAATTCTTTATTTAATAAAAAGTAAACTTTAAAATTATCTAATAAAAAATTTATGATTTCTATATCTAAATTTTCCCTTAACATAATTTTTAAAGGTTCACTAAATATTGTATTTTTTAAAAATTTATATAATTCTTTTTCATAAAGATTAACTAAATTTAAAGGTATTTCATCTAAAAATCCATTTAAAGCTGCATATAAAAATATAGTTTGTTCAGAAATATCAATAGGCTCATTACGGTTTTGTACTAATAATCTTGTTAATTTTTCACCTCTATCCACTAATCTTTTTGTCACATCATCTAAAACAAATCCTAATTTTGTAAAATCTTCAACTTCTCTAAATTGTGCTAATTCTAATTTTAAAGAACCTGCCATTTTTTTTAATACTTTATTTTGAGCTGCAGAACCAACTCTACTAACAGATAAACCAGGACTTACAGCAGGTCTTATACCTCTTGTAAATAATTCAGATTCTAAAAATATTTGACCATCTGTTATTGATATTACATTTGTTGGTATATAAGCCGATACATCACCTTGAATCGTTTCTATTATAGGTAAAGCTGTTAATGATCCTTTATTATCTGCTAAATTAGCTGCTCTTTCTAATAATCTAGAATGTAAATAAAAAACATCTCCAGGAAAACCTTCTCTACCAGGAGGTCTTCTTAATAATAATGATAATTGTCTATATGATACAGCATGTTTACTTAAATCATCATATACTATTAATACTCTTAAACCTTTTGACATAAAAAATTCACCCATAGCACAACCCGCATAAGGTGCTATATATTGTAAAGAAGCAGCATCAGAAGCTGTTGCTGCTACTATTATACTATAATCCATACAATTTTTATCTAATAATAATTTATGAATACGAGCTACTGAAGATCTTTTTTGTCCTATTGCTACATAAATACATATAGTATCTTTTTTTTTTTGATTTAATATAGCATCTATAGCTATAGAAGTTTTACCTGTTTTTGAATCTCCTATTATTAATTCTCTTTGACCATGACCTATAGGTACTAAACTATCTACTACTTTAATACCAGTTTCTAATGGAACATTAACTGAAGATCTAGCTATAATAGAAGGTGCTCTAGCTTCTAAATTATTTCTGCTTTCAGCTATTATAATACCTTTATTATCTAAAGGCTCTCCTAAAGGATCTACAACTCTACCTAATAGACCATCACCTACAGGTATACTCATTAACTCATTCGTTAAAGTTACAAATTGACCAGGTTTGATTGAAAAATCTGATGATAAACAAACTGCACTTACTCATTTAGGCCCTAAATTTAAAATTAAAGCTTTTTGTGTTTTAGGGCCTTTTAATGTTGTATTTATATAAATTTCAACCATTTCCCCATTTGCTACATTTTGTAAACCTAATATATTTACAATACCATCACCTACACTTTCAACTATACCTATATTTTTAAAAAAATTCCTTGAAAAAAACATAATTAAAAAAATTATGTTTTTTTCAAGGAATTTTTTTTAATATATAAACAATACTAAAAAAAAACTAAATTATTAATATAATTTAATTAGAAAAATAATATCTCAATTTTATTATTTTTCTTAATTTAATATTTTTAATAAAAAAATCATAAATACTAAAGATATAACAAAAATAACACCAATAAACTTATAATAAAATAACGGTACTATAAGCATACATAAAATCATAACAAAAATATAAAAAAATACAGGATATAATAAAAAACTTCTTTTATAATAAGCTGTCCTATTTTTTCACATTAAAACAAAT
>Ga0066662_10000452_pt1 | contig 17985 bp, 10 predicted proteins | sample GraSoiAngelo_111_FD_133939 | JGI IMG/M metagenome (GOLD analysis project Ga0066662, IMG submission 133939) | Grasslands soil microbial communities from the Angelo Coastal Reserve, California, USA - 14_0903_12_40cm | ecosystem: Environmental > Terrestrial > Soil > Grasslands | place: USA...
CAGTTCACAGAAATATGGCACTTCGGGCCGTGGACCGACCAGGCTCATCTCTCCGCGAAGAATGTTGAATAACTGCGGCAATTCATCCAGACGAAACTTCCTGATGAAGCCGCCGACGCGGGTAATACGCGGATCGCCGTTGGCTGTCCACTTGGGCGTGCCTTGCTCTGAACCCTGGCGCATGGAACGGAACTTGAACATCTGGAAAGTGCGTCCGCCTAGGCCAATGCGCTCCTGCTTGAAGAGCACCGGAGTGCCGCTTTCCAGAAAAATGGCCAGGGCCGTCAGCAGCATGACTGGCAGGCTGATCAGGATCAACACTGTCGAAACCATGATATCTACAGCGCGTTTCACGGAAAGCAGAAGGCGGGATTTATAGAATCCGTCCGAAAGAATCAGCCAGCTTGGCTGCAGTTGTTCCAGCATGATGCGGCCGGTAATGCGCTCATAAGCAGAGTGGGCGTCCTCAATAGGAAGCCCCTGGAGTTTGAGTTCCGCCAGTTGCTGAATGGGCATTACCCCCCGGCGCTCGCCCAGCGAGATTACCACCCGGTCAATCTGCTCGGTCTCCACGATCTCTTCCAACTGCGAAACGCCTCCAAGAATCCCGGGACTTACCAGCGGTTTAGCGCACGCTTCTCCGCCTTCATCGAGAAAGCCTACTACCTTATATTGCAGTTCAGGGGCGCGCATCATCTCGCGGGTAAGCCCAATTCCCTGCGCTCCAGTGCCCAGAAAGAGCACGCGTTCCACCGGACGGCTAAAGCCTTTGTGCATTTCCATGGTCAGCCGCCATCCAATCATCAAAGCCACAAGGATGGGTGCAGCCAGAATGAGAATGCCTCGTTCTACGCGGATGGAAGGCAATACGTAATACAAGACGGTCAAACTAAGAAAAGAAACTCCTGTGGACTTTAATATCCGGGCGAATAGAAAACTGCGTTTGCGGATGGCGCGGAGATCATACAAATCATTGTAGTAAAAGGCCAGCTGGCACACGGCTGTAACACAGATAAACCGGGGCCACTGTTGCGTAATGTAGTAATGCACAGCGCTGAGGTCGAAAGCGCGCAAGCCAATCGCCAGTACCAGCGCCGTCATGATAAACAGGCTTTCAGAAGCGACCAGCAGCAGTGTCTTACGATGAATATAATGGCCACCGATCCGGACTAGTGTCTGGCCATAGGTTCGATGAATCAGCTTGAATTCAGATGTTGCCATTGCTGAAGCTGCTATATTGCATTCTTTCTGCCAAACAATCTGAATGTGTGGGCCCGTCTTATTTTCGTAGATAGTTAGGTGCAAACAGTCGGAAGTAGCTGCTTTCTTGTGAAAACCGTTTCACGTCTGCGCTGGAGAGGGGTTTCAGGAGAATGCAAAAGATTGCACCTGCGGCGCTGTGGCAGTCTAGGGAATTATCGTAATGTAAGCGACTGAATCCCCACCAGTATTAAAGCCCTGCTGTTTATCTCCTGCGTTTACGTGGCTTAGTGATCAGAAGTCCAATATGGGCAGAGTGGCAGGGAAAATGCAAAACATCTTACAATCTACCTTCTGTGGACTGCTCCAGAGAAGGCTTGTATGGGCTGTGAATGTCCCGCGTGGTTCGCAGCCGCGAGCGTCGTCCTCCGCTGCCTTCCCCAGTGCAACATGGCGGACGACGAAGAACAATACCGGCCCAGACCGCTCAACCAGGCTGTTAGGGCCGGTTATTGCTATCGAATGAATTGTTCCTGTAATTGTGATGGAAACATGCGAATTCTCGTGACTCGCGGGGCTGGATACACAGGAAGCGCGGTTTCCCTGAACTCAAAGGCGCAGTCCCTACACCCGCGGCTGGCCGATTTCTTGCTCGCTCGGCGGGAGAAAACGCTGTAGACCAAAGAAGATGATTTCGTTTCCCAGCACTCGTCTCAAAAGTAAGAAGCGTTGCCGGCTTCGATCCTAGTGCAGAAGTATCTCCGTCCCGCCGCAGTGAAGGCAGGAGTACTCGTGAACGGACAGAAGATACGCTTCGGGTTCCACAACTTCCGCATTCATTGGCTTTGGCTGGTGAAGATGAAAGTGGCTCCAAAAGCTGTTCAGGATTCTTGCGTCAGGCACCCGTCACGACGACGCTTTAGCTCTATGCTCAATCGGATATGAAGTAAAAGCGTGACGCCCAAGACAGGTCCTTGGAGCAGTTTGCTTTGAGACAGAATTCATCGCCTCAGGGAGCGAATTCAGTGATTATCTTGAGACCCTTAGTTGGGAAAAAATCGGTGAAATCGTGTAACTCCCTTTGGAATGATGGTGGCCAGGGACGGAATCGAAGACCAACGGGGGGTATTGATAACACGCAAGTTGTTGATTTTGCGTTCTGCAAGAAGGCTAAAAGGGCCACTCTGCAGGGTCGGCGATGTATCTGCCAGGATACTATGATTGCCAAAGACCGTGTGGACAGAACAGAAACGTGCATAACCGATACCATTGCGGAAATCGGCTCTGCGTTCCTTTGCGCACATACGGGCATCAGTTAAGCCGGAGATCGAGACCAACACCACGGCATAATTGCGATGTTCACGCATCTCAATGCGGGTTTGCAACATTCATGCAACGGCAAAACCGCAACCTGCTATGACCTCTTTGAGCTTATCTTCCGAAGTAAGATTTTCGTCAAATTCGATGACAACTCTGGCATCAGGATAACTCGCAGCGGCTCGCACCACCCCTCTCTCGCGGAGCAGTATCACCTCGAGCCCCGTTGCACAGGTAATACACGTGAATCCTTTTACCTGATATGTTACCTTCAGCGTGGGTTTTGGAGAGGCAGTCAGGTCAAGCCCCGCTTTGACCATTCCAAGTCCAATCGTGGTTCCGGCCATTCCGGTTACTACACTTAAGAACTTCCTTCTATCCATGTGGCCCTCCTAATTTGCTTCACTACTTCCAGGTTCATAATTCCATGCTGTTTTGATGGAAGCACGGTCAGCGAAACGAAGATCAACATATTCTCGAATTCGATTTTGGTGTTGAGCACACCGGTTTCGATCATAAGGTCGCGCACCATAGCGAAGTCCACCTTGCGGGGAGCAAGCGGGTTGTAGACTACGCGGTTCAGCGGATTGGTGAGGGCTCAACGCAACAATGCAGGATTCTGGTGATAATAGAAGCGTCCCACAAAATCAGCCGCATCCTCACGATACAGCTTGCCTTTTCCAGCCAGAGACCGGAACGAGCGATGCCATCAACCAGGATTTGCACCGCCTCCGGCCGCTGGTCAATCATGTCCTGCCGCACCACCAGGACACAGGACATGTAGTCGGGCCAATATTCCCGCGCATGAACAAGACGCGGCCATAGCCACTCATTTCAGCTTGCGATGGAAACGGCTCTCCCATGGAGAATGCATCGATGGCCTTGGCGGCCAAAGCTCCAGCCACAAAACAGTTCTCATTCATGCCCAGAACTCCAGAGACACAATCAACCCGCCTTTCAAAGGCTCATCAGGTCGGTCTCGATTGGGGATACGCAACTGGCGCAGCGTGAGCTTTGTGGTATATCTCTTTCTTCCGCCCGTTATCTTGATAAAGCGACGCGAGATACTCGTAGGTTGATGGAAGTGTTGCCACCAGATATTCCGACCGGCTTCTGAGGTTTTCGAACTGCTTCAGCGCCGGTGCGTGGCCACAGTAGTCAAGGATCGGCAGGCCTTCAGTGGGCCGGAAGCCGAGGCCCAGCAACATAACACTATAGGAGTATGCTTCAAACCCGTGAAACTGTGGATTGATGGTCCGGTTCGTAGGCAAACGCCGTTTCCATAACTCAAGGTTCTCCGCCAGATTTTCCGGTATCCTGATCTCTGTTTTGGTCGCTTTCCAAAACGCGGAATCTGCCCTGGTGCTGGCAACATAGTGGAGCACAAGAAAATCGCGGACGCCATCAATGCAACCAGCAATGGCTTTGTTGTAGCTCTTCACCGTCGCCGGATCAATCGAGTTGCCGGGAAAATGATTGACCAGTTCTTCGATGGCATGCTGAATAAAAAATATTCCGGTTGATTCCAGAGGCTCGACAAAACCGCTCGCCAGCCCCACTGCCACACAATTTTTGACCCATGAGTTGCGGTTCCTGCCTATGCGCATCTTGATGTGGTTCGGTTTGCAGCCCTTCGAGCGTTCGCCCAGGTGCTCTCTAAATTCCCTCTCTGCTTCTTCCGGAGAGATGAAGGCGCTGGAGTAAACATAGCCCGTTCCGGTCCGGTGAAATAGTGGTATGTTCCACACCCATCCGGCAGAAAGCGCAGTGGCAGAGGTGTAAGGATTAATTCCTTCGTTCTGAGGATCGCTCGGCACCTGCATGGCAACGGCGCGGTCGCACAGGAGAGACTCCGAAAATGGAATAAACGGCTCTCCCAGCGCCTTATTGATGAGCAGGCTGCGGAACCCGGTGCAATCCACGAACAAATCTGCGTCAAGCCGCCCATGAGCCCTCGTCTGCACGCCCAGAATACTTCCATCTTCCGCCAGCACCACGTCATCCACCTCGTCCAGTATTTCTGTAACACCCCTCTCCTGCGCGTATTTAGCCATGAACTTTGCAATCAGGCTTGCATCGAAATGATAGCCGTATGGATACTGGACTTTTAATTCGCGCAGCAAAAATGAATCATTGGGACAATCGGCAACTTGCTTGGCAAAGAGGTTATCGTAGACCCGGCCATCCATATACCGTGGTGATCTCTGGGCCTCGCAAATTGCCGGGATGACAAAACAGGATTCATCAAAACATTCTTCCCGGTCGCCCTTCAGCCACCACTCAGCAACATTATGTCCCTGAACCACTTCATACCTCTGAAATGGGTGGTAGAAGTGGCGACGCTCAGCGTTCCAATTTACAAACTTGATAGCGAGCTTGTAACTGGCGTTGCACGCCGGCATCCAGTCTTCCTCTTGCAGGCCAAGGAACTTGAAAAAGAGGTGGATGGTGCTAAACGTGGCTTCACCCACGCCAATGGTGCCTATAGTGGCGGATTCCACCAGGCTGATATTGACCTGGCGGCCGAATACTTTGCTCAGGTATGCTGCTGTCATCCATCCAGCAGATCCACCTCCAACAATCAGGACTTTCTTTGGTTTACTCTCCATTTTAGGTTCTCCTTTTGCAAATAGAGCAGCAGCAATTACCGGCAAGGTCGCCGGCACTGCTTTCCCGCTTGGTTGAAGTTCATTGAATGGGAAACGAAGAAAAAGCTATGTAGCAGCTAGCAATTAGCAACTGGCAAAAACCGAACAACACCTAAATCTTTAACCGCAGAGCACGCCAAGGCCGCAGAGGAATTGCGGAAAAGAAAGCTAACCATTTGCTCGGCTTTCGCCTTTGACACGCGAAATATCGCCATTCGACAAGGTCGATCCCGAGCTGGTTGAATCAATCGAACTTGATCTCATAATGGGCCTTAAGAAACTGTGGCTCACACTTCACCCGCAACGTCTTGAATATTTGGAATTCCTCGTTAGACTCGAGTCATTATATGCAGATGAACCTATGAGAATTTTCACTCTCAATTATGATCTTTTAATTGAAGAGATCTGTCGCAAAATCAGATTAGGCTGCACTGATGGCTCTCGAGATGGGACATTCAGCTTGAACGCGGTGCAGGTATTCGCTCACGCGGGCAAGATACATTTGCAGAAGCACCGACGCGAGTAATTTTGTGGGAAGGAGACGAAGAACCGAAGAATCCGCGCATCGAACTTTTCAAGCTTCATGGCTCAGTAAATTGGTTTGAGTATAATCGGGCCCTGAGTCAATACTCAACACCTCTTAATCTAGTGATTTCCCTCTTCCGTCCGGCAAGATTTAAGCCAGGTTTGGAAAGGCCAATCCCTGCTGCAGTTCCGGCGGTGGTGCCCATCACTCGATTCAGAAATTCTCTTCAATCCATCAAATCTTCTCCTACTGCGCCTGACTGCTTCCAGGCTCGTAATTCCACGCTGTCTTGATTGAAGCGTGATCCGCAAAGCGCAGATCAACATACTCATCAAATTCAATTTTCGTAGCCAGCACACCCGTTTCGATCATCAGATCCCGCACCATGTCAAAATCGGCTTTTCGCGGCGCCAGCGGGGAATACATCACGCGATCCAGTGGCTTGGTGAGGGCCCATCGCAGCAAAGCGGGATTCTGATTGTAGTAGAGGCGTGCCACAAAATCAGCCGCGTCCTCGCGATAGGGTTTCCCTTTTTCAAGCCACAAACCGGAACGAGCAATACCGTCCACCAGGGTTTGCACCGCATCCGGCCGCTGATCGATCATATCTTGTCGAACTACAAGAACGCAGGACATGTAGTCCGGCCAATACTCGCGCGCGTGAAACAACACGCGGCCAAAACCACCCATCTCCGCCTGCGACGGAAACGGCTCTCCCATGGAGAATGCATCGATGGCCTTGGCGGCCAAAGCTCCAGCGACGTCGGGAGGCGCCATTTCTACCATTCTGATTTCGTTGGGCTGGATACCAAATGCCTTCATGGCACGAAACACAATCAGGCGCTCATCCGAGAACCGGCTCGGAATCGCGATCAGTTTGCCTCTCATGTCTGCGAACGTCTTGATGGGACCATCTTTTTGGACAACGACGGCGCTGCCGTAACGATGTCCGAGATACACAACTTTGATCGGCACTCCCTGTGACTTCAAAGCAATCGCAAGCGGCGCAACAATGAATGCAGCCTGTACCCTATTGGAGATCAGGGCTTCCTTGATTTCAGGAAAGCCTTGAAACATCTTGGGAAGAAAGATCTCTCCTGACCTGGAGAACCTGGAGATGTAATCCGTGACGGGGCACGCCAGATGGCAAGTGACCGGTATGTAGGCCACGGTGAACTTTCGTTTTTCCGGCGGCCTATAGTCGTTCAGGACGAACGACCAATTTATGTTCAGGCAGGCGTGCAATGCGGAAATCATCCCCAGCCATCCGAGTGCTATCAAGAAGATACGTCCTCTACTCATGGCGAAACCCCCATCGCAGAGATTTAAGCTTTTCGACGCTGCGGAATACTGTATCCAGCCCCAGTCCTATCAAACCGATGAGAATCATGGCGGCAACCACCAGATCGTAGCGTTTTCCGGAGTTGCGGGCATCAATGACCAGATAGCCAAGTCCGGAATCGATAGCGATCATCTCCGCGGCAACAACCACCAGCCAAGCGATTCCAAGCGCGATGCGCAATCCGACAATAATCTGGGGCAAAGCGGCAGGAAAAACCACTCTGATAATAAGCTTTGCGCGAGAAAGTCCAAAGTTCCTTCCCGCCCGGCGGTATATCGAAGGAACATTACGAACGCCGTTCATGGCGGCAACCATGATGGGAAAAACAGAGGCAAGAAAGATCAAGAAGCTGGCGGCCACCTCGCCTATGCCGAACAATACAATCGATACCGGAATCCAGGCTATCGGGCTAATCGGTCTCATGATCTGGATGGCCGGATTCACCACGCTTGCAGCCGCCGGGTACCATCCCAGCAGCAATCCGGCCGGAACACCAACAGTCGCCGCGATTCCATAACCGCAAGCAACGCGCCGCAAGGAATCGAGAGCATAGCGCCACAGCACACCGTTATGCACTAACTCCCGCATTCCCCGTTCCACATCCAAAGGCGATGGAAAAACCTTTGTGCCACTCCACCTTACGGAGAGATGCCATAAGGCAAGTACCGTTCCGGCAGCGAAAAGCGGCAAAACGTATTTCTCCCAACTGCGGAATTGTACAGAAGTACTCATACCTTGTGGGCCAAGCCGATCTCCTCAAAGATTCCGTCACGCAACTCGAGGTAGCGGCGGGAACTGATGTCCCTTGGATGGGGAATATCAACATGGACAATGCGTTGGATTCTCGCCGGGCGCGTACTCATCACTACCACGCGGTCGGCAAGCTGGACGGCCTCCTCTATGTCATGGGTTACAAAGATGATGGTCTTACGTTCGGCTTCCCAGATGCGAAGCAGCTCGCTCCGCATGGTCAAACGTGTAATAGAATCGAGCGCACCAAACGGCTCATCCAGGAAGAGCATGTCAGGATTCACAGCCAGGGCTCGAGCTACTTCAAGGCGCTGCTTCATACCTCCTGAAAGTTCCCAGGGATAGGCTTTTTCAAAACCCTGGAGTGCGACCAGTTCGATGTAATGGGTTATGCGGCTCTCTCGTTCCGCCTTGGAGAGCTTGAAAAGTCCGAAGCCGATATTTCCCTCTACCGTAAGCCAGGGAAAGACTCCCCGCTCCTGGAAGACAAAGATCCGACGTGGATCGGGACCAGAAACCGCTTCCTCATCTATGAAAACGCGTCCTTCCGTCGGCAGGAGGAATCCGGCAATGATGTTCAAGAACGTGGATTTGCCGCAACCTGAAGGCCCAAGCAGGCAAACAAATTCTCCTTCCGTCACCTCGAGGTTCACGTCTTCCAGAACTGCTACGCTGTTGCCATCGCGATTGAAGGTCATGGTCACGCCTTCGGCTCGCAGCTTGACATTCACAGCGAGAGCGTGGGGTACCGCCAAAGCAGATTCGAAGTGATTTGTTCTTACTCCTCGGAATAATGCCATTGTAAAGATTTAACCCTTTCGAGAGACCTCATACCGATATCAAGGAACAATCCGATCAGTCCGATCAACACCATGCCGGCCACCACCAGGTCGTAACGGTTGCCGGCGTTTCGGGCATCCACGATGAGGAATCCAAGACCGGAATTCACTGCTATCATTTCGGCAGCTACTACCACCAACCAGGCGATACCCAGCGTGATGCGCAACCCGACGATGAGCTGGGAAATTACAGCTGGGTACAAAACTCGACGGACGAGCTGGCTCGGGGTTAGTCCGAAATTGCGCCCTGCGTTAATGTAGACGGACGGAATTCCAGCCACCGCATTCATGGCGGTCACTGTGAGGGGCAGGAACGAGGCCAGAAAGATGAGGAATATCGCCGCCATATCCCCCAGACCGAACCACAGAATGCTGATTGGAATCCAGGCAAGCGGGGAAATAGGCCGGAGAATCTGGATCAAAGGATTCAATCCCAGCTCCAACCGCCTATACCAGCCCAGCGCCAACCCGAATGGGATCGCCAGTACCGCAGCGGCGGTAAAACCCCACGTGACCCGAAAGAGCGATGCCACGACGTACTTCAGCAGCAAGCCGTGTTGCGCAAGTTCAGCGATGCCGCCTGCTACCGCCAGAGGCCCGGGCAGCAGTTGCGTCTTCTGAGATTTAGCGGCAACGTGCCAGATCACGAGAAGCAGCGCAATGAATGCGGCAGATCTAACATGAACCATGAGTTTCCGGTTCATGACACGAGGGCAGCCTTGCGAGCGGAACTGGCGCCGGAAGGAGACATACCCATCGAAAATTCGCCGGCCATCAACTCCGCAAGCGGGCGTACATGGACCTGCTCCCGCCACTCGCTGGCGAAATCTTCAATGACGTGATGAACCCGAAGCAATCTACCGCCATCGTAGCGGCGTACGATGGGATGAATCCCCGTGCTCATATGGGCTTGGGACACGTCGTTCTTATGGGGTCTTGAAACCTGAAAGACATCGGGCGCGGCATCAATTCTTTCCTGCCCGAACTCAAGCGTAATTGTGTAGTAATGCTCTTCTTTTGCGAAGTTGTCCTGCACATAATCCACTGTCAGATCCTCGTAGTATTCCACTTCAGCCTGCCCGCGGTGCGCGACAATCAAATCGCACATGTATCCGGTTTGCTGCCACAAAGCTGAAGTCACATTAACCCGCTTGATTATCGCGTCTGTGATGGCCTCCGGAGTGGCCGGAATCGAACGGTGAAACAGCGGCCTTCCCTCGTACTTGAGTTCAAGAAGCGTGTGCAGCATCTTGACGTTATAACGAAAACCATGGATGAATCCCGATTGTTTCTTCTTGAAGTCACGCATATGCATGAGAGTCCCCGCGAAGTACAATCCAGGAATGTTGACAGATTCCCACTCGCTGGTTTGGGCCGGATAGCGATCGTCGATGGCGGTAAGGGGACGGCAGGTATCGTCGAAGATGGAATGGTCCCAGCGAAATCCCGCGCACAGGATGATACGGTCGTAAAGGATCTCTTCTATTTCCGCATCGGCGTGCGCATATCCATAGCTAACGCAAAGTTGTCCATTTGCACGTTGAATTCTCTCTATTTTGGCATCCACCAGGGCATTCTGGCCCTTCAAGAGATACGTATCCAGGAGTTCGTTGTTCACGGCCCTGAGATGTCCTACGTAGTGGGATTTCCAGGCCATCTGGAGCGGATGACGACTGGCGAGATGAATCAGAGACGCCGCTGGAATCAGGTTCTCTGCGGTCTCAAAGGCAGAGTTTCCTTTGCCAATGATCAGTACGCGCTGGCCGACAAAGTCCTTCGGGTCGATGGAAACGCGGCTGTAAAGCTCCGCGTAGTTGATCCCTGAAATGGGGGGGACGTATTGGTAAGGCACTCCAGTAGCAACAATCACCACGCGACTGAAGAACTGATTGCCGTGCTGGTCCGTGACCACGAACCTGTCATCGGGTTTACTGATCCGCACCACCCGGGAGTCACATCGGAGATTGAGCTTCAACAGGGAGGCAAAGTCCCCCAGGTATTTCACCATGGTGTCGGCTTTTGGAAAGTATTCCTGGCTGTAGTGCTTGAACAACAGACGCTGGTCATCCGCCAGAAGGGAGTTCCAATCCCAGCGAAGGTTCAGTTCCAGATCATCGAAGCCGGTATGTACTTTGTTGTTGGAAATAAGCTTTCGATGACGAGGGAAGGTAGTAAAGAAATGCCCTGGAGCATTGGCCTCCAGGATGAGATAATTCCGCTTTGCGCGATCCAGAAAGTATCCTAGCTGTAGCCCTGCCGGACCCGCTCCAATCACCAGATATTCAACTTCAAGTGGTTTAATGTTTTCGCTCATTTAATTCTCGTCCTCCGTTGGATCTTTTTAAATTCGGCTTTGTCTTTTTCGTAAGCCGCCCCGGATCTCACCCGGACGGCCGGGGAAACACCGTTTCCAATCTTGGCGCAATGCGGCGAGGCAATCACCCATTCTCACCAAGAACGGTGGTTATAGTTACACCGGTTGGAAATCGCGAGCATGCGCGCTTGAAATCATTCGGGTTGCAGCCCAAATCCATAATTCGGGATGCTCATAGCAGGAAGTGCTTTATGAGTTCTGTTCGGCCAGGTCCCAAGCCACCATACGGAGTTCACTGGTATAGCGGTGTCCCTGACTATCAGACAGCCAAACCTCATCTGGGGTGGGAAGCATTTCAGTCAGTGTGACTTTTCCTTCCTTGCTATCGCTGGCTAGCATGCGCCGGACCATCTTGATGAAGATCTCCATATAAATGGGACTCTCGAAATCAAGATAGAAAGGCTTTACCTCTGTTCGGACACGCACGAAAACGAAGCGCGGCAAGCGATGACGATGCATCCAGCGCCGCACCGCGAGAAAACGTTCGTGTTCTGCTTCCAGGCTGATGAAGTCCAGTTCGCTTACCGGGAAAGTCCATGATTCGCGGACTATGACCAGCTTGTCGATAGTGATGCGCGGCACATGCGGCTGAGGACTGATGATTTTCATCAACTCAATCGTTGCCCCGGAAAAGAACTCTCCGAAAAATTCGATGACGTCGAATTGCAGGCTTCCGTCCCAGCTTCGTACGATCAGACCTTCCGGGGATTGCTCCACCGCAAGAGCCCCGATTGGAATCACCCGTGACCGCGGCTTATCGGCGACCGGGTTGCTCGATATTTCCACGTAATAATCATGAGGAGACACCAGTGCCAGGGAAGTGCGATTGGTAATGCGGGGCCAGTGCCGGGGCGGAACGGGCACTACACGGGATTGGGGAAGATCAGTCTGGAAAGCCTCGAACAGCTCTTCCGGGTTGTCATGCTGAGAAACGTCAAAGGAGAAGCGCAGGGTGTTTTCCCCCATGTGCACTTCACCAAGCACAAACATGTAATCACCGCGACGGACTGCTTCCACGCTGGAAGCGGCGATCATTACGTCAGGGCTGTGATAACGTGCAAGCTGCCAGCCGGCTCCGGAGATCGCGAAGGAATTTTCCACCAGCGGTTTGAGCATGGCACTTGTGTACTCCACCTTCTGCTTCTCCCATGGTACCTGCAGAATCGTTTCCCAGCGGCTCTGAAATTCCGGAACGATATCATTGAATAGCCTCTTTACCGGATCAAAAATCAGCGGTTCGACCCTGGCAGAGAACTGCAGCATATCTACTTTCCGGGTCTGGTTCTTGTGCGTGAGTTCTTCATAAATCTCGCGGAACCTTTCGCGGAAGGCAGCGGCAGCTTGATAACTGAACCAGCGCGCGCTGTTCAACAGAAGAGCGAGAGGAGCACCGAGTCTTGCCAGAACTTCCGGACCAATCTCCACCTGCACGTCCCTCTGGCAGTCCTGATAGACCAGAGTACGCGAGGCATACATTGATCCAGCAGATTTGGTGGCCGGACGATTGGTCAGTCGAGTGAAGGTAGCGTCGAGTTCTTCGAGCGCCTGATCGAGTTGCTGCGGGTCGCCGAGCGAACGGCTGATCTTTTCCCGTCCGCACTCCAGTTGCTGCAATTCATCTAAGAGCGGGCGGCGTAGCTCTTCTCTCTCGATCTTCTGCAGCAGTTCTCGCAATTTCTGCTCCGGTCGCAAACAATACGGAAGTTCCAGCGCCCAGGAGATGATGCCGCGCGCGGCGTAAACCTGCAGGATTCCATAGACCTGTCCTTCCGTACGCATTCCATACTCGGAAAACGCAATTACCGCCTGCGCGATTTCCCTGGCAGTGGACTCTCCAGTGCATCTTTCCAGAATAGCCGCATGGACAGCCGAGAGCTGAGAGACCGGCGCTGAGGAATACAGCATGCCAGCTTCAATACGGAAGAAGGGCAGCAGGCGAGGCGCAAACCAAGGCCGCAGTGACTTGATGCCGGAGATCTTCTCGGCGAGGGTTTCAATACACCAGTTTTCAAAGAAGACTGAAGATTTTGCTACTAAATCAGGTCCCGTGCAGACGGTTAATGGGGATTGGCTGCTGACCAGTCTGGCCCAGCCGACCGGGCCGAAGAAACCGATGGTATCGTTTTTCAGGCAATAGCGCTGAAGATAATTGGCAACCATCTCTTCTTTCTGTCTCAGGTCTGAATTGCGCAGCTTGTCGGAGGATTTCCTCAGCAAAGGATCAAGGGCGGTGTGAATGGCGGTCCGGTTCTGCCACATCACCGCTTCGCGAAAACGGGGAGAGACTGCGAATTCGCGAGTAATCTTCGAGGTGAGGGCCGAAGCGGCAGCAAACTTTTGCTGAAAAATACCGCGTGACTCGCGGAGCTTTTCGAGCGTCTCACAAAAATACTCGATGATCTTCGGACCGTTGATTTCCGGCAATCGTTTCGGCGCTTCGCCGGATTTGATTCGATCCCGGGCTTTCAACAATGGGAGTCGGCGGGTTTTATCGTTCCACTGGTTCTGCTCACGCAAAGCATCAAGCGCGGCGTTCACCTGGGCGAGCGCATTTTGTTGCGCCATCGAGGCAGCGCTCTCCGCTTCCAGAACAGCATCTGAAGCATCTATGATTTCCCTGGGAGCGGAAAGTTGCTGGGGCAGATCAAAAGGAAAACCGGCACCCCGCAGGCATATCCATCGCCAGAGCGCCCATGGTTCTCCAGGTATTTTTACGAGATGCTGCGGCAATGCATCGGTAATATCTATTGCCAGGCTGGCATGCTGCCCGGTGGCAGGGTTCATAAAAGTCCTTTTATGGTCAGGCTGATTGAGCGTGAGCTTCTTTTCGCATTTCGACAAATCGCGCCAGGGAGGCGATTGTAGGCTCCTGGAAGAACAGGGCGAGTAATGGCATATCGCTTGGATACTCCTGCTGAATCTGGGTGATCAGCCTGGTAGCCTGGAGGGAATCGCCTCCCAGCGAAAAGAAATTGTCGTGAATGCCGATGGGTTGAACGCGCAGCGCATTCGTCCAGAGGTTGACGAGATACTGCTCCAGAGCTGATCGGGGCGGCGCGATATCATCGCGCTCGAGTTCTGCGACCTCAGGAACGGGCAGTGCGGAGTAATCTTTTTTCCCGTGAGCATTCACCGGGATACTGGGAACAGATACGACAATGGCGGGCAGCATATAGTCGGGAAGGGTCTGCGCAAGCAGTTGACGATAGTGGTTTGATGCCTTGTTTTCTGTCGAAGCAATGTAACCGACCAGTTGCTTACTCCCGGTCGGCAAATTCATAGGAACAACTGCTGCATCCTGTACGCCGGGCAGGCAACGCAGAGCAGCTTCGATTTCGCCCGGCTCAATACGGAAACCGCGAACCTTTATCTGACGGTCTGCTCGTCCGATAAAATAAATGCTGCCATTCGCCAGCCAGCGTGCACGATCACCGGTACTGTACATGCGTGAACCTGCTACAGTGCTCAATGAATCGGGCAAAAATCTTTCAGCGGTCAGGTCCGGCCGGTTCAAATATCCTCTGCCCACGCTGTGCCCTCCGATGAAGATTTCACCGGGTGCACCCACTGGCACTGGCTCAAGGTGCGGATCGAGAATGTACACATTTGTTCCAGCCAGAGGCTTGCCGATGGAAGGACTGGAGTGCGGGCCAATGACGCACGAAGTAGCATCTACCGTGCATTCTGTGGGGCCATACACGTTATGGCATAGCTTCGACTTGCGCGCGCCAAGCAGCTCCCACACGTGTTCCGGAACCGGCTCTCCGCCCAGCAGAAGACTGGTGGAATCCGCAGCTTCTCCCAATCCTGCTTTCAAGAGCAGTTGCACTTGGGTGGGTGTGCAATCGAGAACATCGAGATGCTTTGCCTGCATGTAAGCCAACAGCGCCTGGCCATTACGGCGGATTTCCTCCGGGATAAGGCACAAACAATGTCCCATAGCCAGCGTGATGAGCTGTTTCATGGAGGAATCGAAGGTAAACGGAGCATTCAGTCCCACTGTTAAATGGCGATCCTGCGCCGCATAAACCGCTTCGCTCAAGCCTGCAATGAGATTATTCAGACAGCGGTGCTCAATCATCACGCCTTTGGGAGTGCCCGTTGATCCGGATGTATGAATCACGTAAGCGAGATTGCACCGGTCGAGAGGAAGATTGAGATTGCTGTCACTTTCCCCGGCAATTACGTCCAGGTCAAGATCGAGCAGCACCACGGGCGGCAACTGCTCCGGCAAACGGTCAAGCAGTTGCTCATGAGTGATAAAGGCCTGCAAAGGCGTGCGTTTCATCAGCGCGTTAAGGCGGGCTTGTGGATCACGCGTATCCAGTGGCACGTAGACTCCGCCGCACTTCCATATGCCGAGCACCGCTGCAATGAATTCGGCCGAGCGCTCCAGACAGATGCCGACCAGGCCCTCGGGCTTTATATCGAGCGTCTGGAGATAGCGCGCGAACTGGTTGGCATGCGCATTGAGTTGGGCAAAGGTCATTTGTCTTTCGCCGGCAATCAAAGCAATCGCTGAAGGATCAGCTTCCACCTGTATTTCAAACAATTCGTGAACCAGATTCTCTCCGGAAGATTGAGAATGACCTCCCATGCTGTATTGCAGCAACACCTGGTCGCGTTCAGCCGGAGCCATTAAAGGCAATGCCGAGAGTGGCTGCCGGCAATCCTCTGTGATGGCCGCCAGCAACACGGAAAGCTGGCCAGCCACACGCTGGATCGTAGTCCGGTCGAACAGATCAGTGCTGTATTTGAGAGAGCCCAGCAGATCTGCTCCGCTTGAACTCATGAGAAGGGTGAGGTCGAATTGCGATCCATGATTATCAAGCGGAACCAATTCGGCCAGTGCACCGGCAAAACGGAGTGGTTTCCGCGCATCGCCAATGGAGGCGGCTGAGAGAGCTTCACCTTCACTTCCGGGCAGCTCCTGCCAGACAAACATAGCCTGGAAAATCGGGGAAATTCCGCCTTCGCGTTTCGGATGCAAATCCTCTACGAGCAGTGGAAAAGGATAATCCTGATGCCTGAGAGCCTGGAGCGCCGTCTGCCTTACCTGTGCCAGGTAGGCACTGAATGAGAGCGATCCTTCGTAGTAGGAGCGCAATACAATGGGATTTACAAAATACCCAACCACCCCGGCGAACTCTGGCTCGTTACGGCCATTGTTGGGTGATCCGAGCAGTACATCGTCTTGTCCGGAAATGCGGTGTAAGAGGACCTGGAATGCGCCGGCCAGCAGCATGAAGGGCGTGACATTTTCGCGACGGGCAATGACTTGAATCTTGTGGTAGAGATCCGGCTGCAAGTAAACACTTTCAGAGGCTCCGCGATAGGAAAATAGAGGTAGACGCGGACGGTCTGCCGGAAGCTGGAGCACGGGAAGATCGCCGGACAACTGTGTGCGCCAATAATTAAGGAGGGACTCACCTTCAGGCCCGTCAACTTTCCCAGATTGCCAGGAAATGAAATCCAGATAGCTGAAATTGAGTTCCGGCAACACCGCAGCCTGTCCATTGCAGTGCGCCAGATACGCCGCACTGATTTCCTGCAGAAGAATTGCGATAGACCACAAATCGGCAATGATATGGTGCAGCAGCAGCATGAGCACGTCTTCACCCGTGGGAAGACCGAAGACGAGAAGCCGGATGGGAGGCGCCTGTTCCAGAAGAAATGGTTGTTGCACCTCTGCTGCCAGGAGGTCGCGCAGGCGGCTGGCTTCAGTTACCGTAAGATCAACGCGCCGCACGTGCTGAGCGGGGTTGATATCTTTCATGAATTGAACCCGTTGCGCGGGTTCACCCTTTTCCCCGGAGAAAACTACGCGCAACATTCCATGACGCTCGATGATTTGCAGGAATGCCTTTTCCAGCGCAGAAAAATCCAATCTTCCCTGGACGCGAATAGCACTCGCCAGGGTATAAGCTACCGAGTTGGGCGCAATCTTGTGGAGAATCCACAGCCCCTTCTGCCCGTGTGAGAGCGGCCAGGTTTCGAACTTTGCTGAATTCACCGAACAGTGCCGTGTTTTTTCCATGCCAAGTTGATCCACAATCATCGCAGCCACGCCGCTAAGGGAGAGGCCTTCAAGCAGACTGGCAATATCAATTTGAACTCCCATTTCCGTGGCGATGCGGCTGGCGAGTTCGCTGGCGCCAACGGAATCAAGACCAACGCCGATGAGAGGCTGCTCTGAATTGATTTCAAAGGGACTGACCTGTGCGATACGCGCAACCTCTTCCCGCAAATGAGATTCAAGCAGTTCCAACCGCAGTCCTGGCTCTGTCTGTAGCAGGCCAGTTCCGGTTAAACATTCATCGGGAGATGCTGGCTCCAGGCCTGTTAGCGGCAGAGTGCTGCTGGCCAGCACTTCCATCTCTTCTGCAAGCAAGGCGGCCCGGCAGGTGGCACGCTTAATTTTTCCGCTGGTTGTTTTGGGAATGCTTCCAGGCTTCAGCAGCGCCACGGTGTAGACCTGAATGCCATGCTCCAGGAGCACCGCTTTCCGAATCTCTGCAAAGAGCATTTCCGGCGGCACCTCAGAGTGGCGCTCAATTTCGTTGATGACCGCCAGTACCTCCTGGCCATTGACTTCGATAGCGAAGGCTGCTCCAGCACCAAAACGCAAACTGGAGTGGCATTGCTGTACCGTTAGTTCGATATCGTGTGGATAGAGATTACGGCCATGGAGAATAATCAGATCCTTCAGACGACCAGTGATGAAAAGCTGCTGGCCGGCGGAAAAACCTAAATCCCCGGTCCGAAGAAAACGAGTTTCATTGTCAGAGGAGAGTCGCGCATGAAATGTAGCGGTTGTTTCTTCCAGCCGGTTCCAATATCCTTTCGCCACGCTGGGACTGCTGATCCAGATTTCTCCAACATGTTCTTTCCTGCATTCCTGAAGTGTCTGAGGATCGACAATCCTAAGCTGCTGGCCGGGGATTGCTGTACCGCATCCTGCAAGAACCCGCGCTGGTTCATTGCCTGAA
>Ga0066662_10000454_pt1 | contig 17964 bp, 16 predicted proteins | sample GraSoiAngelo_111_FD_133939 | JGI IMG/M metagenome (GOLD analysis project Ga0066662, IMG submission 133939) | Grasslands soil microbial communities from the Angelo Coastal Reserve, California, USA - 14_0903_12_40cm | ecosystem: Environmental > Terrestrial > Soil > Grasslands | place: USA...
CGACGTAGTCCACCCCCTCGCCCAGGGCGAAGTCGAGATCGGCGAGGTCCTTCTCCGTCAACGACGGGATCGGCAAGGGCGTCCCCGGCAGGTTGACGCCCTTCCCTGACGAGATCAGCCCGCCCAGCTCCACACGCGTCTCCACCCGGCTGCCGTCGAGGGCCTCCACCCGCACGCGCACGCGCCCGTCGTCGATCAGGAGCTCCGCCCCCGGCTGCGCCACCGACGCCAGGCCCGGGAACGTCACCTCCAGGTCGCCGGGCCCGCCCTCGCCGGTCGCGGACAGGAACAGCCGGTCGCCCGGATTGACCGCCCGCGGCTCGGGCAGGTCGCCGATCCTGATCTTCGGGCCCTGGAGGTCGGCGATCACCGCCAGCGGCCGGCCGATCACCTGCTGCGCCCGTCGCACCGCCTCCACGACTGCGCGGTGGTCGTCCCGTGACCCATGCGAGAAGTTCAGCCGCGCCGCGTCCATTCCCGCCCACGCCAGCCGCTCGACGAACTCCGGCGCACGCGAGGCGGGCCCGATCGTGCAGACGATCTTCGTCCGGCGCGAGACCGGCGAGCTCATGCCGGCTGGTCGGCCAGCCGGGCGAATGCGCGCCGGCCGGGATAGGCCGCGACGGAGCCGAGCTCTTCCTCGATGCGCAGCAGCTGGTTGTACTTCGCCACGCGGTCGGTGCGGCACGGCGCACCGGTCTTGATCTGACCGCAGCCGGTCGCGACCGCCAGGTCGGAGATGGTCACGTCCTCGGTCTCACCGGAACGGTGCGACATCACCGCCGCATACCCCGAGGTGTGCGCGAGGCGTACCGCGTCGAGCGTCTCTGACAGCGTCCCGATCTGGTTGACCTTGACCAGGATGGCATTGCCCGCGCCCTGCTCGATGCCCCGTGACAGCCGCTCCACGTTCGTCACGAACAGATCGTCGCCGACCAGCTGCACGCGACTCCCGAGCGCGGCGGTCAGCTGCTGCCAGCCGTCCCAGTCCTGCTCGGCGAGCCCATCCTCGATCGACACGATCGGGTACCGCGAGCACAGGTCTTCGTAGAAGGCGACCATCTCGGCGGCGTCCAGCACGCGGCCCTCGCCGTCGAGGTGGTAGCGGCCGTCCCGGTAGAACTCGGTGGACGCCGGGTCGAGCGCGATCGCCACGCGGTCGCGGTGCCCCGCCGCCTCAGCCGCCTCGAGGATCGCGGCGATCGCCTCCTCGTTGGACGTCAGGTTGGGCGCGAACCCGCCCTCGTCGCCCACGGCCGTCACCATCCCGCGGTCGTGCAGCAGCGACTTCAGGGCGTGATAGGTCTCCACACCGATCCGCAGCGCCTCGGCGAACGAGTCGGCGCCGACCGGCACGACCATGAACTCCTGCAGGTCGACGTTGTTGTCTGCATGAGCACCGCCGTTGATGACGTTCATCATCGGTACCGGGAGGACGTGCGCCTCCACGCCACCGACGTAGCGGTAGAGCGGCAAGCCCGACTCCTCGGCGGCCGCCTTGGCAACCGCGAGCGACGTGCCCAGGACCGCGTTGGCCCCGAGGCCGGCCTTGTTTGGAGTGCCGTCCAGGTCGATCAGCGCCGCATCGATCGCGCGCTGGTCGAGCGCGTCTGAGTCCTCCAGCGCGCCGGCGATCGTGACGTTGACGTGCGCGACCGCCTGCTCGACGCCCTTGCCGCCCCACCGGCTGCTGTCGCCGTCCCGCAGCTCCACCGCCTCGAACGCACCTGTCGAGGCGCCCGACGGCACCGCGGCGCGGCCGGTCGCTCCCGAGTCGAGGATCACTTCGACCTCGACCGTCGGGTTGCCCCGGGAGTCGAGGATCTGGCGGCCGAACACGGAGATGATCGAGCCCATCGCGGCGCCATGATACCGGCGCGGCGCCGGAGGTCGTGTCCCCACGCGGCAGTCAGGCCGGCTGGCCGGCGAGCGGCACGGCGAAGTCGACCCGCGCCCCCTGCCCCGGCGCCGACGTGATGGTGACCTCCCCGCCCGCCAGCCGCACCCGCTCGCGCATCGAGTCAAGGCCGATGTGCAGCCGCATGCCGCGCCGGTCGAGCGCGCGCTCGACGTCGAACCCGCGCCCATCGTCAGCGATCCGGCCGTGCAGCCACCCGTCCTGCGTCCACAGCCGCACCTGCACGTGGCGGGCCTCCGAGTGCTTGCGCGCGTTCGCGAGCGCCTCCTTGACGGTGCGGAACGCGAGATCCTCGACCGTGTAGGAGAAGCGGCCGGACGGCGCCTCGAGCGAGACGGTGAACCCGCTCTCGCGCTCGGCCTCCGCAGTCAGGTCGCGCAGCGCGGCCGCCAGGCCCTGAGCATCGAGCAGCGGCGGGCGCAGCTCGAACGTCAGCCGGCGGGCGCGCTCCACCGCCGTCTGCAGGGTGCTGCGGGCCGCAGACAGCGCCTCCACCACGCGTGGATCGCCGTCGGCGGCCGCCAGGGAGACCCGCTCGACCGCCATCAGCGCCGCCGTCATCACCTGGATCGTGTCGTCGTGCAGGTCACCGGCGATCTGCGCGCGAGCAGCGGCCTCGGCGTGCAGCATGGCCTCGAGCACCTCCTGGCGGGCCACCTCCGAGCGGCGCAGCGCCTCCTCTGTCCTCCGGCGCTCGGTCACGTCGAACATCACGCCGTGCGACAGGGTCGGCGCGCCGCCTGCGCCCGGCAGCAGCGTGGCGCGGTCGTGGAACCACACCACGCTGCCGTCGGTGGCGACCATCCGGTACTCCTCCTCGTACGACGCACCGGTGGTCATGTGGCTCTCGTAGCGCGCGACCACGCGATCGCGATCCTCGGGGTGCAGGGCGTTCGCCCAGTCCTCGAATACCGCCTCGTCGACCTCGAGGCCGAGCAGTTGGGACAGCCGCGACGACTGGAACAGCACGTGGTACTCGGCATCGACGATGTAGGGAATCGCCGGGATCTGCTGCACGAGCGTCCGAAACCGCGTCTCCGCCTGCTCCAGCTGCTGCATCAGCCGGTCGCGCGAGATGACGGTCGTGAGCAGCGCGCCCAGCTGCTCGGCCTCACGGATCTGCGGCTCCGCGAACTCCCTGTCCTCCACGTAGTAGACCTCGAGCAGGTGCGTCCGCACCTCGTCCTGGTAGACCCGGATGGTGACGTCGAAGGCGCAGCCGATGCGATCGAGGAACGCCGTCACCCCCGGCGTCGCCGGATCGCCCCTCCGGTAGACACCGACCGTCGCCCCGGACCGCTCGTCCTCGCCGTCATAGCCGAGCTCGTCGCTCACCAGCTGCCCCATCCCGGGCAGCACCTCCGGGTGCGAGAGCGAGCCGCTGGCGGCCAGCACGGTGATCACCTCGGGCGAGTTCTGCACCTCACAGAACGTCGCGTGGTCGGCCTGCAGGACGGTGATCGTGTACTCGAGCAGCGACTCGAGCAGCGACCCCTCGTCAGCCACGGGCGGGCCGCTCGGTCAGGCTCTGCTTTGCACGCCGGTACCACGCATCCTGCTCGTCCAGCGGCAGCTCGGCGAACCGCTGCCCTGCATCCGCGGCCAGCCGCTCGGCGAGCTCGACTCGATCGCGGAACCGCGCGGACGCCGCGCGCAGAGACAGCTCGGGGTCGACGCCGGCCAGCCGGGCGACGTTGACGGTGGCGAACAGGAGGTCGCCAAGCTCGTGCACCACGTCCGCGTCCGGCTCGTGCTCGGCCAGGTGCTCGCCTGCGGCGTCGAGCGCCTGGCGCAGCTCCCGTACCTCGTCGCCGAGATCGCCCCATGCCCCCTCCCAGGCACTCCAGTCGAAGCCGACCGCGGATGCCCGCCGCTGCACCTTGCGGGCGTGCAGCAGCGCCGGCAGCACCGCCGGGACGTCGTGGAAGATGCCCGTGCGGCCCTCCTGGTCGCTCTTGATCTGCTCCCAGTTGCGGCGCACCTGCCCGGGCGTGTCCGCCTCCACCTCCCCGAACACGTGCGGGTGGCGGCGGATCAGCTTGACGGTGATCCCGCGGGCCACCTGCGCCCAGTCTCCCTCGCCCTGCTCCTCCAGCAGCAGGGCCAGGAACGAGGTCTGGAAGAGCAGGTCGCCGAGCTCGTCGAGCAGCTTTGCGGGGTCGCCGTGCTCGGCGGCCTCCGCCACCTCATAGGCCTCCTCGAGCGTGTGCGGCACGATCGACCGCGCCGTCTGCTCACGGTCCCAGGGGCAGTCGCGGCGCAGGCGCGCGGTCAGCCACATCAGCCCGACCATCGCATCGGCCGCGACCAGCGCCCGCAGGGCGTCGCCGGAGGGAACGGACGGCACGTCGCCGGCCGTGGCCACCAGCCGCACGAACCGCTCCCCCGAGCCGGCGGCCACCGGCGCATCGGACGCGAGCGGGATGCCCTGCTCGGCCAGCCAGCCGGCCAGGGGCTCGTCGGGCTCCACCCGCACCGGGCCCGCCGTCTCCAGCGTGCGCCAGGCGGCGAGCGGTATCAGCTCAGGGTCACCGGGGCCAAGCGCGACCAGGAGCTGCAGGGAGGACACGGCGGAAGAGGCTACCCGCCGCTGGTGCTGGGTGGCGGCGCGGGCTTGTAGCCGGGCGCGTACTTCGTGATCTTGTGCTGCTGGTCGATCAGCTGCTGCACGCGCTTGGACACCTTCTGCGCCTGCACCGACTGCTCGAGCGTCGACATGATCTGCGCCTTCACCTGGTCGAGCGACTGCTGCGAGCCCTTGACCGTGTCGGCGTCCGCCCGGATCACGAAGTAGCACTGGGGCTTGCACTTACCGGCGAGGTTGGACTGCTCGTAGCTCTTGCTGACGGCGACCGGGATGCTGATCCCGCCCGTCTGCAGGTCATTGAACACCGCGTTTTCGAAGTTGGCCTCGAGCTGGCCCTTGGTGGCGGTCAGCGCACCCAGCTGCGCCGGTGGCGTGCCCGGCTTGTAGTCGAGCGACCACTTCTTGACCGCCTCGCCCCACGAGCCGCCCTTGGTCACGAAGGTGCGCGCGGCATCGGCGTCGGCCTTGTCCTTGGCCAGGATGTAGTGCACCTTGCGCGAGTCCGGCTGGGCGAACGACGCCTTGTTCTTGTTGTAGTAGTCCTGTACCTGGGCGTCGGTGATCTTGTACTCGGACTTCAGCTTGTCGGCGATCTTCGTCTGCAGGAGCGACGGGCGCACGGCCTGGTCGATGATGTCCTGCTCGGTGATCCCGTACTTCTTGAGGAAGGCCTGGTACTTGGCCTGGGAGCCGAACTGCTGCTGGATCCCCTGCTGCAGCTTCGCCTGCACCTCGGAGTCGCTGACCGTGACGCCGAGGATCTTGGCGATGTTCTCGATCTCGGCCTCGTTGACGAGGCGCTGCAGCACGGGGTCGGTCACCTGCGTCTTGAAGTCTGCGCTGCCCGGCTTCGGCAGGGTCTGCTTGGAGACGGCGGCCGACTTCTCCTGTAGCTGGATCTGATGATCGAGCTCGCTGCGGGTGATGTGGATGTCGCCGACCACGGCCACGTCGCCGGAGTTCAGCGAGGCAGCGGTGCTGCCGCTGCCACTACCGCCGCCGCATGCCGCGGCGAGCGCGACCGCGCTGATCAGCAGTGGGAGGAGAACGATGCGAAAACGGCTCATAAATACGTTACGCCGCGTGGGTGCGGCGCGCTTCGAGTATAGCAGCGAGCATCTCCAGCCCCTCCCGCATCCGGGGCCTCTGCTTGGAATCTGATTGGGGCTCGAGCCGGGCGCTCACCTCCCGCGAGGCCACGCTGTAGATCGCGCGCGGCGCGCGCTGCTTCAGCTCTCGTACCTCCGACGAGTCGAGCCGCAGGGGGCCCACGGTGACCTTGCCGCCGCGCAGCGTGACCACCTCGGCGCCCAGCTCTGCGCCCAGCAGCCGGGCCTCGTGGATCCCGAAGAGGTTCTCCACCGGATCCGGCAGCGGGCCGAAGCGGTCGGCGACCTCGGCTCGCAGCTCGCGCAGCTCCGACACCGATGATGCCAGCGCCAGGCGGCGGTGCAGGTCGATCTTGACCGCCTCCAGCGACACGTACTCGGCGGGCACGTAGGCGTCCACCTGGGCATCGACCCGCACGGCCCGCGGCGCCGGCGCGGCGGCTCCCTGCAGCTCGGCCACCGCCTCGGCCAGCAGCTCCACGTAGAGCTCGAACCCGACGGCGGCGACGTGACCGGACTGCTCGTCGCCCAGGAGGTTGCCGGCGCCGCGCAGCTCGAGGTCGCGCATCGCGATGCGGTAGCCGGAGCCGAGCTCGGTGTAGTCGGCGAGCGTCGAGAGGCGGTGCCGTGCCTCCTCCGACAGCTCTCGCCGGTCCGGGTAGAACAGGTAGGAGTGGGCGGTGACGTCGCTCCGCCCCACCCGGCCGCGGATCTGGTACAGCTGGGAGAGGCCGAGCAGGTCGGCCCGCTCGACGATCAGCGTGTTGGCCGCTGGGATGTCGAGCCCCGCCTCGATGATCGTGGTCGACACGAGCACGTCGAAGTCGCCGCGCAGGAACGCCAGCATCGCGTTCTCGAGCTGCCGCTCGGCCATCTGGCCGTGCGCCACGCCCACCCGCAGCTCCGGCACCCACGAGCGCACCCGCTCGGCGGCCTCGTCGATCGTCTCCACGCGGTTGTGCAGGTAGAACGACTGCCCCTCACGGGCCTGCTCCCGCCGCAGCGCCGAGGCGATCAGCTCCTCGTCGAACTCGCCGACGTGCGTCTTGATCGGCCGGCGGCCGCGCGGGGGCGTGGTGATGACGGAGATGTCGCGGAGGCCCGAAAGCGACATGTGCAGCGTGCGCGGGATGGGGGTCGCCGACATCGCGAGCACGTCGACCTCGAGCCGCATCTGGCGCAGCAGCTCCTTCTGGGCGACGCCGAAGCGCTGCTCCTCGTCGACGATCACGAGCCCCAGGTTGGCTGGCACGACGTCGCGCGAGAGCACGCGGTGGGTGCCGATCAGCACGTCCACCTTCCCGTCGCGGAAGTCGGCCAGCACGCGCTTGACCTCGGCCGGCGCGCGGAACCGCGACACCGTCTCGACGCGCACGGGGAAGTCGCGGAAGCGGTCGCGGAACGTGGCGCCGTGCTGCTGGGCGAGCACCGTGGTCGGCACCAGCGCGAGCACCTGACGCCCTCCGGAGATGCACTTCATCGCCGCCCGCACGGCGACCTCCGTCTTGCCGAACCCGACGTCGCCGCAGACCAGCCGGTCCATCGGCTGCTCGGCCTCCATGTCCTCGGTGACCGCGTCGATGGCGCGCTGCTGGTCGTCGGTCTCCTGGTAGGGGAAGCTGGCCTCGAGCCGGGCCGCCCACTCGTCCTCCGGCGGGAACGGCGGACGGCTCGACGCCTGCCGCCGCGCGTACAGCGCGAGCAGCTCACCGGCCAGCTCCCGGACGGCCACACGCGCCCGCGCCTTGAGGGTGTTCCAGGCCTTGCCGCCCAGCTTGGCGAGCGCCGGCGCCGACCCGTCGGCGCCGATGTAGCGGCTGACCTTCCCAAGCTGCTCGTGCGGCACGTACAGGCGGTCGTCGCCGCGGAACTCCAGGTAGAGGTAGTCACGGACGACGCCGCCGACCTCGCGGGTGTCGAAGCGGACGAAGCGTCCGACGCCGTGATCGTCGTGGACGACGTAGTCGCCCGGCCGCAGATCGCCGAACGCGGCCAGCGCGCGGCCCATGCCCACCGCCCGGCGAGGTGCGCGCCGCCGGAACAGCTGCCCGGAGGGCAGCACCGCCAGCCGCAGCCAGGGCACGACGACCCCGCCCCGAACCGCCCCCTGACAGAACGCGACGCCGGCCTCTTCGGGACCGGCCCCGCCGGGTGGCGGCGCCTCGACCTCGATCCGGGTGAGGGCGAGCCGCGTCCGCTCCGCCTCGCCGAGATGCGGGAAGCAGACCAGCACGCGGTAGCCCGCGCGCACCAGCGCACGCAGCTCGTTCTCGGCCTCGGCCAGGCCGAACGACGCCAACGCCGGCGGCTGCGCCTCGAAGGAGTAGGTCTGGCCCAGCGGCAGCTCCTCGAGCGCGCCCGAGCGCTCGATCAGCGCCTCGACGTCCTCGACGCGCACGTAGCCGCGCCCGCGCAGCTCGGGGTCGCGCAGGCGCTCGGCGTGCTCCGCGTAGCAGTCGCGGACGTCGTCGAGCACCTCCTCGGGGTTCCACGCGACCACCTGCGCCCCGGCCTCGAGCTCCGGCCCCAGCGCCACGAGGCCGGCCGGCACGTAGGCCGTGTCGTCGTCGGCGCCCCAGCGGCCCTCGAGGTCGTCGGGCTCGGCGGCCGGATGCACCACCACGCGATCGAGCTCGCGCAGCGACCGCTGCGTGAACGCCGAGAACGCCGACAGCCGCTCGATCTCGTCGCCGAAGAACTCCGCCCGGATCGGCTCTCGGCCCGTGGTCGGGAACACGTCGACAAGGCCACCGCGAACCGAGAAGGTGCCGCGCTCCTCGACCGTCTCGGTGCGGGCGTATCCGGCGGCGGCCAGCCTCTCCACCACGTCTTCCAGGCCCGGCTCGGCGCCCCGCTCGAGCTCGACCGCGGCCGGGCGGCGCGCGGGTGGCAGGACACGCTCGACCAGCGCATCGGCCGACACGGCGATCAGGCCGCCCTGTGCGAGCGCCTCGAGCGCGAGCGCCCGCTCCCCGACCAGATGCGCGGCCGGGTCGATGCCGCTGCCGTACCCCGCTCCGCGGGACGGCAGGTAGGCCACCGGCGCACCGGGCAGGAACGGCGCCACCGAGTCGGCCAGCGTGTGGGCGGCCTCATCGTCGTCCACGACGACGACCAGGCCGCGGGGGGTCAGCCCCTCCCTGCTGCGCCAGAGCGCCGCGGTGAGCAGCGGCAGCATCGGCGGCGACACCCGGGCGCGGGGAGTTCCCTCGGCCGCGATGCGGGCAAAGCCGGCGAACTCGTCGCTCTCGAGCAGGTAGGGGAGCGCCATGTCCGCGCCGGCGAGGGCGGACACCGTCTGGGGCGGGAGATCCAGCGGGTCAGTGCGTTCCACGGCCGTCTCTGATGGTAGTCTGGCGGTCGTCATCGACCGGAGGTCCCGCCCGTGCGCCGTCGTCTTGCCGCCCCGCTGATCGCTCTCTATCTCACGCTGGCGCTGCCGGCGCTGACATGGGCCGCGACCAGCACGAGCGGCGCGCCGGAGAAGCCGGAGGGCCACGACTACACGCTGACGACCATCTTCGTCATCGCGCTGGGCATCCCGCTCGTGCTGACGATCCTGACGCTGATCGACATCGCGGTCGGGAAGCACACGCAGAAGCACCAGTAGATGATCAGCACGCTGCAGCTGGAGGAGCTGTTCGAGCTGCTTCGGATCGAGTCGATCTCGAGCGACGGGGCGCATCCGCGCGAGCTGCGGGAGGCCGCCGACTGGGTGGCAGGGCTGGTGGGCGACGCGCGCGTCGTGGAGGGGTTCGGCAATCCGGTGGTGGACGGGCTGATCCCGGCATCCGTGGCCGACGCGCCCACCGTGATCGCATACGGGCACTACGACGTGCAGGCGCCCGGCGACCCGGCGCTTTGGGACACCCCGGCCTTCGACCCGCAGGTGCGCGACGGCTGGCTCTACGCCCGCGGCGCGTCCGACGACAAGGGCAACTACTGGACGCTGCTGCGCGCCGCCCTCGACCTGGCTGCCGCCGGGGAGCTCGGGGTGAACGTGCGCGTGATCGCCGACGGAGAGGAGGAGATCGGCGGCCACTCGGTGATCGACTACCTGGCCACGCTCGACGACCACTTCGCGGCGGCGGTGATCTTCGACGGCGGCATGGCGAGCGACGAGGTCCCGGCGGTGACCACCGCGCTGCGCGGCCTGACGGGCTTCCAGCTGCGGCTGGTCGCGAACGCCAAGGAGCTCCACTCCGGGGTCTACGGCGGTGCGGCGGCAAACCCGGTGCACGACCTGCTCGCCGTGCTCGGCGCGGTGGCGGGCCGCGACGATCTGTTCGCGGCGGGCGCGGCGCCCGTGACGGACGAGGAGCGGGCCGGATGGGCGACGCTGCCATCGGGCGCCGAGCTGCTGCGAAGCGGCGGCGCGACCCCGGCCGATGAGCTGGCCGCGGACGAGTTCTACGACCGCACCTGGACGAAGCCGTCGCTCACCGTGCACTCGATCGGATCGGGCGACCCGGCCATCCACAAGACCAGCATCGGCGCCGAGGCGCGGGCATCGCTCTCACTGCGGGTCGCGCCGGGGCAGGATCCCCACGCGCTCGGGGATGAGCTGGAGCGGCGGCTGCGGGAGGCGTGCCCGGCGCACGCGACGCTCGAGCTCGAGCGCTGGCCGGACGGAGAGCCGGCCTACGTGTCGCCGGAGGAACCGGTGCTTGCGAGCGCCATGGCGGCGATCGAGCGGGCGACCGGCAGGGCGCCGGTGGCCATGCGCAGCGGCGGCTCGATCCCGATCATGGCGGCGCTGGTCGCGCGTGGGACGCCGACGGTGCTGTCCGGCTTCGCGTCGGCCGGGGACAACATCCACTCGCCCAACGAGCGGATGGCGGTGCGCAACCTGGAATGGGGCGTCGCATCGGCGCGCGAGATCTATCGCGGTCTGGCTGAAACCCTGCAGAGGTAGGGGTGGACGGCGTCCGTCGAAGCCGTTAGGCTTGCCCGCGATGCGAGTCACGTCTCGTGGCATGAGCGAATACCAGGTGCGCACGCGGCTGTACGAGCCGCCGGAGATGGTGCGCCGGCTCGAGGCCAAGCTGGCCTGCTGGAAGATCGCGACCTCGCCGCGGATGCGGGGCGAGGACCTGCGCAAGGCGTTCGAGCAGCGGCTGGACAGCCGCACCGACGACGTGGTGGCGGCTCCGGTGCAGGAGAGCGACGGGCCGCGCATCCGGCTGATCGCGTAGCCGGGGTCAAATCTCCGACCTGACCCCGTTTGATGGTGACGCCAGGTGCCAGGCTTCAGCCTGGCAGCGCTTCGGCAATCAGCCTGTGAGTTGATGCGGAGCCGGACTGAAGTCCGACACCGCGCGGCATCGACTACGGGGTCAGGCCGGAGGCCTGACCGCCGTTCCCATTCCCGTTCCACGCGCGCATCGCCGCGTCCACCCCGTCCCGCACCACCGCCAGCGTGCAATCCGCACCGTCGCGGATCATCCGCTCGACGTCGGTCCCGGCGGGGAAGGGCGTCAGCACCCAGTCCGCCACCGGCCGCGGGTCGCCGCGCTCCGGCCGGCCGATCCCGATCCGCACCCGCAGGAAGTCCTGCGTGCCGAGCGCATCCGCCACCGATCGCAGGCCGTTGTGCCCTGCCAGCCCTCCGCCGCGCTTCGCCCGAACGTCGCCGACCGGCAGGTCGAGCTCATCGTGTACGACCACCAGGCGCTCGGGCGGCAGCTTCGCGAACCGCAGCGCGGGGGCGACCGACCGCCCCGAGTCGTTCATGTATGTCTCGGGGACGAGCAGCACGAGCCGCTGGTCGCCGTCGCGCACCTCGCTCGCCTTCCCGTTCCACCGCGACCGCCAGCTGCCGCCGAGCTCCGACGCCACCAGCTCCACGGCTCTGCGGCCAAGGTTGTGCCGGGTGTCGCGGTAGCGCGGCCCGGGATTGCCCAGGCCGACGACCAGGTAGGCGAACGACGACTCGCGAGGGCGCAGCAGGCCCACGCCGTCTTACTCGTCGCCCGAGGAACCCTCCGCCGGCGCCTCGGCCTCGCCGCCGTCGCCCCCGGCCTCCGCAGCCTCCTCGGCCGCGGCCTCGGCTGCCTCCTCGCCCTCGGCTGCAGGCGCCTCCAGCTCCTCCTCGGAGATCGGCGCGCTGACCGTGGCGAGGGCGGTGCCCTCTGGGTCGTCGAGGAACGTGACGCCCTCGACCGGCGGGATGTCGGCCAGGCGGAGCGATCCGCCGATCTCGAGCTCGGTGACGTCGACGGTGATCTCCTCGGGGATGGCGGTCGGCAGCACGGAGATGTGCAGCTCGTGCGTCGGCTGGCTGAGAACGCCGCCCATACCGACCCCGGCCGGGGTGCCCTCGAGCACCACACGCACCACGGTGTTGATCGGCTGGTCGAGCCGCACCTCGTGGAAGTCGATATGGATCACGCGGTCGCGCACGGGATCGAGCTGCATGTCCTTGATGACCACCGAGTGGGCCTTGCCCTTGCCGTCGATCGTGAGGTCGATGATGGCGTGCTGGCCACCGGGGCCCGAAACTGCCGTGCGCAGGTCGCGAGCACCGACGCAGATCGGCGTCGCGCCGTCCTTGCCGCTGGTGGACGTGTAGATCACACCGGGGATCTCGCCGGCGGCGCGCAGCGCCTTGGCGTCCTTGCCACCGCGCCCCTCGCGCACGCGCGCTTCGAGTTTCACATCAGCCATCGATCGCTCCCAGAGACGTGACGACCGGCTCGGCGCTCAGAAGAGCTGGTTGCCGCCGTGGAACAGGCCGGACACCGAGTCGTCGTTGAAGACGTTGGAGATGGTATCAGCCAGGATCGGGGCGACCGACAGCACCCTGACGTTGTCGGGGCGCTTCACCAGGTTCCCGGGGATGGTGTCGGTGACGACCACCTGCTTGAACACGCTGTCGGCCAGGTTCTCGAGCGCGGGCCCCGAGAACACCGCATGCGTGGCGCATGCATAGACCGCCGTCGCGCCGTGCTCGAGCAGCGCATCGCCGCCGGCGCAGAGCGTGCCGGCGGTGTCGATGATGTCGTCGATCACGATGCAGATCTTGTCGCGGACGCGGCCGATCACGTTGGTCACCTCCGCCACCTGCTGCTCGGGCCGCTCCTTGGTGATCAGCGCGAACCCGGCGCCGAGCATCTCGGAGAACTTCTTGGCCAGCTTGGCGCGGCCGGCATCGCCCGAGACGACCACGATCTCCTCGGGCGCGACGTTGCCCAGCACCAGCTTGAAGTGCTCAGCAAGCAGCGGCACCGAGGTCATGTGGTCGACGGGGATCTTGAAGAAGCCCTGCAGCTGGCCGGCGTGCAGGTCCATGGTCAGGACGCGATCCGCGCCGGCGGCCTCGATCATGTCGGCAACCAGCTTGGATGTGATCGGCTCGCGCGGCGAGCTCTTCTTGTCCTGGCGCGAGTAGGGATACCAGGGCATCACCGCCGTGATCCGCTTCGCCGAGGCCAGGCGTGCGGCGTTGATCATGATCAGCAGTTCCATCAGCGAGTCGTTGGTCGGCGACGAGCACGACTGGACGATGAACATGTCCGCGCCGCGAACCGACTCCTCGTACCGGCAGTAGACCTCGCCGTTGGTGAACGTCTTCAACGTGGCCTGTCCCAGTTCGATACCGAGCCGCTCGGCGATCTTCTCCCCCAGCTCCGGGTTCGAACGGCCGCTGAACAGCATCAGCCGCTTCTGCGGCGTCCGCTCCATCCATGTCAGCCGCGGATCGCTCACCGTCGGCACCGTCGCCGGCAGCGTGGGGAACAGCGGTATCGGCGACTCAACGCTGACGGCGCTTTCGGGTTCCATATCCCGGGATGTTGGTCTGCTTGGCACGAGCGACTCCGAGGGCGTCGGGCGGGATGTCGTCGGTGATCACAGAGCCGGCCGCCGTCCAGGCGCCGTCACCGATCGTGACCGGAGCGACGAAGACATTATGAGAGCTGGTGTGGACGTCCTTGCCGATCACGGTGCGCTGCTTGCGGGTGCCGTCGTAGTTGGCCGTGATCGCCCCCGCTCCGATGTTCGTGCCCGAGCCGACCTCGGCGTCACCGATGTAGGACAGGTGAGGCACCTTGGCTCCTTCGCCCAGCACGGAATTCTTGATCTCCACGTACGTCCCCGCCTTGGCCCCGTCAAGGAGCGTCGCTCCGGGACGAAGGTAGCAGAACGGGCCGACGAGAGCGTCGCGGCCGATCGTCGCGTCGGCCGCGACCACGTGGGGGCCGACGTGCGCGCCGGCACCGATCCGGGTGTCGCCGCGCAGCACGGTGAAGGGATGGATGACGGCGTCGGCCTCGATCTGCACGGTCGGCTCGATGAAGGTGCTCGCCGGATCGACGATGGTCACCCCGTCCAGCTGGTGGCGGCGGTTGATGCGGGCGCGCAGCTCGGCGTCCGCCTCGGACAGGTCGACGCGCGTGTTGACGCCCTTGGCGACGAGCGGGTCGTCGTGGACGTGGGCGTGCACCCGCTCGCCGTCGCCGTGCAGGATGCCGACGATGTCGGTCAGGTAGATCTCGCCCTGGTCGTTGTCGTCGGTGACGCGGTCGAGCGCAGACCAGAGCAGGTCGGCTCGCACGACGTAGTACCCGGAGTTGACCTCGGCGATGGCGCGCTGCTCAGGCGTCGCGTCACGCACCTCGACGATGGCGGCCACGTCCCCGGAGGGGCCCCGGACGATGCGCCCGAAGTCGGCGCCCACCGCGGCGGTGCGCTCGAACACGAGCAGGGTCGCGGCCGCGCCGGCCTCGCGGTGCGCCTCGATCAATGCCTGGAGCGTCTCGGCCTCGATCAGCGGATGGTCGGCATTCAGGATCAGGACGTCCCCGGCGAACGCGTCGAGCGCGGCGCGGGCGGCGAGCACCGCATCACCGGTGCCGCGAGCAGTCTGCTGCACCGCGGCGGCTGCCCAGCCGGGCACGAGCGCGGCGAGCTCTGGCTCGTCGGGGGGGATGACGACGACGGCCGGGTCGGCGCCGAGCGGCTCCACGGCGCCGAGCGACCAGGCCAGCAGCGGTCGGCCGCACGCGGTGTGCAGGAGCTTTGGCCGGCGCGACTTCATGCGCGTGCCCCTACCGGCGGCGAGGACGATGGTGGCCAGGGTGTCGGTCATCGAGGGTCAGTGCCGGGAGAACTGGGGCGCCTGGATTCGAACCAGGGGTCGCGGGACCAAAACCCGCTGCCTTACCACTTGGCCACGCCCCATCGGCGCGCGGTCAGGCTCGGTGAGTATACGGGCGAGGAGCGTTTGGACGCGCCGCGCCACGTCGTGCCCTGAGGAGCCGAAACGCGAGCGTCCCAAGGAGCAAGGGAGGCACAGTGCTCTGCACGGGCCGACCGCAGCGACGCCGGGAGGCGACGCGTTGCAGGCTCCTAGGTTCTCCGCAGGTCGCCGAGCATGACGAGCACGAGGATGACGAGGACGAGCGCGGCGACGATGGCAGTCAGGAACAGCAGGCCTCCGAGTGCGGGCACGATGATCGCAGCCACCGCCTGCGACATGGCCAGGATCCACAGCGGGCGTCGAAGCCGCAGCGGAACGCGCTTCCGGAGCCAGAGGTAGGCGAAGACGACGACCAGCCCGACCAGCCACAGCCAGTGGAAGCCCTTCAGCCACACGGCCAGGCCCTCGACGATGCCGACGAGGAGCGCGATGCGGATGCTGTGCGCGCGCACCCACTGCACCGGAGAGCGCCGGGGAGGCTTCTCCTGGAGGGTGACGCGGTCGGTGGAAACGTTCCATTCCGCCATAGGTGAATGCTACATGGTGCATGTGGGAATCGAGCCCGGGACGGACGCCGCGGCGGCCTGCGCGGCGGCCTGGTCGGCGAACAGCCCGAACACCGTCGGCCCGCTGCCGGACACCGCCGCCGCCAGCGCTCCCGCATCCCGCACGGTGGCCAGGGCGTCGCGGATCGACGGTCGCAGCGAACAGGCCGCGTCCTCCAGGTCGTTCGCGACCAGGCGCGCGACGTCGTGCGCCGAGCGCACGATGTGCACGCCGCGGATGAGGTCGCCCTGCACGGCCGGGTAGATCGGGTTCGGCTCCGATGCCGCGTACACCTCGGCCGTCGACAGGCCCTCGGCGTCGGGCACGAGCAGCACGCCGATGCCCCGCGGGAACTCCGGCAGCGGCCGCAGCACGTCGCCCCGCCCGGTCGCGAGGGCGACCTCGAGCCCCGAGAGGAAGAAGGGGACGTCGCTTCCCAGCGACCGCGCGATGTCGTACAGCTCGTTGACCGACCGCTCGCCCGGCAGCGCCCGTAGCACGGCGGCGGCGTCGGACGACCCGCCGCCCAGCCCCGCGGCGACAGGGATCCGCTTCTCCAGCCGCACACGCCTGGCCTCCCCCAGCGCTTCGAGCGCGCGCGTGACCAGCGTGTCGCCGGGAAAGCCCTCGACCACCGTCTCGGGTGCCGGCTCGAGCTCCAGCGTGTCGTGCAGCTCGAGCGCGGCGAACAGGGTCGTGATGCGGTGGAACCCATCGTCGCGCACCGGGCCGACGCGCAGGCAGAGATTGATCTTCGCGGGGGCGTGCAGGATCACACCAGCTCCAGGAACTGCTCGGGCTCCAGCTGCTCCGCGCGGAGCCCCGCGAGATGCTCGGGCGGCGGGGGGAGCCCGGCGAGCGCCATCGCGTTTGCGAGCCGCTTGCGCCGGTGGGCGAACGCCGCGTGCACCGTTCGCGACAGCGCCGGCCAGCCGGGGCCGGCGGCACGGTCGCCGCTCCGCTCGAACGCAACCAGGGCCGAGTCGACCCGCGGCACCGGGGAGAAGACCCTCCGCGACACGGGGCGAACCGCCAGCCGCCTGCAGCTGAGCTGGACGAGCACGGACACCGCCCCGTACGCCTTCGTGCCGGGCCGGGCGAACAGCCGGTCTGCGATCTCGCGCTGCACCATCACGCAGAACCGCTCGCACACCGGCAGGGCGTTCATCACCACCGGCGTCGCGACCGCATAGGGCAGGTTCGCGACCAGCGCGGATGGGCGCGGCTCGAGCGCGGCGAAGTCCAGCTTCATCGCGTCGGCGAACAGCAGCCGCACGTTGTCGACGCCGGCCAGCGTCGCGTCCAGCGCCGGCTCGAGCCGACGGTCGATCTCGACCGCGTGCACGAGCGCGACGCGCTCGCTCAGCCAGCGGGTGAGCACGCCGAGCCCCGGCCCCACCTCGAGCACGACGTCATCGCGTCGCAACGGGGCGATGCGGCCGATGATGCCAAGCACGTTGTCGTCGATCAGGAAGTTCTGGCCGAGCCCGCGGTTGGGGGTGATGCCCAGCTCGCGCAGCCGGGCGATGGAGACCTGGGTTGAGGGCACGGTCCCATCATGCCAGGGTGACCACGGCCACCCCGGCCGCCACCACGGCTGCCCCCACCAGCGTCCGCGGGTCGAGCCGCGTGCGGCCGAGCATGGCGGCGAGCAGCGGCGCCATCACGATGCTCGACTCGCGGACGGCCGAGACCGACGCAGCCGGCGCACGCTGCAGCGCGGCCAGCGCGAGGGCGTAGGCGCCGAACATGCCCAGGCCGGCGATCACCGATGACCGGTTGGCCGCAGCGCGCAGCGCCGGGCGCCCGTCACGGCTGAGCGACCAGGCGGCATAGGCGAGCGACGGCCATACCATCACGGCCTCCAGGTAGGGGACCGGCGATCCGTACCGCAGGCCCTGCTTGTCGACCAGCGTGTAGCCGGCGATCGTGACCGCGACGCCGAGGGCGAGGCCGAGCTGGCGCGGACGAGCGCGGCCGGCGCCCAGCGCGACGATGCCGATCCCGGCGGCCACCAGCAGCACGCCGGCCACCTGGCCGGCCGAGGCGGCGGTTCCCGTCGCGACCGCGATGGCGAGCACGAGCGGCGGCGCGGCTCCGCGGGCGACCGGGTACACGACCGGCACCGACGCGCCCCGGTAGGCGGCCGCGAGCAATGCGATGTAGGCGAGCTCGAGCAGGGCCGAGGCTGCGATCCAGGGGATCGCCCCGCTCCGCACATCCCACGTTGCCGCCGCGATCGGCAGCGCGGCGGCGACGCCGACCACCATGGCGACCGCCGCCGCCGGCCGCGGGTCGCGGGCGCTGCCGACGAGCACGTTCCAGAGCGCGTGCACCAGCGCCGCCGCGAGGGCCAGCGCGAGCGCGCCCGTGCTCACGGCAGGCCGAACACGCGGGCCGCGTTCTGCTCGATCTGGGCCGCGAGCTCGCCGGGATCGGCGCCCCGCAGCTCCGCGAGGAAGCCGACGGTGTGCGCGACGTTGGCCGGCGTGTTCGGCCGCCCGCGCAGCGGCACCGGGGCGAGGTACGGGCTGTCGGTCTCGGCCAGCAGCAGCTCGGCGGGCGCCCCGGCGGCGGCCTGCTGGAGCTCCACCGCCTTCGGGTA
>Ga0066662_10000455_pt1 | contig 17960 bp, 11 predicted proteins | sample GraSoiAngelo_111_FD_133939 | JGI IMG/M metagenome (GOLD analysis project Ga0066662, IMG submission 133939) | Grasslands soil microbial communities from the Angelo Coastal Reserve, California, USA - 14_0903_12_40cm | ecosystem: Environmental > Terrestrial > Soil > Grasslands | place: USA...
ACGGCGACCGTCTTGATCGCGCCGCTCTCGACCGCTTTGAGGACCGTCGTGAGTCCGGCGAGGTCCATCGCTTCGGTCAGGCAATTGCCGATCGTCTCCCGCACCAGCACGTGATCGGGGATGCGGATCGGCCCGGTGAGGTTCTCGCCGCACGCGGCCGCGTCGGGGAAGCACGACGCGAGCAAATCGTCCGCGCGCATGCGCTGCAGCTGCGGAGCGACTTTCTTGCCGCCGCGCATGCGCAGGATGGCGAGCGCGCGCGTGGCGTTCCAGCGCCAGCGCGCGGCGAACATCGGCGCGGTGAGCAGTGCCTGCGTCAGCGTGGCTTCCACGCTCGCCGACTTGACGTACTCGAACACGATCTCCAGCGGGAACGCGTGCTGGTCGCTCAGCGACAGCACGAGGCCGTTGTCGGTCGCGGCGGCTTGGAGCTCGATGTTGAACGCGCGGCAGAACTTCTTTCGCAGGGCGAGGCCCCACGCGCGGTTGATGCGCGCGCCGAACGGCGTGTGCAGGATGAGCTGCATCCCGCCCGCCTCGTCGAAGAACCGCTCCGCGACGATGGTCTTGCCCGTCGGCACCGTGCCGAGGACCGTCTTGCCGGCGCGGATGTATGCGACGATCTGCTCCGCGCCCGCTCGGTCGACGCAGCATTCCGCTAGGAGCCACTCGATCGCGGACGCGTCGTCGCGCTCGTCCACCGCTGCGCGCAGCGCGGAGACTTCGTGGGACAGCTCGATCGTGCGGCCGGGGCTCTCGCCGTTCCAGAACGGGATCGACGGCGGCGCGCCGCGTGCGTCCTCCACGCGGATCACGCCGGATTCGACGCGGCGCACCTGCCACGACGTCGAGCCGAGCAAGAAGATGTCGCCCGCCATGCTCTCGACGGCGAAATCTTCGTCCACCGTCCCGACGACGTGGCCGTCGGGCTCCGCGACCACGTTGTAGTTCGCCGTCTCGGGGATCGCGCCGCCCGACGTGATCGTCGCCATGCGCGCGCCGCGGCGCGCCCGCAGCCGGCCGTTGACGCGGTCGTGATGGAGAAACGCGCCGCTCCGGCCGCGCGAGGTAGCAACGCCGTCGGACAGCATCGTGACGACGTCGTCGAAGTCTTTGCGCTCGAGAGCGCGGTACGGATACGCCGTGCGCACCGCGCGGTACAGCGCGTCGACGCCCCACTCTTCTTCCGCCGCGCAGAACGCGACGAGCTGTTGCGCGAGGATGTCAAGCGGCGCCGTGGGGATCACGAGCGCGTCCATCGCCCCGCTGCGAATGCCGCGCACGAGCGCAGCGCATTCCAGCAACTCGTCGCGCGTGGTGGCGAACAGACGCCCTTCGGGCTTCGCGCCGACCCAGTGCCCGGACCGGCCGATGCGCTGCAGCGCCGTTGCGATTGAGCGCGGCGTGCCGAGCTGCACCACGAGGTCGACCGAGCCGATGTCGATGCCGAGCTCCAGCGACGCCGTCGCGACGACCGCGCGCAGCTCGCCCTTCTTCAGCCGGTCTTCGGCTTCGAATCGCTTGTCGCGCGAGAGGCTGCCGTGGTGCGGCAGCACGATGCCTTCGCCCAATCGCGAGGCGAGGTTGAACGCCGCGCGCTCGCTCATGCGGCGCGTGCTCACGAAGACGAGCGTCGTCTTGTGCGTGCGCACGAGCTCGGCCACGCGGTCGTAGATCTCGCCCCACATCTCGTTGCTCGCGACGGGGCCGAGCTCGTCGTTGGGCACTTCGACCGCGAGCGTCATCGCGCGGCGGTGCCCGACGTCGACGACCTGCGCGCTGGGCGAGAGGAAGCGCGCGACCTGCTCGAGCGGCCGTACCGTGGCCGACAGGCCGATGCGCTGCGGCTTGCGACCGCTCTCGCGCAGCACCAAATCGTCGAGGCGCGCGAGCGTCAGCGCGAGGTGCGAGCCGCGCTTGTCGGCCGCCATCGCGTGGATCTCGTCGACGATCACCGTGCGCACGCCGGTGAACAGCTTGCGCGACTTCTCGGCCGTGAGCAAAATGAACAGCGACTCCGGCGTGGTGACGAGCACGTGCGGCGGCTTGCGCAGCATGCGCGCGCGCTCGGCCTGGGTGGTGTCTCCGGTGCGCGTCGCGGTGCGGATCGGTGCCAGCGTCAGGCCGCGCGCTTCCGCGGCAGCGAGCAGCTCGCCGAGCGGCGTCTCGAGGTTCTTGCGAACGTCGTTCGTGAGCGCCTTGAGCGGCGAGACGTAGACGACGAGCGTCTCGTCGGGGAGCGCGTCATCGGCCGCTCGGCGGATCAGGTCGTCGAGGCACAGCGTGAACGCGGCCAGCGTCTTCCCCGAACCGGTCGGCGCCGAGACGAGCACATCCTGACCGGCGCGAATCAGCGGCCAGCCTTGAACTTGCGGCTCGGTCGGCTCGCCGTAGCGGCTGGAAAACCAGTCGCCGACGAGCGGATGGAATTCGCTCAGCACGGTACCTTCCTTCAACCCGCGGGCGGGGTGTCCGTTTGCGCGGGCGAACCACGGCCTATGCTTCGGGTGCTGCGTTTCCTTGCTGTCGCTGCGTGCTGTGCGGGGCTGGGCGCTTCCACGGCTTTCGCCGCCGAATCCGCGGCGCCCGTGGACCCGCCGGCCCTCGACGGACTGTATGCCGTCGTGATCCAGTGGCCGCCGCACTCGCCGTGGCAGCGCCTCGCCTTCCGCCTCGCGGGCGACGGCGGAACGCTGTACCTCAACGGCCGGGAAGTGAAGCTGGCCGTCACGCGCGTCGGCGACGTGATGGACGTGCGATGGACGAGCCGCGCCGGCGAAGCGGGCTTCCACGGCGACATCGGCCACGACCGCGGCGCGACGACGTTCACCGGTACGTTCACGCAAGCGAAGAACCGTGCACCCTTCCAGGCAATTCACCTCGCCGACGTCCGGCCCGTCGACGCCGCCGCGCGTGACGGCGTGTACCGCATCTCCGCCGACCGCTACGTCATGATCGCACGCTCCAACGAAGTCGGCCGCGGGCGCATGTTCCTCGATTCGGCGACGCGGCGGACCGGCGTGCTGACACCCATCTCCATGTCGGCGGAAGTCAGCGGGGCGAGCCTTGCGGCGTTGTTGCCGGTGACCGCGCGATTCGATTTCTCGCCGGCGACCTCGGCCGCGGCGGGCGTGCTGCACGTTCGATTCGGCAACGATGCGCCGCTGACTGCGACGAAGGTCGACCCATATCGCACCGAGGACGTCACCTTTCAAAACGGCGCGGTGACGCTGAAGGGCACGCTGTTCGTCCCGGCCACCGCGGGCGCGCACCCCGCCGTCGTGCTGATCCATGGCGCGGGTCCGGAGCATCGGCCGATCGGGCTGTATCCGTTCGGCTTCCTGCACCTCGGCTTCGCGGTGCTCGCGTTCGACAAGCGCGGCTCCGGCGAGTCGACCGGCGACTACCGCACCGCGAGCTTCGCCGATCTCGCGGGCGACGTGATCGCCGGCATCGACGCGATCAAACGGAATCCCGCAATCGACGGCAAGCGCATCGGGCTCTTCGCGAGCAGCAACGGCGGCTGGGTGGCGCCGGTCGTCGCGACGCAGAGCCGTGACGTCGCATTCGTGATCTGCCGCGTATGCTCGATGCTGACGATCGCACAGAACCAGGCGTACGAGCGCGAGGCGTTCGCGCGCGACGCGGGCGCGTCCGACGCCGACGTGGCGCGCGCCGTCGCGCTGCACCAGGCGTACACGAACGCCGTGATGCACGACACCGGCTGGGACGCGCTGCGCGCGCAGATCGCCGCCGCGAAAGACGCCGACTGGTTTGACAGCGCGGGCGTCCCGAGCGCGGCCGAGGCGCTGCCGCCCGAGCCCGCGGCGCGAACGGCGCATGCCGCGCAGCTCTCGTTCGATCCCGCGCCGTACTGGCGGCGCGTCAGCGTGCCGGTGCTCTTCATGTACGCCGACAACGACCGCTACGTGAAGACGGCGGTGAACGCGCCGCGCGCCGCGCAGCTGCTGCGTGACGCGGGCAACCGGGACGTGCAGGTCGTCGTCTTGCAGCATGCGGACCATGCGTTCATCGACTCGGAGACCGGCCTGCCGTCCGAGCAGCAGCGCGCGAACCGCTTCGCGGCGGGTTTCATCGAAGCGCTGAGCAGCTGGACGCAGGCGCATCACCTCACGCCGACGCAGTAGCGGCGCGATGAAGTTCCGCAAGTCGCGGCTGCTCGTCGCGGCGCTGCTGGCGCTCGGCTCGGCGAGCGTGCCCGTCGCGAGCGTGGCGCAGTCGCTGCCGCCGCCTCCGCCGCCGCCCGTTCCGTCTACGCCCACCGCGTCGCCGCAACCACAACCGCCGTACGGATCGCCGTCGCCGCCGGCCTCGTCATCACCGTCGCCGTTCGCGACGCCGTCCGCGTCACCGTCGCCGGGCGCGTCGCCGTTGCCGCAGGTACCGATCCGGGTGGATCACGCGCGCGTCGGCGTCGTGCCCGGCGCGACGGTGACCGTCGGCGTGTCGGGCGGCGCGGGACCGATCGCCGCGCAAGCGTCATTCGACGGCGCCGTCGTGCGCTACGATCCGTTCGCGCGCACGCTGTTCATCACCGGTCGCGCGTACGGGCGCGGCACGGTCACGCTTTCGGATGCGGCGGGCGATACGGCAACCGTTACGGTGCTGGTCGCACCGCCCGCGGGCGCCGTGCCGGGCGATGCGACCGTCGAGCTCGCGGGCAACGTCAACGGACAGTTCGCAGCGGCGCGCATCCGCGCCACGATCGCGCAAGCGGCGCAGCTGCGACCGGGCGCCGCGCTCGACGTCGGCGGCATCAGCGCCGGCGATCTGCGCCCCGGCCAGACGCTCGAAGCGCGCGCGAACGTCGTCCTGCGCGGCAACGACCAGTACGTCGATCAAAGCGGCACGACCAACGTGCACGTGCGCGTCGACGCGCTGCCGCAGCTCGATCCGGCGCTTCTGTTCTACAGCGACGACCCCGAGCGGCTCGGCCCGCTGGACGACGGCGTGCTCTTCCGCGGCACGATCGACGCCACGCGGCCCGCCCGCGTGTATGCGTACCACGTGTCGGACTCGCCGAACCGGCGCTTGTACCTCGCGCTGCAGCCAACGGCGTCGGCGGCGCGCGTGCAGGTGCTCGGTTCGGTCGCCGGGCCCTCCGATGCGTTCGCGTACGTCGGCCACACGGCGACGGTGCGCTACATGCTCGAGCGCGCGTCGCAGGAGAGCTTCGTCGCGCCCATCCTGCCCGCCGTGCCGTACGTGATGCCGCTGGGCGCGGGAACGATGCTGCCCGGAACGTTGATCAACGCGATCTACGATCTACGTTTGCTGGACGGCGCGCCGGTGAACGTGCTCGTCGTCGCGGCGAGCAACGGCGTCGATCCGGCGACGCTACTCGCGCAGCCGGAGCACTCGACCGACGCGCACTACCGGCGCGGCGAGTTCTCGCTCGCGAACGTGCCGCCGCTGTCGCTGTCGTACACGGCCGGTGCGCCGGAGCCGCAGCCGTTCGCCGTCGGCGTGCGCTATTACGCGAACGGAGCGCCGGCGTTTCCGAACCTGCGCCCGGGCGACGTTGCGGTCGCGGGACAGCGCGCGCCGCTGGCGGGCGACTACGGCGTGCTGCGCAACGTGACGCTGCAGCTCGCGAACCCGACGCCGTCGCCGCAAAACGTCTATCTCTACGAACAGCCCGGCGCGACCGGCGGCGGCGTGACCACGACGATGTGGTTCACCGCCGATGCGGCGCCGACGCAAGTGCGCTGCGTCAGCGATCCGTCGCAGCGCTATCTGGTGAAAGGCTTCGGACTCGCCCCGGGCCAGACGCTCAACGTGACGGGCACGTACATGACGGACGGCACGTCGATCTTGCCGCTCTATTTCGGCCTGACGGCAACCCCGCCGCAAGTGCCGCCGCTCAATGCCTGCGGCGCGAAACCGTGAGCCACGATCGTGGCGCATCCATCGACAGGCTCAGGATGACGAGACAGGCTCAGGATGACATAGGGCGGTATGCTCTGACGTGATGGGCTTACTCGAGGAGCGACTGAGCCGGCTTGCGCCACTTCCGCAAAGCTCGTGGACGAGTCTGACGCGCCTTTTCTCCGCCGAGGACGTGCGATTCACGTGGGCCAGCAACGCGCTCGAAGGCAATACGCTTACGCTGCGCGAGACGCAGCGCGTACTCGAAGACGGCGCGACGATCGCCGGCAAGTCGATGCGCGATCACCTCGAAGCGGTGAACCATGCGGCCGCCGTTCGCCGCATGCACGAGATCGTCGACCGCGGTAAGCTGCTCACGGTGCATGTGATGCTCGAGCTGCACGGGCTCTTGATGCGCGGCATCGACGACACCTGGGCCGGCCGTATCCGCAACGATGCGGTAGCGATCGCCGGCACACGGTACCGCCCGCCGAACGCGGACGCAGCCTCGACAGGCGTCGACGAGTCGTTCGCGCGTTACGCCGAACGCCGAGGATGCGACCATCCCGTCCTCGTGGCGGGCGACCTGCATTACGAGATTGCGCGGCTGCACCCGTTCTTCGATGGAAACGGGCGCACCGCGCGGCTTTTGATGAACGCGCATCTGCTACAGCACCGCTACCCGCCTTTGATCATCGAACCCGACCGTCGCGGCGCCTACCTCGACGCGCTCGACGCCGGGCAAGAGACCGGCGATGCCGGCGCGTTCAGGTTGTTCGTCGCTGACGCGATGCTACAGGCACTGGAGCACTACGCGAATATCTTGGGATGAGCTACGCGCCTGCCGGTGCGCGCACCACCATGCGCTTCGCGCGCGCCATCACGCCCCGGAACGCGGTGGTCAAAGCGTTGCGGCGCGAGACCGTCGTGACGGGTTCGCCGAGAATCGTCGGATCAGCCGCAGCCAGCGTTTTCACCGCCGACGTTGCGTCGAGCGCGTGGCTCGTTCCGTAGGCCAGCTGGTTTGCGGCGTAGTGATCCAGCGCGTAGCGGTAGTTCACCATGATGCCGAAGGACTGCTCGACGCCGCGCGGCGTCGCGTCGGCGAGCCAGTCGAGGCGGTCGATCGTCGCGCCGTTGCCGAGGTGAAAGCGCGCGACCGCATCCTGCGGGGCGCCGTCGCCGCGCTTGGCTTCGAGCAGATAGCGCGCCGCGAGACGCAGCAGCGGTTCGCGCAGCGCGGCCAGCGCCGCGGCGTTGCGGTGCCAACTCGGCGTCGCGAGCGCGCTGCGCACACCCGCGTCGACGCGTTCGCCGAGTGCACGAACCCACGCGGCGAAGCCCGGCAGCGGCGAGAGCGTCGCGAACGTGCGCAAGCGCGGCAGCTCAGCCCGTAGCTGCTCGACGGCGTGCTTGATCAGCGCGTTGCCGAACGGGATCCCCGTCAAACCGGATTCGGTGTTCGAGATGGAATAGAACGTCGCACTGCGCGCGTGCGCGGCGTCGATGCGCGGCGCGGTTGGGTTGAGGATCGCGCGGATGGACGCCGGCATCTCGTCGGTGAGCGCGACCTCGGTGAACACGACCGGCATGCCGGGCAGCGCCGGGTGGAAGAATGCGTAGACGCGGCGGTCCTCGTCGAGCCGGTCCTTCAAGTCGAACCAGCCGCGCACGGCGTGCACCGCTTCGGAACGCGCGAGCTTTTCGAGCAGCGCCGCGGAGTCCGCCCAGGTGAGGCGGCGCAGCTCCAGCAAGCCGAGGTCGACACGCGACGCCAGAAACGCGCGCAAGTCGTCGTCGAGCGGCGCGAGATCGGCGGCGTCGGAACGCTTCTCCAGGAACGTCAGCAGCTGCGCGCGCAGCTCGACGACGAGCCGCAGGTCACCCGGCGGCGCCGCGAGGTGGCGCAGGATGCCGTCACGAGCCGGTTCCAGATGCCGCCGCAAGCGCGCCAGCGCGACGCGCCGGGCCATCGGCTCCACGGCGGCGCGGGCGGCGTCGAGGTCGATTTCGGCGCGCGGCACGTCGACGTCGAGCGCGTCGAGCAGCCGCAAGAAGCGCAGCAGCTCGCCGTCCGACGCAACGGCGAGGCTCGACCGCACGGTGCGAACGTGCTCGCGCGCCGCGAGATCGCCCACCGGCAGATGCCGCAGGGCTTCGACCGCGCGCTCCAAGGGTGTCGTCCGAACCGGCATGGCAACTCACACAACCCCGGCCGCAGGGTGCTGGGTTCCACGGCGCATTGCAACTACGTCGCGACGACGATCTCGCGGCTCGCCGCCCATGCGGCCACGTCGCGGCGCTCGATCGTCGCGGCCATCAGCTCCGGGAACAAGTCGGGCGTGCACGCGAACGCGGGCACGCCGAGCGCGGCGAGCTCCGCGGCGTTGCGCGGGTCGTAGCTGGGCGCGCCGCGGTCGTCGAGCGCGAGGAGCGCCACCATGCGCACGCCCGAACGCATCAACGCCGCGGCGCGCGCGAGCATCTCCGCGCCGTTGCCGCCTTCGAACAGGTCGCTGATCAGCACGAGCACGGTGTCGTTCGGCGTGCGCACGAGGCCTTGGCAGTACGCGAGCGCGCGGTTGATGTCGGTGCCGCCGCCGAGCTGCGTGCCGAACAGCAGCTCGACGGGATCGTCGAGCTGCGCGGTGAGATCCACCACCGCCGTGTCGAACACGACCATCGACGTGCGGATCGCCTTCACCGAGGCGAGCGCCGCGCCGAGGATGCCCGAGTACACCACCGACGTCGCCATCGAGCCGCTCTGGTCGACGCACAAGATCACGTCGCGCATCGTCGCGCCGCGCCGGCCGAAGCCGATCCGGCGCTCCGCGATCACGGTGCGGTATTGCGGTTGATAGTGCTTGAGGTTCGCGCGGATCGTGCGCGGCCAGTCGATCTCGTTGTGGCGCGGGCGACGGTTGCGCGCCGCGCGGTTGAGGCTGCCTTTCACCGCGGCGCGCAGGGGGTTGCTCAGGCGTTTCTCGATGTCCTCGACCACGCCGCGCACCACGCGCCGCGCCGTGTCGCGCGTCTTCGCGGGGATCACGTTCTTGAGCGAGAGCAGCGTTGCGACGAGGCGCACGTCCGGCGTCACCGCGGCGAGCATTTCCGGTTCGAGCAGCATCTGGCGCAAGCCGAGGCGCTCGAACGCGTCGGTCTGCACCACCTGCACCACGGAGCTCGGGAAATACGTGCGGATGTCGCCGAGCCAGCGCACCGCGTTGGGCGACGACGAGCCCAGCCCGGCGCCGCGGTCGGCGTCGTAGAGCGCTTCGAGCGCGGCGTCCATGCGCGCGTCGTCGCCGGCGAGCGCGAAGTCGAGGCCGTCCGCTTCGCCGCCGCCGAGGACGAGCCGCCAGCGGCGCGCGCGTTCGTCTGCCGCGTTCACGTCGGCACCTCCACGCCGCCGAGGATTGCTTGCAGCACGGGCACCATGAGCCGCGCGCGGTCGAGATCGATGTCGCCGTCGGCTGCCGCGACGACCGCCGCGTGCCCGTGCGCTCCGCGGCCCGCGGCGACGCGCTCGCCGATCGCGCGGCGCTCCGGCGGTGCGAAGGCGGCGAACGCGCGGCGCGCGAGCGGCAGCACCGCGACGAACGCCTCCGCGTCGAGCGTCACGAGCCAATCGTCGACGACGTCGAGCAGCTCGGGATGGTGCACGATGAGCAGCCCGCTGCCCCGCAGCAGGCCGTCGATCCACGCGGCGGCCGCCGCGGGCGGCGTGCCGAACGACAGCGCGCGCGACAGGCGCGTGCGGACGTCGTCCGCGGTGAGCGCACCGGCATCGAACAGCAGCCGCATCGCGCGGCCGGCGACGAGGCCGTGCACCCGATCGTTCGCCGCCACGCGCGTGAGCGCGTCGTGCCAGGCCGCGCGCTGCGCCTCGTCGTCGAGCACTCGCAGCGCAGCGTCGACGGCGGCGATGCGCGCATCCATCGCTTCGGCTGCGGCGTCGTCGAGCGCGAGCACCGCGGCCGGCAAGCCGACGCACGCGCGTCGTACGAGCTCGTCGATCGTGTCGCCGACGCGCTCGACGTCGGTGCCGCGCACGTCGCCGTAGCGGCGCGTGCGCACCAGCGCGGGCAGCGCGTCGAGCATCAGGCCGACGTCGTGCGTGCGCGCGGCGAGGTCGCGCACGCGCGCCAGCACGAACGACGCGACGTCGCCCAGCGCGGCCGCGAACGTCGCGTCGAGCAGCGCCGTCAGCTCGGCGAGCTCTTGCGCGTGCCCGGCGCGCTCGCGGACGAATGCCGCCGCCGCGTCCGCCAGCGCGTTGCCGTACGCGCTCGCTTCGATCAGCGTGACGGCGAACTCCGGATGCCAGCGCAGCGCCCACACCTCGTGGAAGGTTCCCAGCTTGCCGCTCTGCGCGTCGCGCAGCGCGCCCCATGCGACGCCGAGCAGGTTCAGCCGGTGCAGCAGCCGGCTGCGGTCGAGATCGCCGGGCTTGCGCAGGTCGAGATCGAGCTCGCGTGCCGACGGGTCCGGCGGCAGCCGCAATCGCTTCTGCTCGCGCGCGACGTCGGCAACGAGCGGCACCTGCGGCACGTCGTCCGGCACTTCACCGAGCCGTTCGCCGACGACGAGCCGCTCGGCGAGCAGCGCCATCGGCCGCGCGTCACCGAAGCAGTACACCGTGCGAATCGCGTCGAGCGACTCGCGCAACCCGGGCAGCGGCGCGGCGCGCAGCGCGGCGAGCGCGTCGGCGAGCCGCGTCGCTTCGATCGCGTGCGCCGGCGACACGTCGAGGTCGGCGTCGCGAAAGCAGCGCGACGCTTTCGTCATCCACGCTGCGACGACGCGCTCGGGCGTTTCCCACAGATGCTCGTACCAGCCCGGCGAGTCGATGCCCGCACCGTAGCCGCTGGCGGCGGTCAGGCGCCCGAACGTCCACGGGATCCACGTCGCCGCGACCTTCGCTTTCGGCAAACCTTTCAGCAGCTCGGCGTCGGCGCGCGCCGGCGGCAGCGTCGCGAGCGCCGGCACGTGCCAGGCGCCGCACACGACCGCGACCGTTTCATCCTGTTTTGCAGCTGCGCGGACGATCTGGCGCATCGAAGCTTCGCGCCGGCGTTCCTGCGGATCATCGCGTTCGCCGAGTTGCGCGCGCACGCCGGTCATCAGCTCCGCGACGGCGGCGAACACGCCGGCGTCGTCGCGGCGGCGCTCCACCATCTGGTCCCACCAGCGCTCGCCGTCGGAGAAGCCCGCCGCTTCGGCGATCGCTTCGAGCGGGTCGTCGCGCAAGCGGCTCGGCGTTTCGTCCGCCGACGCGGCCGGCGCGTCTTCCGCGCGCGGCTCGTCGGGCGGGACCAGTTGATTTGCTTGCGGCAGGTCCATGAAACGCACGGGAACGCCGCGCGCGAGCGCCCAGCGCAGCGCCTGCCATTCGGGCGAGAACGACGCGAACGGGTAGAACGTCGCGCGCTGCGGCGCGTCGGGGGCGTACACGAGGATCGCGACTGGCGGGCGCATCTCCGCGTGCGCGGCGAGCGGCACGATCGCGTCGGCATCGGGCGGGCCTTCGACGAGCACGATGTCGGGCTCGAGCGCGTCCAGCGCGCGCACGAGGCTGCGCGCGGAACCCGGCCCGTGGTGGCGGACGCCGAAGAGGTGGACGCTCAGCCCGTCGCCTCGCGGCATGCGCGGTAGAGATCTTTCCAGCCGTCGCGCTCCTTGACGACCGTCTCGAGATACTCCAGCCACGCGACACGGTCTTGCACGGGATCTTTCACCACCGCGCCGACGAGACCGGCGGCGACATCGGCCGCGCGCAGCGTGCCGTCGCCGAAATGACCGGCAAGCGCGAGCCCTTGGTTCATCACCGAGATCGCTTCGCCCGTCGACAGCGTGCCCGTCGGCGACTTCAGTTTGGTCTTGCCGTCGGCGGTGACGCCGGAGCGCAGCTCGCGAAACACGACGAGCAGGCGGCGAATTTCTTCGACCGCGGGCGGCTGCGCGGGGAGCGCGAGCGACGCGCCCATGCTCGCGACGCGCGCCTGCACGATGTCGACCTCTTCGTCCAGCGTGTCGGGGAGCGGCAGCACCACGACGTTGAACCGCCGCTTCAGCGCGCTCGACAGCTCGTTGACGCCGCGGTCCCGGTCGTTCGCGGTCGCGATCACGTTGAAGCCTTGCACCGCGTCGACCTCGGTGTCGAGCTCGGGGATGGGCAGCGTCTTCTCCGACAGAATCGAGATGAGCGCGTCTTGCACGTCGGCGGGAATGCGCGTGAGCTCCTCGACGCGCACGATGCGGCCTTCGCGCATGCCGCGCAGCACCGGGCTCGGCACGATCGCATTCTGCGACGGGCCTTCCGCGAGCAGCCGCGCGTAGTTCCAGCCATACCGCAGCGTCTCTTCGTTCGTGCCGGCGGTGCCTTGCACGACGAGCCGCGACTCGCCCGAGATCGCCGCCGCGAGATGCTCCGACAGCCAGCTCTTCGCGGTGCCGGGCAGGCCGAGCAGCAGCAGCGCGCGATCCGTGGCGAGCGTCGCGATGGCGATCTCGACGAGCCGGCGGTCGCCGAAATATTTCGGCGCGATCGTCGTGCCGTCGTCTAGCGTGCCGCCGAGCACGTACGTTGCGACCGCCCACGGCGAGAGCTTCCACTGCGCGGGACGCGGGTGCGCGTCGGCGCGCACGAGCGCCGCGAGCTCGCCGGCGTATTCGACTTCGGCGGGCGCGCGCAGCGCGTTCTGGTTGGTCGTGTCGGTCATCCCGTCGCCTTCAAGTGAGCGCGCATGGCGGCGCGCAACCCGACGGTTTCGCAAAACGTCGCGATCGCGTCGCGCACGGCCTGTTGCGCCATGTTCTCCGGCCATCCTTCCAGCATCCCCGGCGTTTCCGGCGCGACTTGTGCGGCAGCCACCGTCAGCAGACCGCGCTGCAGCGCCCACGCCGCCGGGCTCGCGCCGACGGCTAGCTGATCTTGCATGTACTGCACGACCGCGCGCGAGAACGTGACGTCCCACGGGCCGGGCACGACCATCGCGAGCTGGCCAGCCTGCGGATCGTTCGCGTCGAGCGCGCGCGCGATCGCCGCGATCCGCTCCGGCCTTGCCACCGTGGAGCCCGTATTCGCCGTGAGCGCGAACGGCATCAGGTCCGGTACGTCCAGGGCGGTTTCGATCCACGCGATCCGCCACGCGTCGTCGTCGTACCGTGCCGTCGCGATCGCGAGCCCGTGCAGCAGCGGCTGTTCGGCGTCCGTTTTCCGCGCGAGCGCGATCATCGCGCCGGCGCCCACACCGTGCGCCGACGTCCAGTGCAACGGCGGCACCTGCGCGACGATCTGCTGCAGCCACCACGCGCGCTCGCCGGTGCCCGCGGGCGGCCGCGGCTCGACGCCGTCCCGCTGCATCGCCGGCGTGCATTCCGCCGGGAGCGCGACGGACAACGCACGCGCGCCGAGCTTGGTGCGCTTGACGCTGACGAGCGCGCCGCCGCGGTCGATCGCGCGCTGCACGAGCCGCGAGTCAGGCAATCGCGCGAGCAGCGCGGCGGCAGCGCCACGCACGTCCTTGCGGCGGTCGTCGAGCACGGTTTCGAGGAACGGCTCGTCCGCCGCAGACAACCCCGTGCGCAGCGCGTCGACGAACGCGGCACGCTCGGCGGGCGGCTCGCGCTGCCATGCCGACACGAGGAGTTTACGAGCATGCGCCGCGTCCTGCGCGCGCAATGCGGCGAGCGCGAGCACGCGCGCCGCACGGTCTCCGTCGTGCCACGCGCGTTCGGGATCGTCCGCGGCGAGCGCGAACGCCCACTCCGGCTCCTGCTCCGCGAGCCAGCCGCCGCGCGCGCCGATGACCTTCACGAGCGCCGGGCGCAGGTCGCGCCGGTGCGTGCCCAGCGCGAGGAGCTGCGGCAGCCGCTCTTCCGGAACGCGCACGCGAGCCTGCGCGGCGACCGCGAGCCACTCCGGCAACAGCATCGCCTCGCGCGAGCCGCCGCCGAGCAGCGCGCCGAGATCGTTCGCCGCGTCCGGCGAACAGCGCGGCAATGTCTCATCTGGCGCGGAAGTCAGCACGACGTTCGCGAGATCGAGCGTTCGCGCTCCCGCACGGCGCGCGAGCCCGGCAACCGCCGCGGCGCGCAGCAAGGCATCTTCGGCCGTCGCCGTGTCGCCCGGCACTGCGATCAGCGCATCGATCTCGGCGTCGCCGACCGCCATCACCGGCGGCGCTTCGCGCTGCGTTCCAACGACCGCGGTGCGCACGAGCACCGCCCACGTCGGAGAACCGGCGCGCGCCGTTTCGTTCACGCGAGCGCCGTGTAGCGCGCGTCCGACCACGCGCCCAGCGGCAGCAACGCGCGGCCATCCCACTCCGCGGCGAGCGTCAGCGGACGGCCGCCGGCGAGCGCGTGCAGCGCGAACGGTTCGCGGAGATTGCGCGCAAGCGGCAGCGCACGCCCGTCCGCGTCGCGTGCGAACCACGTGTCGCCCGACCGCAGCGGCGTCACCTCGCGCAGCACGAACGGAAAGCGTTCCAGCCACGGATCGCCGGCCAGCGCGCGTGCGTAGCCGGCGAGCGCGTCGTCGAAACCGGACGCGCGCGGAACCACTGCGCCGCCGGAGAACCCACCGCGCTCGGCGACGACCGCGCGCAACGGCGATGCCGACTCGAGATAGACGACCTTCGCATCGACGTCGATTCCGGCGACGAACGGATCGGCGATGGGAGCGCCCGCCGGCGCAAACTGCACGATGAGCGCGTCGCGCGCGCTGCGCTCGCCGCGCAGCCAGGTGCGCCGCAGCGTGAGCCGCTCGTCCTCCTCGGTGCGAATGCCGGTAACGGTCCAGGTGTCCTCGACCACGTCGAATGCGCGCGCGACGATCTCATCGTACGTCTGATTCCACCCGACGTGGCGCCGCACGTCGGCGCGCAGCGGCAACGGCAAGTCGTCGAGCCGCCGTTGCGCCGAGCACAGCAACGCAATCTCGCCGAGCGCTGCGAGCAGCCGGCCTTCCCAGCCCGCTCCCGATGCGACAATCCATGCGAGCCCGCGCACGCGGCGCGCGACGCCGGGACACTGCGCGTCGACCAGCCGTGCCGCGCGGTCGTACCAGTAGCGCGACGGCTGCGTCTGCGCGTGCGCGAGCCCGAGTCGCACGACGTCGCGCAGCCACAGCTCGCACTCGGCGATCCCCGCGGCGACGCGATCCTCGCGCGCCTTCGCGCGCTTCGCGGCAGCCGCGGCATTGGCGGCGGAATCGGCGCTTCGGCTCGGTGATTTCGTCGCGGCCGCCGCGCTCTTCTCGGCTTTCGACGCGCGCTCGGCGAGCCACGCGCTCGCCCAGTCCGGCGGTGCGCCGCTCGAGGCGCCGCCGGCCGCGTGCAGCAGCAGAAGCCCGAGCACGTGCTTGCACGGAAATTTCCGGCTGGGACACGAGCACTTGTACGCAACCGTCGCGAGCTCGACGCGAGTCTGATAAGGCGTCGAGCCGCTCCCCTGACACTCGCCCCACAGCAGCGTTCCGTCGGTGCCCGCAGCCGCCCATTTGCGCGGCGACGCCAGCCCTCGCCCGGCTTTGGCCGAAGCCGGGTCCGGTGCAAGCGCAAGCACCTGATCGGCGGTCATCGGAGGGTCAGTCGCCTGCGCTCGTGCGGCGGTCCTGCCAGGGACGTACGGCCCGCTGCAATTGGGCGTGACTAGCCCCGCCATACCCGGTATACTAGTGAACGAAATGTCCCCGTATGAAGCGTCGCTGCTCGATACATGCCTCCTTGCCCTTCGCGAGCGTGAGCCCGACCTGAAAAAACGGGGCGTTCTCCATGCGGGAATTTTCGGATCGGTAGCGAGGCGCCAAGACCATGCAGACAGCGACATCGACGTTGCGGTCGAGATCAAGTCGGGGATGGGCTTCGGTACGAGCGGATTACTCGACCTCGAGCGCGAGTTGACCAGCATCTTTCAGCGGCGTACGGAGGTATTCTCGCTGGGAGGTTTCAAGCCGGCAAAGCATCGCGAGGTTTATCGGGAACTCATCTGGGCTTTCTAAGATGGGTAAACACAATCCGTATCAGTCCCTCGCCGATATTCTAGAGAATATTGAACGGGCTCAGCGGTATCTCGGCACGTCTTCACTGAGAGACTTTCGAACGGACGAAGAGAAAGTCGATGCAATCCTGCGCCGCTTGCAAAACGCGTCGGAAGCGAGTACGCGCTTCCGCAACGAATGGCCGGAGCGAGCGGCAGCGTTCGAGGATCGTCACTCCGAAGTCAACTGGGCGAATTTTCGAAATCTCGGCAACCGCTACCGCCATGACTACGACAACATCGACGTCGAACGCATCTACGAAGATCTGCAGACGCTGATCCCTCAGGTGCAACGCGCAGTATCAGCGGAATTACCATTTTCCGAGCCGGGTGAGCAAACGGAGATTCAGTAAAGGCGCAGCGTTAGACGCGCTCCGCGTTGAACCAGCCGCGCATCATTCCCGCGACACTGCCTTTGCCACTGCGCGTGCTGCGAAGACGTCCGCCATCGCCGTGCGGTACGACGCCGAGGCGAACGTGTCCGCGCGCGCCGTGACGCTGCGCGCGACACCCGCGCACGCCGCTTTGAGCGCGTCCGCGTCGGCCGGCTTCACGCCCTTCAGCGCGCTTTCCACGCCGCTGGCGCGGAACGCCGAGTCGCCGATGCCCGTGACCGCGATGCGCGCCGATTCGATCGCGCCGGCGTTCATCGTCAGCACCGCCGCCACGCCGACCACCGCGTAGTGTGACGCCGGGTGGTGGAACTTCACGTATGCCGAGTTGGGTGCCGCGTCGAACGCGATCTTCGTCAGCACTTCGTTCGCGCCGAGCGCCGTCTCGAACATGCCTTGGAAGAAGTCGGACGCTTTCAGGTCGCGCGTGCCGTTTTTGCCGGCGACCGTGAACGTCGCGTCGAGCGCTTGCAGCACCGCCGGATAATCCGCCGACGGGTCGCCGTGAGCCGACGCGCCGCCGATCGTGCCGCGGTTGCGCACCTGTGGGTCGCCCAAGTCGTTCGCGGCGTCCCACAGCGCGGGCGCGTTCTTCTTCAGCGCGTCGCTCGCGGCGAGCGCCGCGTGCTTCGTCAGCGCGCCGATCGTGATGCGGCCGCCGCTCGCATCGATCGCGTCGAGCTGCGGGATCCCGGCGATGTCGATCAACACGGCGGGCGTCGCTAGGCGCAGCTTCATCATCGGGATGAGGCTGTGCCCGCCCGCCAGCAATTTGGCGTCGTCGCCGTGCTCGCCGAGCAGACGGATCGCGTCGTCGACGCTCGTCGCGCGCACGTAATCGAATGCTGCCGGAATCATTTCGTGCTCCCGTTCTTCGGCTGCATCGCGAGCCACAGCTTCTCAGGCCGCAGCGGCATGTCGATGTGGACCACGCCGAACGGCGCGAGCGCGTCGATGACGGCGTTCGCGACGGCGGGCGTCGAGCCGATCGTGCCGGCTTCGCCGACGCCTTTGATTCCGAGCGGGTTCACGGTCGTGCCCGTGACCGTGTGGTCGAGCTCGTAGTGCGGCACTTGCTCCGCGTGCGGGATCGCGTAGTCCATCAGCGTCCCTGTGAGCTGCTGGCCGTTGTCGTCGTAGATCACTTCCTCGAACAGCGCCTGCGCGAGCCCTTGCGCGATCCCGCCGTGCACCTGGCCTTCGACGATCATCGGGTTCAGCAGCCGGCCGCAGTCGTCGACCGCGAGGTACTTCACCACCTTCACCTCGCCGCTCTGCGCGTCCACTTCCACCACGCACACGTGGGTGCCGAACGGGAACACGAAGTTCGGCGGCTCGAACCGGCGCGTCGCGTCGAGTCCCGGTTCCAGGCCCGGCGGCAAGTTGTCGCCCATGAACGCGAGGAACCCGGCTTCCGGCGTCGTCATCGACTTCGACGGATCGCCTTTGACGCCGATCTTGCCGTCCTTGTACTCCACGTCGTCGGGGTTGGCTTCCCACTGGTGCGCGGCGATCTTCACCGCTTTGGCTTGAATCGTCTCGATGGCGAGCTTGAGCGCCGCGCCGCCGACCGCGGTGCCGCGCGAGCCGAACGTGCCGACGCCGTACTGCACGCGGTCGGTGTCGCCGTGCACG
>Ga0066662_10000457_pt1 | contig 17924 bp, 21 predicted proteins | sample GraSoiAngelo_111_FD_133939 | JGI IMG/M metagenome (GOLD analysis project Ga0066662, IMG submission 133939) | Grasslands soil microbial communities from the Angelo Coastal Reserve, California, USA - 14_0903_12_40cm | ecosystem: Environmental > Terrestrial > Soil > Grasslands | place: USA...
ACCGGAAGCTCGTGCTCGACGACGAAGAACGGCGCCGGCGGGCCGCCGCGCGGCTCTTCCCACAACCGACCGTGCAGGAACTGCGCGCCGGGGTCGTTCTCGTCGTAGCAGGGCCACTGGATGCCGCCCAGCTCATCGAGCCGCTTGTAGGACATGCCGCGGTGCATCGGCGAGAGCGAGCGCAGCTCGTCCCACACCTCCTCGGCCGTCGGGCTGCCCCAGTCGTAGCCCATGCGGGCGGCCAGCTGGCAGAGGATCTCGATGTCGCCACGCGCTTGCCCCGGCGGGTCGAGGGCGCGGCGCACGCGCTGGACGCGGCGCTCGCTGTTGGTCACCGTCCCCTCGGACTCGCACCAGCTGGCCGATGCGGGGAGCACGACGTCTGCCAGCTCTGCGGTCCTCGTGAGGAAGATGTCCTGGACGACCAGGTGGTCGAGGCTCTCGAGCACATGCATCGTGTGCTTCGCGTCCGCCTCGGACTGGGCCGGGTTCTCGCCGACGACGTACAGCGCGCGCAGCTCGCCGCGCTCCATCGCCTGGAACATCTGCGTGAGGTGCCAGCCGTAGCGAGGCTGGATGGTGGTGTTCCACGCCTGCTCAAAGCGGGCTCTGGCCGCGTGATCGGCCTCGATGTCCTGGAAGCCGGGCAGCTTGTTGGGGATGGCGCCCATGTCGCCGCCGCCCTGCACGTTGTTCTGGCCTCGCAGCGGGTTCAGCCCGGAGCCGTAGCGTCCGACGTGGCCCGTCAGCAGCGCCAGGTTGATCAACGAGAAGACGTTGTCGACGGCGTTGTGGTGCTCGGTGATTCCGAGCGTCCAGCAGATCATGGCCCTATCGGCGCGCGCATAGGCGTGGGCGGCGTCGCGGATCAGGTCGGCCGGCACGCCGGTCTCCTCCTCGCCGCGCTCGAGCGTCCACTCCTCCACGCTCGCCGCGTACTCATCGAAGCCCGTGGTCGCCCGCGTGATGAACTCACGGTTGTGCAGGCCCTGGTGGATGATCTCGCGCGCCATCGCGTTGGAGAGCGCGATGTCGGTGCCCACGTCGAGGCCGAGCCAGCCGTCCGCCCACTGGGCGGAGCTGGTGCGCCGCGGATCGACGACGTACAGGCGCGCGCCGTTGTTCACCGCCTTGAGGACGTGATGGAAGAAGATCGGATGGGTTTCGCGGGCGTTCGACCCCCACAGCAGGATCAGGTCGGTCTCCCTCACCTCCTGGTAGGAGCTGGTGCCGCCCCCGGCCCCGAACACCGTCGCCAGACCGACGACGCTTGGTGCGTGTCAGGTCCGGTTACAGCTGTCGACGTTGTTCGAGCCCATGACGGCCCGCGTGAACTTCTGCGTCACGAAGTTCACCTCGTTGGTCGCCTTGGAGCAGCTGAACAGGCCGAACGCCCCGGGGCCGGCCTCGCGCGCAGCGCGGAAGCCCTCCGCGGCGCGGTCGAGCGCCTCGTCCCAGGTCGCCGGGCGAAGGGCGCCGTTCTCGCGCACCATCGGCTCCGTCAGGCGGGTCAGTTGTCGTGGCATGGATCCATCACCTCCTCCCGCATCCGTCGCAGGGGTCGCGCCGTCCGGCGTTGCCGGACCCAGGAATCATTGCCGACCCACGCGCGCCCGTAAAGTGGACCGACCCCCACAGTGGCGAAGGGCCGGCTGGCCAGGAGCGCCATTTCGGAGTGGTGAGAAGGTGGTGAAGCGACCTCGTGGCGTGGGCAGGCTGTCGGTACACTCGCGGCTGTCGTGCACCCGGACCCCGCAGACCTGTCACGCCACGAGCTGTTCAAGGGCCTCGATGAGGCGCAGCTGCAGCAGCTTGCGTCATGGTTCGAGGTCGAGGAGTTCAGCGCCGGGAGGGCGATCATCCGCGACGGCGCAGCCGGATACGCGTTCTACGTGATCGATGCCGGCACCGTGCGGGTCGATCTGGAGGGCCGCGACCCGGTCATGCTGGGGCCGGGCGCTCCCGTCGGTGAGATGGCGTTCTTCGGCGACGGCCGGCGCAACGCCGAGGTGACGGCCGAGACGGACGGCCGGATGCTCGCGATGTTCGGCACTCGGTTCCGCGAGCTGCAGCTCGAGCTGCCGGCGGTCGCGGAGCAGCTCGAGTCGCTGGTCACGCAGCGCAGCGCATGAGCCGGCCCCGGATGGCGAGTGCCCGGCCGGGCATACCAGCGGGAGTGCGCGAGCTGGCGGCGGACGGACGGAGCTCCGGCGCCGCCACCCCGGAGGGCGGCGGCGCCGGTGCGCTGGCCGTCTAGGCTCGTACCCCGACGGACTCCAGATACTCGGCGTGGAGGGCGATCGGGCCGGGCCGCTCCAGCCTGTTCCACTCGAGCGCGAGCTCCTCGAGGTCGCGCTCCAGGGCGCCTCCCGCGGCCTCGATGGCCCGCAGGGTCGGCCCGTAGTAGGTGCCGAAGCGTTCGACGAACTCGGCGGCCGAGGCGAAGCGGAACGTGAACGTCCGCGTGCGGTGCGTCCAGATGACGCCGTCGCCGAAGATCTCGGCCAGGTGCTCCTCGGTGCCCCACAGGGTCGGCGAGGGGAGGCCGGACGGTGGCGGAACGTGCGCGCCCACCGCCCGGAACATCGCGCCGATGAACCCGTCGGGCGTCCAGCTCGCGAGGCCGATGGTGCCCCCGGGACGGGTCACCCGCAGGATCTCGGCGGCCGTGCGCCGGTGATCAGGGGCGAACATCGACCCGAACACCGACAGTGTGGCGTCGAACGAGGCGTCGTGGAACGCAAGCGCCTCCGCGTCGCCGACGTGCAGGTCGACGGCGAGCCGCTCGGCCGCGGCGCGCTCGCGGCCGCGTTGGAGCAGGGCGGGGACATAGTCGACGCCGGTGACGATGGCGCCGGCCCGGGCGGCGGCGATGGCCGCGTTCCCGCTTCCCGTGGCGACATCGAGCACCGTCCATCCGGCGCGGATGTCGGCTGCGTCCACCAGCCGCTCGGCGACGGGGACGATCAGCGTGGCGATCTCGGCGTAGTCGCCGCTTGCCCAGGTCGCCTGCTGGCGTGCCTTAACGGCGGTGAGATCGGTCGAGGCTGCAGTGGACATGGTGGTCTCCTTCGTACGTAAATAGCACGATCGGTCGTTGATGTCCGGCACTATACGACCGATCGTGCTATTTTGCAAACCATGACATTGCACGAGAGCCCCCACACCACCAGGGAGCGCCGGCAGAGGGCCGATGGCCGCCGAAGCCGGGACACCATCCTGGACGCCGCGGCGCGCCTCGCCACCGTGGAAGGGCTGGACGGGCTCTCGATCGGCAACCTCGCGGCGCAGACCGGCATGAGCAAGAGCGGGCTCTACGCACACTTCATGTCCAAGGAGGAGCTCCAGCTCGCGACGATCGACCGGGCGACCGAGATCTTCGACGCGGAGGTGCTCGAGCCGGCGCGGGCGCGGGGTGAGGGCCTGCGCCTGCTGTGGGGGCTCGCCGACGGGTTCATCTCGTACCTGGAGCGCGACGTGTTCCCGGGCGGATGCTTCTTCGCGGCCGTCGGCTCGGAGTTCAGCTCGCGACCTGGACGCGTGAAGGAGCGCGTCGCAAGCTTCACCGCGGAGTGGCTGCAGGAGCTGGAAGCGGCGGCGGCCCAGGCGCAGGCCGCGGGCGAGCTGCCTGCCTCGATCGAGCCGCCACAGATCGCCTACGAGGTCGACGCGCTCCTGCTGATGGCGCACGCGGCGTATACGACGTTTGGCGACCCCGCCGTCCTCGAGCGGTCACGCCGCGGCCTCGAGCGCCTGTTGGGATCACGGCCGGTGTGAGCCGAGGAACGCGGCCATGCTCGGACTGCTCGTAATCGCGTACGGCCTTGGCGCCGCGACGGCCGGCCTACTCCCGGTGCGCCGCCTGCTCAGGGCCCGCAGCTCATGCGAGGCCTCTGCCCTCTTCTTCGCCGTGTACGCCGGCGGATACGCCATCTGGCTCGCATACGGCATCAGCATCGGCAGCGTGCCGCTCGTCATCGTGGACGGGATCGGGGTCGTCTGCGCCAGCTTGACCCTCGCCGTCGCACTGTCGCTGCGCGGGTCGCTGCTCGACCCGGGCTCGTGGAGGAACTGCCCGGCGCCGAGGTCCGCTCCGCGCTGAGAAGTACCGTGCGTGTGGGGAGCCTGCAGGGTTGCGCGGAGGACAATCAGTGTACGTGCGGATGCGGAGCGGACGACTTTCGCGCAGGCTGAGGCCAGGCATGCGCACCCTGCCGACATCACTTCAGGCAGCCATGGTGGGGTCCTGCTGCTCCCCTCCGAGGCGCCGGGCTGAAGGCCCGGGGCAATGAGACGGCGATTACAGGCGACCCTCCTGGCCGGTTCCGCTGCACTTGGAGCAGCGGCGGTGCGCCGCGTCAGCAGGCGATCCGGCGCGACCGACGACGAGGTGCGAGCTCAGCTTCCGGGCGACGACCTCGTGCACGACCCGCTGTGGGTCTCGACCCGCGCGATCACGATCGAGGCTCCGCCATCGTCGGTGTGGCCATGGATCGCGCAGATGGGGTTCCCGGCATATCGGGCCGGGTGGTACACCCCGCACTGGCTGGATCGACTCCAGTGGGGAATCACCGACCGCAGCAGCGAGGAGATCCGCGAGGAGCTGCAGTCGGTGGCGGTCGGCGACCGCATTCCGGACAGCCTCGACTGGTCGGTGTACTTCACCGTCGAGGCGGTCGAACCGGAGCACGCGCTCGTCCTACGCTCCACGAGGCATCTCCTGCCGCCGATGCGGTCGATCGACTTCACCTGGGCGTTCATCCTCGAGCCGATGGCCAACGGCAGGGCCCGCTTCATCATCAGGGCGCGGGCGCGCTATGCGCCGCGCTGGTCATGGCTGATCCTCGGCGTGCCCTACGGGCTGGGCGATCTTCTCAATGCCAGCAACATCCTCCACGCCGTCAAGAAGCGCGCCGAGCGCGGCGGCGCCGCGCACCGGCTCACCGGCTATGCGCAGGCATAGGTCGAGACGCCGCGCCGCGATCCTCGCCGGACAGCCACGGGCGGGAGATGCCTGATCCCGCTTCAGTCGATATGTACCCGACACTTCTCGTGACACCCAGGCGAGGCCGATCCGGCAAGCGCGAGTCGGCTTGCCGCTCCACGAGGAGGGAAGACGTCGATGGCGAGGGGCAGAGTCGAACTGCCGACACCGCGATTTTCAGTCGCGTGCTCTACCAACTGAGCTACCTCGCCGCGGCCGACAGTCTACCGGCACCCGGGCTGCCGCCACGCAAAGGAACGGCCTCCGGGACGGTGCTACCGCTCCGCGAAGGCCGTTCTGTGCAATGCATCCCACCACGCCCGGCGTCCGGCGTCAAGGGTGCTCACGGAGCGTTCACAGCTGCGGGCGCGGGGCGAAGTCGATCGCGATCATGTCCAGCGGCTCGGCGTCGACCAGCTCGGCGGCGTTGCCGCGGTTAATGGCCACCGAGAGGCGCTGCTCGGAGTCCTCATAGAGCACCAGCTCGCCCCGCTCCACGTCGGCGAACGTCAGCGCGCACGTGGCGAAGTAGCGGTCGTCGCGGTGGCGCACCTCGACCATCCGCCCGCTCTCGAACAGCCCATCGACATCGGCGAGCACCGCTGACAGCTGGAGGTTGCCGAAGCGGTCGATCTGCTGAACGGCGGCGGTCAGCACCGACCCGGACCGGTCGGCCCCCGGCTCGGTGATGCGCACCAGCTCTGCGGGGTCGACCGGATGGCCGAGCTCGGCCGGATCGACGCCCGCGGCAAGATGCCCGCACACCGGGGAGAAGACGTCGCGGCCGTGGAACGTGCGCGACACGGATGGCAACATGAACCGCGCGTCGGTGATAACGACCGCCTGCTCGATGCCGCCGCATGCCTCCGCCGCCGGGATCAGCAGGCCGTTGTCCGGCCCCACGAACAGCCGCCCGTCGGCGCTCCGCAGGCATACCGCCCGCCGCTGCGAGCCGACGCCGGGGTCGACCACCGCCATGTGGACGCCCACCGGCAGGTAGGGGATGGAGGCCGCGAGCACGCGGGCCCCCTGCCCGACCGACTGCGGCCGGATGCCGTGGGCGAGGTGGATCACCTCGGCGTCGGGGCAGGTGCGGACGATCACGCCGTGGCAGATGCCGACGAAGGGATCCGAGGACCCGAAGTCGGAGAGGAAGCTGACGACCGGCCGGCTCACGACCTCGATGCTACTGCGAGCACCGCGTCGACCAGCCCATCGACGTCGTGCGGGTCGGCCTCCTCCACGGGCTCGATGCCGTGCGCGCGCAGCGAGGCGGTGGTCACGGGACCGATCGACACCGCCCGCAGCCGCGACGGCGCGTCGTCGGGGAGCGCCTCGAGGACGTTGTCGACCGTCGATGAGGACGTGAACGTCACCAGGTCGGCGCCCAGAACGGCGTCCGCGTCGACGGGCTCGCGCACCGTGCGGTAGAGGTACAGGACGTCCACCTCCGCGCCGCCCTCCCGCAGGCCGTCCGGCAGCGCCGTACGCGCCCCTTCGGCGGTCGCGACCAGCACCCGCTTCCCCCGCACGTCGCCGAGCGCAGGCACGATCGCCTCGGACATCGCCTGGTCCGGCACCACGTCCGCCACGATCCCGCGATGCCGCAGCGCCTCGGCGGTTGCCCTGCCCACCGCCGCAACGGTGACGCCTCGCAGGGCACGGACGTCGCCGTCCAGCAGTCGCTCGACGCCGTTTGCGCTGGTCACGCAGAGGACGTCGTAGGAGCCCAGGTCAGGACGGTCGAACGGCAGGCGCTCGATCGCGATCGCCGGCGCCTCGATGACCCCGGCGCCCAGCTCCGAGAGGCGCGCCGCGAGGCCACTCGCCTGCGGGCGCGCCCGGGTGACGACGACCCGGAGCCCGAACAGCGGCCGGCGCTCCCACCAGGCCAGCCTGTCATGCAGCGCGGCCACCGGCCCGACCAGGGTGATGGCCGGAGCCTGCATCCCGGCGGCGGCCTCGGCGATCCCGCCCAGCGTCGCGGTGACCGTGCGCTGCTCCGGCCGCGTCCCCTGCGAGATGACGGCGGCCGGCGTGCCGGCGTCCATGCCGTGCTCGATCAGCCGGGCGGCGTTCCCGGCCAGCGAGCGAACCCCCATCAGGAAGACGAGCGTGCCCGGTGTGCGCGCGAGCGACGCCCAGTCCAGGTCGCTGCTCTCCTTGGTGGGGTCCTCGTGGCCGGTCACCACCGTGAACTGTGCGGCCATCCCGCGCTGCGTGACCGGGATACCGGCGTAGGCCGGCACGGCGTATGCGGACGAGATGCCGGGCACGACTTCCCAGGGGATGCCCGCGGCCTCGAGCGCGAGCGCCTCCTCGCCGCCGCGGCCGAAGATGAACGGGTCGCCGCCCTTCAGCCGGACGACGCACCGGCACCGGCCACCCAGCTCGACCAGCAGGTCGTTGATCTGCTCCTGCGTCAGCGCATGCCGGTTCGGCTCCTTGCCCGCATAGATTCGCTCGGCTTCCGCGGGCGCGAGGGCGACGATACGGGGGTCGGCCAGGCGGTCGTACACGAGCGCGTCGCAGCGCTCCAGCAGCTCACGGCCGCGAACCGTGAGCAGGCCGGGATCGCCCGGACCGGCCCCGACCAGGTAGACCGTCACGCCGCCACCCACGATCGGATGTGGAGCCGGCCGTCCTCGTGCCAGGCGTGGGCGGCCACCGGCACGGTGCACCCGCCGCCCAGCTCGGCCACCCGCGCGCGCTCGGCGAGCAGCTGCTCGTGCGACCGCGCGTCGTCAAGCGCGGCGACCAGCTGCTCCTCCCCCGCCCGCACCTGCAGGGCGAGCGCACCCTGCCCGGCCTCGGGGACGAAGGATGTCGGGTCGAACAGGAACGCGATCCGCTCCTGCAGGCCGAGGCGGATCAGCCCCGCCGCCGCCAGCACGATCGCATCGGCCTCGCCGGCGTCGAGCTTGCGCAGACGGGTGTCGACGTTCCCGCGCAGCGGCACCACCTCGAGATCGGGCCGCAGCTCGGCCAGCAGCCCCGACCTGCGGGCGGAGGACGTGCCGATGCGGGCGCCCGCCGGGATGTCCTCGAGCGCGGCGAACGGGCCGCAGCAGGCGTCGCGCGCGTCCTCGCGCGGCGGCACGGCCGCGATCCGAAGCCCGTCCGGCATGTCGCCCGTGAGGTCCTTGGCGCTGTGCACCGCCACGTCGATGCGCCCGTCGAGCAGCGCCCCCTCGATCTCCGCGGTGAAGACGGCGCGGCCGTCGCCGATGCGGTCGAACCGGCCGCTGACGCGGTCGCGGTCACCCGCCGTCTCGATCACGACCAGCTCGGCGCCGTCCATCCGGTCGGCCACCCACCGGGCCTGCGCCATGGCGAGCGCGCTGCCGCGCGTACCGATCCGCGTCACCGCCGGCCGAGGCCGAACAGCTCTGTCATCGTCTCGACGTGCGGCGCGTCGGCGTTCTCGGCCGCGAGCTCCTTCAGCCGCACCGTCGGGCGGTGGAGCAGCTTGTTCAGCATGCTCTGGGTGAGCTGGTCGAGGCGCTCGCGGTCCGCCTCCGACAGGCTCTCCCACCGGCCGTCCATGCGGGCCAGCTCGTCGCGGCGGATCTGCTCGGCGAAGGCGCGCAGCTGCCGGATCGCCGGCACCACCTCGAGCGCGGCCAGCCAGCGGCGGAACTCGGCCGTCTGCTCGGCCACGATCGCGTAGGCCTGCTCTGCCTCGACGCGGCGCAGGCCGATGTTGCGCAGCACCGTCTCCTCGAGGTCGTCCAGGTTCACCAGCGTCACCCCCTCGACCGCCGCGACGGCCGGGTCGATGTCGCGCGGGAGGGCGAGGTCGACCATCACCCGGCGCCCCGGGGGCACGTCCGCCGCCCGGATCAGGTACTCGTCCGAGAGCGTCGAGCTGACGACGACGTCGGCGGCGGCCACCGCGCGCGAGAGGTCATCCAGCGCCACGACCTCACCGTCGAAGCGCTCGGCCAGCGCCGCGGCCCGCTCGCGGCTGCGGTTCGCCACGACGATGCGCACGCCGCCCCGCGAGGACAGGTTCTGTGCCACCAGCTCGGCGACCTTGCCGGCGCCGACGATCAGCACGCTGGCGCCGTCGAGCCCCTCGCCGAGCGTGTCGCGCACGAGCTCAGCGGCGACGGAGGCGACGGAGGCGTTCGACCGCCCGATCGCCGTCTCGTGCCGCACGCGCTTGCCCGCCTCGAGCGCCTCGTGGAACAGCCGGTTGGAGACCGTCCCCGTGGAGCCCATCTCGAGCGCCGATGCGTATGCCTCGCGGATCTGGGCCAGGATCTGGGCCTCGCCGGGCACGAGCGAGTCGAGCCCACCGGCGACCTCGAACAGGTGGCCGGCCGCCTCGGCGCCTTCACGCACGTAGAGCAGCGGGACGACCTCCTCCTCGCTGCGGTGGGCGTACTCGGCGAGCCGCCGGACGGCGGCCTCCTGCATGGCGGCAGGATCCGCGCCGACCATGTACAGCTCGCAGCGGTTGCAGGTGGACAGCCCGACCGCCTCGATCACGGCGTCCTCAGCGATCACCGACTCGATCAGCCGGCGGCCGTGCGCCTGCGCGGCCAGCTGCTCGCGCACCGCGATCGGCGCGTGGCGGTGACTGGTGCCGACCAGCAGCAGGTGAACCGGCTCAGGCATCCCCGGCCCCGCGCTCCAGCAGCCCCGCGATCTCGTCCAGCTGACGTTCCAGGCGGCCCAGCTTGGCGTTGAGGATGGCGATGTATGCCAGGGTGACAACCCAGACGAGCCCGTAGACCGCAGCGACGTACTTGACCGCGGTCTCGTCGATCACGTGCGCGCCTCGGCCAGCCGCCGGATCGCCCGGATCCGGTCGTCGATCCGCTTGCCCCGCAGCTCGACCAGGTACATGGTGACGGCCAGCGACAGCATGGCGGCCAGCGCGACCAGGAAGGTGAGGAACATGCTGCCGTCCATGTTGGCACCGTTCGAGTTGAACGTGATTGGATGGATCAGCTCGTTGCGCTGCGCGAACCGCACGCCGATCACCGAGAGCGGGATCAGGCCGACGCCGAGCAGGGCGTAGACCGCGGAGTAGGTCGCGCGGCGCTCGCCCGGCTCGACCGAGAACCGCAGCATGAAGTACGCGCAGTTGAACAGGAAGATGATCAGGAACGTGGTCAGCTGCGTGTCGCCCCAGAACCACCAGGTGCCCCATGAGATCCGCGCCCACAGCGACCCGGTGGCCAGCGTGAGCGAGCCGAAGATCACGCCCAGATGCATGGGCACGTAGCTCTTCAGGTCGAGCGACGGGTCGCGGCGCCAGAGGTAGCGGGCCGCGTTGAGCGCGCTCCAGAGGAACAGCGTGTAGGTGGTCAGCGCGATCGGCACGTGGAAGTAGAAGATGCGCTGGGAGTAGCCCTGGTCGACGTCCGTGGGCACGTAGAAGAAGATCATCCCGAGGGCGAGCGCCATCAGCACCGCCGTCGCGGTCGCGGCGACCGTCGCCCCATCGGGTCGGGCTCTGCGCGAGCCGATCACCATTGCCTCAATCCTCCACGACGAACTCGAAAAGCGCCCAGCCCAGGAGCCCGAAGATCGTATCATAGAGGGCCAGGAAGCCCAGCCCTTGGGACGTGTGAAAACCGCGTGTTTGCGGGGAAATCGTGTCCACGGTGAGCCGCACGGCGACTGTCACGAGCGGCAGCATGAAGGGCAGGAACATGACCGGCAGGAGCACCTCCCGAGCGCGCACGTGCGTGGCCAGCCCGGCGAGCAGCGAGCCCAGCATTGCCACGCCCAGATCGGCCAGCAGCAGGGCCGCCACCAGCACGCCGAGGCTGGGCGAGCGGCCCTCCTGCAGGAAGAACAGCCAGAACAGCGGCACCGCGACGACCTGGGTCAGCGCCAGGAACAGGAAGGTGGCGGTGGCCCGGGCCGCCCAGATCGCCGAGCGGTCGGCGGGCGTCGAGAGCAGCCCGTCCCAGATGCCATGCTCGCGCTCCTGCGCGAAGCTGCGGACGAGCGCGAGCATCGACGTGAACACGACGATCACCCAGAGCAGGCCGGTGGCGGCCCGGGTGCCCCCGGCGAGCGTCTCTCCGCCCAAGCCGAACCGGACGAGCACCATCGCCCCGAGCACGAACGCCAGCATGGCCGGCACGAGCTCGCGCCCGCGCCATTCGAGCAGCAGGTCCTTGCGCAGCAGCGCCCGGTAGGCCCTCACGCCAGCCGGCCCTCCGCGAGCGCGATGCGGCGGACGTGCAGCGGCGCGAACCACTCCGGCTCATGCGTGGAAATGACGGCCGTTCCGTCGTGTGCGGCGAGCAGCCCACGCAGCCGCTCGCGCCCGTCGTCGTCGAGCCCGGTGGTCGGCTCGTCGAGTAGCAGGATCCGCGGGCGGTGAAGCACCGCGCGCGCCAGGGCCAGCCGCTGCCGCATGCCGCGCGACAGGTTCGAGGCGAGGTCGCCGCGCCGCCGCTCGAGGCCCACGAGCTCGAGCGCCGCGCCGACGCGGTCCGGGGCGGCACCCTGGAGCGCGGCATAGAGCTCCAGGTTCTCGCCGGCGGTCAGCCCGGGGTACACGAGCGGCTCGTGCCCCAGGTAGCCGACCAGCGGCCGCACCCTGCGCGCCTCGCGGGGCAGCGGGTGGCCGGCGACGGCCAGCGCGCCCTCGTGCGGGCGAAGCACGGTGGCCAGCATCCGCAGGAGGGTTGTCTTGCCGGCGCCGTTGCCGCCGGTCAGCAGCACGCGCTCGCCCGGCTGCACCTCGAGGCTGACGCGGTCGAGGGCGAGGCGCTCCCCGTACCGCCGGCTGACCGCGTCGCAGCGGATCGCCGGGTCAGACGAGGACATCGGCCAGCACAGCGGCCAGGAAGACCATCGAGATGACGCCGTTCAGCGTGAAGAATGCGACGTTCACGCGCGACAGGTCGTCCGGGTGAACGATGGCGTTCTCGTAGCCGAGCAGCGCCGCGACGATCGCGAGGCCGACGTAGTAGAGCGGCCCCAGGCCGAGGTGCACGCCGACGCCGATCAGGAGCGCGACGGCGAGCAGGTGGCAGACGCGAGTGATCGTCAGGGCGGGGCCGATCCCGAACCGCACGGGGATCGAGTGCAGGCCCTCACGGCGGTCGAACTCGACGTCGGTGGTCGCGTAGATGATGTCGAACCCGCCGATCCAAAGCGCGACCGCCGCCCACAGCATGAACGGCGCGACGTCTGTCTGACCGCTCACCGCCAGCCAGGCGCCGAGCGGGGCGAGCCCGGTCGAGAGGCCGAGCACCAGGTGGCAGAGCCAGGTGAAGCGCTTGGTGTAGGGGTAGAGCACGAACAGCGCGACGGGGACCGGCCAGAGCGAGTGGACGATCGGGTCAAGCTGCCAGACGGCCAGGAGGAAGACGGCCAGGGACGCGATGCAGAAGGCCGTCACCTGCGCGCGGGAGAGCAGGCCCGAGGGCAGCTCGCGGGCAGCGGTGCGCGGGTTGCGGGCGTCGATCTCGGCGTCGATCAGCCGGTTCAGGGCCATGGCCAGGCTACGCGCGCCGACCATGGCAAGCGTGACCCACCCGAGCGTCGCGGCTGAGGGCAGCTCGCCGACCGAGAGGATGGCGCCCACGAAGGCGAACGGCAGCGCGAAGATGGTGTGCTCGAACTTGACCAGCGAGACGAACCGCCGGGCGGTGATGACGGTGCTCACGGGTGCTCCGTGGGCCGGGAGGTGATCAGCTCGACGCCGTGGCCGAGCGCGGGCGAAACCGCGTCGAAGCACTCCGCGCACGCGCGCGGGCTGCCGGGGAAGTTGACGATCAGGCTGGCGCCGCGGATGCCGCTCCGTCCGCGGGAGAGCAGGCCGTGGGGCGATGCCCGGCGGGAGACCTCGCGCATGGCCTCGTCCAGGCCGGGCGTCGGCCGCTCGACCACCGAGGCGGTCGCCTCGGGAGTGACGTCGCGAGGGGCGAAGCCGGTGCCGCCCGTGGTCAGCACCAGGTCGGCGAGCTCCGTCAGCTGAAGCAGGGCGCCGGCGATGCCGTCGTGGTCGTCCGGCACGGTGCGGCGCTCGACCACCTCGAAGCCGGCGGCGGCGGCGCGATCGGCGAGCACCTGGCCGCTTGCGTCCTCACGGCTGCCGGCGGCGACGCCGTCGGAGACCGTCAGCACGGCGGCCCTCATGCCGGGCGCCGCCAGTGGCCCGACTTCCCGCCCTCCTTCTCGACGAGGTGGGCGCCGTCGATGGAGATGGACGGGTCGATGCCCTTGGTCATGTCATAGACGGTGAGCGCAGCTGCCAGCGCGGCCGTCAGGGCCTCCATCTCGACGCCGGTCTGGGCGGTCGTTTCGGCGGCCGCGGTGATGGCGACGCCGTCGGCGTCGAGCTCCGGGGTGACGTCGACCCGGGTGAGCGGCAGCGGGTGGCAGAGCGGGATGATGTCCGGCGTGCGCTTGGCGGCCATGATGCCGGCGACGCGGGCCACGGCGAGGACGTCACCCTTGGGCAGGGTGCCGGCGCGGATGCGGTCGCGGACGTCATCACCCATGGCGACATGGGCGTAGGCGACGGCGCGGCGGCGGGTGACCGGCTTGTCGCCGACGTCGATCATGCGGATCTCGGACATCGGCGGGAAGTCTACGGGGCTGGCGGGTGCGCCCGCCCCACGCCGCCCTGCGAGCGCGCTTGCAGGCGGTTCGGCGGGGGAGTATGGTCGCCGGTCGGGTACACGGGATGCGGCTGGAGAACACCTTCGACGTGCCGGCACCGCCAGAGAGGGCGTGGGACGTCTTGATGGACGTTCCCCGGGTGATTCCCTGCATGCCCGGCGCCGAGCTGACCGAGACTGTGGACGACTCCACGTGGAAGGCCACGGTCGCCGTCAAGCTGGGGCCGATGTCGTTCCTGTTCGCGTCCGACGTCAGCCGCGGCGAGACCGACCGCGACGCCTGGCGGGCGCGGCTGGACGTCGTCGCGCGGGAGCTGCGCGGCCGCGGCTCCGGTCAGGCGGCCATCACCTCGACGCTGGCGCCGTCCGACCAGGGCACGCAGGTGACGATCGTCACCGACCTGACGATGGCCGGCGCGGTTGCCCAGTACGGCCGCGGGCTGATCCAGCCGGTCTCGGCCCAGCTCGTGAACAGCTTCGCCGCCTGCCTGCGCGAGTCGATCCTCGCCGACGAGCCGCGGCCGGCGGCCACCGCGCCGGCGAAGCCGGTATCCGGCCTGCGCCTGATGTTGACGGCGATCGGCCATTGGCTCCGCCACCCCGGCCGGCCGACCACCACCGGCGACCATCCAGAAGGAGGTTCGAGCTGATGCGTGTGACAATCACCGTGAACGGCGCCCGCCACGAGGTCGAGGCGGAGCCGCGCACGCTGCTGGTCGACCTGCTGCGCGAGCAGCTGGGCCTGACCGGCACCAAGATCGGCTGCGACACCTCCCAGTGCGGTGCCTGCACCGTCCATCTGGACGGCCATGCGGTCAAGTCCTGCACGGTGCTCGCGGCCCAGGCCAGCGGTCACGAGGTGACCACGATCGAGGGCATCAAGACGGGCGGCGCGCTGCACCCGATGCAGGAGGCATTCTGGGAGAACCATGGCCTGCAGTGCGGGTTCTGCACGCCGGGCATGATCATGACCGCGATCGATCTCCTGGCCGAGCATCCGGATGCGACGGACGAGGAGATCCGCCATGGCCTTGAGGGCAACCTCTGCCGCTGCACGGGCTACCACAACATCGTCAAGGCGATCCGCGCCGCGACGGCGACCACGCAGGCGGTGAGCTGACATGGCCACGACCGAGGCGGACACAAGCACCAGGGCGATCGGTGCGGCCATCAAGCGAGTCGAGGACCCACGCCTGATCACCGGGTCGGCCCGCTACCTGGCCGACCTGCAGCTGCCCGGAATGGCGCATGTCGCGATCCTGCGATCGCCGTTCGCCCACGCACGCATTCGCAGCATCTCGACCGAGCGCGCGGCCGCGCTGCCGGGCGTGACGGCGGTGTTCACGGGCAAGGACTTCGAGCACCTGAACCCGCTGCCGTGCGCGTGGCAGGCAGGCGGGGTCGAGAACCACGTGGTCACCCCACGGGCACTCGAGATCGACCGCGTCACCTTCACGGGCGCGGGCGTCGCGGCCGTGGTGGCGGACTCGGCGGCGATTGCCGAGGACGCCCTCGAGCTGATCGACGTCGACTGGGAGCCGCTCGACGTCATCGTCGACGGGGAGGCGGCAACGGCCGACGGCGCCCCCCAGATCCACGAGGCGGCGCCAGGCAACGTCGTGATGGACTGGTCGATCGGCGATGCCGAAGGCACCGAGCAGGCGCTGGCCGAGGCCGACGTGGTCGTGCGCCAGCGGCTCGTGAACCAGCGGCTGATCCCAACGGCGATGGAGACGCGCGGGGCCGCCGCCCAGTACGACCCGGTCACGGGCAGCTACACCGTCTGGATGACCTCACAGTGCCCACACGTCATGCGCCTGCTGATGACGGCGTTCGTGTTCGGCATCTCTGAGACGAAGATGCGCTGCATCTCGCCACAGGTCGGCGGTGGATTCGGCTCGAAGATCTTCCTCTACCCCGAATACGTGCTGGTGGCGGCGATCGCCGAGAAGACCGGCATGCCGGTCAAGTGGGTCGAGACGAGGCGTGAGAACTACACGGCCACCACCCACGGTCGCGACCACATCACGTATCTCGAGGCCGGTGCAACGAAGGACGGCACGATCACGGCCCTGCGCGTGAAGACCTACGCGAACCTGGGCGGCGTCCTGTCGACGATCGCGCCGGGCATCCCCACGACCCTGTACGGGCGGATGCTCTCCGGCGCCTACCGCATCCCCAACATCCACTGCCAGGTGCTGGGCGTCTACACGAACACGGGCATGGTTGACGCCTACCGCGGCGCCGGCCGCCCGGAGGCGACCTACGTGGTCGAGCGGGCGGTCGACCTGATCGCCCGCGAGGCGGGCCTCGATCCCGTCGAGGTGCGCCGGCGGAACTTCATCGAGCCGGGGGCGTTCCCGTATGCGCCCGCGTCGAATGTCCTGAACGGGCTCGAGTACGACACCGGCGACTACGAGAGGGCGCTCGACCGGGCCCTCGAGATCGTCGACCTCGAGTCACTGCGCCGCGAGCAGGAGCAGGCGCGCGGGCAGGGCCGCCTGATCGGCGTCGGCCTCTCGAGCTACGTCGAGATGTGCGGCGTCGCGCCGTCGGCCTGGATCGGCGCCGCCGGTGAGGGCTGGGGCGCGGGGCTGTGGGAGAGCGCGAACGTACGCGTCCACCTGACCGGCAAGGTCGTCGTCACGACCGGCTCGCAATCCCACGGCCAGGGCCACGAGACCACGATCGCACAGATCGTGGCGGACGAGCTGGGGGTGCCGGTCGAAGACGTGTCGGTCGAGCACTCGGACACCCAGGGAACGCCGTTCGGCTACGGCACCTATGGCAGCCGCAGCGCGTCCGTCGGCGCCGTCGCCGTCCACAACAGCGTCGAGCGGATCATCGCGAAGGCGACCCGCATCGCCGCCCACATGCTCGAGGCCAATCCGGCCGACATCGTCTACGAGAACGGCGTCGCGTCGGTCAAGGGCTCACCCGACAAGGGCAAGACGATCCAGGAGATCGCGGCCGCTGCGGCGGTTGCCTATGACCTGCCCGCGGGCGAGGAGCCGTTCCTGGATGACACGGCGTACTACGACCCGCCCAACTGCACGTTCCCGTTCGGCACGCACATCGCCGTCGTCGAGGTCGATGCGCATACGGGCGAGGTAACGCTGCGCCGCTACGTGGCGGTGGACGACGTGGGGCGCGTGATCAACCCGCTGATCGTCGACGGCCAGATCCATGGTGGGATTGCGCAGGGCGTCGCGCAGGCGCTGTGGGAGGGCGCTGTCTACGACGAGAACGGCCAGCTGCAGAGCTCGAGCCTGCTCGACTATGGGTTCCCCAAGGCCGAGTTCTTCCCCGCCTTCGAGCTCGACCGCACCGAGACGCGTACGGACGTCAACCCGCTGGGCGTCAAGGGCGCCGGCGAGACGGGGACGATCGCTTCCACGCCGGCGATCGTGAACGCCGTGGTGGACGCGCTCGCGCCACTCGGCATCACGCACATCGACATGCCGTTGACACCGGAGACGGTGTGGCGGGCAATGAAGGACGCCTCGGCCAGCCGGACGGCGTCACAAGGCTAGGAGACGCCATGTACACGATGCGACCATCGGAGTTCACATATCACCGCCCCGGCTCGCTCGAGGAGGCGGTGGGCCTGCTTGGCGAGGAGGTGCGGCCGCTGGCGGGCGGGCACAGCCTGATCCCGGCAATGAAGCTGCGGCTGGCGATGCCCCAGTCGCTGGTCGACCTGTCGGGCGTGCCCGGCCTCGACGAGATCTCCGTCGACGGGAACACCCTGCGGATCGGTGCGATGACTGCCCATGCCACCGTTGCCTCGTCAGGCAAGGTGGTGGGATCGGTACCCGTGCTGGCCGAGGCGGCGGCTCTGATCGGAGACCGCCAGGTGCGGCAGCGCGGCACCATCGGCGGCAGCGTCGCCCACGCCGACCCGGCCGCCGACTACCCGACCGTGCTGGTGGCGCTGGATGCGACGATCGCCGTCATCGGTCGCGAGGGGGCACGCGAGATCCCAGCGCGAGAGTTCTTCACCGGGCTGTTCGCCACCGCGCTCGGCCCCGCCGAGCTGGTGACTGCGGTGCACGTTCCCATCCGGCCCGGCACCGGTGCTGCGTACGAGAAGCACAAGAGCCCCCGCTCCGGCTATGCGGTGGTCGGAGTGGCCGCCACCTACGGTGGCGGTGCCCCGGACGAGCTGGTGGTCAGCGGCGTCACCGGCAGGCCGCTGCGCGCCGAGGCGGCGGCGGCGAAGGTGACCGGCGACCCGGACTCGATAGCAGCAGCCGCGGCGGCGGTTGCCGAGGCGATCGGCGAGGCGGCGATCGGCGACAGCTACGCCTCCGGCGAGTACCGGTCGCACCTCGCGACCG
>Ga0066662_10000459_pt1 | contig 17866 bp, 17 predicted proteins | sample GraSoiAngelo_111_FD_133939 | JGI IMG/M metagenome (GOLD analysis project Ga0066662, IMG submission 133939) | Grasslands soil microbial communities from the Angelo Coastal Reserve, California, USA - 14_0903_12_40cm | ecosystem: Environmental > Terrestrial > Soil > Grasslands | place: USA...
GAGACGGTCGGTGTTCGCGTAGCAGCCGCTCAACCAGAGCACGTCGTATTTCCCCCGGCCAAGAGCACCGATGACGTCGGGATCGCGCAAGGACGTGAATCCGCCCGCCGCGCGACGGTCTGCCGCGCACAAGAAGACGCTCCGGTATCCGTCCAGTGCATCGTCACCCCAGGCGACGGCCTGGCCGAAGCCGCGGTCGAACGGTCGGATGCCCGCGCTCGAGGCGAAGATCGCCGTGAAGTCGAACCTCTCGTCGGCCGCGATCAAGCGGTACAACGGCGCCTGGTAGTACACGGGCCAAGCCGCGAACAGCGCGATGCGGATCGGCTTCACCGTGCCCGCCATTCGTCGTTGATCCGCTGGATCAAGCCGACCGGATCGCGGATCCACTTCTGCGGTGCGGATGCGACCATCAGCGCTCGGTCGAACGCGTTCGGGTCGCGGCCGACGACTTCGCGGAACAGTTTGCGACGTTGCTCGGCGTACTCCGCGTTGAGGCGGTCGGAGCCGGTGATCGAGTTCGGGTGAATCCGGAAGCAGCCCCAATTCTGACGGGCGTGCCTGAAGCGTGCGCCGTCCAATGCCAGGCGGAGAAAAAGCTCGCCGTCCCAGTTCGTCCGGTTCGCGTCATTGAATCCGCCAACCTGGCGCATCGCCTCGAGCCGCACGAACGCGGCCTGTTGCAGAAGGACCGTCCAGCCGTAGACATAGCGCCTGGGACCGAACGAGGTTGTCGATCTGAATCGACGCCTAGAGCCGGCGTCCGTTCCGACCAGGTACCCATCTCCATAGACGACGTCGAGCGCCGGGTCGCGCTCGAACATCGCGGCCGCGGCCGCGGCCGCGCCGGGCAACAACTCGTCGTCGGCGTTGACCCAGGTGACGATCTCGCCCGTCGCATGCGCGAACGCCTTGTTGAGACCGTCAGCGGGCCCGCGATCAGGCTCGAAGATGACACGCGCGAAACGCTCGCGATACGCGTCGATCAATTCACGGCTTCCGTCGGTGGAGCCGGCGTCCAGCACGATGTACTCGAGATCGACCCCTTCCTGACGGAGAACGGATTGGATCGCGCGTTCGAGGTACTCGCGTTGGTTGAGACTGATCGTGACGATCGAGACCTTCACGCCGTGTCCTCAGCTAGACCCTCGGCCGACTTGCGAAGCGCGAAGACGAACAGGATGAGGTAGTAGGGCGTCAGGAGCCGTCGCTCAGCGCCGTACGGCGAGAAGAAGACGTCCCATAAGAACAACGTCGTGACGAACGAGATCAGGGGCGTGAGCGGCTCCGACGTCCGGTAGAGCGTCGCGGCGACGCGAATCGCCAGGCCGATCGCGAAGAACCAGATCAACGTCCCGAACAGGCCCGCGTCGACCCATGCCCAGAAGAGGTGTGAGTGAACGGGAATGGTGTCGTCGAGCTGCGTGTAGGGCCGCGGCGCGACCGCGTTCCGCGTCGCGTCCACGAATCGCTGTCCGTGCGCCCACGAGCCCCAGCCCACGAGCGGGGAGTCCCGAATCGCGAGCCACGACCCGTAATTCTCGGCCCGCCCGTTGATCAGCAGGCCGAGACCCCCCGCCTCGGCCGTATAGGTAGCTGCGGCCCGAGTCCCCAGCGCGCCGCTGCTCGCGTATCGCCCGTAGATCCCGACGACTGCGTAGGAGAGGATGAGCCCGACCCCGCCGACGACGAGCGCGCGCCGGAACGAGAAGGGGATGGGGCGCAGGCCGTTGCGCGTTGCGTGACGTTGCGCCGCGCAGTAGACGCCGGCAAGGACGCAGACGCCGGCCAGGCTTCGGAAGCCCAGGACGAGGTTGACGACACCGATCCCGACGAGCGCAAATGTCGGCACGAAAGAGGCGAGGTAGCGCGGCCGGCTGGCGAGGAGAGCGACCCCCAGCGTGACCGGCATCGACAAGCCGAACTTCCAGGCTTCCCCCTGAGCCAACAGGCTCGGCGTGATCAGGTACTCCAGAAAGAACCCGACGACGAGGCCCCATCCGTAGGCGACCAGCATTCGTCGCTCGCAGCGCAGGAGCAGCGCCAGCGCGAAGAGGTTCGCGAGCGTGAAAGTGATGTTCGCCCAGCCGCGCGAGTAATCGTGCAACGCCGACTCGCGATAGATGTCGCTGAAGACTTGCGCCCAGAGCCACACAACGCCCAAGACGAGGGCGATGGCGATGCGGCGATCGATCGGCTCCCGACCGCGCTCCAGGTAGAGAGCTGGAATCGAGAAGATCAGAACGATCTCCGGCAGGAAGAACGTGCCGCCCGCCTGAACGCGTGCGAACAACAGCGCCCCCAACACGAAGGCGAACAACTCTCGCGAGACGACGGCGCGAGCCGGCGCCAGTGTGATCGGGGAAGCAACCATTACGCCGTTTCCCTCTCGCGCAAGGTGTCGTAGAGACGCGCGAGACCAGCGCCGTAGTCGGCCTGGCGATAGTGGGTCCGAACGAGCTCGGCGTTCCGTAGCCCAACCGACGCGATCCTCTCGCGGTCGACGGAGGCGCAACCGAGGGCATCAGCGAGTGCGCGGTCGTCACCCGGGGCCGTAAGCGCACCGTGAACCCCGTCCTCCACGATCGAACCAGAGTTCGGGGTCGTAACGACGTAGCACCCGGCCGCGAGCGCCTCGAACACGACGCGCGCCGACCCCTCGGCCAGTGACGGGAAGACGAAGACCTCGGTCGCGGACAGAATCTCGGCGAGGCGGGCCCGTGGCGCGACGCCGACCACGCGTACCCGCTCGTCGCGGAGCAGTGCCGCGCACCGGGTCGCGGCGTCGGGCTCGATCGAGCCCACGAGCGTCAGTTCCCAATCGACGTCATCGAGGGCCAGGAGCGCACGAGTGAGCACGTCGGCGCCCTTGCGGCGACCGAACGCCCCTGCGAACGTCAGCCGAAGCGGTCCCTTCGGCACCTCCTCGATCCGCCTCGGAATGGATCGAAGGAAGCGATCGTCGATCCCCCAGTAGAGAACGTGGACCTGAGAGTCGTCCCAACCCTGCTGGATGAACGTGCTTTTCACGAAGTCCGAGTTGACGAGGACGTGCTCGCAACGCGCGAGGTCGTCGCAAACCCACCGCCAGAACGGGGAGCGCGGCAGTTCACCCTCGGCGGGCGCAGGTTCTCCCGCCGTTAGGCGCTCGAGAACGGTGGGATGGGCAATCGAGTGGTCGCAGAGCAGGGCCATGTCGCGGCGTGCGGCCGTCTCGACAGCGGCGCCGCCGAAGCCCGAACGAAAATGGAAGACCTCGGCCTCAGCCTCCGCAACGATCCTCGCGGCCTGTCTGCAATAGCGGCGGACAGCAGCGAGGGTGGCGGCCTCCGTCATGCGCGGCGAGGAGCGAAACACCTGTCGCGCGAGTAGGTAGGCGAGCTCCGCCGACCACAGATCCGCTATCCGCGTCGCGTCGAGACCGGGCTCTCGGCGGTCGACGAGGCGCGCCACGGCCGGCAGCCGCCGCGCCACCGCGGCAAGACCTTTCGATTGCCCGGGATAGGCGGCGGTGACGAGAACCGCCAGCGCGCCGCGGGCGTCGGCCTCGGCGGCGGCGAGCGTGAGGTGAAAGCGTCCAAAGCCATTGGAGATCGCCACACGCGGCGAGGTCGCATCGGCTCGGCGATCAGCGGCAGGGCGCAGGTCGGACACGCTCATCCGGTCACGCTCATCCCGGCGGCGACTCGCTCGCGCCAGAAGGCCGCAAGGTCAGCGAGAGTCTCACGCAGAGTGAACTGCTGCTGCCACGAGGTCGATGTCCGCAGCTTCGTCGTGTCGGCGTAGAAGGATGGCTGGTCCACGGCGCGGAACCGTCCTCGATCCACGACGAGCTCCACCGCGACGCCGCTCACGTCGACCAGCTCACGGAGCAGGTCGCCCATGGGCGTGGCAACGCCACTCGCGACGTTATAGGTCGCGCCCGCCTCCCCTTCGTCGGCGAGCGCGATGTATGCAGCGACGACGTCGCGGACATCGAGGTAATCCCGTTTCACGTCCAGATTGCCGCAGGCGATCTGCGCCGGCGCCAACCCTGCCTCGATCTCGGCGAGTTGTCGTCCCCAGTCGGCGAGCGCGTACGGACCGACGTGGCCGGGTCCCGTATGCGTGAACGCCCGCGCGACCACACAGTCACCGCCCGCCCTCGAGTACTGACCGATGATCGCCTCCGCGGCAGCCTTGCTCGCTCCATAAGGAGTGACCGGTCGGAGTGGCTCCGACTCGACAACAGGGAGGCGCTCGGACGGCACTGCCCCGTACGCGAACGCCGAGCTCGCGAACACGAGACGAGTGTTCCGGCCGCGGACTCTGACGGCCTCGACGATCGCCGCCGTGCCCAGGGTGTTCACCTCGAACAAGCGATAGACGTCCGGCGTCTCGACGGTGTCGACGATGGCAGCCAGGTGAAAGACCACGTCCGGCTCGCACGTGTCAACTGCCCGTGCAACGGCCCCGGCGTCGGTGATCTCGACCTTGACCTGATCGACTCCCGCGACATCGACGGAGCGGTGGTTCGTCACCGCGACGACGGATACGCCGCGCGAAGAAAGCTCTTTCACCAGATGGGCGCCCGCGAACCCCGACGCGCCCGTGACCAGCGCAGTGGTCATCACGAAGCCGCCTCGAGAATCACCTCGGCCACCCGGTCCCAACTGAACCGCTCCCGCATGCGACGCCTTCCTGCGGCCCCCATCTCCTCGCTCAGCGCGGAGTCAGCCATCAGCAACGCAATTCGTTCAGCGGTTGCATCGATGGCGCGCGGGTCGACGAGAAAGCCGCTCACGCCGTCTTGGACATCCTCGTCCGTGACGTCAGAACGAATCGCCGGCGTGCCGCATGCCAACGCCTCCTTCACCGGCAGCGACATGCTCGTCGCTCCCATTCGCTCGTCGACGCCCGTCTGAATCAGCACGTTCGCCATCGAATAGAGCCGCGGTAGATCGTCGGGGTCGACAAAGCCGAGAAACTCGACGCGGCCGCGCAGGCCAAGCTCCGCAACGAGCGACTCGAAGCGAGCCACCCGAGCTGGATCGAGCGACGTCGCTGTGACAATCAGCTTCCCCGGCGCCGAGGCCGCTGCGAACGCCCGCAAGGCGAGATCGCTACGCTTGATCGGGCCGAGATCCGTGGAGTGAATCGCGAATGGGCCGTCGCCCAGGCGCGCCCTCAGGTGCGCTACTTCTTCTTCGCTGTAGGGACGAAAACGGTCGAAGTCGATGCCGGTGTAGGTCGAGACCGCGTCGTGCCGGTCATAGGTGGCGGCGACCGCGCGCGCCGTCGTCGGGTTCAAGGTCAAGAGCGCGTGGGCGCGCGTGATGCCTTTCGTGTCGAGACCGCGGTACGCGAGCGTGTAGGCGCGGAAGCGCAGTCTCCTCCCCCACGGCTCGCCCTTCATCAAGTATCGCGCGTGGAACATAGGGAACGGCTCGAAGCAGAGGTGCACGTGCCGCAGACCTTGTTCGCGCGCCACCTCGGCGCCCACCCACTGCATCGGGAAGTACGTCGAGACAACCGCGCTGGCGCCGGCCGCGCGCGTGGCGACGGCACGCACGTCACGGCGGACCAGTTGCCTTAGCTGCAGCCAGTAGCGCCAGTTGATCGGGGTCGCCGGGTCGATCTCCGTCAACGGGATGCCGGCACGTTGGAACTCGTCCCTCCAAAAATGGCTTGCGCTGTCGACGACGACCTCGACCGACCGCTTGCGGGCAGTCGCTTTCGCCGCCTCGAAGATGAACTTCGCACCGCCGTTCGGCACGATCAGGTTCGGCCAGAGAAACACCACGCGCCCTTCTGTCATGGCCGTCCATCAAAGAACTCGCGAAACGCGTCGACCACGATCGAGAGATGCTCCTGCGTGAGGCTCGGATGATTGCCGAAGAACAGTCCGCGCTCGCCGATGCGCGTGGCGGCGGGAAGGTCGCCGACCGTTCGATGCAAGCTCGACCGAAATGCAGGCTGGGCGGCGAGATTCCCCGCCACGATCGGGCGAGTCTCGATTCCCCGTGACTCGAGGTGCTGCGAGAGCGCGATTCGCGTCTCGAGCCCGTCGGTTAGGAGAGCGAAACCGAACCAGGTGCTGCGCCCGCCGCCTTGCTCGTTCACGAGGTGGATCGGGAGATCGAGCTCGCGAAGAGCGTCCAGCAGGAACTGCGCGTTGGCGCGTCGCCGTGCGTTGAACTCGTTGAGCCGCCGCAGCTGCACGAGCCCGAAGGCCGCCTGCATCTCCGTCGGTCGAACGTTGTAGCCCAAGTTGACGAAGAGGAACCTCGCATCGACTGCCGGATTGGCTTCCTCGAACGCGCGGCGCTCCTCAGCTGGCAGGTCGCGCGTCCATCCATGGGCACGCATCGAACGCGCGAGGTCGGCGAGCGCGTCGTCCTCCGTGACGAGCATGCCCCCTTCGATCGTCGTCATGTGATGCGAGAAGTAGAAGCTGAAGGTTCCGAATTCCCCGAACGAGCCCACGCGCCGGCTCGCACTGCTGCTGCCAAGCGACTCGCAGGTGTCTTCGATGACGAGGAGATCGTGCTTCTTAGCGAACGCCATCAAGCGGGGCATGTCGATGGGATTGCCGAGGAGGTGGACCGCGAAGATCGCACGCGTTCGTGGCGACAACGCAGCTTCGAGCGAGTCCTGATCCAAATTCAACGTCGTCTCATCGACGTCGACGATGACCGGAACACACCCAAGTTGAAGCACCGGCGAGACCGTCGTGGGCCACGTGACAGCCGGGACGATCACCTCATCGCCGGCGCGCAGCCTCCCAGGCAGCCGTTCGCTCGAAAGGACCGACAGAGCCAGCAGGTTCGCCGACGACCCGCTGTTGACCATGATCGCGTGGCGCGTCCCGATGAACTCGGCGAAGGCGCCCTCGAACTCGCGCACGCGGTCGCCCATCGTCACCCGCTGCTCGAGTAGGACGTCGAGCGCCGCCATCACCTCGTCGGCGCCGTATAGAGGGACGGCGAGCGGAAGCGAGGCCGCCGGCATCGGGGGGACCGTCGCGAAGTACTCGTGGATGAGCTCCTCGATTCCGATTCTCAGCGCAGCTTGCCTCTCCGCGAGCGCGCCGTCGGTCGAAAGTACGCCTTTCATGCCGCCGTCCCGGCGCGCGCGAGCCATCGCTGCGTGTAGATCGAGAAGGGGAGCAAGAAGAAGAGAAGCTGCGCGAGGACTGTTCCCCAGACGACACCCGACACGCCAAATGCCTTAGTGAGCGCGATCGACGCGCCGAGGTTCGCAACCGTCATCAGCACGACAGCGAGCGCTTGAAGACGAAGGATCCCGGCTCCGTTCAGGAACATCGCGTACGCGTTGCTCACGGACATCACGGCGGCCCAGAGGCCGAGCGCGACGATCAGCGCAACGCTGGGATGCACGACGTCACCGACCCACCATCCGACGATCCAGTCGGCGGTGAGCATGAGCACCACCGCGAACACGCCGCCGAGGCCCGTAGCGAAGCCAACCGAGCGGTGCATCGCCTTGCGCGCCCAGCCCAGGTCACCGCGCGCGAGCGCGTCGCTGTAGGCAGGCCAAAGCGGCGAGACGACGAGCCCGATAACGACCGGGATGAGCGTGAAGAGGCGCATGGGTACGGCGTACTCCGCCACGCTTGCGGGGCCACGGAGATGCGCGAGCACGATCGCATCGGACTGGTACGCGATCGCGATCGCGACTTGAAGGACGAGGAACATCGACCCGACGCCGAGCAGCTCGCGTCCGACACGGCTGGAGACCGCTGAACGCGAGGGGCGAAGCTCGGGGTGCCGGACGCCGAAGAAATAGGCACCGTTCGCAACGCCCGCGACCACCGGCGCAACGCCGATCGCCAACACGAGCCACGGCAAGCCCGCGTGGAGGACGACGCACAGGCCGACCCCCGCGAGGCTGAGAAGGTTGGCGAGCCCAACCGTCGCATGTCCGTAGAACGCCTCCTGGCAGGCGAGCTGGGCGCGCTGCACGAGGCCGAGCGGCAAAGCGACCACAAAGCACACGCCGAAGACGACCACGCCGACCTCCGCATCGTGGGCGACAGCCGATGAGGACACGCCGAGGAGTTGCGCCCACGGGACGGTCAATGTCGCGACCGCGATCCCGATCAACAGCGTGAGACTGATTGCACAGAGCACGGCGAAGGCGCTGGAGATGGCCGCGACAGCCTTCCGTTGATCACCGCGACCGAGGGCGGTCGAGACGGCATTCGTGAGGCCGTTTCCGAGTCCGATATCGGCGAACCCGAGCAGGGCCGACAGCGAAGCGATGGTGACGTACACGCCATACCGCTCGGCGCCCAGATATCGCGCCGCCAGCGGCACCGAGATGAGCACGGTGAGGACGGAGATCGAGCGTGCGCCTAGGCCCGCCGCGGCGGTGAGCGCGACACGGCGATACCGCTCCCGCGACCGCGCGTCGGCAGCAGGCTTCGCAACGCGCTCGAGGCCAACCGCCACGGGATCGACGCTCGTCATGCAATCACCCAACGCGACGCGTCCAGCTGCCGCCACGTGCTGCCCCTGAAGAGCTCGCGCGCTTCGGCGAGGAGCTCGTCGTTCGAGAATTCGACGATCATCACCGGATGGTGTTCGGCGATGAGCCCGGTCGCGCCGCGAAGCACATCGACTTCGGTCCCCTCCACGTCGACCTTGACGACGTCGGGCGCGCGCAGGCCCTCCCGCCAGAGACTGTCGAGGGACCGGCACTCGACTTCGTACGCAGGTTCACGGTCGTCGCTCGGCTCGAGCGACCACATCGTGCTGCTCGGATGGCGATGGATGACGGCGGCCCCGTCCTCGGCCGAAACTGCGACGGGCAGGACCTCCACGTTGTTGGCTGCATTTGCTTCGAGCACGCTCGCAAGCCGGGCGCGATTCTCACGTGACGGCTCGAACGCGTAAACCACGCCCGACGGCCCGACACGCCGGGCCGCAATCAGCGAGAAGAAGCCGATATGTGCCCCGACGTCCCAGAAGCACGCACCGTCCGGCAAGAGTTCGACGAGCGCCGCCTGAACGGCCTCCTCACGAACCCCGGACCAGTAGTACTTCTCGTTCTTCGGGTCGATGAGAAGCGTCAGGCCCTTCGCCTCGCCCGACCGAACGACGACGGAGGTCAGGCGGGAGGGCACCAAGCGATTGAGCAACGGCCGCGAGATCCGCGAAGGGAGCCGATCGCTTCCGAATAGACGGGCGAGGCTGCTCGGCGTCTTGTCGAGCAGACGCGTGAGTGCGCTCACGCAGTGCTCCTTCGCGCGACCGCGGGAATCGTTCGCAGCAGGAGCTGCAGGTCGCCCGCCAGCGACCAAGTCGTCACGTAGAGATAGTCGAGCTTGACCATCTCGTCGAACGGAATCGCGTCGCGGCCGAGCACCTGCCACAGTCCGGTGATCCCCGGCCGCAGATCCAGCCGCCGGTGGGCCCAATCGAGCACGTGTGCGTGCTCGGAGAGGATGAGCGGACGCGGCCCCACGAGGCTCATGTCGCCCCGCAGCACGTTCCAAAGCTGCGGGAGCTCGTCGATCGAGAACCGCCTCAGGAGTCGACCGACGCGCGTCATTCTCGGGTCGTTGTCGATCTTGAACATCCGCGCGTCCCCTCCGGGACGCGCATGCTTGTTCAGGTGGATGACGCGAGTCTTCTGCGCCTCCGCGTCGGCCACCATCGTCCGAAACTTCGCGATCCGAAAGACCTCGTCGCGCGCTCCCATTCTCGTCTGCAAGAAGAGAACGGGACCGTCGGAGTCCAGCTTGATCACCAACGCGACGAGCGCGAAGACCGGCGCCAAGATGCTGAGCCCGATCGCCGATGCCACGATGTCCACCGTCCGCTTGAGGAGCTGGGAAGATCGATCGAGGCGTGGAGGGCGCACGCCCACAAGCGGAATGCCTTCGACCGCGTGAACGTCGACGACGGGACTGACCACGTCGAAGAACCTCGGGACGATGTCGACCTGGACGTTCTGGTCGTTGAGCTCGCGGATGAGCCGAACCGATGTCTCGTGGTCCTCACCCGAGAACGCGAAGATCACTCGCTCGACGTCCAGAAGCGCGACGAGATTGAGCAGGTCGCCGGAATCGCCGAGGAGCGTGAGGTGCTCGAGGCCCGGCTCGCGCTCCTTGGGATCGGAATCGACGAAGCCGACGAGGTTGATGCCGTACTCGGGATGTTTCAGGAGCTTCCGGGCGATGGTCTGGCCGACGTCGCCGGCGCCCACGATGATCGCGTTCTGCAGGTAGGAGAGGTGGCGCCGGCAATACGCCCGTGCGGCAACACGGAGCACGCCCGTACCGACGATTGCAAGCAACCAAAAGACGAAAAGCTTGGAGAACGTCGGCGAGAACCACAGCGTGACCCGCGAGAGCGCGTACAGAAGGAACGTTCCCACCGTCAGTAGGTGGAACATCCGCACGAGATCGTCTGCGGTCGTGTGGTCGGCCCGCTCTTCGTCCTTGTCGTAGAGGCCGTAGAGCTTCGCAACCACGACCCAGAGCGGAAGGAGGACCACGAACATCCCGATCTCCGCCGCCTGACTTAGCACCCCGTGCTGGCCGCTCCTGCTGGACACGACGATCTCCGCCACGATGAACGCAGCGGTGAGCGCGACGACGTCCGCTGTAAGCAGCGCCCTCCGGACGAGCCAGCCGCGGCGTTTGCCGATCGGTACGTCGCGCCGGTACTCGAGAATCTCGCGCGTGCGCGCGTCGAGCACGTCGTAGAGCTGATGGGTCGCCGCGAGCGGGAGCGTGCTCATAGCAGCTCGCCCCCATAGAGGCGAGCAATGAGTACGTTGCGGATCGACTCGGGCGACAGGTCGATCTGCAAATCACGCCAACCGGCGCCTTCACGGATGCTGACGCGCTGCGTATCGAGGTCGAGCCGAACGCATGGGATGCCCGCGTCGACGATGTCGGACGCGGTGCTCTCCACGATGACAGCGTCGGGACGGAACGCCCGCACGAGGCCGTGCGCCTCGACATCGTCCGCGGATACGGCTTGTAGATCTGCGATGCCCGCAAACGCTGCCGTGAGCGCCTCGACGAGCAAGGGCACCCGCGAAATGACCGCGATAAGCGGACGTGTACGAATGGCCGCCACTCAGACGGCCTCCCGGTCGACGCCGAGCGACCCGTAGAACGCCGCGGCCGCGCGGCGCGATGGCAACTCGAGCTTATGGAGGATGTTCTGCACGTGTCGCTTGACCGTGAACTCGCTGATGGTCAACGCCGTGGCGATCTGCTTGTTGCGAGATCCCTGCGCCATATGCGAGAGCACTTCGCGTTCGCGAACCGACAGCGCCGCGGCGACCTCTCGCGCACGCGCGGTCGACTCCGCTGCATGAAGGGCATCGATCATGAGCGCGGTGAGGTCGCGCGAGAGAGGGCTCTCGCCTCGAGCCGCACCGCGCAAGGAGCGGACAAGGCCCGCCGGAGAGATCTCCTTCCGGAGATAGCCAGTCGCCCCCGCGCGGACCGCTGCCAAGACGTCCTCGGGCTCGGGTCGGAGGCTCCAGACCACGATCTCGGTCGCTCGTCCCTTGGCGCAGGCGATCGCCGCGCGGACACCCGAAGGTGGCAAATCACTGTCGATCAGCGCGAGGTCGACGCCAAGATCCAGCGCGGCGTCGAGTTCGGACAGATCCGAAGCGCCGCGAACCTCGAAGTCCTGTTCACGCTCGAGGACCTGGCGCACGCCGGCGCGGAAGACGGTAACTCCATCGGCGATACAAACGCGCGTCTTCACGCGCGCTCCTCGACGCGCTCGCGATGCGCATGCGGGCGGTAGTAGTGATAGCTGCCGTACCCGTAGCCGTAGCCCTCCTCGTCCTCGGCACCGGTGAGAATGAAGCCCAGCTTGTGCGCCGGCATTGTGTCGAGGAGGCGCTTGAGTTCGACAAGCATCGGACGCCGCAGCACCTCCATCCGCGTCACCACCATCACGGCGTCCACTTTGGAGCTGAGGACCAGCCCGTCGCCGACGTGGAAAAGCGGCGGCGCGTCGATAAGCACGATGTCGGAGTGCGACCGAAGGTGCTCCAGGATCTCCGTGAGCCGGTCCGTGCCTACGAATTCGCCAGGGTCCGGAGGAAGCGGGCCAGACGGCAGGACGTCAAGACAACCAACACGCGGCCTGCCGTCGCCATTCTCGCTCGGCCGCGTTGACGAGAGAAGCAATGCGTCCTCGCCCGCGACAGGCACACGAACGATCGCCTTCCCGAGCGGTAAGGCGCCGATCGCAACCTGCGTCAGGCCGGGATGATCCCTCAGTCCGAAGAAGCTTTCGACGGTCGGCCGGCGAAGATCGAGATCGACCAGCACGACATGCTGTCCGCCGCGCGCGAGCGCAACAGCGAGATTAGCCATCGTCGTCGACTTGCCTTCCTGCTCGACGGCGCTCGTCACCATGACGACGCGCGCCTCTTTGCCGAGCGTGGAGAACTCGAAGTTCGTGCGGAGCACGCGGAACGCTTCAGCCTGCGGTCCGGATGGATCGTCGAGCATCGCCAAGCGCGACTCGGTTCGCATCTTCTTTGACGGCGCCGGCAGGCGTGCGAGCAGAGGAAGGTGGAGGTGCTCGCTGATTGCATCCGCAGAACGCACTCGCGTATCGAGAGCCTCGCGCAGGAACGCAAGTCCGATGCCCAGGAAAAGGCCAAGCACGATGCCAAGGACCACGTTGCGCTTTGGCTTCGGTGCGGTCTTGGCTGCGCCGTCGGCGGACTGCACAACACTCGCATTCGCAGTCTTGAGGGCCGCGAGCGTCCGCAACTGCGTCGCCTTGTCCTCCAGCGTGTTGTAGAGCTCGCCATGCGTCGAGAGCTTTGCGATCTCCGCGTCGACCTCGTGCAGCGCCGACTGGATTGGCGCGGTGTCCGCGGCCAGTCGATAGCGCACATATGACCGCGCATATGCGGTGGAAAGAAGCTTGGCGACCGACGGATCCGAACTGCGGAACGTAAAAGTGAGAAGGTCCGAGTTCGTCCCTGGCGAGACCGACGAGGCACCCAAGAACGCGGCAGGCGACATACGCACGTGAGTCGCGTCGATCGCGCCCTGCGCGACGGCCGGGACGCGAGCAAGGCTCGCCTGTGTTTGCGCCTCACGATCAGCCGAGGTGCTGCCGGACACCTGCGTGCCCGTCAACTGGCTGGAGAGATCCTGCTGCGAAAGGAGGACCTGAGACGACGCCTGGTACTGCGCCGTTTGGTGCAGAGAGAAGGCGAGCGCCGCCAACGGCACCAAAATGACGGCGAGCAGGATGATCCACTTGCGCCGGCGAACTACCTGGAGGTAGTCGCGCAGGGATGAGACGTGTGCCGAAGTCGTTTGCCGCAAAACGTTTCTTCTCCCTCGTTACGAGCCCGCACCGGGCGCGCGGGGTCCACATACTGCGCCGCTTTTGACGAACCAGCAATAGGTCCATAGACCCAATGTCAACGGGGCGACATTTCTCTAGATGACGCCCGCGTCACCCTTTCGGGTGTGGTTCGTGTGGTTTCAAGGCCCTTATCGGCTAGGACTTGGAACCACTTGAGATGGTTCTAGTCCGTCACGGGAGCCAGACGACTGGCCCGGAAATGCACCACCGACCAGGCTGCGAAGCCCACGATCGCGACCGCGAGACCTACCTCGATGATCGTGTTCGCAGCCGGCAGCTTCACCACCTTGATCCCCGAGAGCACGAGCACCACGGCGAAGCCCATGCGGAGGGCGCGCTCGGGGACGCGGATCGAGAGGTGCGAGCCGACGAGCACCCCCGGGATCGACCCGACGAGGAGCCACGCCATCGCATGCAGGTCGACGTTCCCGTGCAGCAGGTGGCCGGCGCCGGCGACCCAGAGGAGAAGCGCGGCGTGGAGCATGTCCGTGCCGACGATCCGCCGGGCGGCGAGCGGATAGACGAGCAGCATCGCGAGGCCGAAGAACGTCCCGGAGCCGACCGACGTCAGGCCGACGACGAAGCCGCACGTTGCGCCGATCGCGACGGCGATCACCTTGTGCTTCCGCGTCAGGTGCAGGTCCTCGTCGCCGGTGTAACCGCGGACGAACGTCTTGATCGCGAAGCCGATCCCGCCCAGGATCAGGGCGGCGCCGACCACGCGGCTCATCTGCGTCTGCGTCGCGTCGGAGAACGAGCTCGCGATCTGCACGCCGACGAGCGACAGCGGTGCCGAGCCGAGCAGCATCCACATCGCGAGCGGCACGTGCACGTTGCCGAGCTGACGGTGCCGCACCGCGCCGAACGACTTGAAGACCGCGCCGTGCAGGATGTCCGTGCCGACCGCCGTCTTCGGATCGAAGCCGAACAGCAAGATCAGCATCGGCGTCATCAGCGAGCCGCCGCCCATGCCCGTCATGCCGACGAGCACGCCGATGGCCAAGCCCGCGATCGAGAACTGCCAGGTCATGCGCGCGGCGGGAGCGGGCAGCTGACGAACGGACGGCCGCGCAACAGGCAGCCGAGCTTGTACGCCTCGCAGCCCGTGCAGAACCCCGTCACGGCTGCGAGGAGCGCGAGCGCCGCGACGAGCAAACCGAGCCCCGCACCGAGCGTGTGCAAGCCGGCTGCGTACGCGACGGATGCGGCACCAAGGACAAAGAGCCCGACGACGTTCGCCGCGCGCGGCGGGCGTGAGTCCTCGAGCGGGCCTTCGCCGAAGCGCGGCTGGATCAGCTCGAAGTACGCGACGCAGGCGAGACAGAAGCGGCGCCCGAACGTCAGGCCGACCGCGAGCTGCAACGCGAGCACGGCGAGGAGCCACCACCAGCCCGTCGCGACCGCGACGAGCGAGAGCACGCCGATCACCGCTTGGTTCGTCCGCGGCGCGCGCGAGTCGATCACGTGCGTGTCGCGGTACGGATCGACACTCCGGAAACCCTCAATCTGGTTCGGCTGCGCCGAATCAGATTGCATGGACCACCATGCCGGCTCCGACCGTGTCGTTCGATGCCTCGTCGATCAGGATGAACGCGCCCGTCGCGCGGTTGCGCGCGTAGGGGTCGACCGCGAGCGGCTCGGCGAGCCGGAAGCGCACCACGCCGAGGTCGTTCAGCTCCATCTTTCCCGGCGCCGAGCGGTCGGTGAGCGACTCGATGTCGACGACGCTGATGATCTCGTCCACGCGCGCGGGAACCGTGCGCGTCGTGTGCTTGACGAGCAGCCGCGCGCGCTCCTCGAGCGGGCGCTCGCTCATCCATGACACGCGCGCGGTCACCTCGCGCGCCGCAATGGGCGGGCACGCGGGATCGGCGAGCAGGTCGCCACGTGAGACGTCGACGTCATCCTCGAGCCGGATCGTCACCGACTGGCCCGGCACTGCGTCCTCGATCTCGACGCCTGCGGCATCGACAGCTGCGACGCGGCTGCGCAGACCCGACGGCATGACGACCACCTCGTCGCCCGCGCGCCACACGCCGCCTGCCACCTGGCCGGCATAGCCGCGGTAGTCGTGGTGCTCGTCGGCCATCGGCCGGATCACCCACTGCACCGGGAAGCGCCGCTCCTCGAGGTTGCGGTCGCCGAAGATCTCGACCGTCTCGAGGTGCTCGAGCAGCGTCGGCCCGGCGTACCACGGCATCGCGTCCGTGCGGTCGACGACGTTGTCGCCCTTCAGCGCGGAGACGGGGATCGCCGTCTCGTCGCGCAGGCCGAGCTGCGAGGTGAGCTCGGCGAGCTCGCGCGCGATCTCGTCAAACCGTTCCTCGGAGAAGTCGACGAGGTCCATCTTGTTCACGGCGTAGACGATGTGCGGCAGCTCGAGCATCGCGGCGATGTACGAGTGGCGGCGCGTCTGCTCGATCACGCCCTTGCGCGCGTCGACGAGGATCACCGCGACGTCGGCCGTCGACGCGCCGGTGACCATGTTGCGCGTGTACTGCACGTGGCCGGGCGCGTCGGCGAGCTGGAAACGGCGGCGCGGCGTGACGAACGAGCGGTACGCGACGTCGATCGTGATCCCCTGCTCGCGCTCGGCGCGCAGGCCGTCGGTGAGCAGCGCGAGGTCGACGTAGTCGTGCCCGCGACGCCGTGAGGCGTCCTCGATGTGCTCGAGCTGGTCGACGAGGATCTGCTTCGTGTCGAAGAGCAGCCGACCGATCAGCGTCGACTTGCCGTCGTCGACCGAGCCGGCCGTCACGAGCCGCAGGAGCTCGGTGTCCAAGAGCTCCTTGGACGTGGCCATCAGACGCTTACCCCCTCAGTCTGGTTCGGCTGCGCCGAATCAGATTGATGCCTAGAAGTAGCCAACGCGCTTCCTGTCTTCCATCGCTGCCTCGGAGACGCGGTCGTCGGCGCGCGTCTCGCCGCGCTCGGTGACGTTCGTCGCCGCGATCTCGGTCACGACCTGCTCGATCGACGCCGCGTCGCTGACGACCCCGCCGGTGCAGGTCATGTCGCCGACCGTGCGGAAGCGGACGTTCGCGCGGAACGGCTCCTCGTCCGGGAAGCGCTCGACGAAGTCGGAGACCGCGTAGAGCATCCCGTCGCGGCGGAACACGTCGCGCTCGTGCGAGAAGTAGATGTTCGGCAGCTCCAGGTTCTCGCGCGCGATGTACTGCCACACGTCGAGCTCCGTCCAGTTCGAGATCGGGAACACGCGGATGTGCTCGCCCTTGCGGATGCGCGCGTTGTAGAGGTTCCACAGCTCGGGGCGTTGCGCGCGGGGGTTCCACTGGCCGAAGTCGTCGCGGAAGCTGAAGATGCGCTCCTTCGCGCGCGCACGCTCCTCATCGCGCCGAGCGCCGCCCATCGCCGCGTCGAACTGGTGCTCCTCGATCGCGTCGAGCAGCGTCGTCGTCTGCAGCTGGTTGCGTGACGCGCGCGGCCCGGTCTGCTCCTGGACGCGGCCGTTGTCGATCGACTCCTGCACGCTCGCGACGACGAGCCGCTCGCCGAGCTCCGCGACGCGGCGGTCGCGATACTCGATCACCTCGGGGAAGTTGTGGCCCGTGTCGACGTGCATGACCGGGAACGGGAACTTCGCCGGGCGGAACGCCTTCTCGGCGAGGCGCAGCATCACGATCGAGTCCTTGCCGCCCGAGAAGAGCAGCACCGGGCGCTCACGCTCGGCTGCGACCTCGCGCATGATGTGGATCGCCTCGGCCTCGAGCTCGTCGAGATGCGAGAGATTCCGCTGCACGGAATCTCTAGTGGATAGGGCGCGGTCAGTCATCTCGCTGCGTATCCCCTAGCCGCTTCGGCGCAGCCGAAGGGGCATGTAGCCCGCATTCCGTCCGCTCGGTTCCGGCCCAGCGGCCCTCGCGCCCTTCGCCCGGGAGCGTCGAGTGCGTGTCGCCGATCGACGCATAGCCCTTGTCGTGCAGCGCGTTGTACGGGAGGCCGCGCTCCTTGATGTAGCGCCAGCAGTCGTCGTCCGACCAGTCCGCGAGCGGGTTCGCCTTCCACAGCTCGTGCGCCTCGTCCCACCCGAGCTTCGGCGCGTTCGCGCGGGTCGGCGACTGGTCGCGGCGGATGCCCGTGATCCAGCAGTCGAGGTCGAGCAGCGCGCGGTTCAGCGGCTCGACCTTCGCAATCGAGAGATAGAGGTCGGGCTTCGTCTCCCACAGCTTGTCCTCGACGGGCGCGCCCTCGAAGACCTCGATCTTCGTCTCGTAGCGCTCCTCGACCTCGCGCCAGTGCGCGTACGTCTCGGGGAAGAGGTGGTGCGTGTCGATCGCGAAGACGTGCGCGGCAGGATCGTGCGCGAACAGCATGTCGAGGAGGATCGTCTCCTCCTTCTGGAACGAGCAGGCGAGCGCGACCCTTCCGTGGAAGGTGTCGAGCAGCGTCGCGACGATGTCCTGTGCGGACATGGCCTCGTAGTCGAGCTCAGGAAGCTGCGGTCGGCTCATTGGCACCCAGTACCTCCTTCA
>Ga0066662_10000460_pt1 | contig 17858 bp, 23 predicted proteins | sample GraSoiAngelo_111_FD_133939 | JGI IMG/M metagenome (GOLD analysis project Ga0066662, IMG submission 133939) | Grasslands soil microbial communities from the Angelo Coastal Reserve, California, USA - 14_0903_12_40cm | ecosystem: Environmental > Terrestrial > Soil > Grasslands | place: USA...
ACCCACTTCCAACCCAAGCTGTAGTCATTGGCATTCGCAGTATTGGCGTGACCTTGAGCGCGGTCTTTGCTGCGGCCTTGCGAGAACATGGCTGCCGCGCAGAGAGAACAAGCGTGCGCCCTAAAGGACATCCTTATGACCGGCGGGCGGAATTTTCTCCGGAACAGCTTCAGCTTGTGACGGATGGGATTTCCTCCGGTGCGGCTTTCTTCGTGGTGGATGAAGGGCCGGGCATCAGCGGATCGTCCTTTCTGGCCACAGGAGAGGCGCTCGCGAGGGCCGGTGTGGCCCATGAAAGAATTACGTTCGTGTGCAGCTACGAACCGCACGTTGAATTACTGCGCGCCCCGGATGGTCCGCAGCGCTGGCGAAAGTTCCGCTCAGTGGCGGTACCCAATGGAACCCGCATTCCTGCCGGTGCGCAGGTGTACATTGGCGGCGGAGAGTGGCGGCGTTACTTTCTCAAAAGCGAGAGCTGCTGGCCGGCTTCATGGCTGAATTTTGAGCGCGTGAAATATGTGAGTTCCGGGGCGGCAAGTCCCCCCGCCGATCCGAGATTCTTCAAGTTCGTTGGGTTCGGACATTACGGCCAGCAGCTAATAGAGCGCGAATCAACCATTGCTGAGGCTGGATTCGGGCCTAGCCCTCGCATGGAAAGCGATGGCTTTGCTTCCTACCCGCTGATTAAGGGCCGTCCCATGTCTGTCAAAGATCTTTCAGAGAGCGTGCTGGCCCGCATGGCTGCTTATTGCGCTTTCCGGGCACAGGCTTTCAGGATTGAAGCAGCCGATTCTGATGCGTTGCGGCACATGGTGCAGCACAATCTCCATGCACTGCGCTTTGATACTTCAGCCACGCTGGAGATCATCCACCCTGCCATCGTGGATGGCCGCATGCAGCCGCACGAATGGGTCCTCAGTGCTGACGGCCAGATGCTGAAGACCGATTCCGGCGCTCATGGCGACGATCATTTCTTTCCCGGAGCAACCGACATCGCGTGGGACTTGGCCGGAGCCATCATCGAATGGCAAATGAACACGCGCGCGACAGAGACGTTCCTCAGGATGTACCACCGCGCCAGCGGCGATGATGCCCGCGCCAGAATCGGCGGCTATCTCAAAGCCTATGCGGTGTTCCGCTGTGCCTGGTGCATGCTGGCCGCGAATGCTCTGGAAGGCACAGCAGAGCAACAAAGACTGGAGCAGGCGGCCGCAAACTACGGAGCATTATTGATGCAATCTGCCACCGATTCTGTGCGTAAGTGATTTGAACCATAACGCAGCCTAGCCGCAACCAAACCTACCACGGAGACACGGAGGCACGGAGAAGAGCAAAACCTTACCGCTGATGAACTGATGAACGCTGATTCTAAATTTCACCACAGATCAACACAGATCAACACTGATTACTGTTGGGTAACCATGCTTGAAGTTCCTTCGCACGACGAGAAGAATTTCAGGAATAGCAATACAGAGGGCGCAAAGCCGGCAGAGAAAGATCACAAACTTATCTGTTTTTATCTGTTTAATCAGTGGTAAAGCTTTTGGTTCATCAGCGTCAAGCGGTAAGGTTTTATTTCAGCAGATCGCAGCAAAGAACTTACGAGTAAAAATCAGCGATCATTTCCACCACGTACTGCTGCTCGTCTTCGCGCAGTTCGGCGAACATCGGCAATGCCAGTACGTCAGTAGCGGCGCGCTCGGATTCCGGCAGATCACCTGGGGCGTAGCCCAGATAGGCGTAGCACTTCTGCTGATGCAGAGGTACAGGATAATAAATCTCTGACCCCACACCGCGCTCGCCCAGAAAAGCCCGCAGGCGATCACGATAACGCACCCGGATGACATACTGGTGATAAATGTGGGTAGCTTTGGGATGGGTTTTCAGGATTGTGACCGGCGCGCTCGAGTCTGCTCCCGTGCTGGTGAGCCCAGCATGACTCAACAGACGGTCATAAGCACGCGCGCGCTGCCGGCGCTCTGTGTTCCATTGTTGCAGCAGCGGCATCTTCACCCGCAAAACCGCAGCCTGGATGGCATCCAGCCTGCTGTTGGCGCCAATTTCCTCGTGATAATAGCGCTGCCTGCTGCCATGATTGCGCAGGCTGCGCATACGCTCCGCCAGCTTTGCGTCATTGGTAGTCAGCGCACCCGCATCACCGAAAGCACTCAGATTTTTTGTGGGATAGAAACTGAATGCGGCTGCCAGCCCGATCGAACCAGCCAGCTTGCCGTCCCAGGTCGCGCCTACGGCTTGCGCGGCATCTTCAATCACTGCGAGATGGAACTGTTCAGCAACCTGGTTGAAAGCATCCATATCCGCGCATTGCCCGTACAGGTGCACAGGCAAGATGGCTTTCATGCGCGAGCGCCCGGCCTTGAGCTTCTTCTCAACGCTTTGGGGGTCGAGATTCAGAGTCTCGGGATCGATATCGGCGAAAACCGGGAATGCTCCGGCGCGGGTAATCGCGCTGGCGGTGGCAAAAAAGCTGAAAGGGGTGGTAATAACGTCGTGTCCTGGACCTACACCTGCGGCAGCCAGGGCCAGCCATAATGCATCTGTACCAGAAGCGCAGCCAACAGCTTCGCGGGCTCCGCAAAGTCCGGCAAAATCGCGCTCAAAGGCAGCTACTTCGTCGCTCAGAATGTAGCGCTGGGAGTCGCAGATGCGCTCGACCGCAGCCAGCACCTCACTGCGAATGGAGGCGTACTGGCGCGACAAGTCCAGCATGGGGACCTGCATCACCGTTTTTTGCAGGGCGCTCTTCACAAGGCTCTCTAACCGGATTTTAACATTCTGGAGGAGGGCGGGTTTGGCCCCTTTTGCCGCCGGGGAGTCGAAGGTCTACAATGCTTTAAGGAGTTTATCTTAGCTGTTCTCAGGGTTCAAACGGTATGGAAGTCATACAGGAGAAAGATCGGCAGATGGAAAACAAGCCGGCGCAAAACATCCAGGACTCATTTCTGAACACAGCGCGTAAAGACAAGACGCAGATCACGATTTATCTGTTGAGCGGTGTGAAGCTTTCCGGGCGCATCCGTTCCTTTGATAAGTATTCAGTAGTCCTTGAAACGAACAATCAGGAACAGCTCATCTTTAAACATGCCATTTCAACGGTGGTCATGTCGAAGGGCAGTCATTACGGAGAAAACCGGACACATCATTCCGCAAGTACGGAAAGCGAAGCCAGTCCAGTGAAGTCGGAGGGCTAGGTTATTCCCAGGCAAGGTTCCCGCCGTTTGCATGCTCCGGATGGGATGATCAGCACCCGCAATGACCAACCGGAACGCTCTTTCCTTGTGGCTGTCGAGTTTCGCCGCCGTTCACGTTCTGAAAAGGACATTCATCTGCCTCCGGGCGCGGTGATCGCTCGCGATGCCGCCGCGGTGGGCACACAGCACCCGCGGTCTGCGGTTCAAGGGCTGGAGGAGTCGCTCGCCGAGTTCCGCGAACTGGCCCGCTCTGCGGGCGCAGAGATTGCCGGCGAATTCGTGCAGCGCCGCGACCAGCCTGACCCGGCTACCTTGATCGGCAAAGGCAAATTGCAGGAGATCGCCGGGGCCGTAGCCTCGGCCCAGGCGGACGTGGTGCTGGTGGATCATGAGCTTTCACCTTCACAGCAGCGCAACATAGAAAACGAAGTTGATGCGCGCGTGATCGACCGGACACAACTGATCCTGGATATCTTTGCCCGCCACGCCCGCACTCGTGAAGGGCAGCTTCAGGTGGAGCTGGCGCAGCTTGAATACCTGCTGCCGCGACTCGGCGGACGCGGTATTGAAATGTCGCAGCTGGGCGGCGGAATCGGCACCCGCGGCCCCGGTGAAACCCAGCTAGAAACGGACCGCAGGAAGATTTACCGGCGTATCCGCCACATCAAAGGCCAGCTTGAAGAGGTTAAGCGCATCCGCGGCCAGCAGCGGCAGCGGCGTGAAGCTGTCCCGCTGCCGACGGTGGCCCTGGTGGGCTACACCAATGCGGGAAAATCCACGCTATTCAACGCGCTGACGCGGGCCGGCGTGCTGACATCCGCCAAGATGTTTGCCACGCTCGATCCAACCGTGCGCTCCATCACGCTGCCCAGCAAGCGCAAAATCCTGCTCTCAGACACAGTGGGATTCATTCGCAACCTGCCGACCACCCTGGTAAGCGCCTTCCGCGCCACGCTGGAAGAGGTACAGCGCGCCGCGCTGCTCCTGCATATTTCGGATGTGACCAGCCCCATTGCACATGAGCAGCAGAAGCAGGTCGAACAGGTGTTGGAAGAGCTGGAAGTGATGAGCGCGCCGCAAATTCGCGTGATGAATAAAACCGATCTGCTGCCGGAGGCACAGCGACGCTCACTGGTGAACGGTGGAATGAACGTCTATGTTTCGGCCACTAAGAAGCTTGGCCTCGATGAACTGCTCCAGGTTATCGACGGCAAGTTGCACGTGGATGCAATCCAAACCATGCGCATCAAAGTGCCGCAGACCGAAGGCAAACTCCTGGCCCAGATTGAGGCACGTGCCCGTATCCTGAAACGCGCATACCGCGATAGCGCCGTGCAGATGGAAGTGGAGGCGCCGGAATCGCTGGCGAGGGTATTGCAGAGGTATGCGGTTCTTCCCCGCGCCTCGCGTAAAAGTCAGAGCCAAAAAAGCCGCAAATAAGGCCAATCAAACGAATTTACGAATTTACGCGAATCTGTAACCGCACATTTAGCGACAATATTTCCCTCTTGAGACAAAACTTAAGAGCTACAGGCTAAGTACTAAGGGCTGAAAATTTAAATGGGCTTGAAACCAAGAAGCGGTGACTTTTCCTTGGTTCACAAGCCCATTCGATCCTGAATCGGATCGGAGGTGATGTATCTATTTTAGGCCACTCTTACCTTATGTCAAGTTCTGCCGCAAATTTATTTTTACTACTTAGTACACCCGCAGAGACACTGGAAATCGGGTGAGCGGGAGATCTGCTGATCAGGTGATCGGAATATAGGGCAAAAAGCCCAATAAGGGCACAAGCGATATTGCTGATTTATAACATTCTATCTACCTGATCTCTCTGGCGGCAGCCAGCATCTCGTCTGCCCGGGCGCGCACCCGGATGTCTTCAGTGAAATTGACCCAGCGCACTGTGCCGGTGGAATCCACCAGGAATTCCGCAGGGCGGGAGATGTCCGTGCCGCCGGGGCCGCCTTTCGCATGCACCAGATCATATTGGCGAAGGACATCCTCTTTGGGGTCGGAAAGAAATGTGTAAGTAAGACCGGCTTTCCTGCACAGCCTGGCGGAAACCTCAGGTGTATCTACGCTGATGGCCACGGGCTTGACTCCTGCGGCCTGAAATTCCTGCAACTGCTTCTGAATGCCTCGTAACTCGAGGGTGCAGAAGGGTCACCAATAGCCACGATAGAAGACCAGCAGCGTTGCTTTCGGCGGTGCGCCTCCCTCGGGACTGGAAAGCAACTGTGACAAGGAGACATTCTGGCCATGAATATCGCTGAGCATGAAATCAGGCGCCTTCTGTCCAACCTTAGGCGCTCCGGCAGAGGCCGGCACTTTACGGACGTCGACAAACATGGTGACAGTGAATATGAGGATGACCACTGCCAGGAGCGTGGAGATCGAGCCTGAAATCTTGCCACGATACAAGTCTGGCTGCCTGAAGGCCCGCAGCAGGCCGATCGTCAGCAGGATGACCGCAACAATGGCCAACGCAAGGTTGAGCCATGGAAAAACATGCTGTCCGGGGAGCCGGGTGAAATACAGCCCCTGGCTCAATACTGCGGCAATGGTGAGCAGAAGACCGATCCAGATAAGTTTGTTACGGCGAATATTCTGGGGCGACATGGAGGTGAAGTGTAGCAAAACCAGTGGTGACATCCAAAGCTATTTGGTGCAGTCAGAATTTTTTGCCGCTGATGACGCTGATTCAACGGTTGCTCAACAGCGTGGTGGAGCCACAACCAAAGACTTTCACCGCAGAGGGCGCAGAGGACGCAGAGGTAGCAAAAGTAAGTTTATGTGTGTTTAATCTGGCACTGTTTGTTCCTCAAGATTTTCAGGTCGCCAAAGCTGGAACTGGAAGGAGGTCAGAGCAGCATGAAATTCTTCGCAGGACAACAAGAATTTTGGATATAGCAATGCAGAGGACGCAGAGGAAGGCAAATAAGCCGCGAATAACGGCAATGACGCGAATTTTACGCGAATCAGAAGATTGGGTGACGCGAATAAAACAGCCGGAAATTCTTTGCAAAAAACAAGAATTTTGGAGACAGCAATACAGAGGCGTTCAGGGTGATGGCCATTGAGGGTGTTTTTGCTGCCGGTCTGGATCATGCAACCATGTGCTACTGGCGCTACCCGCTACCAAGCCCATCCATCGTGGGGATCCGGGTAGCGCCTGCTGACAGAGTAGCGCTACCCGGCATCATTTCCGACCTTCTGAGGGGGCAGGTACTGCTGCCAAAGAGAGGAGAAGTCCCTCGCATAGTAGCCTCTGAGAACAAAGTCAGTGCCGAGCTTGATATTGCGCGAAGTAATGCCATGAGGGCGAAGCAGACGGGCAAGATCGACGGGATTCATCGGTGCGCCGTCATGCCAGGTACTCCAGGGGCGATCTTTGCGGGAGTTCAGACAATTGAGGATGGCAGCGGTCGGCAGACGACGAGCGTTGCGCGTCTCGGTGAAAGCTGCATGAACATCCGAGACAAACTGAACAAAACAACCTTGAGACGAATCCTGCTGAAAAATGCGGACGAAGGCATCCCGAGCTTCCCTGGGCACCTGGCCTTCGATAAGGCCGGCAATCTGCAGCAGCGGCTCAACGCAATCCTGCTGACGGGCAGTGAGTTGTGCAGGCAGCGCAGCACGTTGACAGGGAGCAGCACGATTCAACTGCTCAAGATGGGCAGCAGACCATTGTTTCAGCCAGACCACGAGCGGCGCAGCCTCTTCTCTTGCGTGCTCCAGAACAAAGCGTCTCATGGTTTCATCAGGCCTGACAGCATGGAGGGTGATGGGAACCGCACGATCATGAACGGCAGGGGGCAGGATGCGCATGCCGGCGAAGGCTTTGGGACAAAAGACGTCAGCCGCAGACGCTGCGACCTCATATACTCCTCCACGTTTGCATCCTGTCACCAGCAAGCCTCTTACTCCGGCATCGGAGGCGCCAAAGGTGTTCTGGCATTCGTCGAGCAAGACGGTGGGGCGGGTGCTGATGATTTTTCGGGTCAGGACGCCTGGACCGACTCCGGTCGCGTGCCAGGGATGGGCGCATACAAGACTAAGCAGATCCAGGCAGAGGCTTTTACCAGACTGCTTTTCGGTTGAGCAAATATTGAGGTAAGGAGTGGTACGGGCAGCCGAGAAGCAGTGGGTGTGAACGGTCCACAAGGAGAGCACGGCAAGCTGCTCAGCAGTGCAGTGGAGATACTGGCGGAAGAAGCGGGCCAGGCGATAAATCATCTGGTGCGCAGGAATTTCCGCAGGTTCAAGGCCATGTCCGCTCAAAGGCGGAAGGACTTCAGTTGCGCGTCTGTGGCCGGGGGATGTATGCAAATGGCTCATAGGTCTCCAGGCTTGTGTAATATTATAGAAATATTACTATGGATGTCAAGAGAAAAAGAGAATTGGGGGGGGATTCTGCCGGGTCATCCGCCTGAAGGGAGTTTTCTATGATTAGCAACAATTCTATGAGGGAGAAGAACAATCTCGTTCTTTGCCCGTGAACTTGTACGGGTTGCTGCTGATTGCGGGCTATGTTCCTCGCCAAACGGCAGGAAGATTATTCCCCAAGCTTAAGCCTTGAGAGTATCGTATCCCTCATGAAATTGCGCCGTCTTTACACTCTCCTGGTGGTGTGGTGTGTTCTTATGACCGGACCGGCGACTCTCATCAGGCTGGGTGTGTTTCGGTTACATTGACGTTCAAAAGAACATAGGCGGCACTCTGATCCTTTATTGGGTATTGGGATATCTCGCCCAGTTCGTGATGTTCATGTGGATCATGAGTCTGGCGGACAACCATGAAGTAATCTGGCGGACCCTGCTCTGGTGGTTTTCGGCGTCCCTGCTGCCATGGGCCCTCGACTGGACACCGCCGGGTTCGTTGCTTTTATGGGTGTGGTATGCGGTCGCAATCGGGCTGCCGTGTTGGATGGCTTTTTCCGCACGACAGGCAGAATCATTCAGAGAACGCGCTGTCCCGGCCACCGGGGTTGTGCTGGAAGTCTTGAAGCCGATGATGAACGTGGTCATCAACAATGTTTACATCAAGCGGAAACTACGCCTGCGCATCGAGCGCGCGGACGGGACCCCGGCATATGAGGCAACCTGGAACGGGTTGTTCATGCTGGGCGATATACCTTCACCCGGAGACAAAATCCCCATCATGGTTGATGCGGCCAATCCGCAGCGGGTCGATTATGACCAGGGTAACGCTAACGACACAAATACTGCGGCCACTCCGCCGATCCGAGAGTTAACACCGCCGGCAACAAGCCACAGAACTCTCGGGGACGAACTGGAAAGGCTGGCAAGTTTGCACGAGCGTGGGGCTCTGACCGACGGCGAGTTCGCCGCGGCTAAGAAGAAATTGTTGCATTAGGGGATCTGAAATATTGGTCGGGGCGAGAGGATTTGAACCTCCGACCCCCTGCGCCCAAGGCATAAATTATAAAACCGGCAAACGCTTGATTTTAAAACATAGTCATTTTCAACAACTTACAAACCGCTATTGCAGGTTTTTGAGCTTTTGGATGTTTTTTGGAATTGGCAGCTACGGAATCATCTACAGCCTTGAAGCCTAAAATGAACTACCATTGGACGGCGTGCTGGATTTGCAAGCAGTGTCGCCGCAGTATCCGCATGGACAGGGCTGCTGGATGCTTCTGGTTGAAAGTAGATTGTTGGAAGTAGATTAAGAGAAAGTCTTGTGAGAACTTCGGATTCGTCCCCCTAACTTCCGAATTGCCGACGATCGCCAGGAACGACAAAGAGCCTTCATCGTGAGCGTTAGGCGATTCCCCCAGGTGTGAGAAAATGCGCATAGGGAATCAACGTGCTCACCGTGCCGGACACGGATAAATGTAGCGAGGATAGTGCACATCGCTCTGGCGAATGTTGCGACTCTCAGCATTCCCAATGACGAGATTGAGAGCAGTTTTGTCTGTTATGTTCGCACTGATCTTGAGCCGGTAAGGTTCGGCGATGCCCGCATACAAGTCTGCGAGGAAGCCTTTCAACAGTGTCATTTGGCCGGGATATTTGAGGTTGTCTACGGAGTGAAATGAGAAAAAGTATCCCGTCGCATGGCTGATCTTGTCTGCTGGTTCTTGACTCAGCGTTGCGGAAAGTGGTTTATTCGGGTTCAATCCCGGCGGGAGCTTGCCCTTAAGAGGATCAGTGAAACTCATGGCATAGAATCGTACGCGGTTTTTCAGAATTATCTCTTGGATTTGCTCAGGACTCGCGTTGCTACCCGAATCTTCCGGATGGCCGAATAGAAAAACCGCATCTCCAAATTCCGGCGGCTCCAGTCGCTTCGTCGCCATAAGGAGTGCGTCATAAATTCTCTCGCTTTCGTCAGAAGCGTCTGGGCGGGCGGAGACTAACTCGCCGAGTCGCTTTCGCACCCCATCTGCGGAAAGTAGTGGTCCTATTGGGCTGTTAACTCCCGTCACAAAAATGGCAAACCTGTCCTCTGGCCGAGCATGCCTAATCAAACTGAGAGCCATTTCCGTTTCCAGCTTCCACTCATCCTTGGGAACTTTCCTGCTTGTGTCCAAGATGAGGGCAACTCGCTTTCCCCCGGCGTCGACTGCGGCATTTTCCACGGCTCCGGCTACATCCCCAACGGTTATTGCCAAATCTCTACGGGTTAGATTCTTAACTAGTTTGACAGTTCCGGAGGAGGCAATGAAACGAGTGACGACAAGCGGCACTTCGCATGTGTTTTCCTGAGCCGAAAGCGAACAGCTTGCCACGAACAAAGCCCATAAGGTCAACAAAGGCCTGAGAATACTCATAATATCCCTCCTAATTAGACAGAGAATGGATCGGCGTTCATGCAATATACAAACGTTTACACTCCACGGTGACCAGCAGTGCGATTTTGGGCATATTACGGACTATCCGGCACAATCCTGCCGAGACAGTTGGGCCAGAAATCCTGTGCCATTGCAACCACAAAGAAAAATCGGTCAGAAGATTTATCCTCCTTCGGTGTTTGAAAGGCGCGAATACTCGTCGCTGCGCAATTCTTCCAAGCTGATCTATAATCTCGGTGGGATGGCACCAATATTGATATTGAGGACCAAGCCTCTAATACATAGTGCGGAAGAACAGCGAAGCGTTACAGGAACGCAACTACCCGACTAACAGGCTCACCTGCCCTCGACTCAGGTGCGCCTCGGATTCTGCCTCAGATAGACTGGATAGATTTCCTCTTGCAACTCAGTCACTTAGAGATTGGTCGGGGCGAGAGGATTTGAACCTCCGACCCCCTGCGCCCAAGGATTTGCCGCACGAAGAATCAACAAGTTAGCTGGATTGTCATGGAGTGATACCAAGCAGTATCCATGCGGGTATTCAAGAGTTTCCCGGTGGGGGGTGTCACTCCATGATACTCAGTTTGGTTAGGTGATGGGCACAATTTTGGGCACAATTTTCGGCCCGAAAAATCGAAGGCTCATTTCGATGGCCCCGGCAGAGCACCCTTCCCCCCGGTACTGAAAGGCGCGAAGTTCCGCGCATAACATCACAAAATATTTTCTGGCTTGGGAGTTCCTGAATTTCAGCCAATAGGTAGATTTCTCAATTGACATCACTGCTTTGCATCTGCAACACTTGCTGGCAATACAATGTCTACCTTTTCCACTCGCTACGCTGCTAAGAAATTGGACATAGATGTTGCCACCCTAAGCCGTTACATCAAGGCCGAAAAAGTGCCTGCACCCAAAATCGTGGAAATTGGCGGGCTGCGGGTGCATTCGTGGACAGAGGCAGATATTGAGCGAGTCCGGGCACTCCTGCCCAAGATCAAAAACGGCAGAACTGCCCGGCACAAAAAGCAAGCGCAGAAAAAGCAATCGAAGCGAAAGACTAAACCATAACCAGCGGGCAGCGCCCAGTGTGTGACCACTGAACGCGCCCTAACCACTGCAACACCATAGGAGATGCAATGGCTGCCAATAAGCGTACACACTCACCACAGATACACACAAGCCGCAGAGAACTCGCAAGTTTTCCCGAAGCCGAAGGCAAGATCGTGGAAACGGTGGAACTCTTTTCCGACCACGAATATTACGCAATCACCCTGCGGTTTCGGGATAAGACGGCGCTCAATTTTGCTCTGGAAACTGCCGTTTTCACATTTCCTGTTCTGTCAGATTGGACAGATGGCAATGAGAAAATTCTCAAGAAATACAAGTCAGTCCGCAGCAACGTTCAAAGAATGTAACGGCACATTGACCGCACTCAGGCCCGCTTGCACGGCGGGCCTTTGTTTTTGGCCATCTCTACCGTTCATGGGAAACTTGAAATGCTAACTTCGGTTTGCGAATGGCAGCTTTCCTACTCGCTTCCTGAATGCACACAGCATCAATAATTCGGAGTCGCGGGGATCAGGTGAAGGCGACCAATACACCCAAAGATCACAGTGCAAGAGTTTGACAGCTTCCCCGCCACTGTGAGGACTCTTGGCCCCGTATATATGGCGATAGAATTCCCCTAGACGCTTGGTTAATGTCCGTTTTGTGGTCTGCCCTATGTAAATGATTGGCTGGTTCGGAATCCATCGCTGCCGCTCGGATGGTTCCAGATAATCGGCATCTATTGTGCAACTGCTGGCGTTTGCATCTCCGGTAAGAGCCACAACGTAAATGCCAGGGCTTTTGTCTGGTATCGGCGCACCCCATTGCACTGGCCCGTGTGGTGTAAGGTTTGCTTCTTTGAATAGTTCTGCTACGGTGAGATTTGCTGCCATTCCCAGCCCTCTGGAATGTTGGATGGCGTTATAGCTGGGTTGGATCACACGCCCGACAGCAGCCTAGAAAGCGAAACGCCGAATCCTACAGCGATAATGTGCAGAGTGTCGAGGCAGATATTCTTTTGGCCGCGTTCCAACAGCCCCAAATAAGTCACATTCAAGCCAAACTTTTCTGCACATACCGCCTGTGTCCAGCCATGCCGCTCGCGTAGCCGCCTAACCCGTTTCCCCAGCCGCTCTCGTATTGGATTGGACACACTGGCATCATCCAATGACGCGGGCCGCATCAAAGTGCCCATAGGCACTGTTGCCTAAAGGCACAATGCCCTTGCTGCTAGGGACTATATGCGTATCACATCAAAACGGTTTTTGTTAACTCTGCTGGTCGTCCCTTCATTTGCGCTGGCTTCTTTTGCTCAGGATTCCAGCAAGTACCCGCTGACTTTGAAATTTATCCAGACCACGTCTTCAACAGCGGCCTCTGCAAACGCGCAAACACAAACTAACTGCACTCCTGTTCCGGGTACTCAGCAGATAAACTGCAATTCCCGGCAGACAGGTGGCGGGCCGCACACTATGCTGACTTCCACGGTTGAAGCAAGCGATGGCAACACATACGAGGTAATGTGCATACAAGGCGCGGGAGCACGATTTTTGGCAGGTGGCGCAGATGCTGTGCGGGCACAATCTGGCTTGCCCATTTACAGCGGTTGCCAGATGCAGCCGGGAACGTATCAGGCGAGATGGGACAAGGGCAGACTGAAAGTGCTGCTGTATGATCCCAAAGGCAAGCATAAAGAAGTCACATTCGCAATCCTTGCTTCTTCTCAGACCGTAACCAAAACAAACTCTGTTGTCACGCAATCTAATTGCGCTGATAAAAGCACTTCGCAAACCCTAAGCAGTCCGACTACCGTTAAGGATGCTTATATTGGAACGATACGGCTTGAACTCGGAATACCTCGCCGTGTAGTCGAAAGCGAATTAGCAAAATATTACCGTGTGACACCCATAGGCTCAAATGGAGATTCTGTTTATGACGCGAATAATGATTTAGGTATGGTGGTGTTTAATGCCGATAAACTATCAGCCATTATTTCAGTCTTCTACAGCAAAGAGGTAGGTGATAAGGATTTTTCTGAGATTTTGTATTCAACTGTCAGCAGCTTCGTTCATGATACTGGAAACGATTGCAAAATCCTCTCCATCCCGCACCAAAGCCAGGACAATATACAGATGAAAGGACTTGTGTTCGCTTGTGGTGATAGAAAAATGCGACTCATGATTGTGACCGACTCAGCCGGAACCAAAACTCTTACTCTGAGTGAGGCCGTTAGCGAAAACCCTTGACACTCACGTCTATTGTGAAAAATCAAAAGTGATTCCAGCAGCTTTCATTTTTTGGAGCCGACTTAGAATAGTCTGCACCTGTGCAAGAACTGCCCTGACTTCAGGCGGCTTGTCAGAATACTTGCGGTTTATTTCTGCAACAGCATCTTTTGTTGGAATTAGATTTCCGTCTTTGTCAAAATCAACCATAAAGTTATCTCCGTTATATTGGAATTGAGGTTCTGGGAACTAGGATCAGCAGTGGTTTGTCTTGCATGTGTGCTTCCTCAGTCAATTTCAAAACCCCGCAATGCTCCCCTAGCAACCTTGCAGCTTTAACGCCATCATTCCGGCCTAGCATCATATTGCTGTAAATGAAACCCACAACGCAGCATTCCAATTTTCTCTTGTCTCTCAGCAGCTTCTTTCCCAGACATTCATAGGCCAGCAACTCTTCCCGCGTCATCAGTTCAAACACTGCATCAGGAATCGCGGCCCGGCCCTTGCGGGCTTGCTTCGGGCTGTACCCGGCAGCACACAAGGCATCGTAGATGCTGCTGCCCCTCAGCAGCGCATCTTTCACCCGGCGATGTGATTCAGTTCTTTTCCTCGCTTGGAACAGCATAGAACGGCCCTCAGCGGCCTGCTCTGGCCCTTGGACATGGACACGTAGGTTAGACGTAGAAAAATGGCTGTACGGCTTTCCAGTGCGCTTCCAAGGCCATTTCTAATCAAAGTACATATACGGCGATGGAGGCCAAATATCCCAGCCCGGACACCGGATAACATGCAGAACTTTCAGGCGTGTCGTCGTTTATCGTCGTCAGACTCATTTTGAGGACAAGAGTCATGAGATCAAGCACTTGTCCCGCATAAACGTGCATGTCATTTATCTGAAAAAGACAAAACACTATATCTATCGAGTGATGACAAAGGTCAGATATTCCCTTAAATCTTTGCGTTTCGGCCATTTAGCAGCGTTCCAGCAATGACGACATATTTGACGACATCCGGGCCTGCCTGTATTCATGGTGCTTCTACCAAGCGAAGCTTCTTATTAACCTCACGAACTTCATGGCTCTTAGTCAAATTTTCGATGGCATGTTGAAATGCCCATATACCTTGGCGATCTGCGTTGATATTGCGCCGCACGTTCCGAACGCTGGAATCAGGATGTATACGGAGGTAACGGCGTATTTTTTCCTCCAACTTCGCAATTGCGTTGTCTGCATCAATGGGATCAGTCGCAATGCGAACGCGAAACTCATAATCCAGCACCTGAAGAACTAAGCCAATAACTTCAGCATCAACCTGCGCCTTATTCATAGTGACTGCAAATAACACCATCAGAGAGCGTCCAAGAGTATCCAACCGCGTAGTGTGGGGACTAGATGGGAGAGCGATATACCATTTCTCAAAGGCCGCCTTTGCCTCATCATCAACAGGAAATCTGCGCGGCACGGCCCCGGCGTGAGAGGCCGCCACTTGTGCAACTATCCGTGAATGAATGCAGCGCAGTTTCTCTGCGTTTGGTTCCACAGGGAAAGCTATTTTGCGTTCGCGTGACGCGGTAACGATAAATAACCTATTAGGCAGTCCAATCGCTACTGCCTGTCTGTCCCACATTGCCTCATACGTATCTCCCGTAGCACAGCCAATAAGCGAGAGCCTTGCATTGGTGACATGAATCTGGGAATTTTTAATCGTATTGTCCCATTCGTGACCTTCGTACAATCCGGCAATCATCGGCAGCAATACCGATGACTGTGCCTTAGCTTTATCCAGTAGTGAGCGGAGTTCGTCATATGCCAACAGTGTGTCGGGATATTGGGCCAACACTCGCGCCAAACCCTCTGCACTGCCAATGCCTTGCTCAATGTGCGGCATTTTAGTGCTTCCAAGACTGTCAAAAAAATGCCGTGTCTTTTTCAAGGCAGTAGTCTTTTTCGGATCACCAGAATCACCCAATAAGACTGTATAAAGACGTGTATCAAAAGCATTGCACCGAAGAATGTCAAAGCAGCCGCGAAAATAAATTCCGGCGGTACTTCTGTACCTTCTGCAAGCACTGTAGCCAGTTCTCCCAATGAACCAACAAGTGCGTCTTTTGGAAAGATGGGCAATCGTGCCAAAGTCGCGCCAGCATTCTCTTGAGAGTCTGAGTTTGGCAACATTCATTGATTCTCCCTGCAAAACCTTTGAGCTTCTTCATGACTGATAAGCACACGGCGACAGAGCCGCACAGGTTTTAGTTTGCCTTGCCGAATCCATTTCCGAATCGTGCTTTTTGAAATCTTCCAAGAGGATGCGAGTTCGTCTAACGTTAGCAATTCAGGCGCACCATTCGCAGGCTTCAGGGATTCCGAGTCAACGTTAAGCATGTTTCCTCCTGCGTAGCCGTTCCATAACGGAGAGGCGCGACACTTGCCACTTCCCATCAACTTTTTTGGCTTCGATCTTGCCGGAATAAATCAGGCGATAAGCGTTATCAAGAGAGATGCCCAATGTCCGGCACATCTCCACAACTGACAGGTGCTCTGGCTTCATTTTCAACCTCCAACAATTCTATTTTATCTTTAGTTGTTGTTGTTATATACTACTAAAGCAAGAGGGCAAGATGATGACGCAGCGACACCCAAGGAAACTCTCAAGCAGGACTGAGGCATTCAGGGCGAAGTTAGAGGAGGCAAACAGTCTCGAAGAAATTCAGCGTCTGTGTCTTCTTCACGTGGATGAAGTTTCTGAATTGAGTCAATTTGAATCACGAATTCGGCAACCTCAGTTATTGAGAGAAATTGCAAATCTGAAAGATGATGGGGTGTCTCGGCTTGTTAGGACTTTCGTGTCGTTTCCGCAAGAGCCAGAGGCAAATTACATTACCCTACGCAACCAGCTAAGGGAAATCTGGTCAGGCAGCACACGCACTCCATTGTTGCTTAACTCATGGCTCATGCGGCAGCCTTCCATGAAGGCAACACAGCGCGAAATAATTGAGTTCTATAGCTACTCATATCCGCCTTTCATCTGCTCGTTGCGTGACAGAAAATTGATTCCCAACCCAGGCAGTCTGCGGGCTGCGCTGGTTCAGGCTGTGTTGGATAGATACGACTATCTCCGAATCTGCCAGAACCGGGCCTGTCCTGCCCCTTATTTTGTCGCTAACCGCAAAGATCAAAAGATGTGTGATAACGCCGATTGCAAGGCTGAAGCCCAAAGGCAGTTTGCTCTTGATTATTGGAAGCGTGAGGGACACAAACAGCGGCTTTCAGCAAAACGTAAGAAAACGAGAACACAGGAACAATCCCGCAAGTTCAAAAACAGAAGAAACACAACAAAGGAATAAACCAATGGCAATTTACAAAAGAGGCAAAATCTACTGGTACAAGTTCATGTGGAACAGCGAAGCGATTCGAGAATCAACTAAACAGGGCAATGACAAAGTGGCGCGTCAGATGGAGGCAGCGCACCGCACGTCACTCGCAAAAGGCGAAGTGGGAATACGGGATAAGAAGCAGAGCCTAACGTTTGCGGAATTTTGCGATAAGCGATTTGAGCCTTGGGCAAAAGCAACTTTTGAAAAATCATCCCCTAAAACATGGCTGGATTTTTATCGCGTCGGGTTACGAGCAGCTAGGAATTACAAACCCCTTGCGAATTTACGGCTAGATGAGATTACAGGCGAACGTGCTGCGGAGTTCGCGGCATATCGGCAAGCGCAAGGGCTGCAAGTCAGTTCTGTAAACAGTTCCTTGCGGGTGCTCCGGCGCATCTTGCGCTTGGCTGTTGAATGGGGGGAATTGCCCTCTGCGCCCAATATCAAACGATTACCGGGAGAGCGCCATCGGGAGCGAGTCGTTAGCCCGGAAGAAGAAGCACGATACCTCTCTGCCGCTACGGAGCAATTGGCGGCTGTCGCCACAGTTCTCGTTGATTCAGGCTTGCGCCCGGAAGAGTGCTACCGTTTGCGCTGGGAGTCCATTACTTGGTCGAATGGACGCAATGGCACGTTTCTTGTGACGCATGGCAAGACAGCGGCAGCCCGGCGAGTGCTCCCAATGACTCCCAGAGTCAGAGCCATTCTGGAAACACGCTGGGAGAGCGCAGGCAAGCCCGCAGAGGGTTGGATATGGCCCGCGTCCACCAAGAGCGGACACGTTGAACCTTGCAGCCTCAAGAAGCAACACCGCAATGCTTTACGTCTTGCCAAGGTGCGCCCATTCGTGCTCTACAGCTTGCGCCACACGTTTCTTACAAGGCTGGGAGAGTCCGGTTGTGATGCTTGGACTCTCGCCCGTATCGCTGGGCACAGTTCTATTACCATTTCAGCCCGATATGTACATCCCTCAGAAAATGCCGTGCTTGGCGCAATGGAACGGCTAGGGGGTGGGCACAAAAATGGGCACAGTCCTGAATTGACGGAATTAACAAAAGAGCCGACCACGCGGCTATTGGCTTGATTCGCCAAGAGTTGATTGGTCGGGGCGAGAGGATTTGAACCTCCGACCCCCTGCGCCCAAGGCAGGTGCGCTACCAGGCTGCGCTACGCCCCGACAT
>Ga0066662_10000461_pt1 | contig 17823 bp, 21 predicted proteins | sample GraSoiAngelo_111_FD_133939 | JGI IMG/M metagenome (GOLD analysis project Ga0066662, IMG submission 133939) | Grasslands soil microbial communities from the Angelo Coastal Reserve, California, USA - 14_0903_12_40cm | ecosystem: Environmental > Terrestrial > Soil > Grasslands | place: USA...
ACGTGATCAACGCGATCATGCGCAGCAAGGACTGGAACTCGACGGCGATCTTCCTCACCTGGGACGACTGGGGCGGCTTCTATGACCACGTCAAACCTCCCAAGGTGGACGGCGCCGGCTATGGGCTGCGGGTGCCGGGGATCGTGATCAGCCCCTACGCGCGGCGCGGGTTCATCGACCACGAGACCTACTCGTTCGACGCCTATTTGAAGTTCATCGAGGACGCCTTCCTCGGAGGGCAGCGGCTCAATCCCAAGAACGACGGCCGCCGCGACTCGAGGCCCGGAGTCCGCGAGAACGCACCCCAGCTGGGCGATCTGGTGAGCGACTTCGACTTCAACCAGCGGCCGCGCAAGCCGTTTCTTCTCCGGGTTCTGCCGCAGAGCAAGCTGCCCCCGAGACTTCCCCTGCTCAGCAGCCTGCACAACTAGTTCAAGCCAGGACCGCGGGGGTATGCTGACGGCGTGACCCGTTAGGCGGCCGTCCCGACGATCGCGCACAACGTGCATCCCCGCTGCCTGAACCTGCCGCGCGTGAACGACGACGGGTTCGAGGAGATCTGCCATCTGGTGAGTGCGGAGGATCCCGATACCGCGCTGTGCGGCAAGGACGTGACCGATTACCCGTGGAACCCGCCGTGGCCACGCTGCGAGGCCTGCCTCGCGATCGCCCGCGGCGAGATGAACTGACAGCGGCCAGGTGTGAGCGCCGACCAGCTGATCTGCATCGTCGAGGTCCCGAAGGGCAGCCGCAACAAGTACGAGTACGACCCCGAGCACGACGCCATCAAGCTCGACCGCTTCGTCTCGGCGTCCGTCGTCTATCCGGCCGACTACGGCTACATACCGAACACGCTGGCGCCCGACGGCGACATGCTGGACGCGCTCGTGTGTGTCTCCGAGCCGACCTTCCCGGGCTGCCTGGTTCCGGCCAAGCCCGTGGCCTTGTTCCGCATGGCGGACGAGAAGGGTGACGACGACACCGTCGTGTGCGTGCCCCTGGAGGATCCCGGCTGGAGCGGCGTCGAGCGGCTCGATGACCTGCCGCAACAGCTGCGGCTCGAGATCGGCCATTTCTTCGACGTCTACAAGGACCTCGACCCCAAGCGCGAGTCGGAGGTCAAGGGCTGGGGAGATCGCGACGACGCACTCGCGGCGATCGAGGACGCGCACAAGCGCTACCACGCGCAGCGCTAGCGCGTACCGGCGTGCCGCTCACAGCGCCTTGCCCAGCGCGCGGCCTAGGGCGACGGAGGCGAGGCCCGCGATCAAGCTGACCAGGACATTGGCGAGCGCCAGCGCACGCTCGCCATCCTGCGCCGGGCGATGGGTCTCGAGCATCCAGGTCGAGAACGTGGTGTACGACCCCAGCGCGGCGGTGCCAAGCAAGGTCGTGGCCCGGTGCGAGGGCCCCAAGCCGACCAGCAGCCCCAACGCGAAGGCTCCGGTGAGGTTGACCACGAGCGTCCCGAGCGGGAATTCGCCCAGGCGCCGCGACTGCACCACCGCGTCGACGAGGAACCGCACGACCGCGCCGGCGCCGCCGAAGATGATCACCAGGAGCACCGTCATCGCCAGCTGATCGTCGCCCTCCGCACCAGCGCGGTGCCGAGCGTGACCGCGGCGAAACCCGCGGCCAGGCTGGTCGCGCAGTAGGCGAGTGCCAGTAGGAGGTCCCCGCGGTCGAGCAGGCGCAGCAGCTCCAGCTGGAACGTAGAGAACGTGGTCAGGGCGCCGCACAGGCCGGTACCCAGCAGCGGCCGCTGGTAGGAGGTGATCGGCAGGCGCTCCTGCAGCCGCGTGATCAGGTAACCGAGTAGGAAGCACCCGGCGAAGTTGACCGCGAAGGTGATCCAGGGCCAGTGGCCGGCGTGGACGGGCGCGAGCTCGGCCAATCCCGTGCGCAGCCCGGCTCCCGCCGCACCCCCGGCGAAGATCGCCGCGAGCTCGCGACGGTCGGCAGCCGGCAGTGCCAGGCTACGAGCGTGTTCCATTTCGAGCTGCGCCAGTTTCCGCATGTCGCCCGGGCATTCAACCTCAGCGAGCAGGAGCTGGAGGCGCGGCTGGTCAGGCCATGGCTCGCGGGGCAGCCGGTGCAGTACGACGACCGCCGCTGGTCGCCGGATCGCGCACGCCTGACGATCTACGAGGCACCGCAGCTGCGCACCGACCAGCTCGGCCTTGGTCGCGGGTGGGCGGAGGTGACCCGCTCCGGCACCAACGTCACCGAGCAGCTGCTCGTGCGAGCCCGGGCCAATGAGCGCTCGGCGGCCGGCGAGCTGCGCGACGAGGTGCTGCGGCGCGCTCGCGCGGGAGCCCTGACCCTCGACGAGGTCACCGCGCTCGCCCCCGGCCGCGAGGCGGCCGAGCAGGTCGTGCTCGAGCTGCTGCGAGAGGGGCGCCTGACGGTCTCTGGCCGTCGCTAGGCGACGACGTCGGCGATCATCCGCTCCCGCTCGGCTTCCGAGGCAAACAGGTAGCGGAGCACGCGCAGCAGTCCCTCGACATCGTGCACGTCGTCGTCGAGGTGGGGTACGAGCAGCAGCGGACTGTCCTCCAGCGCCCCGCGCAGCCGCTCGATGTTGCGCTGATCGCGGCGGGCCAGCACGTGGTAGTCGTGCAGGTTCGCGGCGACACGCGCGCCTAGCTCGCCGCCGAGTTCGCGCTCGAGGCTCGCAGCCAGGTCTTCTGGCTCCCGGGCGCCGAGCAGATCGTGGTGCACGCGATTGACCACGACTCCGGCGAACGGAAGGCCGCTCTCGCGCAGGGTGTGGCGGAACCAGATGGCTTCGTCGATCGGCTCGGTCTGGGCGCTGGAGACCAGCAGGAAGGCCGTGGTCTGCGCGCGCAGCATCCGTTCGACCTGCTCGGCCCGCCGGCTGAAGTCGTCGGTCATGTCGCCAAGCAGCGAGAAGAAGCCGGCAATTTCGCTCAGGAGGTCGACACCGGTCACGCGGCGCAGCGCGCCGAGCAGCGGTGCGGCACCGCGGCCCAGGACGCGCATCCCCATCCCGGTCGGGCGCACGAACGCCCTCAGCGCGCGGCCTTCCAGAAATGAGGTCAGCCGCCCGGGGGCGTCGAGGAAGTCCACGGCGTTGCGCGCCGGCGGCGTGTCGAGCACCAGCAGATCGAAGCTGCCCTCGCGATAGAGCTCGTCCAGCTTCGCGATCGCGGTGAACTCCTGCGAGCCTGAGACCGCCGTCGAGAGCTCCCGGTAGACCCGGTTGGCCTTGATCTCCGCGGCGCGCTCGGGGGTTGGCGCGACCCGCTCGATCAGCTCGTCGAAGGTGCGCTTGGGGTCGAGCATCATCGCCCACAGCTCACCCTCCATCATCAGGCCACTGCTGGCGAGGCGCTCGGGTGCAACCAAGCGCGGCTCGTTCTCGAGCTCCTCGAGGCCGAGTGCGTTGGCCAGGCGGCGAGCGGGATCGATCGTCACCACCGCGACCTTCAGCCCCTGGGCAGCCATCCCCAGCGCCACCACGGCGGAAATGGTCGTCTTCCCGACGCCGCCTGAGCCTGCGCAGACACACACCCGCTTGTCCTCGAGCAGCGTGGCGATGCTCATCTAGAGCTGGTCCTCGAGCGCGTCGGCGAGCAGCTGGAGCTCATCGGCGCCCATGTGGTCGGCGAACACGAACGGGAGCTCGATCAGCTCTTGCCCGACGCCGTCGCGCAGCCGATTGCGCTGATCGCGCTGGATGTCGGCGCGAGCGTGCTCTGAGACCGCGGCGCGCAGCGCGCCACGCGTCATCGGCTCGCTCGCCTGCGCGAGCGCCTGCCTGAGCTCGTCGATCTCGGCTTCCTCGAAGCGCTGCGGATAGAGGGCATTGAGAATCACCGCGTCCACGTCCAGCCGCTCGCCCCGCACCGCCTCCAGCAGCTCGAGGGTCTCATTCACCGGCATCTCCTCGGCCGTGGCGACCGCCACCACCCCGGTGAACGAGCGGTCGGCGATCGTGTTGGCGATCGAACGGCCCTGGTGGGCGATCGGCCCGACGCGGGCGATGTCGGCGAACGTCCGGGGCGTGCGCAGGATCCCCACGCCATGGCCGCTGGCGGGCGCATCCACGATCACCAGGTCGTAGCTGGCCGCACCCCGGGTGCGGCGCTCCAGCTGTGCCAGCTCCCACACCTTCCCGATGCTCAGCAGCTCGCGCATTCCCGGCGTGGCCATGGCGAAGGCGTGAAACAGCCGGGAGTGCCCAAGGGCCTGACCGATGGCGCCCGCCTTGACCCGCAGGTACTCCTCCATGGCGTGCTGCGGATCGATCGAGATCGTGAACAGCCCGGGGGCGAGCTCGACCTCGACGAAGTGCTTGGGCGCGGCCGCATCACGGGCCCCGTTCTCGTCCGCCGTGAACGCGAGCTGAACGCGCTCCTGGCTCGCGAGCTCCGCCACGATAGTTCGCAGCCCGCGGCGCGCGGCCAGCATCCCGAGCGCGATGGCCGCGGTCGATTTGCCCACGCCGCCCTTGCCGGTGACGAAGATCAGCCGCTTGTCGAGGAGCCCGTGCACGCGCGGCGACTTTAGCCGGGGCCTTGGGTGTTGCGTTGGCGCCGCGCACGGAATGCCGCGGAGGAATCCGCCGCTGACCTGCGAATACAGGCGCGTATGAGTTCCTCGAGGCATCGGAGTCGTCCGTGACCCCCACCTGCAAGGTGATCGCGTTCGCCAACCAAAAGGGTGGCGTCGCGAAGACCACGACCACGCTCAATCTCGCCGTCGCCTTCGCGGAAGAGGGCCACCGTGTGCTCTGCTGCGACATGGATCCCCAGGGCAACCTGACCATGTCGCAGGGGATCGATCCGGACACGCTTCAGAAATCGATGTACGACGTGCTCGTACACCACGTCCCGATCCGCGAGGTGATCCGCAAGCGCGAGGTAGACGTCGCCTGTGCGTCGATCGACCTCGCTGGCGCGGAGATCGCGATGTCGACGATGATCGGGCGGGAACGCTCGCTTCAGAAGGCGCTGAAGGAGGCCGAGGAGGACTACGACTTCGTGTTCGTCGACACGCCGCCGAGCCTCGGCCTGCTCACGATCAACGCGCTGACGGCAGCCGACAAGGTGATCGTCCCCGTCCAATGCGAATATCTGTCGATGCGCGGCCTCATCCAGCTCCAGAACACGCTCGCGATGATCCGCGAGAACCTCAACCCCGACGTTGACATCGAGGGCATCCTGCCAACACTGGTCGACTCACGGACGCTGCACGCGAAGGAAGCGATCGAGCTGCTCGAGGAGAACTTCGGCGACCGGGTGTTCGCCTCGCGCATCCGTAAGACCGTCCGCTTCGCCGAAGCACCCGTGAAAGGCATGTCGGTGCTCAAGTACGATCCCGACGGGGTAGCCGCACACGCCTACAGGCAGCTCGCCAAGGAGGTCCTCTCAAATGCCAACCGGTAAGCGCGCGAGCATGCGTGAGGGTCCGCTTGCGGCCCTCTTCCGCAAGACGGCGGAGGACACCGGCGGCTCGCCGTCGAAGCCGGCCGAGGAACGCGCGGGCGAGCGCGAGCACCGCGAGGTCCAGCATCAGGAGCCTGAGGCGCAGCGTCAGGAGCCCGAGGTCCAGCGTCAGGAGCCCGAGGCCCAGCGCCAGCGCCACGAGCAGCCGTCCGCACCGCGTGAACCTGCAGAGCAGCCCGACGCGCCATCTCCCCAGGAGCGCCTGCGCCACGCCTTCTCAGCCGACATCCCGCGGAACCTGATGGAGCGGCCGGCGTCCGAGCCGGCGACCGCGGCCGGCCAGCCTCACGACGTCTACGCGCGTCCCGAGCGCGTGGCCGAGGCATTCGCTCCGGCGCCGGCGACGGGCAAGCCCGTGCTGCGGGTGGTGGGCGTCGGTGGCGCCGGTGTCAATGCCATCAACCGGATGGTCGAGGCCGAGATCGAGAGCATCGAGTTCCTTGCCATCAATACTGATCTCCAGTCGCTTCAGCAGTGCGCCGCCCATGAGACCCTGCATATCGGCGACTCCATCACCCGCGGGCTCGGCTCGGGATCGAACCCCGACCTGGGCCGCCAGGCCGCGCGCGAAGAGTACGACCGGATCAAGTCGCTCCTGCGCGGGTCGGACATGGTGTTCATCGCCGCCGGTGCCGGCGGCGGGACCGGAACCGGCGCCGCCCCGATCGTGGCGCAGATCGCGCGCGAGCTCGGCGCACTGACCGTGGGCATCGTTACCCGGCCATTCCAGTTCGAGGGCTCCCGGCGGCGCGAGCAGGCCGAGAAGGGAATCACCGAGCTCGCCGAAGAGGTCGACACGCTGAGCGTCGTGCGCAACAACCGGCTCTTGTCAGTCCTCGACCGCAACACCTCGATGCTCGACGCCTTCAAGGTTGCCGACGACGTCCTGCGCCAGGGCGTGCAGGGCATCTCCGACCTCGTCACGCTCCCCGGGCTGATCAACCTCGACTTCGCCGACGTTCGCACGATCATGTCCAACGCCGGCAACGCGCTGCTCGGTATCGGGATGGGCACCGGCGAGCGGCGCGCGATCGACGCCGCCGAGCAGGCGGTCGCCTCGCCGCTGCTCGAAACGAGCATGGACGGTGCCCGCTCGATCCTGCTGTCAATCACCGGCGGGAACGACCTGTCGCTCTGGGAGGTCAACGAAGCCGCCAGGGCCGTCGCCGAGGCCGCCCATCCCGACGCCAACATCATCTTCGGGGCGATGGTCGACGAGAAGCTCGATGACCAGGTGTGGGTCACGGTGGTGGCCACCGGCTATGGCAATGGCGCCGCGAGCCAGCGCAGCCACGATCGCGAGCGGGACCTGCTGGCCGGCCGGGAGCGCCGCCGGGGGTCGATCGAGCCGCCCGGAGAGCCGCGCGTCAGCCGCGTGCGGCAGCGGCCGTCGGGCTCGCCCGCGGATATCGACGTCCCAGAGTTCATCCCTCGCCGATAACGCTCCATCGCCGCTAAGACGCAGCTCGGTGTCGTCGCCGCCGGTCATCCGCTAACCGCGCGGGCGGGCGCCGATGTCCTTCGCGACGGCGGCAACGCGGTTGACGCCGCGCTCGGAGCGATGCTCGCCTCGTTCGTCTGCGAGCCGCTGCTCACCGCGCTCGGAGCGGGCGGGTACATGCTCGTCGTCTCGCCCGGAGAGGCGCCGGTGTTGCTCGACTTCTTCGTCGAGGCGCCCGGACGCGATGCCGATCCGGGGACGCGCGCCGAGCTCGTGCCGATCAGCGTCTCGTTTGGCGATGCCATCCAGGTCTTCAACATCGGCGCGGCGTCGGTGGGGACCTATGGCGTACCCGCCGGAGTGTGCGCGGCCGCCGAGCGCTTTGGCCGGATCGCGCTCGCCGAGCTGGTGGCGCCGGCGGCAAAGCTCGCGCGCGAGGGCGTGGAGATCACGCCGCGGCAGGGATACGTGTTCGAGATCCTCGGCGAGATCGTCAGCGCCACGCCCGAGGCCGCGGCGCTGTTCGCGCCCGGCGGACGGGTGCTCGAGGCGGGGGACGTGGTGTGCCAACCGGAGCTGGCCGACGCACTGGAGCTGCTTGGCTCCGAGGGCGCGGCGCCGTTTTACACCGGCCCGATCGGCGACTCGATCGTGGAGTGGGTCAGCAGCCGCGGCGGCACGCTGACGAGGGGCGACCTGGCCGCCTACGAGGTGCTCGACCGCGAGCCGGTGCAGGTTTCCTACCGCGGGCGCGAGGTACTGACGAACCCGCCTCCTTCGGCGGGCGGAATCCTGATCGCGCACGCGCTGGCCCAGCTCGAGTCACGTCCGGGGCCGCCGGACGTCGAGCGGATCGTGTCGGTGATGGAGCGGACCCAGGCCGCCCGCACGCGCGAGTTCCTCGAGGGCCTCGACGATCCCGAGTTCGTTCAGCGGTTCCTCTCGCAGCTGCCGGATCCGCAGCCGCCGCTGGGCTCGACCACCCACATCGCGGTCCTCGACCGCGACGGCTGGGGCTGCTCGGTGACCTGCTCCAACGGGTCGTGCTCGGGCGTGGTGGTGCCAGGCACCGGCGTGCACCTGAACAACATGCTCGGCGAACAGGACCTCAACCCGCTTGGCTTTCACCGGCACCCGCCGGGTCGGCGCATGCCGAGCATGATGGCGCCGACGATCGTGCTCCGCGGTGGCGAGCCCGAGCTGGTGCTCGGCAGCGCCGGGTCGAACCGCATCCGCTCGGCGATCCTCCAGACGATCATCAGAGTGCTCGACGGCGGCCAGCGCGCCGGCGAGGCCGTGGAGGCGCCACGCGTCCACTTCGAGGACGGGGTCGTGTACGCGGAGCCGGGCATCGACACCAGCGCCCTGGAGTCGGCCGGCCGCGCGATCGCTCGCTTCCGCGACCGCAACCTCTTCTTTGGCGGCGTGCAGGCGGTCGAGCGCGACCAGGATGGTCGCTTCTGGGGCGGGGGAGATCCGCGGCGCGGCGGCGACGCGGTGGTCGTCGAGTCCCCGGCGTGAGCGCTCGCGGCGGCGGAACCGCCGCGGCCGTGCTGGCCGCGTTCGTCCTCGCCGGCTGCGGCCTGAACGTGCAGTCGGCCGATCTGTTCGTGCTGACGCGGAGCGGGCAGGGCGCACAGCTGACAGAACTAGTGTCCGATGGAGGCACGATCCGCTGCAATGGCCGGGCGGCACGCGCCCTGCCCGACCCCCTTCTGCTCCAGGCGCGCCAGCTGGCCTCCGACCTCGACAAGGACGCCAAGGCGAAGCTCCACATCCCCACCCGCCCGGCGACCGTCTACACCTTCACGATGAAGCTCCAGAACGGGACGATCTCGTTCCCGGACACGGCCGGCGCACAGCATCCCGAGCTGGCCCGGGCCGAGCAGTTCGCGCTGCAGGCCCAGGGCGCCTGCGGCTAGCGCGGCAGCGATCCCGCCGACGCTTAGCGTCCCATTAGCCGCGTGCGGCTACTGTTCCGCGCTTCGTGCTCGTCGCGGCCGCTCACAACCTGATCTCGACGTTCCAGGCCGTCGTGCTCGGCGTGCTCCAAGGGGCCACCGAGCTGTTCCCGGTCTCGAGCCTCGGTCACACGGTGATCTTCCCGAACCTGTTCGGCTGGCACGACGTGGTCAGGTGGCAGGCGCAGCCCGAGTCGCCGTGGCTGGCGTTCGTGGTGATGCTCCACGTGGGCAGCGCCGTGGGGCTGCTGATCTATTTCTGGCGCGACTGGATCGCGATCATCGTCGCCTTCGTGGGGACGCTGCGCAAGCGCAAGATCGAGACGCCCACCGAACGCCTGGCATGGCTGATCGTTGCCGCCACGATCCCCGTCGGGATCCTCGGCGTCCTGCTCGAGCACCCCGTCCGCGTGGCGCTCGCCAAGCCGCTGTCGGCTTCGATCTTCCTGGTCGTCAACGGCGGAATCCTGCTTGCCGCCGAGCGGGTGCGCCGGCGCAGGGAGGTGCGCGAGCTGGCCCGACGCGAGGGGATGAAGGAGGACGGCGGTCGTCGCCTGGACACGCTCGAGTACCGCGAGGCAGGCGTCGTCGGTGTGGTGCAGTCGAGCGCGCTGATCGCCGGCATCAGCCGTGACGGGGTGTGCATGACCGCCGGCCTCGTGCGCGGCCTCGACAACGCCGACTCGGCGCGCTTCGCGTTCCTGCTCGCCACCCCGCCGATCCTCGCCGCTGGCATCTACAAGTACGGCGACCTCACCGGACCGCTCGGCGCGCACGGAATCCGCGGCGCCGCCGTGATCGCCGCCGTCTGCGCCGCCGCAACCGCCGTGGTCACCGTGCACTTCCTCACACGCTACTTCCGCTCGCGCAACCTCACGCCCTTCGGCCTCTACTGCGTGCTGTTCGGCGTGGCGATGGTCATCTACAACGCCTGAGCCCTCGCGCCGGCGTCGGTGCCGCGCACCTGCGCGGCGACGCGCGCTAGCCGAACCTCACCTTCCCATTCGATCGCGCCCGCGCCTGTGCGCGATCGACGTAGTCGAGCCGCTTCAATGCCGCGCGGAACAGTCGCGTGACCAGCCGCAGGCGGCCGTTCTCCGAGCGCAGATCCAGCAGCCCCTGCTTGGCGTCGAGGCCGAAGTCGACGGTCGCGGCCATGGTGTAGGCGCTCATCTCGGCCAGCTCCTCCTCGTCGGGCTCGCGGTCGGTGGCGCGCTTGACCAGCTCGGCATATGCCTGGTGGGCGGCCTTGGCGACCTCGTCATCGACCGAGTCGTCGCGGTCGGCTACGAACTCGACGACTCCGGCGGGATAGGGGAGGTGGCGTTGGCGCTCGACCATGCGAAAGGGCCGCGTGCCGCGGGCGACCAGGTTGATCCGGCCGTCATCCATCCGCTCCAGCACCCGCTCGATCCGGCACGCGCAGCCGATCTCCCGCAAACCGTCGTCCGAGAGCCACACAATCCCGAACTCGCGCTCATTCCGCAGGCACTCGTTCATCATCGTCTTTAAGCGCTCCTCGAAGATGTGCAGGGGCACAAGCTCGTTCGGCAGCGCGACGATGCCCAGCGGGAACAGCGGGAAATCGCGGGTGAGGCGATCGGGCACGCGATGAAGTGTGCTACTCCTTGCGCGCGCTGAGAAGCAGGTTGTAGAAGATCGCCCCGGGCAGCAGCGGCTCCAGCACGCGTTCGTCGAGGCGCTGGAGCGCGAGATAGCCGTTGAACGCGTAGCGCCGCCACAGCATCGGCACGTCTTCCGCCCTCGCCGTCGCCTCGAGCGCCCGGTTGAACCAGCCGAACCAGTTCGCCACGAGCTCCTCGCCGCGCACGCTCACCCCGCTGAACCCTGCGCGACGCGCATGACGGGCCAGCGAGCGCGGCGTGAACGCGTGGATGTCGACGCAGTGCTCGAGCTCGTGGTCGTGGTCCTCGGCCGAGCCGTCGACGCCCAGCGTCGGCGCCGCTGATGCGCGCAGCGCGGCGCGCCAGGCCGGCGCTACCGCGGCGCCGGCGCGCTTGGGGAAACCGGCCAGGCTGTCGCCTAGCCGAGAGGGCTCGCCGGCGAAGGCGATCCGCCCGCCCGGCCGCAGCACCCGGTGGAACTCCGAGAAGGCGCGTCGGAGATCCGGCAGGTGGTGCAGCACGGCGTGGCCCAGCACCAGGTCAAAGCTCTCATCGCCGAACGGCAGCGACTCGGCGTCGGCGCGCGCGGTCTTGACCTCCAGCCCCAGCCGCCGCGCGTTCGCCGCGAGCTTGCTGAGCATCCCGGGGGAGATGTCGGTGCAGGTAGCTTCGGTGACGACTCCCGCCTGGAGCAGGTTCAGCGAGAAATAGCCGGTCCCCGCGCCGATCTCCAGCGAGCGGCCGTAGCCGTTGTCAAGCTCCGCGCCGACCACCTTGCTGAGCTTTCCCAGCACCTGCGCCCGCCCCACCGGTCCGAAGTCGATCCCCCATTTCGCGTCGTAGGTGGAGGCGGCGACGTCGTGGTAGCGAGTGTTCACCTCGCGGATCTCATCCGCGCTACGAAGCGCGTCCATGGCGGCGCCCACATTACCCTTTCGCCCGTGCCGATGAACGCGTACGTTCAGGAAAACCAACCCCCTGGCGTGCCGCCGCTGGAGCTCACCGGCGAGCGCACGTTGCCCGACGTTCCAGCCGAGAACTACTGGTTCCGGCGCCACCTGGCGGTGTACGAGTGGATCGCGGCCCGAGTTCGCGGCCAGCGGGTGCTGGATATGGCCTGCGGCGAGGGCTACGGGTCGGCTGAGCTCGCCCGTCATGCCGCGGCGGTGGTCGGTGTCGACGCCAATCCCGAGGCGTACGAGCACGCCCGGCTGCGTTACCGGCGCCCGAACCTGCGCTTCGAGCGCGGCTTGGTCGAGGCGTACGCCGATGATGAGCCTTTCGACGCTGTGGTGTTCCTGCAGACGATCGAGCACGTGCACGATCCGGTGGCCGTGCTCGAGCACTTCCGCTCGCTCATGAATGCCGACGGCACGGCCTACGTCTCGACGCCGAACGTGCTGACGCTCGCGCCGCCGGGCGCCGAGAAATCCGAGAACCCTTGGCACATCAAGGAGTACCGCGCCGAGGAGTTTCGGGGGCTGTGTGCCGACGTCTTCGCGCGTGTCGAGCTCCTCGGAGTCTTCCACTCGCGCAAGCTGCGCGCGCACGCTCTCGCCTTGAAGCTGGGCTGGGATCGCGTCCACAGAGCGCTTGGCATCACCGAACGCTTCTACGACCGGTTCACGCCCGCGATCGCGACGCGCGATTTCGCAATTACGCCCGGCGCCCTCGACGGCGCACTCGATTTCCTCGCTGTGTGCCGCGCCTAGGCCGACGCGCAGCCGGCGAGCTGGCGCTCGTCCTGCACACGCACATGCCCTACGTCGAGGGCTTTGGCACCTGGCCGTTCGGCGAGGAGTGGCTGTGGGAGGCGATCGCCACCTCCTACCTGCCGCTGCTCGAGGTGCTGGCGCGCGCCCCGCTCACGCTGTCGCTGACCCCGGTCCTGTGCGACCAGCTCGAGCAGGAGGGTACGCGCGAGCGCTGCCTGCGGTTTCTGAAGGAGATCCGGCCCGAGTCCCATGGTCGCGACCTGGAGGGCTTTCGGCAGACCGGCGAGGCCGAGCTGATTGCCGAGCTCGAGCGCTCGCAGGCGGAGTACGAGGCCGCGGCACGAGCCCTCCAGGCGCTGCCGGACGGGCTCCTCGCCAGCCTGGGCGCCCACGCCACCTGGACCTCGGCCGCGACTCACGCCGTGCTGCCCCTGCTCGCCACCGACAGCGGCGTCAGCCTCCAGCTCCAAACTGGGGTCGCGTCGCATCGGCGACGCTTCGGCGAATGGGGTGGGGGGTTGTGGCTGCCGGAGTGCGCGCACGCCGCGTGGTTGCACCCGCTGCTCGAAGAGGCCGGAGTCCGTTTTACCTGCGTTGAGCTCACCGGCCGCTTCGGCCTCGGCGACGAACGCCATCTTCAACCTCTGCAAACCGAGGAGGGACCGGTGCTGTGGCCGATCGACCGTTCGATCATGGCGCTGGTCTGGAGCGACGATGGCTACCCCAGCGCGGCGGCCTATCGCGATTACCACGGTCTCACCTTTCACCATCATCGCGTGTGGACCAACGACGGACGGACCTATGAACATGAGCGCGCCAGGGCGCAGGTCGAAGCGCACGCGCGCGACTTCGTGGCGAGGGCAAAGGCGCGCGTCGCCCACGGCGGCGTCTGCGTCTGCGCGCTCGACACCGAGCTGCTCGGGCACTGGTGGTACGAGGGGGTGCGCTGGCTGGAGGCGGTCGTCGCCGAGGCCGAGCGCCAAGGTCTCGGGCTCACCGCTCTCGACGAGGACGCGCTGGAGCGCCACGTGCCCGCTCCTGCGCCGTCGGATCTCGCGGTCAGCAGCTGGGGCGAGGGCGGCGATCTGCGCACCTGGAGCGGGCCTTCGGTAGCGCAGTTCGCGTGGCGGGCGCGCACTGCTGAACTCGCGGTTGCAGGCGCTCCCGGGCCGCCGTCGGAGCGCGTGCTGCGCGAGCTGCTGGCGCTGCAGGCGAGCGACTGGGCATTCCTGGCCTACCGCGGCCTGGCGGCCGACTACCCAGGCGCGCGCGCGGCGGGTCACGCTGCGGCACTCACACAGGCGCTGGCGAGGCCGGCGGAGCTCGAACCGCGGGTGCGCAACCTGGCTCCGGAGCTCGCCGGCTGGGAGGGCTGAGGCTAGGGATACGGCGTGGTGCCGGGGGTGGAGCCGGCCGACGGCTCGCTCGACGGCGCCGGCGTCGAGCTCCCGCCCGACCCCGAGCTCCCGCTCGAACCCGAGCTCCCGCTCGAACCCGAGCTCCCGCCCGAACCCGAGCTTCCGCTCGACCCAGAGCTCCCGCCCGAGCCCGAGTTCCCACCTGGCGCCGACGAACCGCCCGCCGGCACAGTCGTCACCTGCGCCTGCGCGCTTGCCTGCGTGGCGTCGTCGACGACCGTGATCGTATAGGTGCCCGGTTGCTCGCCTGCGCCGGCGTTGGGGAAGCTGTAGGTCGCGCTGCCGTCGCTGCCGGCGGTCGTGTGCCGATCGGCGTCGTCGCCCCCGTCCGGGCGGTGGACCTTGATGGTGAGGCTCGCGCCGGGGGCGAAGCCGCTCATCGAGAGCGTAAGCGTGTCGCCGATCGTCACCGGGTTGGGCGAGAAGGAAGCGGAGGGATTCTCGCTCCCGGCGCCCGACCCGGACGGCGCCGGGGTCGAGGATCCGGGCGTCGAGGTCGAAGTTCCTGACCCGCTGTAGGGGCCGTCCTTACCGCCTTCACCCGGAGTGCGCTGGAACGTCTTACCGGTGTTCGGGTCGAACAGCGTGAAGATCTTGATGATCGTCGTCGACTGGTTGATGATCGTGATGTTCGTCGTGCTGAAGCCGGTCCACAGCCGCCCGGTGTAGCGCGGGGCCGAGTACAGCACCGGCGGCGTGAGCGGGTTGCCGCAGTAGCACTTGACGACCGGAGCCCCGTACTTGTCGACGAACACCGCAGTGCCGGCTTCCAGCACCGACTGGAGCGGATCGGCGACGCCGTTCACGTAGCCGTGATTGGTGACGCGCGTGTCGGTCCGCAACAGCACCGACGTCAGACCTGACACGTAGCTGGAGATCTGGCTCTGGCGGATGCCCAGCGTGGCGGCCCACGCCCGCGCCTTGTCCGGGTTCTGCTCGAGGAAGCTGACGAGCTTGGCGGCGTCGCAGCTGGTGTGGTTGCGCGTCCCGCCGTAGAGGCCCGGCAGGTCGGCCTTATAGCTGGCCGGCCCGCCGCCGGAGGACGCCACACCGGTCGGGGGCTGGATGCCCGGCTTGTCGCTCCCGACGGTCGGCATGAACGGATTCGCGCCGCTGCTCTTGACGGGCTGGGCAGCGACCTCGCTGCCCCCGCTGACACCGGAGGCCGATCGCGGAGACGAGCTGCCGCAGCTGCTCAGCAGCGCCGCCGCACAGAGTGCGGCGCCAACCAGTCTGGGAGCGCTCAGTTGCGCCCGTGGGGTGCGCCCGGTCCTGGAGGCTTGCCTCATCTCTCGCCCCTCTCGGCGCCAGCATCTCACGTGCGGCTGCGCAGAGCAAGTCGCGGTCCTGCGGCTACCTCCAGCGAAACGTCCGCGGTGCCTCGCGCGAGCGGATCACTCGCGCGGGGATTCCTGCGACCACCGCGTTCGCCGGTACCTCGGAGGTGACCACCGCGCTGGTCCCGACGATCGCGTTGTCGCCGACCACGACGCCACGCAGCAGGCGCGCGCCGTAGCCGATCCAGACGTTGTGGCCGACTTCCACATCGCGCTTGTAGATGCCCTGAAGCCGGATCGGCCGCTCCACCTCCACCACGCCGTGGTCGAAGTCGATCATCATCACCCGGTCGGCGATGATGCACTCGCGGCCGATCGCGACCCGCTGATAGGCGGAGATCGTGCACTCCTGTCCCAGCACCGACTTCGCGCCGATCACGACCTCTCCCTCGTGCGCCCGGATCTTGCAGCCGTGGCCGATCCACGACCATCGACCCAGCGTGACCGTCGCCCCGCGCCCGATCTCGAATTTGACGCCGGGGCAGACGAAGCACAGCCCGTCCGTGTTCAGCCGTCCGCGCCAGCGAAGCTTCAACCACACCCAGCGTGCCATCAGCACGAGGTAGCCGGGCTTCAACATCCCGTGCCGGCGTGCGAAACGCAGGAACGTCAGCGGCCCGCCGCGAAGCGGCGGCGGCGGCCCTCGCAGCACCTGCCCCACCGCGGCGGGGGTCTCCAACGTCGGAGATGCCACGCCGCCATCGTAGTGACCGGCGGACCCTGGGCCGCCGCCGGTAAGACAGTTGACATGATTGCCCGCCCATGGCGAACGCGGACCACGCAAGCCTGGCCGAGCGCCTCCTGGCCGGCGACAAGCGCGCTCTGGCCCGCGCGATCTCGCTCGTCGAGGACGACGACCCGCAAGGCTGGGAACTCGTACGCGAGGTGTATCCGCGCACCGGCCATGCCGCCATCGTCGGATTCACCGGCCCGCCGGGGGTCGGCAAGTCGACATTGCTCGCGTCGCTGACGAAGCTCGAGCGCGAGCGCGGCAGGACCGTGGCGGTCCTCTCGATCGATCCCTCCTCGCCCTTCACCAAAGGCGCGCTGCTGGGCGACCGAATTCGCCTCGCCGACCACTTCCTCGATCCCGGCGTGTTCATCAGGTCGATGGCCAGTCGCGGCGCGCTCGGAGGCCTCAGCGAGGCGACGCTTCAGGCGGCGCTGCTGATGGACGCCTCGGGCCGGGACGTGGTGCTGCTCGAGACCGTGGGAGTCGGTCAGGCCGAGGTGGACATCATCGACCACGCCGATACGGTGGTACTGGTGCTGATGCCCGGCTCCGGTGATTCAATCCAGGCGCTGAAGGCGGGCGTGATGGAGATCCCCGACGTAATCGTCGTAAACAAGGCCGAGCATCCACTCACCGACACGATGATCCGCGAGATAAAGGGGGTGCTTGCGCTGGGTCCGCACGAGGGCTGGCAGGTCCCCATCGTGCGCACCGAGGCGGTGAAGGGGGAGGGGACCGAGGAGCTCGCTGAGAAGCTCGCCGAGCATCGCGCCTACATCGAGGCCGAGGGGACGCTGTCGGAGCGGCGGCGGCGCAACCTGATGAACGAGGTGCTGGCGATCGCCACGTTCCGCATGCGCCGCGAGCTCGAGGCCTCGGTGCGAGAGGATCCCGAGATCAAGCAGCTGCTCGACCGCGTCGTCTCGCGGGAACTCGACCCCGCCAGCGCGGCCACGACCATGCTCGAACGACCCTCCGGAGAGAACTCGTGAGCGACGCGCTGACCCCGCCGTTTCTGCTCGCCGCACTCGTCCTGTGTGTCGCCGGCGCCGCCAAGCTGCGCGCCCCGGCGGGCGCGGCGCGTGCCGCCGCCGTGCTCGGCCTGCCGGTGGGCACGCTGCTGATCCGCGGGCTGGCGCTCGGCGAGCTCGCACTCGGCTGCATCTGCATGGCGCAGCCCTCGCGGACGGCAGCCGCGGTGCTCGGAGCGCTGTACCTGGTCTTCGCCGTCTTGAGCGTGATGCTCGCGCGGCGGCGCAGCGAGTGCGGATGCTTCGGCGACGCGCAGAGCCCGGCTTCGGGATTTCAGGCGCTGCTGAGCGGGGCCCTGGCGCTCGGCGCGCTGGCCGCGCTGGGCGCGGTTCCGCACAACCTCGCCTGGCTGTTCGCCCGCTCGCCTACGGAGACGATCGTCCTGTCCGGCGGGATCTCGGCCGCGGTCTACGGCACAGTGCTGGCGTACACGAAGCTGCCGCAGGCATGGGCGGCTTGGAGCGGCACGTGAGCGTCTCGGAGCGATTTGCCGCGAAGGTCGGAGCGCTGCTCGAGCGGCGGCTCTCGCGTCGCACCGCGCTGACCCGCGCCGCGGTCGCGGGCTCGGCGTTCGCGGTCGCGCCGCTGCGCTACCTGATCCGTCCCGGCACCGCCTGGGCGGTGATTGGCCCGGGCAGCTGCTCGGGCGGCCTGTGTACCGACGGCTACACCGCCTTTTGCTGCGAGATCGAGCACGGCCAGAACCGCTGTCCGGCGGGCACTTATGTCGCCGGCTGGTGGAAGTGCACAAGCTACGGGGGCGGGGGCCTATGCCACGCCGAGGGCGTGCGCTACTACCTCGACTGCAACCGCATGCCGAACGCGGCCTTCCCCGGCGGCTGCCAGTGCGCAGGCGGCAGCTGCGCGAACCGCCGCGTCGACTGCAACCACTTCCGCTACGGGCAGTGCAACACCCAGATCGGCGGCACCACCGAGGTGGTGTGCCGGCTGATGATCTGCCAGAACCCGGCCCGTGTGGCCGGGCTTGGCTGCAACGGCACCGAGATGGTCGATGACAAGACCTGCAACCACGAAGCGGGCTGTCTCGAGGGGCTGGCCACCCAGCTGCCTGGCGGCGGGGGGATCTGAT
>Ga0066662_10000462_pt1 | contig 17813 bp, 18 predicted proteins | sample GraSoiAngelo_111_FD_133939 | JGI IMG/M metagenome (GOLD analysis project Ga0066662, IMG submission 133939) | Grasslands soil microbial communities from the Angelo Coastal Reserve, California, USA - 14_0903_12_40cm | ecosystem: Environmental > Terrestrial > Soil > Grasslands | place: USA...
GACATCATCGCTCAGATCATCGAACGCTACGAAGCAGGCGAGCCCTCAACATACATAGCCGTCGCCTTCAACATCAGCAAGGGTAGTGTGATCCGACTCCTCCGTGATGCCGATGTGCCAATCCGCAGCCAACCACTCACCAGCGACCAAAGAGTTAAAGCTGCGCAGCTCTACACTTCCGGTCAATCCCTAGCCCAGATCGGTGCGCACCTTGGCGTCGACCATTCGACAGTTCACCGACATCTGCGCAAGCACGGAGTGAAGATGCGCGACACCCATGGGCGACAGCGTTAAGCCTTGTCCTCGAGCTGACGTTCCTTCGCGACGTCGATCAGCACCGGGCCCTGCCGGCCCGTGCGCGCGACGTGGAAGGCGGCCTTCATCACGCCCGGAAGCTCCTCGACGTCCTGCACGAGCCACGAGTGCTTGACGATCGGCATCGTGATGCCCGTCGCGTCGATCTCCTGGAACGCGTCGGTGCCGATCAGGCTCGACTTCACCTGCCCGGTGATCGCGACGAGCGGCGTCGAGTCCATCCACGCGTCCGCGATCGGCGTGACGAGGTTCGTCGCGCCGGGCCCGGACGTCGCGATCACGACGCCGACCTTGCCGGACGCGCGCGCGTAGCCCTCGGCCATGTGGCCGGCGCCCTGCTCGTGGCGGGCAAGCACGTGCCGCACGGTGGTCCCGCGCGCGATCGCGTCGTAGGTCGGCAGGATCGCCCCGCCGGGGATGCCGAACGCGACGTCGACGCCTTCCGCCTCGAGACCACGAAGGATCGCGTCCGACCCCAGCATGCGCTTCTTGCTCAAGCCGACACCTGGTCGAAGTGCTCGACGTCGGTGCGCGACTGCGGCAGCAGCTCGATCACGGCGTCGGTGAACGAGTTCGTGTCGCGCGTCGTGCGCCGGGATGCCGCGCCGACCGCACGCTCGAGCGTGCGAGAGGCCGAGCGGCTCTTCAAGCCCTCGGCCAGCATCAGCGACGTCGTGAACAACATGCCCATCGGATCGACGACACCGAAGCCGGCGACGTCGTCGGGCTCGGAGGCTCCCGGCGCGAAGACGCCCGGGCCTTCGTCGGGCAGCCACGCGTGCGCGACCGTCGCATGCGAACCGGCGAACGCCGCGGCCGCGTCGACGAGCGCGTTCAGGAGATGCGCCTCGGTCACGATCACGTCGACCGTGTCTGGCTTCTCGCGCAGGCGCACGAGCGTCTCGCCGAGCTTCGCCTCTTCGACGACGAGCCCGTCCCAGTTCGCACGCTCGCGCTCGACGGCGGCGCGCCAGTCGCCCGACTCGCCGACCGAGAGGATGCGGCCGCGCCGCGCCGCCGCGCACTCGAACGCGCGCGCGATCGCGGTGTCGTTCGCCCACGAGCCGACCGGGCCGGCGACGATCAGGTCGCGCGTCGGCGTCCCGTGCACGCGCGCGACGTGCCACGACAGGTGCAGGTCGGCCTTCACGCCGTCGAGCGCCGGCTCGTGCGGCGACGCGACCAGGATCGCGTCGGCTTCCCTGTAGCCCGTTCGCGTAGCGAGGGGCAATGGATGGCCGGAGCGGGTGACCGCCTCGCCCCCGAAGGGCAGATGGCGATCGTCGAGCTCGAGCTGGTGCAGCTTCGACACGCGATCGAGCGCGCGCGTCGCAGCAGCCATCAGCTCGGGCCCCACCCCGTCTCCGGCGAGACAGGCAACTCGTTTGACAGTCACTCCGTACCTCCTGAAAGGGTCATCGTTCGCTTCACTTCATCCGGCGTCCGGCGAGCGGACGCACTTCTCCTGTGAGAAGTCGGCGTATGCGGCGTCTACCGGCCGCGTGAGCGAAATCTCCCCCTAGAGGGGGAGAATGACGATGACCGTAAGAATGACGAGCCCGGGCACGAGCCGAAGCGCGCGGGTGCGCGACAGAGGCTCGAGTGCAAGGGCTGAACGGATCATCGTGGTTTGAGTGTGCCCACGTGCATGTCGCTTGTCAAGCTTTACAAGGTATAGCGACGTGTCTATGCTCTCTCCAGCAATGCCGAGCAAGCGCATCCAGATCATCGCGGCCGACCTGATCGGCCTGCGCGCGCTTGCCCTCCTCCTCCCCTAGGGGAGCCGACACGCGACATATCCGTCTTCGCGTTTCCCGCACCGCGGGAGCAGTCCGTCCACTCGAGGAGCCAAGCCATGACGATGCCCCACTGGAAATACCGCCCCTATCCGACCGTCGACCTGCCCGACCGCACCTGGCCGAACAGCGTGATCGACCATGCGCCGATCTGGTGCTCGACCGACCTGCGGGACGGGAACCAGGCGCTCGTCAAGCCGATGGACTCCGCGCGCAAGCAGCGGATGTTCGACCTGCTCATCCAGCTTGGCATGAAGCAGATCGAAGTCGGGTTTCCGTCGGCGTCGCAGACGGACTTCGACTTCGTGCGCCGGCTGATCGAGGAAGACCGCATCCCGGAGGACACGACGATCGCGGTGCTGACGCAGGCGCGGCCGGAGCTGATCGCGCGCACGTACGAGGCGATCGAAGGGGCGCGACGGGCGATCGTGCATCTCTACAACTCGACGTCGACCACCCAGCGCCGTGTCGTCTTCCGGCTCGACAAGGCCGGCATCGTCGATCTCGCAGTGCGCGCCACCGCGCTCTGCAAGGAGCTGGCGGAACAGAGCGAGACGGAGATCGTCTTCGAGTACTCGCCGGAGAGCTTTCACGGCACCGAGCTCGAGTTTGCGCTCGAGATCTGCGAGGCGGTGATGGAGACCTGGCAGCCGACGCCCGCTGCGCGGATGATCGTCAACCTCCCGACGACCGTCGAGGCGTTCCCTCCGAACGTGTACGCCGATCGCATCGAGTGGTTCCAGCGGAACGTCTCCGCACGCGAGAGCATCCTGATCAGCGTTCACCCGCACAACGACCGCGGCACCGCCGTCGCGACTGCAGAGCTCGGACTGATGGCGGGCGCCGACCGTGTCGAAGGAACGCTGTTCGGCAACGGCGAGCGCACCGGCAACGTCGACCTGATAACGGTTGCGCTGAACCTGCTCACGCAGGGCGTCGACCCGCAGCTCGACCTGTCGCGCCTCGACGAGGCGAAGGCGATCGTCGAGGAGTGCAACGAGCTGCCGGTGCACCCGCGCCATCCGTGGGTGGGCGAGCTCGTCTACACCGCGTTCTCCGGCTCGCATCAGGATGCGATCAAGAAGGGGATGTACGCGCAGCAGCGCGAGGAATCGGAGGTGTGGGACGTGCCGTACCTTCCGATCGACCCCGCTGATCTCGGCCGCAGCTACGAGGCGATCATCCGCGTCAACTCGCAGTCGGGCAAGGGCGGCGTTGCGTATCTGATGGAGACCGAGCACAGCCTCGAGCTGCCGCGCGGCCTACAGGTCGACTTCGCGCAGAAGGTGCAGGCGATCACCGACGCCCGCGGCGACGAGCTCAGCGCGGACGAGCTGCTCGAGGCGTTCGACTTGCACTACCTCGCGTACACCGGCCCGTACGCGCTCGAGTCGTACACGCACTCGAGTGCCGAGACGGATCAGATCGTCGCGCAGCTTTCCGTCGACGGCGACGCACAGGAGGTGACCGGCGACGGAAACGGGCCGATCGCCGCTCTCGTCGACGCGTTCGACCGGGCGTTCGGCGTCACGATCCAGATCCGCCAATACCACGAGCACGCGATGGCCGCGGCCGCAGACGCGACGGCCGCCGCCTACATCGAAGCGGACATCGACGGCGACCTCGTGTGGGGCGTCGGGCTCCACCCGAGCATCGTCACCGCGTCACTGCGCGCCGTGACGAACGCCGTCAACCGTGCGCTCGCGCAACGACGCGCGCTTGCCGAAGCGCTGTCAAGCTTCCGAACCTGAAGTGAGCTTGAACCCGCGCCGCTCCTGGGCGCCCCAGCTCTTCTCGCGCCGGGCGAGGTCGACGTACCCGATCGTCCGCCAGACGGTCACGAGCTGGCGGTAGCCAAAGTTCTCGAACAGCGTGTAGGCCAGCAGCCGCCCGACGTCGCGCGCCTCAGGGAGGCGGCGGAGCCCGAACTGCTCGAGGGTCGAAGCGGCAACCGAGAGCACGATCGCGAGCAGGAACGCGAACGCGAAGAAGAGCAACACGAACCACACCGACAGCAGCCCGAGCACGAAGGCGGCCGCCGTCGCAACCAGGCCGCCGAGCTCGATGATCGCGCCGAAGAACTCGAAGAAGAGCAGGAACGGCAGCGAAAGCAGCCCGATCGCACCGTAGTGCGGGTTGCCGATCATGCGGCGGTGGCGCCACAGGCTCTCCCCGAGGCCGCGCTGCCACCGGCGCCGCTGGAGGGAGAGCGAATGGAGGCTCTCGGGGACCTCGGTCCAGCAAACGGGATCGGAGACGAAGGCGATTCGGTACGGCTGACCGTGCGTGCGCAGGTAGCGGTGGAGGCGCAGGACGAGCTCGAGATCCTCGGTCACCGTCTTCGTCGAGAAGCCTCCCACCGCCTCGACGAGCGACCGCTGGAACACGCCGAAGGCGCCCGAGATGAGCGGCAGCGCGTTCAGGCTGCTCCAACCTACGCGTCCCACGAGAAACGCCCGCAGATACTCGAGGGTCTGGAACGTGGCGAGGCGGTTGCGCGGCAGTCTCTGCTCGACCACGAACCCGTGGTCGACGCGCGAGCCGTTGACGACGCGGATGCTCCCGCCGGTCGCGACGACGAGCTCGGGGTCGTCGAGGATCGGCTTGACGACCTGAAGCAACGCATCCTTGTCGAGGAGCGTGTCGGCGTCGACCGCACAGACGTACGGGTGGGACGCGGCGTCGACCCCGGCGTTCAGCGCGTCGGCACGGCCACCGTTCTCCTTGTCGATCACGCAGAGGATGGGCACGCGTCGCGACAGGAACGTGCCCCGGACGGGCGCATACGCGATCCCGTTCCGCAGTACACGTGCAACCGGGACGAGATCGAACTCCTCGTGGAGGCGCTCCATCGTCGCGTCCGTCGAGCCGTCGTTGACGACCACCACCTCGTGCCGCGGATAGCGCAGCGCGAGCAGCGAACGCACGCTTTCGACGATCCCGACCTCTTCGTTGAACGCCGGGACGAGCACCGACACGCCCGGCGTGATCGGCGACGCGAATGCATCCTCCTCGCCTGCGTACGGACGCGCGCGGACGCGCGTCGCCATCGTGATCGAGGCGATCGCGGTGAACAGGAGGTTCAGCGAGTTGAGCAGGACGAAGTAGACGAATGCGAGGGCCGACATGCCGATCAGGAACGCGTCGACGATGCTCATGCCGGCGCCCTGGCGCGCAGAGCAGCGGTGTCGGCGGCCTCGCGCAGGAACCGTCCGGCGCCCGGTTCCGACGCCGCCGCTTCCAGGAGATCCGGTGCCAGCCGCCCGAGGGCGTATGCAGCCGCGCGTGCAGGCTCGAACAGATCGGTCCGGGCGACTTCGCGCAGCGGCGCGAATGCGGCGGCGTTGCCGATCAGCCCGAGCGCCTCGGCCGCCGCTGCGCGCACGGCCGGCGCGCGATCACGCAGCGTGCCGTCGAGGCCGCTGTAGGCGTCCGACGCGCCGAGCCGGCCGAGCGCGATCGCCGCTCGGCCCCGCACCGCCGCCGACGTGTCCCTCAGCCGGGCGAGCAGCTGCTGCGCTTCGCGCGCGCCGCCGAGCAAGCCGATCAGCTCTGCCGACACGGCACGCACCTCGGGTTCCGCGTGCGTGAGAAGCGGCAGCAAGCGCGGCACCGCCTGCTCGCCGAGCAGAAGCACCGAGCGGCACACCACACCGCGCGGGATCTGCCCGGACGAGAGCGCGCGTACGAGCGGCTCCACAGCTTCCGGCTTCCCGAGCTGCCCGAGGCTGCGCGCGGCCGCCGACCTCACGTCGCGCCGCTCGTCGTCGAGCGCGGCGACGAGCGGACCGACCGACGCCGGCGATCCCATATCGCCCAGCGCATACGCGGCGACCGCCCGGCGCCACGGGCGCCGCGACGACAGCTCGGCGATCGCCGCGCGGACGTGACCTTGCGCCTCGAAGTACTGCGTGATGCGGTCGTGCGAAGCTCCCTGCACCTGCGCGGAGAACTCGCCCAGAAGCGCGGCGAACACGAGCGCGTCCGGCCTCGAGAGCACGGGGAACTCCGTACCGTCCTCGAAGACGACTGCGAGCGCGGCCGGCGTCAAGCGCCGGATGGCGCTCTGCTCTTCTCTGCGGCCGATCAGCACGCGTTCCGCCGTGATCACGAGCAGCCCGATCGTCCCGGCGAAGCCGAGCACGACGATCCCGAGCAGGAGAGCAGCCACGGGCCTAGCTCCGACCGAGGAGCGCCTGCACGCGCGAACGGAGCTCCTGTGGGCTGAACGGCTTGCGCAGGTAGTCGTCGGCGCCCGCTTCGAACCCGCGGTCGACATCCGCCTCCTGCACGCGCGCGGTGAGCAGGATCACCGGGATGTCCTTCGTCTCTTCGTGTGCCCGAAGGAGACGCGTCACCTCGTAGCCGTCGAGCTTCGGCATCATCACGTCGATCACGGCGAGCGCCGGGCGCTCGGCGCGTGCGCGACGCACAGCCTCTTCACCGTCGTGCGCGGTGATGACGCGATAGCCGGAATGCTCGAGCCGGTAGACGACGAGGCCGAGGATGATCTCGTCGTCGTCCGCCGCGAGGATCAGCGGCGCATCGGTCCCGGCGTTCATTCCGACACGCCGTTCACCGGCAGCTCGACGCGGAAGGATGTCCCGGCGCGCTCCACGCTCTCGACCGTGATCGTCCCGCCATGCGCCTCGACGATCTCCTTCGCGATGCTCAGCCCGAGCCCCGTGCCGGGGATCGCCTCGCTCGTCGCCGTCGACGCGCGAAAGAAGGGCACGAACAAATGGTCGATCTCCGCCATCGGCACGCCGGTGCCGGTGTCGACGACCTCGACCACGACGTTGTCGCCCTCCCGTCGCGAACGCACCTCGACGTGGCCCTCCTGGGTGAACTTGATCGCGTTCGAGATGATGTTGCCGAGCGCCTGCGCGATGCGGCCGCGGTCGCCGGAGATCCGAGGCAGCGGTTCGCTCGAGATGCGCAGGACGATGTTCTTCGCCTCTGCCTCCGGCATGTTCGCGACGACGCAGTCCTCGAGCAGCGATTCGAGATCGACCTCTCCGATCTCGAGCGCGAGGTGGCCCGCCTCGACCTTGCCGATCAGCAGCAGGTCGCCGACGACGCGCAGGAGCTGCTCCGAGCTGAAGTCCGCAATCTGGAGGAATCGCTTCTGCGTGTCGTTGAGCGGACCAGGCTCTTCGCCGAGGACGATCTCGAGATAGCCGCGAATCGCGGTCAGCGGTGTGCGCAGCTCATGTGAGACGACGGAAACGAACTGGTCCTTCAAGGCGTCGAGCTCCCGCAGCCGTTCGTTTTGGCTCGTGAGCTCGACGCCAGCCGCCTGCTCGGTTTTGAGCAGGCGCTCGCGCTTGACCGCGACTCCGCGGCGCACGCTGATGTCGTGGAGCAGGACGTTGACGCGCCGCTCCCCGCCGACCTTGAGCGGCAGGAAGGTGAACTCCACCGGCAGGTCGAGCCCGCTCTTCGTCGTGGCCGTTCCGTCGACGCGGGTCGCGACGAGCGGTGTCTCGTCGCCGTCGTTCCCCTCTGCGAGCGCGGCGACAACCCGCTGCCACAAGTCGGCCGGCACGACAGTCTCCCGCACCGACGAGCCGATGATCTCGTCGCGCGTCCAGCCGAGGAGATGCTCCGCTTTCCGGTTCCATTCGCGGATCACGCCGTTGGCGGCAAACGAGATGTACGCCTCGTTCGCCTCTTCGATGATCGACTGGAACCTGCGCTCGCTCTGGGTGAGCGCTTCGCGCGTGCGGCGGAGCTCGAACTGCATCACCGCTTGACGTGCGAGGACGCGGAGCGCGAGCTCCTGGTCGTCCGACAGCTCGCGCGGAATCCGGTCGAGCACGCACAGCGCGCCGAACGCGACCCCGTCGGCCGAGAGAAGTGGAGCGCCGGCGTAGAAGCGCAGGCCGTCGGCGGTGTCGACCATCGAGCCCGATGCGAAGCGGTCGTCCTCGCGCGCATCGGCGACGACGAAGACGTCCGACCCCAACACCGTCTGGTTGCAGAACCAGTCCCCGCGCGCGACCGGTACGAGATCGAGCCCGACCTGCGACTTGAACCAGACGCGGTCGCGGTCGACGAGGCTGAGCAGCGCGACCGGAGCGCCGCACGCCGCCGCGGCAAGCTCGGTCAGCTCGTCGAGGAGCGCGTCGGAGCCGCCCTCCGGGATGTCGTAGCCGCGCAACGCGCTGACACGGTCGATCTCTGACGAAGGGGCCGCAGGGCGCACGCGTCAGCCGAGATCGGGTCGGTCGTACAAGGGAGTTCTCCGCAGGTCGTCGCTCCTCGAGCTCGTCGCCGGCGGAGGATTCCGCCGCGACCGTGCTCCGACCTGCGCTGCTGAGGGCGGACGATTCGCCGGTTCCCGGGACGTCGAGAACCTCGTCGACGGTAACACAGCCGGTGCGCAAATCACAGCCACGATCAGCTCACAATCGTCACGGGGACGCCCGGACCGATGCGAAGGACAAGCCAGCGCGTCACGTCGTTCGCAAGTCGCACGCAGCCGTGGGAGGCTGCTGTTCCGAGCACTCCGCCGACGTTGCGCAGGCCGTGCAGTGCGATCTGCCCCGGGCCGCCGTCGAACTCCTGGAACACCTGTGAGCGCGCGCTCAGCGCAAGCGCGAACGGCCCGCCGACGTCACCGGCGCGCAATGCGACAGCTTCCTCGACGAAGAAGGCCCCCGTCGGTGTCGGCGTGGACGGCTTCCCGACGATCGCGGCGAAGCTCTGGACGAGGCGCCCGCGCCGGTAGACGAGCGTGCGGCGTTCCGAGAGCCGGACGACGACGTGCCATGCGGTTGTCGCAGCTCGCGTCCGCGCTCGGTCGATCCAGCCCGTATGCCCGTTCGGGCGGCCGGGAAGGAGGACGCGCAGCCACCGGCCCTTGCGTCCCATGACCGGCAGCGTCGTCCGCTCGCCGGTCAGCGGACGCGTCGCGGAGACAAGACCGATTCGCCTCGAGCTCCGCGCCGGCCGCGTGTACGTCCCGTGCGCGTGCAGCAGGACGACCAGTGCCTGCGTGCGCGCGACGGGGGAGGGCGGGTGCGCCGGCGCCGCCGCCAGTCCGACGGCGGCGCACGACACGAGCGGGATCACGAGCCTCAGCCGCAGCATGTCGGCTCTCTCCTCCGCTATCCGGTGAAACCGACGGAGCCGATCGGCGGGCGTGCGTGCCCCACCGACGACGCACCTGCCGCCGCCTTCTTCTTCTTCGCGAGCGCGACCTTCGCGGCGGCGACTGCCGCCGAGTGCTTCGCCTTGGCCGCGGCGACCTTCGCCGCCTGCGCCTTCTGCCGCGCAACCCTCGCCGCTGCCTTCGCCTTGACCGCTGCCGCGTTCGCGGCCGCGATCTTCGCGGCCTTCGCGGCGGCGGCCGTTGCTGCATCGGCCTTCGCCTGCGCGACGCGTGCGGCCTCGGCTGCGGCGACCGCCGCGACGCGGGCTGCCTCGACATTGGCAGCTGCCGCCGCCGCGGTCGCTGCTGCAGCGGCTGCCGCGGCTTGATCCGCGGCAGCCTGCGCAGCCGCCGACGCTGCTGCAGCCTGCGCCGCTGCTGCTGTGGCTGCTGCCGCAGCTGCGTCGACATCTGATTGCTGAATGCACGCCGCAGGCTTCGTGATCGTGTCGTGGATCAGCGTCACCGCGCCGGCGTTCCCTTGCTCGGCGGCGAGCAGGCGACCGCTTACCGTCACGCCGTCGCCGAGGGAGATGTCGTCGTGGGCCATCAGCGTGCCCGCGAACTTCGAGCCCGCGCCGAGCGTCGCCGCGCTGCCGATCTTCCAGAAGACGTTGCACGCCTGAGCGCCGCGAATGAACACGACGTTGCCGGTGCCGCCGGTGGTCAGCGTGCTCCCGGTCTGGAAGATGAACACCGAGTCGGCGTTGTTGGCGCCGTCGAGCGTCAGCGTCCCCGTCATGCCGAACGTGCCGGACGCGGAGTTGTAGACCCCGGCGACGAGTGTCTGCCCCGCGAGCTCGGTCAGGACCGTTGTCGGCGAACGGCCCGCTGCGTCGTTGTAGGCCGTCGTCAGTGCGGCCTTCGCGCCCTGCGTGACCGCGTCGTTCGGGCTCGGGTCGGTGTGGTTCGCGCCGGTCAGCGCGACACAGTCGGCCGCGGGACATCCCGCGAAACCGGTCTCAGATGGCGTCGGCGACGAGCCGACGTCGCCGGTGATCGTGCTCGCGCCGGTGTTCGTGATGCCCGAACCTGCGAGGACGGCGAACTGGCCGGCAGTGCCGAGCAGGACGGTCGGCGGTGTGGTTGCCTGCGCGCCGGCGGCGGTCAGAACGGTCGCCAGCAGCACGGCGCTGCAAAGCGCAAGGGTCTTCATCTGTGGTCCTTCCCTCGTCGAGCGTGTCGACAGCGGAGAGTTCCGCCGCGACCTTGCTCCGACCTGCTCGTTTTGAGGGCGGACGTTGCGCGGGCCCCGATCGCTTGGGGAACCGCACACCCACCGTAGCACCGATCAGTCGCTGGAAACGGGCGGCGGCAAAAGAAGCAGGTGACTGTCGACGATTGCGGTCGCGACGTCGGCGACCCGCTGACCGTTGTGCTGCGAGTGCTCGCGGAGCATTTCGAACGCCTTGTCAGCGTTCAAAGCGTGTCGTGCCATGAGAATGCCCTTCGCCTGCTCGATCACCGCGCGCCGGCCGAATGCTCCTTGCAGGTTGTGGTATTCGGCAAAGCGCTGCAGCGTGATGTCGATCGCGCTCTGCAGATCGTCGGGGGTCGAATCGACGATGTAGGCGAACACGCCGCGCTTCGCCGCCTCACGCACGTACGCCGGGTTCTCGACGGTCAGCAGCGCGATCACGGGGCACGCCGCCTCGTGAACGATCTCGGAGATCAGCGTCAACGCATGCTCGGAGCTGATGCCAAGGCCGACGAGGGCCACGTCGGGCTGCTCGCGCGCGGTGACAGGGCCGACCTCGCGGACGTCGATCTCTCGGGCGATCACCTCGTGGCCGAGACCGGCAACCACGTCGGCGAGCAGGCCGAGCCGGTCTCGGCGTTCGTTCGCGATCAGCACTCGGAGCCGCTGGGTCTGAGGGGCGTCCAACCCCCTAAGGGTATGCTCAATCGACGCTGCGCCTCAAGACCAGGTGCGGCGGCCCGATCCGCCCTCAGCAAGCAGGCCGGAGGCACGCGCCCCAAGCCCGAGGAGGATCGAGATGATCGACGAATCGCCCGCACCCGCGGTCCCGCTGACCGAGCCCGTAGAGCCCCGCGCCGTTCGGTTGCGCCGGCATGCCCACCGCACCAACCTCTATGCCTGGGCGTTCATCGTCGTCACGCTCCTCGTGATCGTGGTCGCCCTCGCCGCGGCGAACACCCGTCAGATGAAGCTGAGCTGGGTCGTGGGCACGAGCCACGCCTCGCTCGTCTGGATCGTCGTTGTGGCCACCGTCCTCGGCTGGCTCCTCGGTCTTGCGACCGGCATCGTCTTCCGGATCCGCACCCGCCGCCGCGCCGCGCCGGAAGCGTCCTGATGCGCGTCGCCATCGTCTCGACGTTCCCCCCACGCGCCTGCGGGATCGGAACGTTCGCGGCGGACGTTCGCGCTGCGTTGACAGCGCTCCCGCAGATCGAGTCGGTCGGGAAGGTGGTCCTCGTCGACGATCCGTCGCGGCCGCAGCGATCGGGCGTCGTCGCCACGATCGCGCAGGGAACTCGCGGCGACTACATCCGCGCGGCGCGCGTGCTCGATCGCCGTAACACGGATGTCGTGCTGCTCGAGCACGAGTACGGCATCTTCGGCGGCCGCGACGGCGAGTACATCCTCTCGCTCGCCGAGACGCTGACCCAACCGCTCGTCGTCACGCTGCACACGGTTCTCTCGGAGCCGACACCACACCAGGCCCACGTGCTCGAGGCGTTGTGCGACCACGCCGAGCTGGTGATCGTGATGACCGACACCGCGGCGCGCTTGCTGGCCGACAACGGCACGTGCGCGGAGGAGAAGCTGCGTGTCGTCCCGCACGGCGCTCCGACGCTCCTCGCACAGCGCACGCGCATCGCACCGTCGGACCCCGAAGGTCGCTTCACGATGTCGACGTTCGGGCTTCTTTCTCCGGGCAAGGGGATCGAGACGGTCATCGAGGCGCTGCCGGCGATCGTGGAGGCGCATCCGAACGTCGTCTACGTGATCGCCGGACAGACGCATCCCGGCGTTTCGCAGCGTGAGGGCGAGCGTTACCGCGTCTCCTTGCAACAGACTGTTACAAGGCTCGGCCTCACCGACCACGTCGAGTTCGACGACCGCTTCCTACGCGTCAGCGAGATCGCCGACCTGCTGGCGTCGACCGACGTGTTCGTCACTCCGTACCTCGATCGCGAGCAGACCTCGTCCGGCGCGCTGACGTTCGGCGTCGCCGCGGGCTGCGCCGTCGTCTCCACGCCGTATCGCTACGCGGAGGGCCTGCTCTCGACCGGAGCGGGACAGCTCGTTCCGTTCGCCGACCCGGCCGCGCTCGCCTCAGCGGTCTGCCGCTACATCGACGAACCGGAGCTCCTGCTGGCCGCGCGCAAGGAAGCAAGACGCATCAGCACGTGGCTCGGTTGGCCCGCGGTCGCGGAAGCCACTGCGGCCGTGCTCGAAGAGGCGTTCGAGCGTGCACCGCGCCGCGAGGCCGTGGTCGGTCTCGAGCTGCGCCCGGCGAGCTTCCGCACCGACCATCTGCTGACGATGGCCGACGACGCGGGGATCGTCCAGCACGCGCACGGCGCCGTTCCGAACCGGAGCACCGGCTACTGCGTCGACGACGTCGCACGCCTTGCCGTCGTCGCACTCGAGCTCGCCCGTCGCTCCGACGAGCAGAAGTGGACGTCGATCGTCTATCGCTCGCTCGCGTTCCTGCACGACGCGACCGACGACCGCCCCGGCATGCGGAACTTCATGAGCTACGACCGGCGATGGCTCGACGAGCCGCATGTGGGCGACCACGTGGGACGCGCAGTGTGGGCGCTCGGCGAGGTGCTGTCGACCGCTTGGGCGCCCGCGCTCGTCGGCCCGACGAAGCGCCTCCTCGACGCGATCGTCGCCGCACTCCCTGAGGACACGTCGTTGAGAACGGATGCGTACATGGTGCTCGGCCTCGCGCGCCTCGACGCGGACCGCCTCGACGCGCCCGCGCGGGCGATTCTCGAGCGCGGCCTCGACCGCCTCCGCAACGCACTCGAGTCGAGTGCGTCCGCGGCTTGGGTCTGGTTCGAGGGCTCGCTCACCTACGACAACGCACGACTGTCGCAAGCGTTGATCGCAGGCGGTGCGGCGCTCGATCGTCAGTTCGACGTGACCGCCGGCCTGGAGTCGTTGCGCTGGCTCGGCGACGAGTCGGGGCTCGCCGACGGGATGCTCCGCCTGACGGGACACGCTGGACGCCATCGCGGTGAACCAGCCCCCGGCGGAGGCGACGAGCAGCCGCTCGACGCGTCGGCGCTCGTCGAGGCCGAGCTCGCCGCGTTCGACGTGACCGGCAGTACCGAGCATGGCGAGCGGGCGCAGCTCGCGTTCGACTGGTTCCTCGGCCGGAACCATCTCGCGCGTCCGCTGTACGACTTCGCAACGGGGGGTTGCAGCGACGGGCTCGGCCACGACGACGTCAACCACAACGAAGGCGCCGAGTCGACCCTCGCGTTCCACCGCGCGGCGCTGCTGCTCGACGCGTCGGAGTTCTCGGGAGTTGTGGGTCGGCGCGTCGCCGAGGTCGCATGAGAGCCCGCGAGCTGTTCGAACGTCACCCGGGCAACCCGATCCTGACCGCGGCCGACTGGCCGTATCCCGCGAACGCGGTGTTCAACCCAGCCGCTGGGCTCGTCGACGGCGAGACGGTGCTGCTCGCCCGCGTCGAAGATCTTCGCGGGATCTCGCACCTGACCGTCGCGCGGTCGGCGAACGGGATCGACGGCTGGCGTGTGGACGAGGCGCCGCTGCTCTCCCCCGCCCGCGGCGTCGAGAGCGAACAGTGGGGCTTCGAGGACCCGCGCGTCGTCTGGCTTCCGGAGCTCGAGCGGTGGGCGATCACCTGCACGGCCTACGGTCCACCCGGGCCTGCGGTCTACCTCGCGACGACGACCGACTTCAGAACCGTCGAGCGCCGCGGGATCACGATGCCGGCCGAGGACAAGAACGCAGCCCTCCTGCCCGAGCGGGTCGACGGGAAGTGGATTCTCTTCCACCGCCCGAGCGTCGGCGCCGTCGTCGGCTCGGGCGGCGAGATCGTCCTCTCGCGCTCGGCAGACCTCGTCAGCTGGAGCCTCGCGGAGCAGGTGCTTGCGCCGAGGGCCGGCGCGTGGTGGGACTCACGCCGCATCGGAATCGGGCCGCCACCGATCCGCACCGAGCACGGCTGGCTGCTCCTCTACCACGGCGTGAAAGACACGATCGCGGGCGGCCTCTATCGCGTCGGGCTCGCGCTCATGGCGCTCGACGAGCCGGCCCACGTCACACATCGGGCCGCCGAATGGGTTTTCGGACCGAGCGCGGACTACGAGCGCACCGGTGACGTCCCGAACGCAGTGTTCCCCTGCGGCGCGATTCACGATCCGGCGAGCGGCGAACTGCGCATGTACTACGGAGCGGCCGACACGACGATCGCCGTTGCGACCGCGCGGTTCGACGACCTGCTCGCCGCGGTGCTCGCGGCGCCGGTCTAGGAGTCCCCGATCGCCCGGTCGAGCTTGACCAGCTCGGCCTGCGACCGTTCGATCATGCGGCCGAGGTCGGCGCGGAGCTCTTCGTCGATCGCGTTGTCCGCCGCCTCGAACGCCGTCTGCGCCGCGTTGCACGCGGCGAGCAGGATGACGAGCATGCTCCGCTGCTGAACGAGGTCAGCCACGCGGATCCTCCTCCAGCGCGACGAGGCCGGCGATTCCGTCCTTCTCGACGACGACGTAGTTCTCGCGCACCTCGACCACCTGCTCGACCTCGATGTCCTCGTGGCCCGCGGCGACGAGGAAGTGCGTGCCGTCCAGGCGGACGCGCTCGTACTCCTCGAGGGTGAGCGTCAGCCGTTCGAAGCAACCGCTCGTCGCGCACTCGCAGATGAACTCGAAGGGCGCGCCCCTGCCGAGCGTCGAGGCGATCCCCTGGATGTTCTCGTTCAACGCCCGGAAAAGCACCTCGTTCTTGGCCAGCCGCTCTTCGCGCGCTTCACTCACGCGGGCACCCTACTCGCGAACCGGTCAAACCGCCTGGGCGGCGCGGGGCGGCGGATGCTCCCCGCGCAGGCCGGCGACGTCGACCTGGTGGAGCTCCTCCGCGTCCGGCAGTCCCTGGAAGTGCCAGCGGCCGAGACTGCGCAGCGTCACGCCCTCGGCGAGCGCATCGCGGATGACGCCTGCCGCGGCAGACGAGACGATGATCTGGCCGCCGTGCGCGGCGTAACAGAAGCGCGCGGTCGCGTGGACGGCGAGGCCGACGTAGCCCGTCTCGGTCAGCGTCGGGCGGCCGCTGTGCAGCGCGACGCGGGCGCGCACCTCGGCGCGATCGGGCCACGAGCCGTCGCGCATCGCACGCTGGATCGCGAGCGCGGCGTCGAGCGCAGCAGGCGCCGCTTCGAAGACCGCGAAGAGCTCGTCCGCGCGGCAGTCGACCTCGTGGCCGCCGGCGCGCTTGATCGCCGCGCGCATCTCCTTGCGCACGCCGTTCAGGAGCTTCGGGTAGCGGTCGTCGAGCCGAGCGAGCAGCTCGGTCGAGCCTTCGAGGTCGGTGAGCAGGAACGTGACGTGGCCCTTCGGGAACTTCCGCTGGGGTTGCAGCTGCGCGCTGATGAAGCCGATCGGCACGACGCCGTGCTTCTGGGCTGCGCGCAGGAGCCGGATGCGGGCGCGGTCGCGTGCGGCCTCGTCCTCGAAGTGCACCTGGCTGAACCGCGCGAGCGCGTTGCGAACATGCGGCGCGTCGTTGATCGGCAGGCGCCGCTTGCCCTGCGAATCGATGTACGCGAACGCGCTGTCCGGCAGCTTGTCGCGTGTCTTGGCGTCGAGCCGGGGCATTCCGCCCATGCTAGGGCGCGGCACCGGCGCGATGTTGCAAAAACCCGAGGGCGGAGACGCACAAGGTGGTCAGCTGGGGGCCTCGCGAACGCGAGAGAGCTGACCCTCGCGGCGGCTCCCCGGCCCTCGGAGCCGCCACTCACGTGGCGGGTTGACGCGGCCGCTCAAGGCGACGCTGCCATCGCCCGATAACCGGAACGTGGCCGCGTACCCGCCGTTGCTGACCAAGCTGGCGAACACCCCGGTGCTCCGTTCCGAGATGCCTGCCGGATTCACGCGCGCCGCGGTCGTCAAGCTTCCGGCGGAGCAGACCTACCACCTCCTCGGCGGCGTGAGGATCGACTTCAAGAACGCCCACGAGACGGACTCGGAGAGCTACGGGCTCTTCGCGACGCCGGCGCAAGCGCAGACGTTCGCACGCGTCGCGGCGAACGTCAGGACGGGCGGCCTCTTCTCCGTCGCAGTGATGCCGGTCGGACGAATCGTCGTCGCCGCAACCGCCGGAACGCGTGCGCAGGTCAACGCGCTCTTGCAGCTCGCGCTCGCGCATCTGCGCCGCAGCAAGGTCTAGCGCGCCCCGGCGGCTAGGCGCGAATCGCGACGACGAGCTTCCCCGTGGCGTGACCGGATTCGATCGCGGTGAGCGCCGCGGCCGCCTCCGCGAGCGGGTACGTGCGCTCGACGGCCGGCCGCATCCGGCCTTCCTCGACGAGGGCGGCGAGCGCCTCGAGGTCCGGAGTGCGGACCTTCGCGATGAACGTCGCGACGCGCCGTCCCTTCTTGCGCGAGACCACGCGGGCGACCAGCATCCGCGTCAGCGGCCCGAGCGCGCCGCCCTTCCCGTCGCGGCCCGTCCCGCCGCCGACGACGACGAGAGTGCCTTCCGGGGTGAGGAGCCGGCGCAGGTGGGAGACCGAAGCGTCACCCGCGACTTGCAGGATGAGGTCGTAGCCCCCGGAAAGGTCTTCGCGCGTGTAATCGACGACCGTGTCGGCGCCCAGCGAGCGCACGAAGTCGAGGTGGCCCGTGCTGCAGACGCCGGTGACCTCGGCGCCGGACGCTCGCGCGATCTGGACGGCGAACGAGCCCACGCCGCCGGCGGCGCCGATCACCAGCACGCGCTGATCTGCTTGCACCCGGCCGTGATCGCGGAGCGCTTGCAGGGCGGTGCACCCTGCGACCGGGATGCTCGCCGCCTCCTCGAACGTCATCGCCTGTGGCTTTCGCGCGAGCCGGTCGACCTTCGCGCACGCGAGCTCCGCGAACGAGCCGTGGGCCGTACCGAAGACCGCATCCCCCGGCGCGAGGTGGGTCACCCCTGGCCCGGCGACCTCGACGACGCCGGCGACGTCGCCTCCGACGTTCGTGTCCTTCGGACGCCGGAGGCCCGCAATCAGCCGCACGAGGAACGGCTCGCCGCGCACCAGGTGCCACTCGACGGGGTTCGCGGACGCGGCGTGGACCCGCAGGAGCACCTCGCCCTCGCGAGGCTCCGGGACCTCGACCTCCTCGAGCCGCAACACGTCCGGCGGCGCGCCGTACCGTTCAAACCGGATTGCCTGCATCCTTGGCATACGCTGTAAGCTAAAGCATACGACGTAAGCTTGTCAAGATTGCCCCCGCCCGCTCGCCTCAGCCGCGCCAGGATCCTTGCCACGGCCGTTCGGCTCGCCGATCGTGACGGCCTCGAGGCCGTCACGATGCGGCCCCCCGGGCCGCCGCTC
>Ga0066662_10000464_pt1 | contig 17785 bp, 14 predicted proteins | sample GraSoiAngelo_111_FD_133939 | JGI IMG/M metagenome (GOLD analysis project Ga0066662, IMG submission 133939) | Grasslands soil microbial communities from the Angelo Coastal Reserve, California, USA - 14_0903_12_40cm | ecosystem: Environmental > Terrestrial > Soil > Grasslands | place: USA...
GCTACCAGCGTGCTGGGCGGCACGCCCGACGCGAACGGCCGCGGCGGCGCCGACGCGCGCGACCGCGTGATCGCATTCTTCAACCGCACGCTCGGCGCACTGTAGCGCGCGAACGATTTCGCGCCGCACGCGTTGTCGCTTCGACGGAAGCGACGGCGGGGCAAAACGAGGAGCGGACGAAACGCTCGCGTCGATGAGTTCCGCGCAGCTCGGCCCGGACGTCGACGTGGTCATCGTCGGCGCAGGCATTTCGGGGATCGACTTCGCGTACCGGCTGAACCAGCGCAACCCGGCGTTGCGCTACGTCATCCTCGAGGCCCGCGCGGCGCTCGGAGGCACCTGGGATCTCTTCCGTTTCCCCGGCATCCGTTCGGATTCCGACATCACCACGCTCAGCTTTCCGTTTCGGCCGTACCGCGGCGAGAAGTCGATCGTCGACGGCGCGACGATTCGCCGCTACGTCGACGAGACGGCCCGGCACTACGGCATCGACCGGCATATTCGCTACGGGCACAGCGTCGTCGCAACCGATTGGTCGAGCGCGACGGCGCGGTGGACGGTGCAGTGCGACGTCGCCGGCGAACGCGTCACGTTCACGTGCGGATTTCTGCTGGCGTGCGCCGGCTACTACGATTACGCGCGCGGACATGCGCCGGAGTGGCCGGGTTCGGCGGCCTTCGGCGGGCGGCTCGTGCATCCGCAGTTCTGGCCCGACGATCTCGACGTCAGCGGAAAGCGCGTGGTCGTCATCGGCAGCGGCGCCACGGCCGTGACCCTCGTTCCCGCGCTCAGCAAGGACGCCGCGCACGTCACGATGCTGCAGCGCTCACCGTCCTATGTGGCCTCGCTGCCCTCGCGCGACGGGCTCGCGAACTCGTTGCGCAAGCGCCTTCCGCGACGCCTCGCGGACGCGCTCGTGCGCTGGAAGAACGTTGCGTACAGCTCGTTGATGTACCGTCTCGCGCGGAGGCGGCCGGAGCGTTTTCGCGCGCTGCTGCGCGGCGGCGCTTTGCGGGCGCTGGGCACGGCGTACGACAAGAGCCGCCACGACGTCGACGTGCACTTCAACCCGGCGTACCAGCCGTGGGACCAGCGGCTCTGCGTCGCGCCCGACGGCGATCTCTTCAAAGCTCTTCGCGAAGATCGTGCGACGGTCGTCACGGGACGCATCGCGGAATTCACGCCGGGCGGGATCCGGCTCGAGTCGGGCGAGGAGCTTCCGGCCGACGTCGTCGTGAGCGCGACGGGGATCGCGATGCAGTTCTTCGGCGGCGTGGACCTCACCGTCGACGGCGAGCACGTCGACATCGCGAACCGGCTCGTCTACAAGGGCATGATGCTGGACGGCGTGCCGAACTTCGCGTTCGCGTTCGGCTACACGCACTCGTCGTGGACGCTCAAAGTCGACCTCAACGCGCGCTACGTCGCCAAGCTGCTGCGCCACATGAAACGCCGCGGGTTCGCGAGCGCGACGCCGGTGCCGCGCAGCAGCGAGCTCACGCGCGAGCCGCTGGTTGGGCTGACGTCGGGCTACGTCCAGCGCGCGGCCGCAAAGATGCCGCAACGCGGCGCGCACATGCCGTGGCGCACGCACGACAACTACGCCTTGGACTTTCTCGCACTTCTCACGAGCCGGATCGACGACGGAACGCTGCAATTCGCACCCGCAAAAATCAGTCCGGCAAACACAAGCTAGAAATTGTCGCGCAAATCCCGCCGATGTTGCCAATACATTACGTCTGATACACCCCACCAGCCACCAGCGCGAAATTCAATGAGGCCGGCGCCCTGCAATGCAGTAATGTCGCGCGACAACGTTTTCTCGGTTGTTCTCGCGAAGTACCTTGCAAGTTCGGGCGTGAGTGTTGCCATCTCAGACCTGCGCACAGGCCTAGGCGCTTTGTAAATCGCGATAGCGAGACCCTGGCGCCGTTTGATCACGTCCGCCCCGTGACCAGGCGTTCGAGCCCGCACGATATCCATAAAAACCAGCTCTGCGTATTGGGCATGGAGGCGATCGAGCTGGGCCGCAAGTTGATCGACAAGGCCCTCAACGGCGTAACAAAAAAACGGGGTAAGATCGCGGCCCATGCTGGCATGATTCAGCATTTCGTAATAGCGCGAGCGGGTGAGATTATAGTGATTGCTCAAGACGTGGGTCGCGGGAGATGCGATGCGCGCATGATCCAGCGTTCGCCATTCAATGAGTCGTGCTGTTCGCCCATTTCCATCGCCGAATGGGTGGATCAATACGAAGTAAACGTGCGCCGCAATGGCTTTGATGATTGAGAGCGCGATGTCATCGATCTTCGGGAGTTCAGTCGGGAAGTCGTTGTACCACTCGACGAACTTCGCCATGTATCCGGGAACTTCGCTTGGCGGCGGACATTGGTACCGACCGACCGTCACGGGGTCGTTCCTGTATGCGCCCGGTCTGACGTGTTCCGCTACCTCGAGATTCGCGAGCACTTGCGCGTTCATGCCGCAAATTTCTTGTGCCGTAATCGGACCGCGAAGGGGTTCATTCCAGGCCGCGCCCATCGCCAAGAGTATGTTCTGTGCCTCTACACCAAGGTAGGCCCTCGATGGCGGAAGCGTAAGCTCCCGCCGGTAAATGGCCATGACCTCTTGTTCGGTGAGCGTGTTGCCTTCAATTGCTGTGGTCGAGTGGACGCCCTTGACCAAGTGGACCCGGTGGAGTTCCGCGCTCGTCTCCGGAAGCAGCGGGGCCTTGGTGATGTGCTCACACTTGGACCGAGCCTCCCCTAGGAGCTTCCAAAAGGTGAACGGGAGCGCGCTCAGATCGACCATGAACTTGTCCAGGGTTAGGGCGGAATGAAACCCGGGAAAATTCCCTGATCCGGCTGCCATATTCCGATTGTTCCCGTCAGTTTGTCCACGCCCTTGTCCACGGCTTTGTCCGCGGAAATGGCTCGGTGCGTGGGCGAAATCTCTCGCATCTTGCATAACTATGCATTTTGTGTATAATTATGCGGGTTATGATCACTTTGCCGGCGGCGGCTCGCTTGCGTGGGCGGAATGTTCTCTCCGTTACCGATCTCGGGGCGGACGAGCTTGCTAGCCTTCTCTCGCTTGCTCTGACGCTCAAGGCGCGCGGGCGCGAGCAGATGAGCCTGCTGCGCGGCAAGACGCTGGTCATGCTGTTCGAGCAGCCCTCGTTGCGCACGCGCGTCTCGTTCGAGACGGGGATGACGCAGCTCGGCGGGCATGCGATCGCCGTGAACGGCAGCGACGTCGGGATCGGGTCGCGCGAGACGCCCGAGGATGCCGCGCGCGTGCTCTCGCGCTACGGTGATGCGATCGTCTATCGGACGCATGCGCACGCGCCGCTCGTGCGGTTCGCGAGTTCCGCGACCGTGCCCACCATCAACGCGCTCTCCGAGGCCGCGCATCCGTGTCAGGCGTTTGCCGATCTGCTGACGATTCGCGAGCGCTTCGGGACGCTGCAGGGTCTTCGGCTTGCGTTCGTCGGCGATGCGCGCAACAACGTCGCCGTTTCGCTCGCCGAAGCCGCCGCGATGTCGGGCATGTCCATCACGTTTGCTGCGCCGCCGACGCACCGGCCGCCCGATGCGTTTCTCTCGCGACTCGTCAAGCTCGGTGCTGACCACGGTGTCACAGCGCGCGCGTTCACATCGCCCGTCCGCGCCGTGCGCGACGTCGACGTCGTCTATACCGACGTCTGGACGTCCATGGGCGACGAGCAGTTCGTCGAACGCAACGTCGCCGCGCTGCGTCCGTATCAAGTCAACGGCGAGCTGCTCGCGAATGCGGCGAAGCACGTGCTGTTCATGCACTGTCTGCCGGCGCACCGCGGCGAAGAGGTCACCTCCGAGGTGATCGACGGGCCGCGCAGCATCGTGTTCGACCAAGCCGAGAACCGGCTGCACGCGCAGAAAGCGCTGCTCCTCGCCCTCCTCACCGATCTCCGCGGGCTCACCGAATGATGGATACGCTTCACCAACAACCGAAAACCAAACGCCAGCGCGCGATCCTCTCGCTCATCGCCGCGCGCCCGATCCACTCGCAGGACGAGCTCGCCGCGCTGCTCGAGCAGCAAGGCTACGAGGTCACGCAGGCGACGGTCTCGCGCGACATCAAGGAGCTCGGCTTGCTCAAGGTCGCGCTCAAAGGCGGCCACGGCGGCGCGTTCAAGTACATCGAGCCGAGCGTCGGGCCGGCATTCTCGTCGCGGCTGCACCGCGTGGTGTCGGAGGTCGTGATCCAGGTGCGTTCCAGCCTGAATCAGATCGTGCTGCGCACGCATCCCGGCACCGCGATGATGCTCGCGGCTGCGCTCGACGGCGCCGACTGGCCGGAGATCCTCGGCACGATCGGCGGCGACGACACCGTGCTCGTGATCGTCGAGTCGCCGGAGAAGACGCCGATGATCAGACAGCGCTTCGAAGACATGCGTGGGGCGGAAGGCTGACCTCGTGAAGATCGTACTGGCATATTCCGGCGGGCTCGACACGTCCGTCTTGCTCAAACAATTCATCGATGCGGGGCACGAGGTCGTCGCCATGACGGCGAACCTCGGTGAGTCCGACATGGTCGCGGGCGACGGTTCGCAGGACGCGCTCGACGCCGTTCGGCAGAAGGCGCTCAAGCTCGGCGCCGTCGATGCCGTGCTGATCGACGCGCGCGAGCGGTTCATCAGCGACTACGCGTATCCGGCGCTCGCGGCGAACGCATTGTACCAAGGCGTGTATCCGCTGAGCGCTGCGCTGTCGCGGCCGTTGATCGCGGATCTGCTCGTCGAGACGGCTGCGGAGTACGGCGCCGATGCCGTTGCGCACGGGTGCACCGGCAAGGGGAACGATCAGGTTCGCATCGAGGTCGGCGTCCGCGCGAAGGCGCCGCATCTCAAAACGCTCGCGCCGCTGCGCGACAAGCCGCTCTCGCGGCCCGATGCGATCGCGTACGCGCAAGCGCACGGCGTGCCGATCGCGCACACCGCGGCGAAGCCGTACTCCGTCGACGCGAATCTGTGGGGGCGCTCGATCGAAGCCGGCGTGCTGGAGAATCCCTGGAACGCGCCGCCCGACGACGCCTACGCGTGGTCCGTCGCACCGGAGACGGCGCCTGCGAACGGCACCGAGGTGGTGATCTCGTTCAAGCACGGTGTGCCGTCGACCGATGGACAGCAGGGCGCCGACATGGTGTTCGAGCTGAACAAGATTGCCGGGGCGAACGGTGTTGGGCGAATCGACATGATCGAGGATCGCGTCGTCGGGTTGAAGTCGCGTGAGGTGTACGAGTGTCCCGGCAGCGTCACGCTGATCGAAGCGCACAGGGCGCTCGAGCGGCTCGTCCTTACCCGCGACGAGCTTCGGCTCAAGGCCGCGCTCGATCAGAAATATGCGGAGCTGATCTACGATGCGCAGTGGTCCGCGCCGCTGCGGCTCGCGCTCGACGCCTTCAACGCGAAGCTCGCGGAGCGTATGACGGGCGACGTGCGGGTGAAGCTCATCCGCGGCCGCGCCGTGGTCACCGGGTCGCGCTCGCCGTTCGCGCTGTACGACGAATCGCTGGCAACCTACGGCGCCGGCGACACCTTCCGGCACGACGCGGCCGGCGGATTCATCCAGATCCACGGGCTTCCCGTCGCGGCCGGCGCGTCGAAGGCCGCCGAGGCCGCGGAGCGCGCGACTCCGCAAATCGCATGAACGACTTGACGAACCTGCCCAAAACGATGTATGACTGTTCCCCTGTGAGCATTTCGCTGCGCCGACCGCCTACCGACGCGCCCGTACGATCCGTACCGGGCTTCGTCTCCTTGCGGTAGACGAAGCGATGGAACGGACGACGGGCGCGCCGCAAGACGGCGCGCTTTTTCATTTGAATCCGGACGCGAAGGGGCTGCAGTGGGGCGGGCGGTTCGCGTCCGCGCCCGACGCGGCGCTGCTCGCGTTCGGCTCGTCGCTGGCCGACGATCTCGTGCTCGCGCCGTTCGACGTGCGCTGCTCGCGCGCGCACGTGACCGCGCTCGAGTCCGGCGAGATCCTCGGCAGCGACGATGCGGGCGCGCTGCGCGACGCGCTCGACCGCGTCGCCGGCGAGATCGACGGCGGCACCTTCACGGCGTGGGCGACCACGCAGGCGTTCGAGGACGTGCACGGCGCGATCGACGCGCGCGTGCGCGAGCACGCGGGAGCTGCCGGTGAACGGCTGCACGCGGGCCGCTCGCGCAACGATCAAGTCGCCACCACACTGCTGCTCTACGCGCGCGACCGCGCGCACCAGGGCGCGGAGCTCGCGCTCGACATCGCCGCGCTGATCGAAGAACACGCCGCGGCCGCGCTCGAACGGCGCACGCTGCTCGCCGCGACGACGCATTGGCAGCCGGCGCAGCCCGTGCTGCTCGCGTTCTGGCTTGATGCCGCGGCGCAGGCGTTCGTCCGCGCTGCGGAGCGGTTCGTGCGCGTCGCGAGCGACGCCGCGCGCTTCTGTCCGCTCGGCAGCGCGGCACTCGCGGGGTCGTCGCTGCCCCTCGACCGCGACGCCGCCGCGCGCGAGCTGGGGTTCGAAGCGCCGTCGCGCAACGCGCTCGATTCCGTCGGCGACCGCGATGTGGTGCTCGATCTGCTGCACGCGGCGGTGCGCGCAGCGGTCGCAGCGTCGCGGCCGAGCGAGGAGCTCGTGATCTGGGCAACCCCGGCGTTCGGTTACGTTCGCCTTGACGACGCCGCCTCCACAGGTTCGAGTCTCATGCCGCAGAAGCGCAACCCGGATCCGTTCGAACTCGTGCGTGCGGCGGGCGCGCGCGCGATCGGCGTGTACGCAGGCGCGCTCGCGTCGGCCAACGGAATCGCGCTCTCGTACCATCGCGATCTGCAAGAGACGAAGGCGCAGGTGATTGCCGGAACGGAAGCCGCGCTGGCGGCGCTCGATGCGTTCCGGCGCGCGCTCGCGCACGTGCACTTCAACGACGAGGCTGTAAGCGCGCGCGCCGCGGACGGCTATTCGGTCGCAACGGATCTTGCCGACGCCGTGATCCTCGCGGGCGCGACGGCGCGCGAAGCGCACCGCGCCGTCGGCGAGCGCGTGATGTTGGCCGAGGACCGAGGCCGCGCCCTCGATTCCACCGACACGGCCGCGCTCGGCGTACCCGGCGCGCCGATCGACGCGCTCGGGTCCGTGCTCGGCAAACGCACGGCCGGCTCCACGCATCCCGATGCGGTCGCGGCCTCGATCGCTGCAACGCGCGCTGCCGTGAGCGCATTGTCGGAGTCGCTGAAATGATCACCGCGCACGTCGTCGGCGCGAGCGGCTACGCCGCCGCCGAGCTCATCCGCCTCATCGACCGGCATCCGTCGGTCGCGCTGGGCGTGCTGGAAAGCCGCTCGCAGCCGGGCACGCCCGTCGCCGACGTATTCCCGTGGCTGCCGCACGTGCACGTCGAGCTCGAAGCCAGCGGCAGCGCGCTGGCGCGCGTGCGCGAGGACGACGTCGTGTTCCTCGCGGGCGGTCACGACCTCGCGCGCGAGCAGACGCCGGCGTTTCTCACCAAAGGCGCGCGCGTGATCGACCTGTCCGACGCGTTCCGGCTGCATGCCAACGCGGGCGAAGCCGTCTACGGCTTTCCGGAGCTGTACCGCGAGCAGATCGCGAACGCGCGGCTGATCGCGAACCCAGGCTGCTACGTGACGGCGTCGCTGCTTGCGCTCGTCCCGCTCGCGCCGCTGGCGGAGCGCGTCACGCACGTGGTGATCGACGCGAAGAGCGGGATCACGGGCGCGGGCCGCACGCCGTCGGTTCCGTCGCTGTTCGCGGAAGTCGACGGCGACGTGCGCGCGTACGGGCTCGGCGGGCATCGCCACGGCGCGGAGATCGTGCAGGAAGCGCGCGGCGCCGGCATCGCCGCGCCGATCGTATTCTCGCCGCACGTCGTGCCGCTGCGGCGCGGCATCCTCGCCGACGTCTACCTGATCCCGCGCGCGCCGATTTCGCGCGACGAAGTGCTCGCGGTGTTCGCGCGCTTCTACGCGGCCAATCCCTTCGTCACGGTGTTCCGCGACCTGCGCGCGCCGCATCTCCCGGCGCTCGAAGGCACGAACGACGCGCACCTCGCGGTCGCGGAGCGGGACGGCGTGGTGCACGTGCTGTCCGCGATCGACAACCTCGGCAAAGGCGCGGCCGGCCAGGCCATCCAGAACATGAACATCGCACTCGGACTCCCGGAGGAACAGGGTCTCCATGCTCGCACAACCGTCGGCTGAAACAAACCCCGCCCGCAACGGTGAGGCCGTTCGCCTGATCCAGCTGCGCGGCGGCCTCGGGGCTGTCCCCGGCGTCGTGATGTCGGGCGTTCATGCCGGGATCAAGAAACGCAAAACCGACCTCGCGCTGATCGCGCTGCCTGGACCGCACGTGTGCGCGCAAGTCATCACGACGAACGAGATCAAAGCGGCGCCGCTGCTCGCGACGAACTCGCACCTCGACATCGACGGCGACGCGATCGCGGCGATCGTGTGCAACGCGGGCTGCGCGAACGCGTGCACCGGCGAGCGCGGCCTGCGCGACGCCGAGAACACCGCGCGGCATACCGCGACGCTGCTCGGCGTGCGCGCGACACAAGTCGTCGTGGCGTCGACGGGCGTGATCGGCGTGACGCTGCCGATGGACCGGCTAGCGAAAGGCCTCGACCGCGCGCACAAGCAGCTGTCCGAAGGACCGGAAGCGTCCTATGCCGCGGCCGAGGCGATCATGACGACGGACCACGTGCCGAAACTCGCCGCGTACGCGTGGCACGAGAACGGCGAGCGCCGCGTGATCGGCGGCATCGCCAAAGGCTCGGGGATGATCGCCCCCAACATGGCGACGATGCTGGCGTTCTTGGTGACCGATGCCGCGGTGTCGCGCGCGTCGCTGACCGAAGCGCTGCGCGAAGCCGCGGACGGCACGTTCAACATGATCTCCGTCGACGGCGACATGTCCACCAACGACGCGGTGTACTGCTGCGCGAAGCCGGGCGACGCCGACGCGACGCCGGGCCTCCGCGCCGCGCTCGCGGCAGTGTGCCGTGATTTGGCGGTCGGTATGGTGAAGGACGGCGAAGGCGCGACCAAGACGCTGACGTTCGACGTCACCGGCGCGCGCGACACGCAGCAAGCCCGCACGATCGCGCGCGCCGTGATCAACTCGAGCCTGGTGAAAACGGCGCTCTACGGCGAGGATCCGAACTGGGGCCGCATGGTCGCCGCCGCAGGATCGGTCGGCGCGGGGATGGATCCCGACACGTGGTCGCTCTACCTCGGCGGCCAGACGTGGGTGGAACGCGGCGCGATCGAGGCGATGAGCGAAGCGGAGGCGCACCACGTCCTCGAAGAGCACAACGTCGAAGTTCGCCTCGACCTGGGCATCGGCGAAGCAACGGCAACCGCCTGGGGCTGCGACCTCACGGGCGACTACGTGCGCATCAACGCGCATTACCGGACGTGACGGCCTTTGTCATGCTGACCCTTCGACAAGCTCAGCGAGGTGTATCCGCATGATTCCGGTGGCTTCGCGTGGGGCGCGGTTGGTTACCCAGCATCCGCATCTCATGCAGAATTACGGTCGACTCGAGATCAACATCGTTCGCGGTGAGGGGTGCTGGCTGTACGACGAGTCCGGGAATGCCTATCTCGATCTCGTCGCCGGAATCGCCGTCTGCGCGTTGGGGCACGCGCATCCGCGCATCGCGCGCGCCGTCGCCGAGCAGGCCGCCACGCTCGTGCACGTCAGCAACCTCGTGCACCATGAGCCTGCCGGGACGCTCGCCGACCGGCTCGCCGAATTATCCGGTTTCAATGCCGTCTTCTTCTGCAACAGCGGCGCCGAGGCGAACGAAGCCGCGATCAAGCTCGCGCGCAAGCATGCGTGGCGCCGCGGTGAGACCAACCGCAACGTCATCCTCGCCGCGCACGGCTCGTTCCACGGCCGCACGATGGGCGCGCTCACGGCGACCGACAATCCCGCGTACCACGAAGGCTTCGGGCCGCTCCCGCTCGGGTTCGAGCACGTCGCGTTCAACGACCTCGACGCGCTCGACAAAGCCATCACCGACACCACGGCGTGCTTTCTCGTCGAGCCCGTGCAAGGCGAGAGCGGCGTGGTTCCCGCAACGCAAGAATATCTCGAAGCCGCGCGGCGCTTGTGCGACGAGCGCGGCGCGCTGCTGATCTTCGACGAGGTGCAGTGCGGGATGGGGCGGCTCGGCCGGCTGTTCGCGCATCAGCTCTACGGCGTCACGCCCGATGCATTCACGCTAGCCAAATCGCTCGCGAACGGGTTACCGATCGGCACGCTCGTCGTCCGCGGCGATGCGGCGACGTCGCTCAAACCCGGCGATCACGGCACGACGTTCGGCGGCTCTCCGGTTCCGGCGGCGGCGGCGCTGGAGCACCTCGCGATTCGCGACGTCGTCGACCTCGACGGACACGTCGCGACGGTTGGCGCGCTGTTGCGGGACGAGCTAATAGCGATAGCGGCCGAGCACCCGGAGGTCTTCGACCAGCCGCGCGGCCTCGGCCTCATGCTCGGGCTGCCGGTGCGCGACGGGTACGCGGCCGCCGACTTCGTCAAGCGCGGACTGGACCACGGGCTGTTCATCAACGCCGCCGGACGCAACACGCTGCGCTTCGTTCCGCCGCTCATCATCTCGGCCGACGAGGTTCGCGACGCCGCCGTCCGGCTGCGCACCGTCATCGGCGCGACGCTGCGGGGCTAGCACCAGCGGCGCGCGCAAGCCGCGGACGCGGTCGGGCGGAAACGCGCGGCGGTCGTCGGCGACCAGCACGTCGATGACGAGCTCGTCGTCGCGCGCATCGTGCGCGCGCACGAACTGTTCGTGGTCGTCGCCTGCGAGGTCGGCGACCCGGCGCGCCCTGAGCGCTTCGTTCCAGCGTTCGCACAGTTCCGGTGTGACGCGCTCGGCGACCGCATTCGCGACCGCCGCCTCGTCCGCGGCGCGCTGGACGAGCTCGACGAACTCTTCTTCGCTGAAGCCTGCCTCGCCGAGCAGCGCCGCGCTCAATCCGGGCGTGAGGTAATACTCGCCCAAGTCGCCGCCGCGCAGCGCCGCGCGGGCTTTGTCGATCGTGCGCGGCAGGAGCATCAGCCCGGCAAGCCGTGCACGCGGGTCGCGCGGCGGGCGCCGGCGCAAGCTGATCGGGCGCATCGGACCGATGGTAGCCGACCGCCCTGAAGAATCCGTGAAAAGGGCACTACCGTGGCAGTCTGCGGCCCGTGCGGGAACGCTTGCGACGTTCCGGCGAAGCGGGCCGTGATGGATCCGGCGGCCTTCTACGAGCGGCTCGACGCCGACACGTTCGCTCCCACGCGCGCGACGACGAGCCCGTGGGACGAGCGGCTGCAGCACGGCGGGCCGCCGACCGCGCTGCTGGCGCACGTCATGAACGAACGCCATCCGCGCGACGACGTGCGCCTCGCGCGCATCACCGCGGAATTTCTCGGGCCGATCCCCCGCGCGCCGATGAGCGTGCGCAGCCGCGTCGCACGGCCGGGCCGGCGCATCGAGCTGCTCGAAGCGGTCGTCGAAAGCGGCGGTCGCGAGGTGCTGACGGCGCGCGTGTGGCGCATCGCGACGCGAGCCGATGCCGACATCCCTGCGGCGGCGACGCCGCCCGATCCGGTCCCGCCGATGCCGGGCGAAAAGCCGCCGCCGAGCTGGTTGAGCCGCTTCGGCTACGGCGACGCGTTCGAATGGCGCTACGTCTACGGCGGCGGTGCGCCGGGGCCGGCGTCGGTGTGGACGCGGCCGCGCGTGCCGCTCATCGCGGGCGAGACGCCGCAGCCGTTCGACCGCGTCATCGCCGTCGCCGATTCCGCGAACGGCATCAGCGGCGAGCTGCCGATGGGCGAGTGGCTGTTCGTGCCGCCGTCATTATCGCTCGCGCTGGAGCGCTATCCGCGCGGCGAGTGGACGCTGCTCGAAGCGCGCACGACGCTGAGCACCGACGGCGTCGGGATGACGAGCTTGCGCCTCGCGGACGCGGACGGCTATCTCGGCGTCGGCCACCAGCCGCTGCTGATCGAGCGCCGCACGCCGTAGCAGACGAAAGAAAAAGGCCGCCTCACGCATCGGCGGCCCGTCTACGACTTGGACGCCCGGTGGAACCGGCGGGTGCGTAGATCGAAGGTTCTGTCGGGGGAACGAGCCCGCCTCGACTGGCGTTCTTGGCGGTTCGTTAAGAATACGCCACGACTGCCGGGATGGTTTCGTTCTACCAACCGTATCGGCCGTCGGCGGCGCGACTTGACCCGTCCAGCTATCCGCCGCGCGGCGCCGGCGCGCATCGCTCGCGCTCGCACATCCACGTCACGACCGCGGTACTGAAGCGCTCGTCGTACGGCGCGGGTCCCGCCTTTGGACGAGCGCTCGAGCGAGGCTTTCGGCGAGCCTGCGTTGACGAGGTAGTGATCCATCCCGGGGATCACGTCGAGCTTTGCGTTGCCCGGATGCGCGCCGTTGACGATGTCCACGATGCGATGGTGGTCGGCTTCGTCGGTCACGAAGTCCGCGGTGCCGTAGATCGCAAGGACCGGAATGGACAACTTCGTCCAAGGCTCCGCGACGTTGAGCGTCACGAGCTGGCGGAAGTAGTCGTCGCCGGTCGGGTACGCGATGTAGTCCTTGCACTCGGGTTTTTCGCGCAGCACCGTTTCGCGCGGCTGCTTCTCCACCAGCAGTCGGTGCATGCAGAGCTCCTTGAGCAACTGCGCGTTGTCGACCTCGGCCGGCGTCGCGCCGCCGAGCATCTCTTGGCGGCGGCTGTTGAGCAGCTCGTACTCGATCCAGTCGACGCCGACGCCTTCAGCGACGACGAGCCCGGCGACCGGCTTCTGCAGCGCGAGGCGAGGACCGATCAGCGAACCGATGCTGTGACCGACGACGTACACGTGTGCCGGATCGACCGCCGGATCGTCGCGCAGCGCGTCGAACGCGACGCCGTAGCTTGCCGCCTCCGAAGTGAAATCGACGGACCGGCACGACACGCCCTGGCTGTCGCCGACGCCGCTCTTCTCCAGCCGCATCGTCACGAAGCCGCGGCGGCTCAGATCGTGCGTGAGCCGCATGTACGCGTCTTGCGCGTTCGATGCGACGTCGACCGAGAAGCAGCCGATCCCACCGATGAGGAGAACCGCGGGATGCTTGCCGCTCGCGCCGTGCGGCACCGTGACCAGCGTGCGTCGCAAACTGCGGTCGACGTCCACGGCGTCGTAGCGCGTGTCGACCGCGGGATCGCTCTCCCGTGCGGTCTCCGCAAGCACGGCGCGCACGGTCAGCGGGTTCCCGGCGCGTACGATTTCCAGGCGCACCGGTTGTCCCCCGGGCCGCCGCAGTTTGCTCAAGAAGTCGCCGACGTTCGCGACGTGCGTTCCGTCGACGCTCGTGATGATGTCGTCGCGCCGCAGGCCGGCCGCCTCCGCCGGCAGCGACGGGATGATGGCGGTGATCGTAACGCCGCCCGTGGCGTCGCACGCGGGCGCGCGATACCTCCTAAAGTATACGTAGACCCCGGCTTCGCTCGTCGAGGGGTTGCCTCGGTCCCTACCCGGTTTTTGGTATGCCGTTGCTCGCCCGCTAGGCAGTACGATGGTCCGGGATGTTCTGCAACTGCCTGCACACCGAGGAGTCGCATCACGCCGACGGCTGCCACGCCCTTCACCGCGACGGTGAGGGGCTGGTCCGCTGCTGGTGCCGGCGCAGTCGCCAGCGCGTCGCCGAAGGCCCCGACCACCTCAAGGACGCCTTACGCCTCGCGATGGCGCGATCGCACCGCCGCATTCAACCCTAGGCGTATGCGTTCGGCTTGCGTTCCTCAAATTCGCGTGCGCTGTTCGAACGCGTGCGCGAATTGCAGCAGGCCGCGCTCATCGCGGTAGCGGCCGATGATTTGCACGCCTACCGGGAGGCCGTGCGGTGTGAAACCGCACGGGACCGAGATTGCCGGGTGGCCCGTGACCGTGATCGCCGAGCACGAGCGCATCCAGTCGAGGTACGTGTTCATCTTCACGCCGTTGATTACCGTCGGGTACTCCTGCTCGATCGCAAATGGCACCACTTGGTTGACCGGCGCGATCAAGAACTCGTACTTCTCCATGAAGGTGCGCATGCGGTCGAAGATCTGCGAGCGCTTGAGTACCGCCGCGGCGACTTGCGCGCCGGTGAGCGCGCGACCCAGCTCCACGTTCCACACGATCGTTTCCTTGAACGCGGTCGGGCGCTGGTCCAGCAGCGGGCCGAGCGAGCTCGCCATCGCCACGCCGCGCAGCGTTTGAAACACCTCGTCCGCACCGCGCAAATCCGGCGACACCTCCTCGACGTCGCACCCCATCTCGACGAAGACACCACGCTGCGACTCTAGCACCGCCGTCACCGCGGCTTCAACCGGTAGCCCGCCGAGATCCGCGCTCCACGCAACCCGCGTGCCGGTGAACTCGCGCTGCAGCGATCCGCCGAACACATCACCGCTGTCCGCGAGCGAGACCGGATCGCGCGCGTCCGGCCCAGCGAGCACGCGCAAGAACAGCGCCACGTCTTCCACCGTGCGCGCCATCGGGCCCGACACCGCCAGCGTGCCCCATGCGTCTTGCGACGGCCACTGCGGCACGCGGCCGACCGACGGTCGCAAGCCGACGACGTTGCAGAAGTTCGCGGGGTTGCGCAGCGAGCCGCCGAGGTCGCTGCCGTCGGCCAGCGCAACCATGCCCGTGGCGAGTGCGACCGCGGCGCCGCCGCTGCTCCCGCCGCACGTCTTGCTCGGGTCGTACGGGTTGCGCGTGGCGCCGAATACCGTGTTGAACGTCTGCGATCCGGCACCGAATTCCGGCGTGTTCGTCTTGCCTATTGTGATTGCGCCCGCACGCCGCTGGCGCTCGACGACGATACTGTCTTGATCGGGTATGAACTGAGAGAATATGGGTGAGCCGAACGTCGTCCGCATGCCGCGCGTCACGAACAAATCCTTGTGGGCGACCGGCAACCCGTGGAGCAGCCCGAGCGTTTCTCCGCGAGCGTGCGCTTCGTCGGCGCGCTGCGCGGCAGCCGTCGCCTCGTCGGCGTGCAGCGTCACGAGCGCGTTCAGCCGCGGGTTGACGGCTTCGATGCGCGCGAGATGCGCCGCGATCACGTCGCGAGCGGAGACTTCCTTGCTTCGCATGCGCCGCACCAATTCGGTGGCCGAAAGGCTGCAGAGTTCGTTCGGCATCGCCTGGGTATTAGGGCCTAGGACCGCAACGGCCTCGCGCTTCCGAACGGTAGAACGACCATGACGGAGCCAACGCCGTCGCCCGTCCGCGAAGGGAAGCGCCGCAGACGCGTGTTCGACACGTTGAACGAAGGGGTGGTCGTTCAGGACACGGACGGAGTCGTTCGGGATTGGAACGCGCCCGCGCTCGGCATGTTCGGCCTCACGCCGGACCAGCTGTGCGGTCGCACGCCGTTGCACAACCGCTGGCACGTGACGTGGGAAGACCGCAGGCCCGTCGGCACCGAGCACCCGATCCAGGCCGTGCTGCGGCGCGCGTTCGAGCGCGGCACCGTCACCGTCACCGTGCGCAAGGGCGACGGCGCGACGGTTTGGATCGCGATCGCAAGCCACATCGTCGGGGCCGACGACGATACCGCCGAGGCGACGATCGTCTCGACGATGACCGACGTGACGGCGCAGCACGAGATGGCGCTCGAGAACGCGCGCTACCGCGACATCATCGACACGCTCGACGCGTCGTACCGCATCCTCGAGGAGAGCCCGATCGGGATGTGCAGCGTCGATGCCGAGGGCAACGTGCTGCGCAACAACATGGCGTTTCTCGCGCTGGGCGGCGGCGAGACCACGTCGATCATGCCGCTCGTCCCCGAGGACGACCGCGCGACGCTGCGCGACGCGTTCGCGCGGCTGCTCGACGGGCGCACCCCGTCGGTGCGCATCGAGACGCGCGTCCGCCGGCCGGACGGCACGGCGACGTGGTGCGAGCTCACGGCGGTCGCGATGCGCCAAGGCTTGCCCGACGCCGCGATCTTGCTGCTCGCCAACGACGTCACCGAACGCCGCCGCCGCGAGGCGCGGCTGCGCCAGCTCGCCGAGCGCGATCCGCTCACCGGACTGCACAACCGGCGCAGCTTCGTGCGCGTGCTGCGCGAACGGCTCTCCGCGCTGCAGCAGCCGTCGCGCCGCGCGGATGCGACGTGGACGCTGATGCTGATCGACCTCGACGGCTTCAAGGACGTCAACGACACGCTCGGCCACGCCGGCGGCGACGCCGTGCTGGTCGCGGTCGCCGCGGGGATCCGCGATCGCACGCGCGTCGACGACGCGGTCGGCCGGCTCGGCGGCGACGAGTTCGCCGTGCTGCTGCAGACGCATGAAGCCCAGCACGCCATCGCGATCGGCAACGAGATGATCGCGCGCATCACGGAGGCGGCGGGGTCCATCGAAGGCGCACCGCCGGTCTCGGCGAGCGTCGGCATCGTGCATTTGCGCGCGGGCCGCGGTGCCGACGCGACGCTCGCCGCCGCCGACAGCGCGATGTACGACGCGAAGCGCGCGGGCAAAGCGCGCTGCGTCGACGCCGGCGCGCGCTGAGCCCTACGTCCGCACGACCGTTCCGTCGGCATACCGGATCGCGTCGACGCTGCAGACGATCTTTGCCGGCGGTGCGGAGTCCGCGAGCTCGGCCAAGTTGATTCGGTCCACGAGCTGGCCGGGATCGATGCGGGCCTCCGCGATGTTGGTGCGCGTCGCGTTGACGTCGCCGAAGGCGTCGTAGAACGCGAAGCGCACGCGCACGCCCGTGATCGCGCGGTCGCCGGTGTTCGTGATGCGCACCGCGTGGTGCACCAGCGTCAGACCCTCGCTGCCGCGGCTATCGGAGAAGCAGCCGTCGAGCCGAACCGGTCCCGGCTGGCTCGCGACTTGGGTGGGGATCGGGTGCGCGGCGGAAAGCCGCAGCGTGTTGGCCGTGTTGGCGTTGACCGGGACGGCGACGGCGGCCCCGAGCGTTTCCGCGCGCGCAATGCTCGTGGTGGCAAACAATGCCGCGGCGGCCGCGGCGGCAATGATCGAAAGACGCACGTCTACCTCCGGAAGTGACTAGCCGAAGAACGCGGCGTGTGCCGCGTTCGTTCGCACGCGCTGGCAGAAATACGGCACCGCATCAGGCAGATACTCGGCAGAATCGCGGGCGTGCGCAACGCCTCGCTATGCCATCATAGGTGAATCCCTTTCCCGAAAGGACATTTGCCTTGACGATCCTTCGCTCGGTGCGAAGCGTCGCGGCGCTCCTGATGATCATCGCGTTCGTGCTCCAGGGAACGACAAGCGTTCTGGCCGGCACGACGGGATCGATCACGGGAAGCGTCGCGGACGCGTCCACCGCCAAGCCCATCGCGGGCGCGCGCGTCACCGCGACGAGCGCATCGCAATCCGCGACGACCACCACCGACGCGTCCGGGCGGTTCTCGTTCGTGTCGCTGACGCCCGACACGTACACGCTCTCGACGCCCGAGACGAGCACGTACGACGCCGCATCGATCAGCGGCGTGACGGTGCAGTCCGATCAAACCGTCAGCGTGAGCGTCAGCCAACCCACGAAGCTCAAGGTGATCGGCGCCGTCACCTCGCGCGCCGCGTCCGCGCTGGTGAAGCCCGGTACCGTCGCCGACGTGTACTCCATCAACGCCGTGACGCAGGACAAAGCCGCGGCGTTGGGCGGCGGCGGTTCGCTCAACAGCGCGTGGTCCGCGATCTCCTCC
>Ga0066662_10000465_pt1 | contig 17769 bp, 19 predicted proteins | sample GraSoiAngelo_111_FD_133939 | JGI IMG/M metagenome (GOLD analysis project Ga0066662, IMG submission 133939) | Grasslands soil microbial communities from the Angelo Coastal Reserve, California, USA - 14_0903_12_40cm | ecosystem: Environmental > Terrestrial > Soil > Grasslands | place: USA...
CGGTGGACGCGGCCGGTGCTTCGATCAGCTACGTCGTGTCGGCGCAGCACGTGCGCTTCTACCTCGAGGGCACGCCGAACGGGGTCGCCGCCGCGGCGCCGCTGGTGGCCCGCGCTCTGGCCGCGCCGGCGTTCGATGCGGCTTCGCTCACCGCCGCACGGGCCGGGCTCGCAGACCAGCTCGCCGACGAGGAAGGCGACCCGCGTGCGGTCGGGATGCGGATGCTGCGGTCGTCGTTCTACCGCGGTTCGGCCGGGCTGCCCGCGCTCGGCGACCCGGGGACGTTGGGTGCGCTGCGGCCCGCCGACGCGAAGGCGTTTTTCGCGCGCTGGTACCTGCGCGGCGACGCGTTCGTCGCCGCCGTCGGCCAGACGGGCGACGTGACGAACGCGGCGGGGCGCGCGCTGGTGCAGGCGCTGGCGCCCGGAACGGCCCCGGCTACCGCGCTCGCGACGCGCCGGATCGGCGCGGAGCCCAAGCGCATCGTGACGCACCGCGACGTCGCCGCGGCGTACGTCGTGCTGGGTTTCGCGGCGCCGGCGCTGGGCGACCGCGATTTCCCCGCGGCGCTCGTGCTGCGCGCGGTACTCGCGGGCGTGTTCGAGCGGGCCGGCGCCACCACGCAGCCGCTCGTGTTCCGCGCGGCGGGCACGATCTACGGCTACGACACCGCGCCCGCGCAGCTCGTGCTGTGGATCAACGGGGGGCGGCTCGATCCCGAGCAGGGCCTCACGACGGTCGACGCGCTGCTGAAGCGCGCCGCGGCGAAGCCGCTCGCGCCCGCCGTGCTGGCGCGCTACAAGGAGACCGCGCGCGGTGCGTGGTCGCTCGAGACGGTGTCGCTGGAACAGCGCGCGTTCGCCGTCGGCAACGCCGTGGCGCACGGCCTCGACGCCGACACCTCGGATGCCGTCGGCGCGGGGATCGCGCGCGTCACCGGCGCCGACGTGCAGCGCGTCGCGAAGAAGTATTTCCAGCGGTTCGACGTCGCGCTGGTGATGCCGCGCGCGAACGAGAACTGAGCCGGTAGGCGGCGCAGCGCTGAGCACCGCGCTCGTTCACGACTACCTCAACCAGCGCGGCGGCGCGGAGCGCGTGTTCGCGCACGTTGCGCGCGCATGGCCGGACGCGCCGGTGTACACCGCGTTGTACGACGAACGCGCCGTCGGCGATCTCGTTCCTGCCGAGCGCGTGCGCACGTCGTTCCTGCAGAAGTTTCCGTTTCGCGAGCGCGCGTTCCGCGCGTACGCGCCGCTGTACCCGCGCGCGTTCGAGGCTTTCGACCTCTCGGCGTACGATCTCGTCGTGTCGTCGACGACCGCGTGGGCGAAAGGCGTTATCGTGCGCCCCGACGCCGTGCACGTGTGCTACGTCAATACGGTGTCGCGGTTCGTGTTCGACGCGGCGCGTTACGTCGGCGGCTTCGGCATGGGCGCGCTCGCGCGCCCGCTGCTCAAGCGGCTGGCGGCGTGGGACGTGCGCGCCGCGCAGCGCCCGACGCGGCTCGTCGCGAACTCGCGCAACGTCGCGCGACGCGTGCGGCGCTGGTACGGGCGCGACGCGGACGTGCTGCCGTGTCCCGTCGACGTCGACCGCTTCACGCCGGGCGCCGGCAACGGCGACTACTTCGCGGTCGTGTCGCGGCTGCTGCCGTACAAGCGCATCGACCTCGCGATCGCCGCGTGCGCGCTCGCGGGCGTGCCGCTGCACGTCGTGGGCGCCGGGCCCGACGAGCGCCGGCTCAAATCGCTCGCGCGCGGCACGCGCACGACGTTTCACGGCGCGGTGGACGACGCGGCGCGCAACGCGCTGCTCGGCGACGCGCGCGCGGCGATCCTCCCCGGCGAAGAAGACTTCGGGCTCGTGCCGCTCGAGGCCGCGGCGGCGGGCCGTCCGACGATCGCGTACGCCGCGGGCGGCGCGCTCGAGACGATCGTCGCCGGCGAGACGGGCGCGTTCTTTCAACACGCCACCGCGGACGCGCTCGCGGACGCGCTGCGCGCGTTCGATCCGGCGCGTTTCGATCCCGCACAGCTGCGCGCGCACGCGGAGGAGTTCCGGCCGGAGCGCTTCGTGGCGCGGTTGCGCGCGATCGTCGACGACACGGTCGCGCGCGGTAGCGGCGGGTGAAACCGACGCGCGCGGTGGTGATCGCCGCGGCTGTGTTCGCGCTGATCTACATCGCGCTCGATCTCAACAAGCTCTACGCGCTGCGCTACGGCGCCGACACCGGGACGTTCGTGCAGTGGCTCACGGGCGAAGCGCACGGGCGAGGCTCGTGGAACGGCGCCGAATACCGGCCGCACCTGCAGGTGCACGACTCGTGGGTGCTGCTCGCGCTCGTGCCGCTCATGGCGGCGCTGCCGTACGCGCAGACGCTGCTGGTGGTGCAAGTCGTCGCCCTCGCCGCCGCCGCGCTCGCCGTGTGCGCGTTCGCGCGCGCGTGCGGTGCGACGCCGCGCGGCGCGACGGCGGTGGGCATCGCCTTTCTCGTATCGCCGTCGGTGCAAGGCATCGCGTACGGCAACTTTCTGGAGAACGTGTTCGTGCCGCTGCTCGCGGCGCTCGGCGCGCTCGCCGTGCGCCGCCGCGCGCTCGTCGCATCGCTCGTCGTCGCGCAACTGCTGCTGGGGCTCAAGGAAGACGAAGCGCTGTTCCTCGCGTGGTTCGGCGCCGCGTGCGCGCTGTGGTGGGACCGCCGCATCGGCGTCGGCGTCGCCGCGCTCGCCGTCGTCAACGGGCTCGGCTTCGTCGTCGCGGAGCGGCTGAGCGGCGCGCACCCGTCGCTGCCCGGCTACGCGCTGCACGTCGACGACCCGCTGCAGAAGCTCGCGTTCTTCGCCGCGCTGCTCGCGCCGTTCGCGTTCGCGCCGCTGCTGCTGCGCTGGCGGCTGCTGCTCGCGCTGCCGCTCGTCGCGGAGCTGGTGTTCAACCGCCCGTGGGCGTATCCGATCGCGCGCGTCGGCACGCACTGGACCGCGCCGCTCGTCGCCGCGACGGCGCTCGCGGCAGCCTACGCGGTCGCGAAACGCCCGCGGCTCGCGACGCCGGTGCTCGCGTGCGCGATCCTGTGCGCGCTGACGATCAACGACACCGTGCTCAAGCTCGGGCGCTGGCCGTACGTCATCGACCGCGGCGCGTACGCGGCCGCCGCCGCGCTGCGCGCCGCACCGCGCGACGTGACGGTGCGCCGCGTGAACGAAGGTGCGTACGTCGTGGCCGCCGCGAACCCGCATGTGCTGCTGGCCAAGTACGATCCGCGCGAGAGCGGCTACTGCCCCGCGTACGACAAGGATGCGCGCGCGTTCTTCGCGTCGCTCGGCCTCGGCACGTGGCCGCGGAACACGACGCTGTGCGGCGGAGTGCCTGTTGAAAGGCGCTGATGCCGGTGGGCGTTCGCGTCAGCTTTGGTGCAGTACGAGGACGGCAACGACGGTCACGGAGTTGAACGCCGCGTGCGTGAGCATCGACGCGATCAGCGAGCCCGTGCGCGCGTACACCAGCGCCAGCACGGCGCCGCCGACCATCAGCGGCACGAGGGCGCCGGCGTTTCCGGGCTGCGCGTGCGCGAGCCCGAACACGATCGACGACAGCACGACGGCGACCCACACGGGCATGTAGCGGCGCAGCGCGTTGAACACGAAGCCGCGAAACGTCAGCTCTTCGACGAACGGCCCGGCGACGCACGCGAAGAGCACGAACTCGCCGATCAGCGGTCCGCGCGCCCCGCGCAGCCAGTGCACCTGCACTTCGTCGGGCTTGAGGTGGAAGGCCGCATCCTGCGCCGCCCCCGTCGCGGCGGTCGCGAGCACCATCACGACCGTGCCGGCGACCGCCCAGCCGAGGTCGCCGAGCCGCGGTGCGCGCAGCCCCAGCGCGCGCCAGGAACGGCGCGCGATCATCGGCAGCAACGGGATCATCAGCGCCAGCACCGCCGCATACCCCACGAGCTGCGCGAGGAGGGTCTGCCACGACAGCGTCTGCACCTCGCGTGTGGTTGCGATGTCGGACACGATGAAGAACACGAGCACGAACACGCCGGGGACGGCGAGCGCGACGAACAGCGCCAGCGCGAACAGCAGCGACTGCCACCAGACGAACGAGTCGTCAGGCGAGCGCGTCGGCGAGAGCGGCAAACGATCGGAGGTCGAGGTCTTCACCACGGACGTCAGCGGGCAGTGCGAGGGAGGCGATCGCCGCGACGATGCGCTCGCGCGGCAGCGCGAGCGCGAGCAACAGAGAGTTCGCCAGCGTCTTGCGCCGGTACGCGAACGCGCCGCGCACGACCTGTTCGAACCGTGCGCGGTCGCGCACGACCGCGGGCGGGTGGTCGAGCCGCTGCAAGACGACGACGGTCGACACGACGCCGGGCCGCGGAAAGAACGCGCTCGGCGGAACCGTGAGCGCGCGTTCGACGCCCATCGTCAGCCCGATCGCCAGCGTGAGGCTGCCGTACTGCGACGTCCCGGGTTTGGCCAGCAGCCGGTCCGCCACGTCTTTCTGGATCATCGCCACGATGCGTTCGGGCGGCCGCGGCAGCGCCGCGAGCTTCACCAGCAGCGGCGTGCCGACGTTGTACGGTAGGTTCCCCGCGGCGCGCCAGTCGCCGTCGCCCGCCCACGCGGCGTAATCGAACGCCAGCGCGTCGGCCTCGCGGATCTCGGCGCCGGCGAGGTCGTCGCGCGCGCGGAGCACCTCGACCATCTGCGGGTCGAGGTCGAACGCGGTGACGGCGGCGCCCAGCCGCAGCAGCGCCGCGGTCAGCGCACCCGTGCCGGCGCCGATCTCCAGCACCCGGTCGCCCGGAGCGTCCACCGCGAGCCGCGCGATGCGCGTCGCGGTCCCGCCGTCCATGAGGAAGTGCTGCCCGAGCCGTTTCTTGGGCCGAATCCCGCGCGCGGCCAAGAGCGCGCGCGGATGCGTCTGGCCGCCGCTCGGGACGGTGCGCTCGTCGCTTATTTGATCAGGTACACGGTGATCGCGCGGCGGCCGAACTGGTTCGCTGCGCGGTTCGAGTTGAAGCCCAGGTCGATGCGGCGGCCGCGGATCGCGCCGCCGGTGTCGCCGGCGACGGCGTGGCCGTAGCCCGGGATGTACATGTGCGTGCCGAGCGGGATCACGCGCGGGTCGACGGCGACGATGCCGTGGCCGGCGGGCCGGCCGCTCGCCGTGATGCCGCTGCACCCGCCGCACCCGGCGGTATAGGCGGTGGCGACCATGGACAGCGCGGCGCTCGCGAGCTTGAGCGTGCCGTTGATCCCGCGCTGGGCGAGCTGCGACAGCGCCGTGTACTCGCCGATCCCTTCGGCAACGATGCGGGCCCGCGGCGCGCGCAGGATGCGTGAGACCAGGGCGGTCTTGCGGAGCTTGCGGTGGTCGGCCGTGCGGCTCACGGCGTACTCGGTCTCCGCCACGCCGGGTGTCCCGGGGTCGATGACTTGGGTTTTGCCCGGCGGCAGCGTGAAGGCGTACCGCTTGACGATCTTCACCGCGACCGGCTTGCGGACGGTCTCCGTCCACGAGTCGACGTGCTTGACCGTGACGGCCGTGCCGTTCCCGAGCGCGGTGGCGGGCGCGGGCGCGACCTGGTCGTGGCGATCGTAGACGACGCCCTGCTCGGTGAGCAGGCCGGCGACGCTGGTGGCGGGGGTGCGCAGGCTGCGCGACTGACCGTCGATGGTCACCGTCACGAGCACGGCGGCGCGGTAGGCGACGGTCTCGCCGTCGGTCAGAGGGGCGGTGGGGTCGACGCTCAAGGCGTCGTCCGGGGAGCGGGCCAGATTCCGTTCGGCCAGGAGATCGCCCGCGGTGTCGGCGCGGGTTTCGATGGATTCGGTGAGCCCGTCGTGGACGAAGGTGATGTGCTTGGCCGGGCCCGGTGCCGCGATGGCGGCGACCTTTTTTGCGATCTGGTCGGGAACCGAACCGGTTCCGAACGGGATCAGCAAACCTAGCGAGAGCACGCCCGTCGTCACGAGCGGTGATGGAAGATCGTTGCGGATCGTCCGACTCCTTTCTCGTGCGGAGGGTGCGTTCCAGCAAACCCGGATCATAGAAATCCGTGCCGAGCTGGTCCGCACTCGACGTCGTAGCGGTGGTCGGCGAGCGAATCTCGGGCCCCGGCGGCAACACCACGGGCACGAACGCTCGGTCGAGTGCCCCCATGACCCGAAAGGGCCCTGGCGGACCCGAGTACGGTACCACGACCGCGCGACCCCGTCAAATACGGGGGTCGTAGTGCCTAGGCCCGGCGTTCTGGTACGCGCGCGGCGCGGGCGCGCCGGCTCGGAAACGCGGATGGTGCTGGGGGCAGACGGCGAATGCCGTGATCCTCGTGCGGGTCGGATTCTTCACCGAGTGCTACAAACCGATCGTGAACGGCGTCGTCGCCAGCATCGACGCGCTGCGCGACGGCTTGTGCGCGCGCGGCGTCGAGGTGACGACGGTCGCGCCGCATTTTCCGCGCTTCGTCGACGACGAAAGCGACGTCGTGCGCATCCCGTCGCTGCCGCTGCCGACGCAAACCGCGTACCGTTTGTGCTTGCCGTATTTGAACGCCGACGACCGCCGGCGCGTGCGCGGGCTGGACATCGTGCACGCGCACTCGCCGTTCGTCACCGGCTGGATGGGCGCGTCGTACGCGCGCCGGCACCGCATCCCGCTCGTGTTCACGTACCACACGCGGTTGGACGCGTACGCGCACTATGCGCCGTTCGACCGCGGCACGACGGAGCGCGCGATGTCGGAGCTGACGCGCCGTTACGCGAATTGGGCCGACGCCGTGGTGGTGCCGACGCAGGCGATGGAATTCCGTTTGCGCGAGCTCGGCGTGCGCGCGGCGATCGCCGTCGTGCCGAGCGCGATCGACGTCGAGCGCTTCGCGGGCGGACGGCGCAGCGCGCTGGTGCGCGCGCGGCTCGGTGCGAGCGACGGCGCGCCGCTCGCGCTCGTCGTGTCGCGGCTGGCGATGGAGAAGAACGTCGAGCTCGCGCTCGACGCGCTGGCGCGCACGCCGGACCTGCGGCTGGCGGTCGTCGGCGAAGGTCCGCACCGCGCCGCGCTCGAGGAGCGCGCGCGGCGGCTGGGCGTCGGCGAGCGCGTGCGGTTCACGGGCACGCTCGCGCGCGAGCGCCTGCCGGACGTCTATGCCTCGGTCGACGCGTTCGTGTTCCCGTCGACCACCGACACCCAGGGGCTCGTGCTCGCGGAGGCGCTCGCGGCGGGGCTGCCCGTCATCGCCGCGGACAGCGAGGCGTCCCGCGACGTCTTGGTCGGTGCGGGCCGGCTGGTCGCGCCCGACCCCGACGCGCTGGCGGATGCGATTCGCGACGCATTGGCCGCGGGCCGCGATCAGAGTGCCGTACATTTGGCATTCTCGCGGTTTACCGTGGAGATGCAAACGCGGCGAATCCTCGAGCTCTACCAGGAGGTGCTGGCCGCGCGCGCAGCTTGACCGAAGTCGACTCCGGTTGACTTGACTCGAACACACGTTCGATATAGGATGATCGCACGAGCCATGCAACAGACCGCCATCCGCCACCGCTCCGCCGACGTCGCCGTCGGCTACTCCGCCGACCGCACGGGCAACGGGATCGCGTACCTCGCGATCGCGACCGGCAGCGGCCGCACCGTCGCGAAGGTCCCGTTCAGCGCCGCGCCCCTGGCCGCGCTCGACGGCCGCGAGTTCGGCTACGCGGCGGTCGCCGCGGCCGGCGGCTACCTGCGCGGCCACGGCTTCAGCCGCGTGCGGCTGCGCCTCGCCGACGACGCGGTCGTCGACGACCTGAACGCCCGCGGCAAGGTCCCGCCCGCGCTGGGAATGGCCTACGTCAAGACGCGCTGCGTGCTGCACGGCTTCGCGACGGCGCGCGTCGAACGCGGCGAACCGATTGAAACCCACGACCTCGAGACGCGCGCCCGCGCGGAGATCGCCCTGCGCGCCCCTGCCGCCGCATGAACCCCATGTGCCCGAGCCCGTCGGTGCAGCCGGTCTTCCGCACGACACGGTCGGGCTTTCGCGCGCGCTGATCGGCAAGCTGCTGGTCCGCGTGCTCGACGGTGAGCCGCTCGTCGGCCGCATCGTGGAGACCGAGGCCTATTTTCCGCACGACCCTGCGTCGCACGCGTTCCGCGGCCCGACGCGGCGCAACCGCGCGATGTTCGGGCCGCCGCTGCACGCGTACGTCTACTTCATCTACGGCACCAACTGGTGCCTCAACGTCACCAGCGAGGGCGAGGGCACCGGCGCCGCGGCACTGGTGCGCGCGTGCGAGCCGGTCGCGGGCATCGCGACCATGCGCGCGCTGCGCGCGCGGCCGGGCGTCAAAGACCGCGACCTGGCGCGAGGCCCCGGCAACCTCTGCCGGGCGTTCGCCATCGGCCCCGCCTTCGACGGCGCGGACCTCACGGCGGGCCGGGCCCTGTGGCTCGCCGACGACGGCGTCGTGCTGCCGGTCGGGGTGAGCCGGCGCATCGGCATCACCAAGGCGGCGGAGGAGCCGCTGCGCTTCTACGCCCGCGGCAACCCCAGCGTCAGCGGAACGCGCGCCTTGTCGCCCTGACGGGTTGTGTGGTAGACTCCGAGGCGTCGCGCGGTCCTACCGTCGCGATGTTCTCGTTCCTCGGCGCCTCGCGCCGACGAGCGGCCCCGGCAGCCTCGCCGGTCCGGCCCCGTCGCGCGGATCGCCCGCCTCCCCGAGGGAGCATTTCGCTGCAGTTCGACAACCGACCCCAGCACAGCGGCAAGCCGGAAGGCGGCGGCCGGCGCCGCCGCTCGCGCCGCAACCGCCAGCGTTTCAACGAGAACGGCGCGCCGCAGCAGCAGCACGACGTCTTCGCCCAGCCCGAGTTCCCGCAGCCCGTCGGGCCCCCGCTGCTCTCCGCCGAGCAGCTCGCCGAGATGAGCAAAGCGGAGCTCAACGAGCTCGCCAAGACGTTCGAGATCGAGCTCCCGACGAAGATCAAGAAAGACGAGCTCGTCGCGCAGATCGTCGAGATCCAAGCGCAGCGCAGCGGCCTCGAGAAGGCCAACGGCGTGCTCGACATCTTGCCCGAAGGCTACGGCTTCTTGCGCCGCGAGGGCTACCTGGTCGGCGCGGACGACATCTACATCTCGCAGTCGCAAATCCGCCGCTTCGAGCTGCGCCGCGGCGACCTCGTCGCCGGCCAAGTGCGCAAACCCAAAGAGAACGAGAAGTACTACGGCATCGTCAAGGTCGAGACGGTCAACGGCCACCCGCCCGAGACGCTGTCGAACCGGCGCATCTTCGACGATCTCGGCGCGGAACCGCTGGAACAGCGCTTCACGCTCGAGACGCGCGGCGATCTGGCGACGCGCGGGCTCGACTTGTTCGCGCCGCTCGGCAAGGGCCAGCGCGCGCTGCTGCTCGCGCCGCCGCGCACCGACGACGGCGCGCTGCTCGTGCGCATCGCGCGCGCGATCGCAAAGAATCATGCCGGCGCGCACGTGATCGTGCTGCTGGTGGACGAGCGTCCCGAAGCGGTGGCGCACTTGCAGCGCGCGGTCGACGTCGAGGTGGTCGCGACGACCTTCGAGGAGCATCCCGACCACCACGTCACCACCGCGGAGCTCGTGTTCGAGCGCGCGAAGCGCGTTGCGGAGCTCGGTCAGGACGCCGTCGTGCTGCTGTCGTCGCTCACGCGGCTCGTGCGCGCGTACGCCGCGATCTCGCATCACAAAGGCAGCGCCGCGTCGATGGACTCCGCGCTGCTGCAGCGCCCCAAGCGCTTGTTCGGCGCGGCGCGCGCGGCTGAAGGCGGCGGCTCGCTCACCGTGCTGGCGACGGTCGGGACGGGCGCATCGGCGCTCGACGCGCTGGTGCTCGAGGAGTTCTCGCCGCTGGCGAACGCCGACGTCGTGCTCGCGCGCGAGCTCGCCGAGGCCCGCGCGTACCCGCCCGTCGATCTCGCGCGCAGCGGCAACTTCTACGAAGAGCAGCTGCTCGGCGAGATCGCGCTGCGCAAGGTCGGCGACGTGCGCCGCGCGCTCGCCGGCGTTCCGTCCGCCGACGCGTCGCAGCGCATCTACGCCGCGCTCGCGCGCACGAAGACCAACGACGACTTCGTCACCGCGTTCGACCTGAAGAAGGTCTAGGACTCACCGATCCTGCGGCTTCAGAGATACCTCGCGGCAGCCGGCGTCGCGTCGCGCCGCCGCGCGGAGGAGCTGATCGTCGCGGGGCGCGTGCGCGTCGCGGGCCGCGTCGTGCGCGAGCTCGGCACCAGCGTGGACGAAGACGCGCGCGTGGAGGTCGACGGGCGCATCGTGCGCCCGTCGGCGACGCGCTCGTACGTCGTGCTGAACAAACCGGTCGGCGTGATGACGACGATGCGCGACCCCGAAGGCCGCCGCACCGTGGCCGACGTCGTGCGCAAGGCGGGGATCACCGCGCGCGTCGTGCCCGTCGGGCGGCTCGACTACGACACGAGCGGCGTGCTGCTGCTCACCGACGACGGCGAGACGGCCAACGTCCTCACCCACCCGCGCTTCGGCGTGGAGAAGACCTACCGCGCGACGCTGCGCGGGCGGCTCGAGTCCGCGGCGGTGGAGAAGATCCTGCGCGGCGTGCGGCTGGAAGAAGGCCGGGCCGCGCCCGCGCAGCTGCGCGTCGTCGCCGTTCGCCGCGACGTGTCGCTGGTGGACATCACGCTGCACGAAGGGCGAAACCGGCAGGTGCGCCGGATGTTCGAGGTCGTGGAGCATCCGGTCGTCGCGCTGGTTCGCCTGCGCTTCGGACCGATCTCGCTCGGGGAGCTCGCCCCCGGCGCGGTGCGCCCCGCGACGGAACGCGAGCTCACGGCGCTGCGGCGCATCGTCGCGGACGCCCACGCCGCTGCGGCGGCGCCGGAACGCGGCACGGGCGCGGAAGCCGGAGCGCACCGCCATTAAGGTTCGCGGGATTCGGGGCGCGACGACCGTGGCGCGCGACGAGCCGGCGCTCGTCCTGGACGCGACGGAACGCCTGCTGCGCGAGATCGTCGAGCGCAACGGCTTCGTGCCCGACGACGTCGCGTCCGCGCTCTTCACGGTCACCCCGGACCTGGTCTCGGAGTTCCCCGCGGCGGCGGCCCGGCGCATGGGGTGGACGCTCGTGCCGTTGTTGAATTTCACGGAAATCGGGGTACCCGGACGTTTGGAGCGTTGCATCCGGGTCCTCGTCCACATCAACACCGAGCTCCGTCCGGACCAGATCCAGCACGTCTATCTCGAAGGGGCCACCGGGCTGCGCCCCGACCTGTCAGGTCGCTAGGCGCAAAGGCGTCAGTCGGTCAGCGGTCGCCGGGCAGGGGAAGGACCAAGCGCAGAAAAACCGCCGCGCAACGCGCGCGCGTCTCCGGCCGTTGTTGTCGTACCAAACCCGCGTTCTCGAGGTACCATGGCTCACCGCAACCACCGACTGCTCGCCACGTTCGCGCTCGCCGCGCTCGCCGCCGCTTCGGCCCCCCTGGCCGCGTCCGCGCAGACCGGAACGTACTACACGCCGCCCAAGCTCATCAAACAAGGGACGGCCACGTCGCCGATCGCCGGCACCGGCGCCGTCACCGTGCAGGTCTTCGTGCACAGCAACGGCACGATCGGCGCCGTCAAGGTCGAGAAGTCGACGAACCATGCCGACGACGCCGCCGCGCTCGAGATCGCGAAGAGCTCCACGTACAAGCCCGGCGTGCGCGACGCCAAGCCGATCGACGCGTTCTACACCATGGCCCTGAAGTTCAGCGGCACGACGGTCGTCAACGACACGGGCACGTCGTCGAACCAGCTCATTCAGGCGAACGCGCTCATCCGCGCCAACAAGTTCGCCGACGCGAAGACCGAGATCCAGTCGTACCTGACGGGGCATCCCGACGACCAGCACGCGCAAGCGCTGCTCGGCGTCGCGGACGCGTACACCAACGACGCCGCCGGCGCGGCTGCCGCGTTCGACGCGGCGGGGACGATCCCGGACCAGTTCAAGGTCGTCGCCGCGAAGGCGTACGCCGACGCCGCGGTCGACGCGCTCAAGGCGAAGAACAACGACCGCTCGATCGCGCTTGCGGACAAGGCGCTGGCGCTCCAGCAGAACGTCAACACGCTGTTCATTCGCGGGACGGCGTACGGCAACGCGCAGAAGTATCCGCAGGCGATCGCCGACCTCGAAAAAGCGAAGTCGATGGCCTCCGCCGGGAACGCCGACGCCGCGACGATCAACGCGATCGACGCGTCGCTCGCGACGTCGTACGTGTTCGGGGGCCAAGCGGACAAGGGCCTCGCCCTCGCGCGCGAGATCAAGCGCCGCGATCCGGCCAACACGCGCGTCGACGACACGCTGGCGGCGTATTACAACCAGCAGGCGATCGCGGCCGCGAAGGCGGGCAAGACGGACGAAGCGGTGTCGAACCTCGAGAACGCCGCCAAGATCGTGCCCGCGCGCAGCGTCGTGCTGTACGTGCAGGCAGCGAGCCTGCTTTCGCAGCCGGAGAAGCCCGATTGGAAGCGCGTCAAGGCCGAGGTCGACAAGGCCCTCGCGGTGGACCCCAACGACGCGCGCGCGAACTACGTCGCGGCGATCGCGCTCGCGAACCAAGGCGACGCCAAGGGTGCGATCCCGTTCCTGCAAAAGGCGAAAGCGAACGCAGGTTCGGACATCTCGCTCAACGCCGACATCGACACGGCGCTCAAGAAGCTGAGCCCGCCCAAGCCATAGGCAAGCAGTAGGAATGGACGGCGGGACGGCCAACACAGAGGCCCGCCCGCGCCCCGGGCGTCCTTGCCGGACGTCCTCATCACCCCGGAAGACTCGGAGGCTTTACTAGAGCTCGTGGACGCAATCACCGGATTTTTCGCAACGATCCAAAAGGGCGGCCCCGCGATGTGGATGCTGCTCGTTCTGTCGGTGGCGGCGGTCGCCATCGTCATCGAACGGCTGCTCTTCTTCGCAAGCCAGCACTCCGACTCGAAGGGCTTGCTGCGCACGATCGGCCAGCGCATCGCCGCCGACGACCTCCCCGGGGCCATCAAGATCTGCCGCTCGAACAAGGGCATGCTCCCGAAGATCCTCGAGTTCGGCCTCCAGCGCGGCGAGAAGAACCGCGCCGACATCACGGACGCGCTCTCGATCGCGCTGATGGAGAACCTCAACTCGCTGGAGCGCAACCTCGGCGTCATCGGCACCATCGCCGTCATCGCGCCGTTCGTCGGCCTGTTCGGAACCGTGCTCGGCATCATCCGCGCGTTCGAGGACATTGCCCTCAAGGGCAACTCGACCCCGGCCGTCGTCGCGGCCGGCGTCTCGGAAGCGCTGATCACCACGGCGGCCGGCCTGTTCGTGGCCGTCATCGCCGTCATCTTCTTCAACTACTTCAAGACGCGCATCAAGGCGTACAACCAGGAGATGATCGTGGCGGCCAACCAGCTCGCCGAGATGCTCCACTTCCACAACACGGGTACGCCCATCCCGACCGACCTCTATCAGCCCGGCACGACCGGCGCGACGAAGTAGCGCGGCGGTTGAACCTTAGGACCGAAGGGCTCGACTCATGAGCATGGTCTCCGCTCAGCAAGACCAAGAGGTGATGGCCGAGATCAACATCACGCCGTTCACCGACGTGCTGCTGGTCCTGCTCATCATCTTCATGATCCTCGCGGCGCTCGTCGCTCCGCCCGGCTTCGAGAAGCAGCTGCCCGACAAGAACGACAACACGCCGGTGCAGCAGCAGAAGAAGACCGACAGCATCGAAGTCCTCGTCAACGAGACGGGTAAGATCTACGTCGACGGCAAGCTTTCGGACGACAAGCGCATCTACGCGGACATGGCCGACGTGAAGGCGCGGCGGGGCGACAAGCACGTCTCGCTCACCGCGGACGTCAAGGCGCCGTACGGCGAGATCATCAGGATCCTCGACGCGTCGAAGATCGCGGGCCTCAACGACGTCGGCTTCGTCACCGGCGGATAACCGAGAGAGAAGGAAGAGAACTTCGTGGCCGTCTCCACCGGACAAGGCGAAGAAGAAGTGATGTCGACGATCAACATCACGCCCTTCACGGACGTGTTGCTGGTCTTGCTGATCATCTTCATCATCCTCGCCTCGGTCGTCAAAGAGCCGAAGCTCCCCGACGCCAAGAACACCGAGAAGGTGCACCAGTCGCAGATCGTCGTGCGCATCAACGAGAAGAACGAGGTGCAGATCGGTTCGAGCACCGTCAACGAGATGCAGGCGAAGCAGCAGTTCGCGGAACTGGTCAAGTCGACGGGCAGCGGCCTGAAGACCGTCATCATCAAGGCGAACCCGAAGGCGAGCTTCGGTACCATCTTGCGCGTGATGGACGCGGCCAAGTCGGCGAACCTGACGACGTTCGGGCTCGCCAACCACGTCGAGGGCACGCCCGAAGGACAGTCCGGTTAGATGGCGACCAACAAGGACCCGCGCCCGCCGGCACCGGCCGCCGACCGGGCGAAGAACTTTCTGCTGTACGGCTTCGCGATCTCGATCGCGCTGCACCTGATCGGCGGACCGTTCCTCAAGTTCAAGAACACGCAGACGTCCGAAGAAACGCCGCAAAAGGTGACGGTCGTGCGCGTCCCCACGCCGCCGCCGACGCCGCCGCCCACGCCCACGCCGCACCCGACGCTGCCGCCGACGCCGCCGCCGAAGCAAACGCCGCCGCCGCAGCAGACGCCCGCGCCGCAGCAGCCCAAGATCAAGATCAACACGCTCAAGACCGAATCCAAGAGCAACACGGGCCCGACGGAAAACGCGAACACGCACACGCAGGGCAACACGCAAGGCATCCCGCAAGGCCAGGGCACCTCGGCGCCCGCGCCTGCCGCGCCGGCAGCCACCCCCGCGCCCGCGACCCCGCCGCCGCCCACGCCGAAACCGACCCCCACGCCGCAGAGCTGCGCGCGCCCGAACGTGGCGGCGACCACCATCCGGCCCGTCGAGCCCGACACGCCGCCGATGGCGCAGCAACAGGGCATCCAGGGGACGGTCCAAGTGGTGGTCTCCCTGAACGCGGACAGCAAGGTCGTCGGAACGCGCATTCAGACGTCACCGAGCGCGATCCTGAACAGCGCCGCGCTGTCGGCGGCCCGCCAGTCGACGTTCCAAACAGAGATCCGCGACTGCAAACCGATCGCCGCGGACTACATCTTCAGCGTCGACTTCACGTCACAATGACTTTGCGCTCTTGACGAGCGCAAAGTCTGCGGACGCAAAAATGCCCCGGCCCTTTGGGCGGGGCATTTTCCGCGTCCTGATCATCTTGGCCGTCAGGCGCAGCGCACCGCGAGCCGGAGCGCTTGACTATAGTACGCCTAGGTCTCGGAGTTGGTACATCGTTTCGATGTAGGCGTGGAGTTGGGTTTCTTGTTCCGGGGTGCGGTCCGTCAATTCGATGCCCGTGCGGTATTTGCCGAGCGCGGTGTCGTAGCGGGACCAGCGCACTTCTCCCGTCAGCTGAAGCGGCGGGCGCGGGTCGCCGCGCAGCTCGAGCTCCAGCCGTAGGCGTTGGCCTGCCGGCAGCTCCATGTCGGCGAACATCGCGAGCCCGCCCAACCCGATGTCGTACGTCTCCGTACGCGCGGTCGCGAACTCGTCGCCGATCGTGTACGCCACCAGCAGCGGTGCATCCGAGAGTCGCCGATGCGAGCGTGCCTCACTCACCTCGCCGACTTCCGCGCGAGCGGGAAACCCTCCCCCGCGTGCGAACCGACGGGCGTTGTGACGTTCGTGCAAGCGATGCTCCTTGCGGTGCTGCAGGGCGTCAGCGAGTTGTTCCCGGTAAGCAGCCTCGGCCACACCGTCTTGCTGCCGGCGCTGCTGCGCTGGAACGTGGACGAAGGCTCGGAATCGTTCCTCGCATTCGTCGTCGTCCTGCACCTCGGCACGGCGCTCGCGCTGATCGTGTTCTACCGCAACGACTGGATCGCGATCATCCGCGCGTTCATCGCAAGCATCGTACGCGGCCGTTTCACCGACGACCGCGACGAACGAACCGCCTGGCTCCTGGTCGCAGGCACGATCCCGGTCGGCATCCTCGGCGTCCTCTTGGAATCGTCGGTAAAAAAGCTCTTCGCAAGCCCGATTCCGGTCTCACTCTTCCTGTTCGCCAACGGCTTCATCATGCTGCTGGGCGAGTGGCTACGCCGCCGCCAGCACCCAGAAAAAAGCACGAAGCAGTACCGCCGCCTCGACCAGCTCACCCCACGCGACGGCGTATTCGTAGGCTTCGCCCAATCGTTAGCGCTCTTACCGGGCATCTCACGCTCGGGCTCGGCAATCGTCGCCGGCCTCCTCCGCGACTTGCACCACGAGGACGCGGCACGATACTCGTTCCTGCTGGCGACCCCGGTCATCCTAGCAGCAAGCCTCTTGGAATTCCCCAAACTCTTCGCGCCGGACGCGCACGTGGTCCTGATCCAAGCAGTCGTCGGCGGCGTCCTGGCAGGCGTCACCGCATACGCATCGGTAGCATTCCTCACGCGCTACTTCCGCCACAACGACCTCTCGCCGTTCGCCTGGTACTGCATCGCAGCAGGCGCGGTCTCGTTCATCCTCTTCGCCACGAAAGCAATCGCATGAAACCGCTCGCGCTGATCCTCGCCGCCGTCTTCGTCATCATCGCAATCCTGTACTGGACGGGCCACTTCATCCCAGCCGGAGTTCACCTCAAACACGGCATCGTCAGCATCATCCTCGCGCTGTTGTGCCTGGTATGGTACCGTTTCCAAAGCGCGGAAACGACGCGCTGATAATTCACGACCGTGGCGGGCGAGGGCTCGTCGTGCAGTGCTGCGGCGGGGACGTTCCCTCCGCCGCATCGTGCGGCTCCGGTCACTCGGTGCTCCGTCCGCTCCCGCCATCCTGGCTCCGCGGACTCCGCAACGCCCCGCCGCAGCACCCCACGACGATCCCCCGCCAGGCAAAATAGAAAAACAAAAAAACCAACGCAACGCAAAGGCAATCACGCTGCGCGTAGGGGCAACTCCACCATCCCCAATTTATTTTTTTGATGTGACAACCAATCGTGCCCGGAGGCTGGGGCGCGATGGTGCTGCGACGGGGCGTTGCGGAGTTCGCGTAGCCCGGAGGGCGGGAGCGAACGGAGCACCGAGCGACCAGAGCCGCAGGATGCGGCGGCGGGAGCGTCCCCGGCGCAGCAATGTCGCGCCCCAGCCGAAGCCACCGACCTAACGACGCCCAATCACATAGAGCTCATCATCGTTCGGACTGACGATCTCAACGTTCGGCCGATGCGCCCGAACGAGCCGCTCAAACCGCGCAGCCTCGCGCACGTTCGACTGCACGATGACACAACGCGCAGCACCGGCAGCCTCGAGCACGTCCCCAATGGCGCGGTCGTAGCTCGCGTCGTCGTTCGCGCCGCTGCCGAACACCGTATCCCGGTACAGCCGCTCGACGTTCAGGTACGGATCCCCCTGCCACCAAGCTTCCCACATCCACACGCGCGCATCGATCCGCTTCGCACCGCTCCGTCCGGGCGGCGCCAAGTAGACGGCATCGGCTTTCGCGTTCGCGAGCGTCGTCGCGAAGTCACCACGCCGCACGGTGTTGCGTTTGCCGTTGTCGGACACCCAGCGTTCGGTCTCGCGGATGTACGACCACGCGAGCTCGCTCGGCGCGACGTCCACCATGTCGTCCGGATGCCGCGCTTTCAGCAGCCAGTGACACAGCACGTGCCAAAGCCCGAGCACCGCCAGCCCGGTTTGGCCGTCGCTGCGCAGCGCGTGCACGTTCGCGTGCCACACG
>Ga0066662_10000469_pt1 | contig 17697 bp, 19 predicted proteins | sample GraSoiAngelo_111_FD_133939 | JGI IMG/M metagenome (GOLD analysis project Ga0066662, IMG submission 133939) | Grasslands soil microbial communities from the Angelo Coastal Reserve, California, USA - 14_0903_12_40cm | ecosystem: Environmental > Terrestrial > Soil > Grasslands | place: USA...
CTGTCGCATGCTGCTGGCGCGCTACGGAGTTGTCTTCCGTGAGTTGCTGGCACGGGAAAGTAATCTGCCGCGCTGGCGCGATCTGCTGATCGCCTTCCGCCGCCTCGAAGACCGCGGCGAGATTCGCGGTGGACGCTTCATCAGCGGCTTTATCGGCGAGCAGTTCGCCTTGCCCATTGCCGTGGAATCGCTGCGCGCCATGAAGAGCGCTCCGCCAACCGGAGAGATCATCACCATCTCCGCCGCCGATCCTTTAAATCTGGCCGGCATCGTAGTTCCCGGCGAGCGCGTCCCCGCCATCTCCGGCAAGACCGTCAGCTTCAAAGATGGGGTAGTCGTGGAGATGCCAACGATACAACTCGCAATCAGTCAATAATTTTTGCCGCTGACAAACGCTGATGAACGCTGATAAGAACAGAGAATTAGTCGAGGGTGAGGACTTTTACATTGAAAATGGACTGTATGTCTTTACGCGGGAATATCTGTTGAAGCGCGGCTTCTGCTGCCAGTCCGGCTGCAGGCATTGCCCTTATGGGTTTGTGAAATCCAATCAACAACCTCTCTCGGAAAAAAATTCAAAATAAATCAGCGTTGATCAGCGTCCATCAGCGGCAAATTCTAACTGTTTCTGCGTGAACGCCTCAGCGGAACACGAAATGTTCAGGGGGTGAGTGCTGAATGCTATTCGTACCGCAACGCTACGACCGGATCGAGCCGCGCTGCCTTCATTGCCGGATAGATTCCGAAGAACAGTCCTACACTGCCGGCAACAGCTACGCCCAGCAGCACTGCCCACAACGGCACTGAAGAGGGCACAAGGTGCGTCAAGTTCAATAGCAGGCTGATCGCGAGCGAGACGAGTACGCCCAGGATACCTCCCACCCCGGTGAGGGTCATGGCTTCGGTCAAAAACTGGAAGCTGATGTCGCGTTTGCGCGCACCAATGGCTTTGCGCACTCCAATTTCACGGGTTCGTTCTGTCACCGACATGAGCATGATGTTCATCACGCCCACGCCGCCTACCAGCAGCCCAATGGAAACGATTCCCACAATCAGGGTGAAGACCCCGGACATGATGTCACGAAACTGCTGGCCCAGTTGCTCGGCGCTGCTGATGCCAAAATTATCAGGATTCTTCGGCGAGACCCGGCGGCGCGTGCGCAGCAGTCCGCGAACCTCGTCTTCAGCAGCATTCTTCATTCCCGGATAAGCCATCGCCATGATCACGTGTTCATCATCCTGCGGGTAATGCTTGCGGTAAGTGCGGTAGGGAATCAGCACTTCGTTGTCGCCACGGCCAGCGATGGAGTTCTTCTTCTTTTCAAAAACGCCAATCACCGTATAGAGATTGCCATCCACCAGGAGTTGCTGATCGATGGGCGATTCATTGGGGAACAGTGTGTCGGCTGCATCAAAACCGAGAACCACAACTTCGGCGCGGTGCAAATCCTCCAGATCGGTGAAGAAGCGGCCCTCCTTCATCTTGCTGCTCTCCACGTCGGCAAAGCTGGCGGTAACGCCCCTGAAAATGATGTTATTCAATTCGTGGCTTTTGTGGCGTGCCGAGCGGACCGGCTGCGGCGTGTCGCCAATGTGAGGCAGTGCCTGCACCGCAACATCCTTGATGGCAGGAAGTTCCTTCATCGCCATGCCATCTTCATAGGTCAGTGACTTGCGCGTACGCTCCTCCGGGGTGAGACGTCCAAAATGAAACCCGGGATCGAACTTGAAGATGAACAGATTGTCCACGCCGAATTCGTTGATGGATGCCTGGATGTTTTCCTGCAAACCCAGCAGGACAGAAGAGACGACAATGGCGACCGTCACGCCGATCACCACCCCGAGCACAGTCAGGATGGATCGTGCTTTGTTTGTACGGATAGTTTCCAACGCCATCTTCACGTCTTCGGCGAACAAGCTGGCATGCAGAATCCTCATGTTTCAAACCTCAGGGCCTCAATGGGGTCGAGGCGTGCCGCTTTGCGGGCAGGATACACGCCGAAGAACAGCCCTACAGCAGTAGAGACAATGATGGCAATCGTCACTGCTGAGATTGGCACTGCCATGGGCAACGGCGTAAGACGCCCGACCGCAATCGCGATGCCCCAGGCCAGCGAGACTCCCAGTACTCCGCCAACCGCTGACATTACTGAGGATTCAATGACAAACTGCAGCAGGATGTCCCGGCGCGTGGCCCCCAGCGATTTGCGCACCCCGATCTCGCGCGTGCGCTCGGTCACGCTGGCCAGCATCACGTTCATGATCACGATTCCGCCAATCAGAAGGAATACTGAGACAATGGCCACCGAGCTTTTTGCCAGCCAGCCCGTAATGTTGCTCCACAGTTCCAGAAACGCGGAGGGCTCCCTGATTCCGAAATTATCCTCATCTCTGGGGGAAAGATGATGGTGGGCGCGCATCAGCATGCGGGCCTCATCTTCCGCAGGCTGCATCCATTCCGGCCCCAGCGCCTGCACATTGATATTGCCGGAATCCTGCGTGCCGTAAACTTTGCGGTGGGTCTGAATTGGGATGTAGACGAAGCTATCCTGCGACTGGCCGAAGGTGCTGCCCATCTCTTTGGCCACGCCAATAACTTCATAGGCTTCGCCATCCACGTAGATGGTCTTGCCCAGGGCTTCCACGCTGGGAAAGAAGCGCTTGGCCACGTCATTGCCGATGAGCGTGACGTTGGCCCGATGCTCATTGTCGGCATCGCTGATGTACCGCCCGGTGGCGGGTTCCTCCACGTCCATCTCGCCAATGTTGGCTGTAACTCCCCGGATATCGATGTCTTCAATTGTCTCGGTCTTATATTTCACTCTGCCGTTACGGCGGACTTCCAGTCCTACGTTCCTGGCCAGCCGCATGTTATCGCGGACATATTCGTAATCGTCCCAGGTGATGACTTTGTTCCTGCGCTGCAGCTTCACAAACTGGTCGATGCTGGTGATGATCGGAAAGCGCGATACCAGGAAGACATTCGCGCCAAAGTTGACTACCTTAGTCGCTATGTACCGGTTTGCTCCTTCGATCATAGCCACCACTACGATCAGGGTAGTCACCGAGAGAATTATGCCCAGCAGCGTAAGAAATGACCGCAGCTTGTGCGTGCGCAGCGTCTCCAGCGCGATCATCGTAGGTTCGCGCCATGACAGGCGTGCCTTGGGTGCAGTGGGCATGAGATGTTGGGAACTCTATCTATTGTTGCACGATTCCGCCGAATCCTCGCACAGACCCTTAAATTCGGGGAGACCGCCTAAATAATGGTACGTCCGTGCTGGTATTACGGTTTCGTGATAAACGCTTCCATCACAAGATGTTTGACGATTCGGGAAGGCTGCGAGAGAATAGAAATACCAACCTTTGTGGGCCTGTGGCGCAGTTTGGGAGCGCGCTTCCATGGCATGGAAGAGGTCGTCGGTTCGATCCCGACCAGGTCCACCATATTTTCAATAACTTACAGAGACCGCATCTTTCAGTTTGGGCGCATTTGGGCGCAAATTTACAACTCTCTTGCTCGACTCTGCCCGTTTCGGCTTCTTTCTCAGTTCCTTGTTGACAGCCTCTACGGTAGCGCGAACACTCTCGGGAATTTCCTGCATGTAAACATCGGTGGTCGTGGCAGCGCGTGAATGCCGCAACAATCCTTGAACGTCCTTTACCGTGCCTTTCTTCTGCGCCAGCGTTGCTATCGTTCGCCGGATCACTTGGAAAGTTAGTTTAGGCAGTTTCAGATCCCGCGCTAGTTTATGCAGCGTCCGCTTGCGGTAATTGTTAGGGTCCATGAAGCCACCGTCCGCGTTGGGAAAAATGAACGCCTCCGGTGATGCGTCGGAGGATTCCTGTTTCAAGAGCCAGAGGTCGTCAGATAGTTTCTTCGGAATATGCACGACGCCCAGACTTTTTTTTGTTTTTCCCCAAGGTCGGATTTGGCCTTTGTACACCGTCTCAATCAGTCGCATTGTGGAGTCAGCATGATTGAAGCACTTCCACCTGAGTGCGAAGAGTTCTCCGGGACGCAGAGCGTTCGTCATATCGAGTTCCAAGATGATCCGATCGCGGAGAAGCAGCTTTGAAAGCGCAAGTCGGAGCTGCTCCCAGCTCAGCGTGGTGGTATCTGTTTCACGCAACTGAGCAGGAACCTTGATCTTCCTGGCCGGGTCCTTCGAGAGGAAGTCCTGGTCGACAACTTCTGAAAAGATGTCCCGAATGTAAGCTCGAATCTGAAGCACTCTGTCTCTGGATCTCGTTTTCGCTAGGTTGTTGAGATGTACTTGCAAAGTGAACTTGTCGAAATTCTCCAGCGGAACCGCTTCGAAGTAATCGATGAGGTCACGTTGAATGATCATCTTTTTCACTTTGGCTGTTTCTTTTTTCCAGGTAGCCTCTTTGAGAGGGTAATAGCGGTTGCGAACAAACCAGCCGAAATTGACCGCACTGTCATTTGCCGTTCTACCGCTGTGGTCTTGTCCGGTCACCTTGGTCATTTCCTGCTGCAGCTTGTCCTGGGCCTCACGCTTGGACATCTGCGACTTCGCGCCAAGAATGATCGTGATTTTCTTTGTCTTCTCTTTTCCATGGATCGGGTCAAGCAATACCCTGCGGAAGAACCCATACCACTTTTTCCCGCGAAGGCTGATCCAACCCCTCTGATGCGATTTACCCATCCATTCCTCAGTTTTCTGTGGGGGAACAAGTGGGCCGCTCCTATTTTACCTACGCTTGCGACGCAGTGCGGAGAGGCGCTCCCTTTCATCGATGAATTCCTCAATTTTGCTTGCCCGGTACCGAAGAGTGCCGTCTCCGATCCGAATGACAGGTAAGAACGGGGCTTTCCGAGACGAATGATCCCATACCCAATCCTTCGTTACATTCAGCCGCTCAGCTACTTCTTCGACTGTCATGAGGCGCGCTCCGTCTAGCTCACCTCCAATTGTTGCTAGCCTCGGTTTATCTGTGGGCTGGACGGTCACGAGAGCCCGGGCCTGGTTGCGCGTGGGAGTCGGCTCAAACTTCTTGGAAGGCTGGACCGAATCCTCAATTAGGCTAACGGTCGGCCGCGCTTGCGAATTCACACCTTACCTCCTAACAACATGCCCTCTAAGAGAGCAGTCTGAAGTGTCTTTTAAGTCATTCCACGAACTCGGTCAAAAAACGTTGTTCGACGGGTCCAGCGAGCCACTTCATCCGGTTTTCAATGAAAATTTGACCGAAATTCAAGGTGGACTTAGCTTCTTTTCGTCCGCAGCCTTTGACGGCTGTTGGAAAAGGAGAAGGACTAAAGTTGTTTTCCTCACCCCAGCAAGCATTGGAGGCTCTCGCTTCGGTCGGCTACATCACTGACGAGATAACCGCCACGGTTGTGTACCTGGCTGCCCGATTGAACAAGCCAATTCTGAAAGAGGGACCGCCAGGAAGTGGCAAAACTCAGTTGGCTTATGCAGTTGCGGAAGCCACCGGCTCCGAAATAGAGCGCCTGCAGTGCTATGAAGGCATCAACGAGGAAAAAGCCATTGGCAAGTTCGATGAAGCTCTGCAACGGCTTGCCGTTGAGCTCAGGTCGAAATCGGGATCGATTGAATGGGAGGCACTCAAGCAGGAGCTGCATAGTGAAAAATTCTTCAGTGCCGGTCCGCTTCTACGCGCCCTTCGCCATCGCAAACGCTGCGTGCTGTTGATCGATGAACTGGACAAGGTTGATCAGGCATTTGAGGCAATGCTCCTCGAACTGCTTAGTGTTTGGCAGATGAGCATACCGAAGCTCGGACTGATCAAAGCTGAGAGCATTCCCTTTGTCGTGTTGACCTCTAATGAGGAACGAAGAATTGGCGACCCACTGAGGCGGCGAAGTTTTTATCTGCGTGTCGAGCACCCTACCCCACAGCGCGAAGCCAAAATCCTTCGCATGCGCACACCAAATCAAAGTGCAGAATTTCATCAGGGTATGGCCGGGCTCGCCAAAGCACTGCGCGGCTGGAGCCTGGAGAAGCCGCCCTCGATTTCGGAAATGCTGGATCTCGCGCAGGCGCTTGAGGTGCTTGGAGAACAGCGCATTACACCGGAGATGCGAGACATATTGTTACCCCTGTTGGCAAAGACAGAGGCCGATCGAAAAAAACTGCTGCTGCGGGACGGATGGGCAAGTCTGGTTTATGACGCGCAGCAGTACAGCGCCGAGGCGGTCGAATTATGAAATTGATCGCGTTCATTCTTTGCCTAATTTCATCAGTTGCTTGTTGGGCTGAAAACCACGGTGAGCAAAGGCGCGAGGCTGAATACTACGTTGCCGCCTACGCTCGGCATTACAACGTGCCAGTGGAATTCGTTCGCGCTGTGGTTGAGCAGGAGTCGGGGATGGAAGAGATGTCCAGTGTCGTCGAAAGGAGCAGCCGGTCTAATGCAGCTCATGCCTAGTACGGCTGCACGTCTGAATGTGCGGAATCGCTGCGACATCAATCAGAACGTCTCTGGCAGAGTGCGGCATCTGGCATGGCTCATGAACAAGTTTCATGGAGATCTGAGATTAGTTGCAGCCGCGTATTACACGGGCGAAAACACTATTCAGCGGCGCGGCCTCGGATATTCGAACCAGGATGTCGTGTCGTATGTGGCCAGCGTTCGCGAGCGCTTTGTCCGACAGAAGTTTGGGAGCGCAAATATTTCACGCGCTCCAGGGAGTACACGATGAGAGTGCACTTAGTCGTTATTGTTTATCTGATGGTCGGAATGGGCATGGCGCAGACGCCAGCCGGTCAGATTGTCCCCATTGTTACAACAGCACGAGTCGAAGACGGATCGGTCACTGTGTTGCACCTTGCGCCTGGGTACGCAACTTCAGTCAGGCTTCCTGAGGAGATCAGCTCTGTCGTCATAGGGAATCCAGTCAGCTTCAAGGCTGAGCATTCAGAAGCTGAAGCGCGGCTCGTTTTCTTCAAACCCACGACCAGCCAACCCACCGAAAGCAATGCTCTGATTACCACGAAGTCAGGGCAGGAGATCAGTCTGCATCTGGTGAGCGCGGGCAAAGGCGCTGCCGATGCGCGGGTTGATTTTCTGGTCGAATACCGCCTATCACAGAGCGTTGTGATCAGCCCTGACAGGCAGACTTTTCTCCTTGCAGATACCCGTCCGCTTTTCTCAGTGGCTCCAGCCAATCCCGCAGGTACTTCTGTTCATGCAAGTCCACCGGATTCAATTGCGAACCAGCTTGAAAGACAGAAGAGCCTCCCTTCACCGGCATGGCAAGGCAAAGAGTTGCTTGTGGCTTTGGGTGAATCTCTGGAGATGAACCATCAAACAATTCTCAGCTTTTCGGTTCTGAACGACTCAAAACGCGTGATCGAACTGCTCCCGCCCCAGCTTGAACTCACGGGAACAGCGCACGCCAAGGGAGGAAAGCAAATCAAAGGGGATCCAGTCGCAATCTCCGACTACCGCATGACCACACGGCGGTTGCGGCCAGGGGAGCGTGCCGACGGTGTCATTGTCTTTGAGCGGCCAAGCTTCAAAGAATCAGTCGAAAAGTTGCAGCTTCAGTTAGCACAGGCAGAGCAGGTGGATCGGCCCATTTTGTTGCCAGTTCCATTTATCGCCAGCAGCCAGGGAGGTGTGCAATGAAACCGACTGATCAGAACGGATTCGGGAGTATGCAGGCCTTGGAGGAGGTTCCGCAGCAACACACTTCCAGCACTGCTCCGCCCAGTGTTAACGGCAATGCGCCGTTTGTGCCATCCAAGGACAAGCCGAAGTCCATCTTGAAAGAGAATGGCCGGCTGGTGTTCGTGGGAGCAGGTATTGTGCTTGTTCTGCTGCTATTAGCTTTTAATGGCGTTTCGCGCCATTCCGTGCCTGCGCGAAAAGATCCAACCGCTGCCGGTCAAAAGCAGGCAGCAAAGGCGGACAATTCTGTCGCAGCCTCGAGCGTAACGCCGATACTCGATGCTGGGCGTTCACCGTCACAGGAACCGGACGGGAGCCTCGTAAATCCTGACCAGATTGGACGCACGGCGCTCAAACCGCCAAAACCAAGCCCAGCGGCCACCCTTGGCGATGTGAAGCCCTTTGATGGTTCTCAGTGGCAACCCGCGCCCTACCAGCCGGGAACACAACCAGCCGCGACCAGTAGCGAAAGCTCCTCGGCTACTGATGCAAACCAAATTCGCACCGAGCACGATGCACTGGAGAAAGCATCGCTGGTCTTCGTCCGAAACAACAACGCATCGTCTGGGCCAAATCAGCGGCCTCAAGATGTTGCAACTCCAATTGACTTCGGTATTGGTGTGGCACCCGGCACAAGGCTGCGCGCTAGACTTGAATCGGCCGTAAATACAGCAGTTCGAACTCCGGTTGTTGCGGTTATCGAATACAACTACGAACAGAATGGGGAAATTGTCATTCCAGCCGGAGCGAAAGCGTTCGGGCACCTGGAATCTGCCGACCATTCCGGCTACATCGGCATCCGCTTTGAATCGCTATTGATGCCAGATGGATCTTCTGTGGCCCTCGAAGCGGCTGCTACCGATCTTCAGCTTCGGCCGTTACGTGGCAAAGTGGAGGGCAAGCACTCAGGTAAAAACGTTCTGGTGCGATCCTTCGCCGGAGTTGGCGAGGTCGCGGCAACGCTGGTCGGAAGAGGCAGTCTTAACCAACCGTTGAGCGAAGGCGATCTGTTGCGTGAACGAGTTGCGAACAACATTGGACAGGCTGGGGACCAAACCGTGGCCAATCTGGCCTTGACGGAGCGAATTGTAGTTTCGGTGCCCGCGGACACAGAGATTTACGTGATTTTGCAAAAAACGGCAAAAGAGAGCGGCCAAAGTTCGCGTCTCACAGTGCCCACGCAATCCGTAAATCAGTCCAACATCGATGAATTGCGCCAGTTAATGCAGTTGCAGCGGGAATTGAACCAGGGGATAACCAAACCGGCGCCGGAATGAGGCAGAGTCATTGGGCAAAAACCCAGACATTGTGCCAATGACTTGTTGTAATTAGAAACTCTCCGTCTGCCACCATCCACCAACCGGCTTCTTTTGTGATCACAAGGGCGTTTATGGTTCGTAATCTTGCACAAGCCGCCTTGGCCCGCTGGGCAGCTCTCCGGCTTAACTTCCGGTTTGCCCGTTATCCAGGAACCATCCAGACAGAGGACGTTCCGAGATAGCGACCACTCGGAGGTCAAATCGGCGAGTTCCAGTTGCGTTTCTGAACGCCATTAGAGAGAATGACGCCAACCCGAGGCGGATGAGTGGAGCGCAGCCATGATTGAACATGATCGAACCGGGAAGAAGACTTGTTTCGTCATTTGTCCCATTGGCCATGAGGACTCAGAAGTACGCAAGAGCTCTGACCACGTATTCGAACAGGTGATCAACAGAGCGATCCAGCCGCTCGGGTATCACTCGTTGCGGTCTGATCGCATCGCAAAGCCTGGACGCATTACGGACCAAGTCATCAAGCACCTTGTCGCCGACGAACTCGTTGTCGCTGACCTCTCGGGCCACAATCCAAATGTTTTTTATGAATTGGCAATTCGCCACGCGGTAAACAAGCCGGTGATCCACATCAGCAGGAAAAGTGAGTTGCCTCCTTTCGACATCGCCCAAGAGAGAACAGTCTTTTACGATCCAGATAATGTAAAGAGCGTGAACAACTGCATTGACGATATAAGAAAGCAGATCGAATCCATCGAGAATGAAGCCTTTCCGCCCAACACCGTCGCCCAAATCATCCAGCATCAGGAATCTCTCGAAAGCAGAGATGAACTCAAGCGTCGATATGGTGAGCTCAGCTCGCGGATTGCGAGCATTGACCAGAAGATCGCTGACTTGGTAGATCACGTGCCTCCGAAGGAGCTTCTCGAACAGTACCGAGACGAAATCACAACTCTACGATCCCTCAAGGAGGCAGGGATCGTCAGCGTTCATCGGAACAGGGAAATCGCGCTTCGACAATTCATGTCAGCTATCGACGCCGAGACGCAGGAGATAATGATAGTTGGGTCATCGCTTCTGGGGTTATTACAAAAAGCTCAGTACAAAGAGCTTGCCGACAAATTGCGCTTCAAAGTCTCGAATAGCGGTGTTCGTGTCAAGTTTCTATTAACGCATCCAGCAGTCAGCGATCTCAGAGCTGAGCAAGAAAATCGACGCTTTGCAGCCATTGGGAGAGAGATCATTCAAAGTCTGCGAATCCTGAGTTCTTGGAACGTCAATCCCTCGGATGTCAAGCTCTACAAAGGAACCCCCACGATCTTCGCCATCAAGACACGCAGGCAGATGCTTTTGAATCCGTACGCATACTTCGCAACAGCTTTTACCACGCCGTGCTTTATTGTGGAGACCGACACCGAACATATGTCGTATTACTACGAGGTGTACGACACAGCTCACTTCAGCGCTTGGGATACAACTACCGCCGAATCAATCTCAGACTTTAGCCAAACCATTGCAGCACTTGAGCAGAATCTGAGTGAATACACGGCTGCGGTGGAGCGGGTTCTTAAGGGGCCTTAGCTTCTACGGTTGGATAATGCCGACGAGAACAAACGCGACGGCTGGGTCAATGTAAGAGCCGCCGTGCCGTGGTGCATGTCCGTTCAGCCAGCATCTCGAATCGCTTATGTAGGCTTCAGTTCCTACGCCCGCCTAGTTGTTCCGTGACGGTATCAACTCCATCGCCGTTCGTGGTCACGTTTTCCACGTAGACTGGCTGATCGGGACCGCCTTCCGTCATGAGGGGCGGGAGGGCGACACGATCAAGTTGATGGAACGCGCTATGTGCGGACGTGGGCCGTCGATTCGTCGATTCGGTTGTCCATCATTGCAAGAAAAAAATGACAGTTCATAAGCGCTATGCACGACGAGGAGGAGCAGTGGGGCCTTCCCCCATGGCGTGCCCCCGGGAGGGCCCCCAAAACACGCACGATATACCTGTTTGTACCAGTTTGCAAAGGGCTTAATGCAGCCCTTGGCCGCCGTTTGGTTAGTACCGATAGTCGCTTATCAGAAGTGATCGCGATTGCTGGACCAGGACGGACTACCGCCGAGCGGCATAAGCGTTAACTTAAGCTGAGGTACACTCTCAACTTTCCAAAACGCATTATGGTGATTTTCGTGTTGCCGAAGATTCAGGAGTCGCCCGTGAATGACCACAAGGGCGCTGCGCATTACCTATCTGGTGAGACTTCCTACAAACCGACTTGGGGATAATCGGTGCCATCACCTGTGTACAGGCCTCTCGACGGAGACGGAGGACCGTCGATTCCGGGCACCAAAGACTAGGCTGATTATCGAAGCAAGTTTGCAACGCCAATCTGGAACGCACGGCAACAACACACTCTTTACCGTTGAAGCGGTCAATCCGTTGCTAAGATGATTGTTGGCAACTATGATGATGCAATTGTGGAGAATAAAGGATCATTCCTTTCGATTGCCAGACTGGTTCGCCTTCTAGTGTCGAAATTCATTCTCAACAGTCTGATCCTCCCGCGATTTCGGGCCAATGCTCTCTTGGCGCCCCAAAATATGTAGCTTTTCTTGACGTCTTGGGCTTCACAGATCGACTGAGAGATTGGGATTCAGCGGTCGACTTTTATGTCAACTTGCTGTCAAGGACACGGAGCGATTTCTGGAACTGGAGCGCAATGTGGTTGTCGTCAAACGGCGGCGCTCACTTCGACTCGGTTGAGATAACAATCGTTTCTGACTCGATGATGCTGACCTCGGACAACTTGATCAAGCTTTCGAAGGCAAGCGCATTCTTGCAGGCCGAGGCTCTTCGGGTAGGTGTTGCGCTGAGGGGTTGTATCGCCTTCGGTCGGCATGTGACGTTGTCTTGGGGAAATTCCCACCTTGTACTGAGTGACGGACTGGCGAAAGCGTACGCCAGTGAGCGTTTGGCCGTGTATCCCCGGATTGTTCTTCATTCTGGGATCATGAAAGCGGTAGAGGAAAGCATGTTTGTCGCTGAAGGGGAGGGCCTCCGCATACGGCGGAACGTAGATCTAACGTTGTTCCTTCAGTCTGAGGATGGGCAGTGGTTCTTGAACCCTTACCTGGAATCGGCCTATTTGAGGTCGATCAAGCTGCGACTTGTTGGCCTTCTCGATCAAGGTAAAGCTCTTGCCGGCAGCGTGCGAGAGAAGTATTTGTGGCTGTCGGACCCCATGAATTATTGGAGTATTGGGCCGCGTCAAAAAATATGGATGGCGGAACTGTACGACGTCAACGCAAAGGTGTTTCTGGAGAAAATGCAATCGGCGTATGAGCGACTCCCTGATGTAGCAAGCGAGGTCGTACCGACATGGCTCCATTCCAACACGTTCCACAGATTCTTCGATCTGTCGTTGGCGAACACGGATACTGGACGAGCCGCCCTCCTCATTGATGAGGAAGTTTCGCCTTTTCGCAATACGTTCCAATATAACGTGGATCTGTTCAGTTACAGACGTCCATCTTGGGGCGATGGAGAGCTTTAGCTACCCCGCAACTATTTAACTTCACGTTCCACTGAATTGGCATCGGGCAGGTTAAGTCGGTAGGTGGACTTGATCTGTCGGGAGGTGCAGAAGTAGTCTGGATCCGTTCAGTTTCGGCTCGGCCCAGAAACGGGCTTCGAGGAAGTCGCCTGGTTGTCCTGGGAAGTCGGCTTGTGAGAATCGATCAGGTCCGCCGGAAGTAATGGATCTTTTACCGCACCGCTAGTCTCAAGTCGTTGGGCAAAAACCCGAACATCGTGCCAATGACTTGCGTTGGATTTGGAGTTCTCGACACGGTGTTGGTATGCCCTCAGGCAACACATTCTTCTGTCAGAGTCATTGGGTAAAAACCCGAACAGCGTGCCAATGACTTGCGTTTGGATTTTGGAGTTCTCGACACGTGTCGGTATGCCTCAGGAAACACATTCTTCGAAATGGCCTGTCAGAGTCATTGGATAAAAACACAAACATTGTGCCACTGACTTGCCGTTGAGTGAGAGTCGCCGGGAAGTCAGTCCCGACATTCCTAAACGTCGTCCTTTTCAGTACGTCATCCCAGTCTTTCGACCTGGCCGTTTCACAAACGGCATCGACGCCCGCCTTAAAACCGCAGCTCCGTCCTCCTTGAAATTTGCTCGAGTTCCAAACGAGCCCTATGTTCTATTTGCGAACGAGATGAACTGACGTTCGCTGAGAGGCAGTATGCAGTTTCAGATATCCAAAGGACATTCCGCACGTTTAGCGGCCATATTTCTGTTCTTAATTGTTCTCCTTCAACTCTCCCCACTATTTGTCCAAGCGCAAAACCTCGGCGGCGCGCCAGCCACGAATAAGGCAGTTCAGGGCCAGACGGCAGCTCAGCCCGAGGGCGCGTTCCTGAATTTGGTGAATTGGGTGGGCAACGTGATTGCGCCAGTAGGAGCGGCGCTATGCGTGGTCATGGCGATTATCAATTACACGCATGGACGCGGTGTAGCGCGTTGGGCCATAGCGGCGGTCGGTTTGCTGATGGTCTCGGGACTGACGCGTCTGCTCGAATTTTGGATTCAGCAGGGTCAAGCGGGAGTCCAGTAGCGGCACGACGATTCGTGTGCGAGGGAATGAGTCATGACGATACCTCAGCTACTGGTCGATTTGATGCAACTGCTGTTTGACATGGCAGTGCCGGCCGCGATGTGCACGTTGGCACTAGCCGGGCTCGCCTTGCGTCAGGAGAGTGGCGTCAATTTCGAGGTCGGCGGCCGGTTCCAGAGATGGATGTTGTGGTCGGTGATCCTCCTGACGCTGCCGCAGTTCTTGTCATGGTTTGCAGCGCAAGGGATCAACGTCCCACCTCAGGGCGCCGGAATCGCAGGTCCCTGGCTCCGGGAAATGGAGACGAGCTTCACGAGTTTTATTTCCGATGTCGTTGTGGGCAAGCTCGTTCCTGTATTGGCTGCGTTCTTCGTCGTGAAAGCGGCTCTTGATGCTTCGCAGGGCTCGAGTCCGCTTGGCTCAGTCGTATCGGCGATCTTCCTGCTCAGCATTTCCGGAACGGCAAGACTGATGCAGGGCTTCAACAGCGGCGGCACACTGGCCACCGTTGATATGTTGGCCTCTCTTTGGAACTACCTGGCGGGAACGATCCTGCCGGAAGCCGCAGGCCTGGCAGTCGTTGGGGCTGTCATCAACTATTCACGCAAAAAACCATTCATGCCGCTGGTGTTCTCAGCATTGGCGTTTTTAAGCGTCACTGGGCTGTGGAAGCTTGTCCAGGCGATGGTCGGGTGAAGCGGAGAACGGAGGTGATCCATGTTTGAAAACGGACTGCTGAACCTGACCAACTGGGCAGGCAATGTGATCATGCCGACTCTTGCCGGACTGTTCTTCGCCGCGGCGATTTACCGCTTCAGCAAGGCGCATCCCTACTCACATTTGTCATGGGCCGGCTTTGCCGCGCTGATGTGCTCAGGTCTTTTGAGGGCGCTTGAGGCATTCGCGCAACAGGCTGGCCCAAACGATCCAGATCGCTACTGGATCTCGATTTTGACGCTCGTGAATTGGGTCGGCAACGTGATGCTGCCGCTCTATGGGGTGATCCAGGTCGTGATGATGATCCTCCACTCAGCAGGCGTGCTGGAGCGTATGACGATTGGCGACGCCTGGGTCAGAAATCTGGTTGCAGCGATGATGTGTTTCGGATTGTCAGGATTATTGCGGCTGGCAGAATTCTGGATACAGAACGGCACTGCGGGTGTGAGGTGACAGTCATGGCTTTAGATGTGACACCAGTAAATCGCAACCTGCATACGCGGGTGACATTCATGGCGCTTGAATTCGAGGACCTGTTCGTCGTGCTGGGGCTCGCAGCAGTCATGAACGTAGTGAGCCGTTTTGTTAGCGGCCAGTTGAGCGCATATCTGCAGTACGGAGTACCGCTGGCAGTCGTTCCGTTGCTGATGGTCTTCAAGTATGGCAAGCCACGGGGGTATTTGAGAGATCTGCTGAATTGGCACACGAGACCAAAAGCGTATTGCGCAGTCGCCCACGACGGTCATGTGCGGAGCAGCTACCTGAAATTGGAGCAGTGAGATGCCGGTCACCTGGGAACAACACGAAAAGAAACTGGACGATCCCGCGCTGTGCGAACTGCTCCCCGTCCGCGACTATCTCGATAACGTGCTGGTACGCACGAGTGGAGCGCTAGTGGCGGGCTACGAGCTGCGAGGAATTACCTCTTACTTTGCAAGCGATCAGGAAAGAGACCGCAGCAAGGCAATGCTCGGCGCTCTACTCAAGTCCATTCCCGAGCAGAGCATGAGAGTACAGGTCCGCTATGAAGTCGTTGAAGACGTTGGCAATCTGTTTGAGCTCTACACCGGGCAGGACCGTTCAGGGAGTGAGATCGGGCGGACTCTGGATGCCGCACGCCTGGAGGCTTGGGAGCGAAAGGCCGAAAGCGGCCACTATTTGCGCCCAATCCTTCATATTTACCTGATCTGGGACCCGGCGATCCATCACCGAGTGACAGGCAAAGCCACCAGGCGCACTCCAAGCTGGAGTCTTTCGGCGAAGAGCGCCATCGAGCGCAGCCGCCGTGAGCACGAGGAACTGGTGGCGGAGTTTGAGAGCCTACTGGTCGGCATCGAGGCGACTATGCAAGCGGCAGAACTCGGGCCGCGCCGAATGACAGACAAGGAGTTGTTCCTTGAGGCTAAACGCGCACTGGATCCACTTGAGCGTGATACGCGACCTTACAGTCCAGGCGAGGACCACTTTGAATACCGCAGTGCCCGTCAGCAGTTAGCGAATATCAGCATCGTGGACGAAACGGAGTCATATCTGAATGTCAGTGGACTTCTGTATTCGCTTGTGAGCCTGAAAGAGCTTCCGGATGCGACGTTCCCAGGGATTCTGCGCGAACTGGTTGCGCTGGATTTCCCGATTGTGATCAGTGCACAACTGACGATTCCAGATCAGACCAAGGTGTTGAAGGGCTATAAGACGCGCCTAAGGAAGATGCAGGCCGCACAGCGGGACACGCACGGCGGATTCCGCGTCAATGTCGAAGCGCAAGTCGCGGAGTCCCAGCTTTTCAAAGTACAGCAGGAGATCATTGCGAGTTCGATCAAAACCGCCAAGTTGAGTCTTGTCATTGCTACGCGGACATCGAAGCCTGCCGTCACGCGGAGCGACTTCGAGGAAGCCGAACGGCTCATCAGCAATCGTCGCCAGCAGCTCCTCTATTCGGTTGCCAGGATGAACGGCGCCAAAGCCATTACGGAAACATTGGCAAAGAGGCGGCTGTTCTTCAGCGCACTGCCGGGAATGGGCGACATCGACAAACGCGAGCAGGACATGCTCACGACAAATGCGGCCGATCTGCTCCCGGTTGAGACTCCATGGATGGGGACACCGCGGTCGCCATTATTTCTACTCGAAACTCCGTATCGGCAGCTGATTCCATTCTCCCCGTTCGATCCTTCGCTCAGTGACGCGAACGTTCTCATTATGGCGAAGAGTGGCGGCGGTAAGACATTCATGGTGCAGCAACTCCTGTCGATGGCGTCACGCGCTAATCCTCTGGTTTCAATTATCGAACGCGGCGATTCCTACCGGCCGCTGGTCGAATTGATGGGCGGTCGGATGATTACCATGTCGCTCGACGCCGACCAGACGATCAACCCGTGGGATCTGCCTCAGGGTGAGCGGCAGCCGAGCAAGGACCAAGTTGCTTTTCTCAAGAATCTAACCCGCCACATGCTGGGTGAGAACCCCGCAGAAGACACCGAACTGCTGGACAACCTGATCACGGAGGCAATCCTGCGCACGTACAAGCGTGCGGGCATCCGGCCGTCCAATCCAATTCCGACGTTCACAGATTTGCGCGATGAACTTGCACAGTGGCGTGATGAAGAGAAAAACCAGCGGGTGATGGATGAAGCGCATCTTGCGGCAATCAAGCTGCGCAGCTGGACGGGTGAAAAAGGCATCTATTCGCGGCTGTTTGATCACCCAACCACAATTTCGCTCGACAACCCCTGGCTGTTTTTCAACGTGGAGCAGCTCGCGGATGACCCGCGCCTTGAAACGGCGATGAGCCTGCTAATCGCGCATGCCACAGCCCAGAGAGCTTCAGGCAAAACCGGACAGCCGAGCATCACGGTGCTCGATGAATGCTGGTTCTTGCTCGATTCGCCTGTATTGGCTCCCGAAGTCGTCCAATTGTTTCGAACAGCCCGTAAGCGCAACGCCAGCGTGTGGGGAATCAGCCAGACAGCCGAGGACTTCGTTGGTTCTGAATCGAAGCCGCGTGTTCACGGCGCCGGGATTGTCAAGAATTCGAGCACCAAGATCGTAGGGCAGCAACCTGGCGACATGACTGCCTTAAGAGAGCACCTGCACCTGAATGAGACGTCGCTTCACCAAATCAAACATTTCAGCGCACCGCGGAAAGGTCGCAGCGCAGATGCCTTGATCGTGATTGGCGAGAAAGCTGAAACCACGCACACCATCCGCATGGTTCCGACGCCGCTCGATTACTGGATTACGACCACCTACGCGCGGGAACGGATGTACAGGGCTTGGTGGATTTCACAACACAAAAATATCTCGCTCATCGAGGTTTATCGCCAGCTTGCGAGGAAATTCCCGTTCGGCCTTGCCGATGTTGAGCCGCTGCCGGAGGAGCAATCGATGGAAGTGGCGAAAGGAGTACAGAAGTGACAAAGCGATCTTCA
>Ga0066662_10000473_pt1 | contig 17626 bp, 15 predicted proteins | sample GraSoiAngelo_111_FD_133939 | JGI IMG/M metagenome (GOLD analysis project Ga0066662, IMG submission 133939) | Grasslands soil microbial communities from the Angelo Coastal Reserve, California, USA - 14_0903_12_40cm | ecosystem: Environmental > Terrestrial > Soil > Grasslands | place: USA...
GATACATCGAGCCCGCCATACCTGGCCTTCCATTTGTAGAACGTCGCGCTGCTGATCCCGTGTTTGCGGCAAACCTCCGCGGTCTTCGATCCCGCTTCCTGCTCTCGCAGCACCGCAATAATCCGCTCTTCCGTGAACCTCGACTGCTTCATACCCGTCTCCCTCAAGGTGACGGATTCTACCCATTTTTGGAGGAGATTCAGGGGCTCAGGTCAGGTTCAACGCCAACGTTTATGTCAACTCCAACGTTGATAACACCTGGCAGCTGGCGCAGGTCGGCGATTTCAATGCCGACGGCAAGGACGACCTGATCTGGCGCAACAACAACCGTACTTTCACCGAGTGGCAATCGACCGGCGACAGCTTTACCCCGAACGTCGTCGTAAACAATAACGTAGGCACCGACTGGACCCTTATCACCGATCACTACGATCTGGTGTGAACGGCGGACAATCCGCGCCGTCACGCAAGCTGGGAATAGACCCCCACTTCGGATAAGCGCCCAGCGCCTTACTGATCGAGGTGCAAACTGGCAGTTATTTCGGCGAGAATGGTATCATCCGCGTTGAGGATGACTGCCGTCCCTCATGACGGACGGGCAATAGCGCTTAACTAGACGGCAGCGGGTATGCGGTTGGAGGAGTCACTCTGCCGCCTGTCTGAATTCGCTGAGGAACGCTCGATAGGCCAGTTGGATGCCCTCCTCAAGCGGGGTACGCGCCCGCCAGCCCATTCCGGACAGGCGGCTCACATCCAGCAGCTTGCGCGGCGTGCCATCGGGCCGCGAGCTGTCGAAGCTGACCTCCCCCTGGTATCCGACCGCGGCGGCGACGACGCGGGCGAATTCGGCGATGGTAATGTCTTCGCCGGTGCCGATATTGATCAGCTCATCGCCCGAATAATTCTTCATCAAATGGATGCAGGCGTCGGCAAGATCATCGACATAGAGGAACTCGCGCCGCGGCGTGCCCGTGCCCCAGACCACGACGTTGGCAAGGCCGGCAATCTTCGCTTCATGAAAACGCCGTATCAGCGCAGCCACGACATGGCTGTATTCCGGATGGTAGTTGTCGCCCGGCCCGTAGAGATTGGTCGGCATCACGTTGATGAAATCCGCACCGTACTGGCTGCGATACGCCTCGACCATCTTAATGCCCGCGATCTTGGCAACCGCATAGGGCTCGTTGGTGGGCTCGAGCGATCCCGTCAGCATGGAGTCTTCGCGGAGCGGCTGCGGCGCCAGTTTCGGATAGATGCAGGACGAGCCGAGAAACATCAGCTTTTCAGCGCCGTTGGCGTGGGCCGCATGAATGATGTTGGTCGCGATAGCGAGGTTTTCATAGATGAAATCGGCGCGGAGCGTGTTGTTGGCGACGATCCCGCCAACTTTCGCCGCAGCCAGAAACACCGCCTGAGGCCGCCGCGTCGCGAACCACGTGTTCACCGCGGCTTGGCCGAGCAGATCAAGCTCGCTACGCGTGGCGGTCAACAATCTCACCTCCTCCTGCGCAAGCCGACGCAGCAGCGCGCCGCCGACCATCCCGCGATGCCCGGCAACGAAGACCGTCTTGCCCTTCAGCTCAAATGGAACTCTTGCCATGAGCGATCTCTCTCCTTGCGATTGACAGATCGGCCGCCACCATCTCCTTGACCAGCTGCGCAAAGCTAGTTTTCGGCTTCCAGCCGAGCGTGGCGTGGGCCTTGCTAGCGTCGCCGATCAGCAGGTCGACTTCGGTCGGGCGGAAATATTGCGGATCGATGCGGACAACCGTCTTGCCGGACTTCCGATCCAGACCGGTTTCTTCGACGCCCTTGCCTCGCCAATCGATGCTGCGCCCGACTTCGGCGAACGCGATCTCGACGAATTCCCGCACCGAGCGGGTCTCGCCGGTGGCCAGCACGAAATCGTCAGGTTCGCTGGCCTGCAATATCTTGTGCATACCTTCGACATAATCCCTGGCATGACCCCAATCGCGCTTGGCATCCAAGTTCCCAAGATAGAGGCAGTCTTCCAGGCTGGTCTCGATCCGCGCGACGCCGCGCGTAACCTTGCGCGTTACGAACGTCTCGCCGCGGATCGGACTCTCATGGTTGAACAATATGCCATTGGAAGCGTATATGCCGTAGGCCTCGCGATAGTTCACGGTGATCCAGTAGCCATACAACTTGGCAACCGCATAGGGCGAGCGCGGGTAGAACGGCGTGGTCTCCTTTTGCGGCGTTTCCTGAACTAGGCCGTACAACTCCGATGTCGAGGCTTGGTAGAAGCGCGCCTCTTTCTCCATCCCGAGAATCCGGATCGCTTCGAGCAGCCGGAGGGCGCCGATCGCGTCGGCATTTGCAGTATATTCCGGGCTTTCGAAGCTAACGGCCACATGGCTTTGTGCGGCAAGATTGTAGATCTCGGTGGGGCGAATCTGCTGCATGAGGCGGATCAGGTTGGTGGAATCCGTCATATCGCCATAATGCAGGAGAAACCGCACGTTGCCATGATGCGGGTCTTCATAGAGATGGTCGACGCGCGCGGTGTTGAAGGAAGACGACCGGCGTTTGATGCCGTGAACCGTGTAACCCAGCGCGAGTAAATATTCGGAGAGATAGGCTCCATCTTGACCGGTCACGCCGGTAATCAGCGCCACGCGTCGCTTCAGATCCACAGCAGACATATTTGCTCCAGGAGTCTCACAAAAACGACCGGCCGGCCGTCTTGTTAGGCGATCGGAGGTCCAGAGCCAGAGGCTTATCACGAGCCGGCCCCGTCAATCAAACTCCAGTTCCGGGTACTAACTGCTCAAAATCCCGCATGCGCGATCCCTGGGTCTCGAAAGGCAACGATGCGCTTCGGCGAGCAGGCGCCCGTGATAAAGGGCTTGAACCAGCGCTATACTCGCGTATCAGTTGACACCCTTCCGATACCCTCAGCGAAAATCATCATGTCAATGTGGCGAGACGACGGTCCGGTCAGAAAATTGGCCAGGAGACTGCCGCCGTGGGCCAAGCGCCTCGCGCGGCGCCTGCTCGGCATCGCCGACCAAGTAGCGAGAGGCTACGCCACCCCGAAAGCCACCGGCATCCTGTTCCCGACGAGCCGGATCGTTGCCGGACGCGAAACCGTCCTTTTGATCATTCACGAGGCCACCCGAACCGGGGCGCCGATCCTCGGCTGGAATCTGACGGTTGAGTTATTGGCCGACTACAACGTCGTCGTCCTTCTCAGACGCGGCGGGCCGCTTCGCGAGGCATTCGAGGCCACCGCCTCCGCCGTGATCTTCCTGCCAGACGGCTTTCCGATGCAGCCCCGCGAAATCGAACCGCTGGCGCGAAAGCTCTACGATGCCTACGCCCCGAAATACGCCATCGCCAATAGCGTGGAGAGCAGGTTCATCGTTGCCGAACTGGAAGCGCTAAGCATTCCGGTCGTGGCGCTGGTGCATGAATTCTCCAGCGGTTACCGCCCCGTGGGGTTGCTGCATGGGCTCTTCAAAACGGCTTCGGCAATCGTCTTTCCGGCCCGGATCGTCGCTGACGATGCCGCTGCCGATTACAAGATCCTGCAGGCGCGCGATTTCAGTATCCTGCCCCAGGGCCCGTCGAAACTACCTTCGCTCAGCGAAAGCCGGCGCGGCGAGCCGGCCTCCGCGACTTCGGACAGCGGGCCCAACCCAGATCCCGAGCACCAGTTCTGCGTGATCGGCATCGGAACCATCACGATGCGGAAGGGAGTCGACCTTTTCATCGAAGCCGCTGCCGCGGTCACGCAAATGCTGCCGGATCGCAAGCTGCGCTTTGTCTGGGCCGGGTCACACTATTCGTTCGACCAGCCCTACTTCGACGCCCTGCAGCAGCAACTGCTCGAAAGCGGATTGAACGACTCGGTCGAACTGCTCGGCGAACTCGACGATCTCGATCCGGTCTACCGGCGTGCGGATGTCTTTTTCCTGTCGTCGCGCCTCGACCCCTTGCCGAATGTTGCAATCGATTCGGCGCTGCGCGGCCTTCCGGTGGTTTGCTTCGATCAGACCAGCGGCATCGCTGAGCTTTTGATGAAACATGAAGACACCCGCGATCTGGTGGTCCCTCATCTCGACGCGAGGGCCGCAGCGGCGGCGATCTGCAGGCTGGCGAGCGATCCGGCCAGGCTGCACCGCGTCTCGACGGCGATTGCCGGGATCGCCCAGGCTCATTTCAACATGAAAGGGTATGTCAGGCAGATCGACAGCCTGGGCACCAGGGCCCGTCGATCGCTGGAAGGGCTCGGGCCGGCGCAAAAAATCATCCTGCAGCACGGCGCGTTCAATCGCGACCTGCATTTCGGTCACCAAGCGGATTCCTGGAGCGCCGAAACAGGCGTCTGGAAATATCTCGCCGATTCCCGGCTGGCCGCCCCGTGGAACAAGCCGCTTGCCGGTACATTCATGCGGCGGCCTCTCGAGGGCTTCAACCCGCTGATTTATGCGTGCGAGAATCCGAACTTCGATCCGCGGCAACTCGAAGACCCCCTGGCGCATTTCGTCCGCAATGGCCGGCCGGCCGGCCCGTGGACGCATCGCGTGCTGACACCGGACGCGAACGATGCCCGCCCGCTCACGCTCAAAATCGCCGTGCACGGCCATTTTCACTATCCGGAACTGTTGCCGGACTTCATCCGCCGCCTCAACCGCAACGGCAACTCCTTCGATCTCTTCCTGAGCACGACAACGCGAGCGAAGGCCGACGACATCGCCGGCATCGTAACCGGGTTTGCGCTGAAGAACGTGGACATCGAAGTCGGAGGCAATCGCGGCCGCGATCTGGCGCCGTTTCTTAAGGGGCTCAGGGACGGCCGCTATTCCGGCTATGACGTCGTGGGCCATTTTCACGGCAAGCGCAGCGTGCATGTCGACAGCACGACCGGCGAGCGCTGGCGCAACTTCCTGTGGGAGCATCTGCTCGGCGGCCAATTCGCCATGGGCGACGTGATATTGCGCGCTATCGCCAACGACCCCGCGCTGGGTCTCGTGTTCGCCGAGGATCCCAACCTGAACGGCTGGGATGAAAACCTGGAAATTGCCGAAGCGCTGGCGGCACGAATGAAATTTCGCCGGCCGCTGCCGACGCATTTCGATTTTCCGATCGGCACGATGTTCTGGGCAAGGCCTCGCGCGCTGGCACCCTTGCTCCGGCTCGACCTGCGCGACGGCGATTTCCCTCCCGAACCGTTGCCGATCGACGGCACGTTGCTGCACGCGCTCGAACGCATCATTCCGTTCGCCGCCGCAGAAGCTGGAATTTCGTATGCCACCACGTATGTGCGAGATTCAAAGAGATAATAGCCGGAACAAAGCTCTGGACCGTGAACTACAGGCTCAGGCGCTGCACGCAGCGTGCGGACACAGTTCCGTCCTGACAATTCGCGTGCTGCACGTGTTCGTGGAGCGAAATGAAAATACAATTGACCCGCGAGAAGCGCCTGAGTAAAGTTGCTTTAGCTTTCCGGACCGCTCCACCTATCTGTAGTTGCATATTTCACTGAGCAGACCCTGACCTTGTCCGGAAAATTGCTGTCATCTGTGCGAGATCATCCGGCAATATTTATCGCGTAAGCCGGTGACGTCTAACTCTGTAACATCGGGAGGTTTATCATGAGAAAAATTGCGTTTTATATTGCTGCGCTGGGGCTCGCCTTGTCACCCCTTCTTGTCGCCGCCCCTGCGCATGCGCAGGCGACCCGGACTTGGGTCTCGGGCGTCGGCGACGACGCCAATCCGTGCAGCCGCACGGCGCCGTGCAAGACGTTTGCGGGTGCAATCTCGAAGACTGCGGTCGGGGGCGAGATCAACTGCCTTGATCCTGGCGGCTTCGGAGCGGTGACCATCACCAAGTCGCTCACGATCGATTGCCACGAAGTCTATGGGTCGGTCCTGGTCGCGGGTACGAATGCCATCGTCATCCCGTTCGACAACTTCGCCGATGCGTTCAAGACGGTGCGTCTGCGCAACATCAACTTCAACGGCATCGGCGGCGCCGCGACCGGCAGCCTGAACGGCATTCTCATTACCGGCGCCTCCAATAGTGCCGGGAGCAGGGTGGTGATCGAGGACTGCATGATCGACGGCTTCACCGGCTCGCCCGGTCGCGGGATCAGTGACACCCGGGTCAACGGTGGGAAGCTCGAGGTCAACAATACAACCGTCAGAGACACCTCCGGCGCCGGGATCATCGTTTTCCCGGCCTCAGGAACGACCAGGATCGATGCGTCGCTTAACAACGTGCGCGTCTATAATACGCAAGCCGCTGTAGCCGCGCTGAGCGGTTCGAAGTTGACGATCACGAACTCCGTCCTCTCCGGAAATAGTAACGGTCTCGATTCCGAGGGCGCGGGCACCGAAATCCACGCCAATGAGGTTCAGGTGTCGTCAAACGCAACCGGCATCTTCACGACCGGTGGCGGCGCGGTGCATCTCAACAGCTCGGACGTGGCGTTCAACACGGCCTGCACCAACGGGACGGTCAATAGCTTCCTCAACAACCGGTTCGTGGGCAACGGCGGCGCCTGCGCGATCGCGACCAATTCGCCCGGTCTCCAGTAGGCGCACGGCACTTTTTACAGAAATCGCTCACCCGCCTTGCAGACCAAGGCGGGTGAGTTCTTTTTAGCGAGGCTTGCACACTTCGTCGGGTCGCCGAAGGCGCTCCTCCCGCCCGGCGTCGAATTCCAGTTAAATGTCTGTTCTGTCCTGTCCAGTCAGAGCGCCAATTCCGAGCGGCGTATTGTGCGCCTCTTGCTTCGGAGTCGCGCCAAAGCCCGGACGCGACCACCGCTGCCTTCTCCAACCGGCCACGGTTTCATCGACGGTACACGTTCGTTCCTGAACAAGTTCCTGGGCACGCACTGGCCCGGCGAACTGGCTCTCATATTCTTCGCGTAAGCGTCCCGCGTCACGCAGCCGAATCCAACGACGCCAATGCCACCCCCACCAATCTTCGAGATGTTGGTTATTCGCGAACCACGCGGCGGTATTGTCAATCTTTTGTTCAAACTTGTCGTATCCGCGGAGGGGGTAGTGCAAAAAACGGAGCCTGCCGATGTCGCCATTTTTCCCCCACGAACCTTCGACCTCGTGAGCGCCTGGCATGTAACCGCGAAAAGCCGACGCTCGCACTATCGTGTGAGGCGGATGGCGAATGAAGATGTAAGGAACGGGAAGCTCGCCCGAAATCTGTTGTGCAGCCGTTTCGACAACTGGCTTGTCGATTCGCAGCGTTAGCGTCTCGGTCGCACGCTGGCCGGGCGTCATGATCGGTCCCGTCATGTTGTGACATGGGACACTGATCATGGAATAGCCGTCGCTCTCAGCATCCCGCAGAATGCTCGCCAAATCCGCATCGACAGGACATAGAAATTCGTCTACGTCGCATAGAATGATCCAGCCTGCCTGGTATTTGTCGCGCGCAAGCGCAGCGAGCGCGTCGCCTGAGTTGTACTTTTTGGTATCTCTGTCGGGAATGGTGAACCAAGTCACCTTGCCAGTCGAGGCGAAACGCTGAAGCACGTCTTGCCCCCCGTCGGTCGATCCCATGTCCTGAGCGACGACAAGATCGACGCCCAAATCGAGGCACCACTGAAGAAAATCGGGCAGAATATCTGCTTGATCGTATACGCAGGTGGTGACAACTATCTTGCCAGCACTCATTAGTACTCCCCTCCTCCGAGTGAGACCTGATAGCGCGCCTTGGAGCAGATTGGGATGTGAAGTACCATAGGCCACCTCGTGCACCAAGTTCTGTTCTTGTTGCGCTTGCGCAATCTGGTCCCAGGATGTCGAGCTACCCTGACCGATGGGCGGTTATCATACGCCATTACGAGGCCTGCCTTACCAATCATGGCGCAACGCCACCTGGCGTCGACTGGCCGAATGCCGACGACTTAGCGGTGCGGTTCGGCCTCATGCTCGATTTCGTCGGCGAGGCAGGGAAGCAGCCCGAACTTTTGGATTTCGGTTGCAGCCCCGGATTTATCCTGGATTACCTTGCAAGGACTGGCGGCCTTGATCGAATACCATATCATGGCATCGACCTTTCAGCGACGATGAAAGAAGCTGCTCAAGCAGGCTGGCCGAAGTACGATTTCTGTTGTCGCGATATCCTCGACACGCCGCTGCCGTATCGGAGCGTCGATTTCATCGTCATGAACGGCAGGCTGACTGAACGTTTTCATTCAGCACCGAGACCGATGACTTCCTTGACCGAGGAGTTCTGACTGCCGCATTTACAGATGGATGCAAGCCGTGTTTATTACTGCAATGCCGATTGACCTTACCGCGCTGCCTCCAGATTTTGACGCTGAAACCTATTATTGGCTCAATCCTGATGTGCGCAAGGCCGGTATGGATGCCGCAGAGCATTTCCTGCAATTCGGATTCAGGGAGCGCCGTAGATGGCGCCCTCCTGATCATCGCTACGACGTGTTGCGGCGAATGCATCCATGGTATCGTGATGCGTTGGCCAACATCCCTGTCATTGGGGAACATGCGGAGCTAGCCCGGGACGTACAAGCGCGCTTCGGAGCAGGAAACATCGAGGATATTGTTGCGCTTGCTGAAGAACATTCGACTATCTTCCAGCAGTCGCCAACCCTATCAGCCATTATGGCGATGACGTTCACGGTCGCTGGTCAATACGAACAGGCACAACCCTATCTCGACCTGCTTGCAGCCTTTCCGGGAGGGCGTGCGCTGCCCTTCGTCGAATTGTGCGAAATGACATGCCAGTTCTTTCGTGGCGAATGTCCCACCAGCCCAGTCAGCTTCGAGGGCTTGCATCAGGACGTTGCGACCTTACCGTCACGCATCTCACGGTTACTTCCGCCCCTTGCGATGATTGTGCCGGTCAGTGACGGTGAAAAACCAATCGTCTTTGTGGCTTGCGATAGCCGGTACTTTTTCGAGCACGCGTTGCCATTCATCTACTCCGTTCACCGGATCAATGCTGGGCAGGTCGATCTGCACGTTCATCTCTACTCACCCAACCCTAGCGTGACTGCAGAGATCAGCAGCTTGCGATTGCGCCTGTCCGGGCTAACGATTAGCGTCTCCACCGAAAGCGTGGAGCTGCCTTTTGATAGCCGCGCAACCTACTTCGCGTCCGTTCGCTTTATTCGAGCGTACGAAGTGCTCGCACGGCATCGGCGCGACGTCTGCATCATCGATGCGGACTCGCTATTTAACCGGCCGTGGGCTACGTTTGAGGCGCGCAATGCAGAAATTGCGCTCGCCTCGTCTCCGACGCAAACACCGTTCTGGGAGCACGTCGTCGCTGGTTTCAGTTACTTCAAAGCCACGCCAAGAGCCGAAGCTTTTCTAGCCCACGTGTCCCAGTTCATCTTGCCGAATTTAATGCGGGGCGTCACAGCGTTTTTCGGCGATCAGATCGCACTCTCGGTTTGCGCAGAGCGCGAGCCGGCGGCAATACGGGTACCGATCCGGACGGTAATAGATATTCAGCAGGACGAGCAGGCGCTCGTATGGACAGAGACGGTCACAAAGGGCGCGTCACCGATTTACGCCGGCCGCAAGCGAGAGCTATGCGCGCTCTACGGCCAGCGGGAGCCCATCAGCTTCGCCGGGGTTCTGGCCCGCGTCACGCGCGAGCTCGGTAAAGTGTTTTTTCTCCAGATCGGCGCCGCGGATGGCATATCGTTTGGCGATCCTATCCACGAGCAGGTCAAAGCGGGCAATTGGCACGGCATCTTGGTCGAGCCCCTGCCAGACATGATGGCCAAGCTTAAAGCCAATTATCAGTTGCACGATAATTTAGTCTTTGAGAACGTCGCAATTACAGAGGCCAACGAAACGCGGACGATCTACCGCGTCCCAATTGAAGCAGCCCAAGCTGCCAATCTTCCCGACTGGGTGCTCGGAATGTCGACTTTTGTTCAAGGGAAGCTTGATCCGTATTTGCCCCACGTCGTCGAACAGTTCGTGCCGTGCATCACACTTCCGGCGCTGCTGGCCAGGCATGCGCCGGAACGCATCGACGTGCTTCAGGTCGATACAGAAGGGTACGACTACAGAGTAATCAATCAGTTCAACTTCGAACGTTATCAGCCCATAGTTGTCAATTTTGAGTACCTCAATTTGAGTTCAGTAGAGAAGTCCGCTGTTCAGAATTTGCTGCTTTGGCACGGATATGTTTTTTACGAAAACGGCCTTCTCGACCTGTTCGCGGTGCGTCGCGATTTCATCTTTACGAATTCCTCACCAGACGTTTTTCCGTTTGAGGCATCGGCGGACTAAACAACTAGTTTGGCAGATATTGTTGCGTCGATGATTCCGCCTGTTCCTGCGACACGCTCTAGCACCTCCTGACAGCCTTCGGTCGATCCCATGTCTTGGACAACGATGAGATCCACGCCCAAATCGAGAGCCCATTGGAGTTAGTCGGCCAAAATGGCATACACTCACGTGATGGCAGCTGTCTTATCGAGATCCAATGAAGTCTCTCCGTCGAATGCGAGTGATATTGCATCTTTCAGAAGATTTAGATGTGAAGTATCATCGGCCCGCGTTAATTAATTCCTCTGTACCCGGCGATGTTTTCTTGAATGAGAAACGAACTTTGGTCGCGAACAAGTAAGGCGAGCCAGGATGCCCACTAACTCTCGCGGATGGGAGGTGATCATTAGGCATTACGAAGCCTGCCTGGAGACGCACGGTGCGACGCCGGCTGGCGTGGACTGGCCGAATGCGGACGACTTGGCAATGCGGTTCGCCATCATGCTCGATCTCCTAACGGAGGCCGGCGAGCAACCCGAACTCTTGGATCTCGGGTGCGGTCCCGGATTTATTCTGGATTACCTTGCGGTGACTGGCGGCCTTGGTCGAATACGATACCATGGCATCGACCTTTCAGAGACGATGATAGAAACCGCTCGAGCCCGCTGGCCGAACTACGAGTTCACTTGCCGCAATATCGTCACGGATCCCTTACCTGACCGAAGCGTCGATGTCGTGATTATGAATGGGCTTCTCACCGAGCGCGTGTCGTTGGCCGCCGACGACATGAGAGAGCTTGCCGAATCGATTGTCGCAGCAGCGTTTCGCGTCGCGCGCTTCGGCATTGCATTTAATGTCATGAGTGCGCACGTGGACTGGCAGCGAGATGATCTTTTTCACTGGAACTTCGATGCGGTCGCGGCCTTTCTAAAGCGCGAGGTCAGCCCACACTACACCTTCCGATCCGATTACGGACTTCACGAATACACCTGCTTTGTAAGACGCGCGCCGCGAGCCATCGGCGCGCCCCAGGGCCACGCGTGGTGGACAAGATGAGGAAACTGGTCGTCTTCGGAACACGTCAGATTGCGGAGGTCTGCTCCTTCTATTTCGATCATGACAGCGACTATTGTGTCGTTGCGTTTACAGTAGATGGCGCGTCCATGCAGGAAACCACCTTCTGCGCCCGGCCTGTCGTTCCCTTCGAGGAAGTTACCCAGCGCTTTTCGCCGAGCGAGCACGACATGTTTGTCGGCATTGGTTATGGGGGGATGAACAAATTACGCGCCGAGAAGTTCAATGCGGTCAAGGCGCTGGGCTACGCGCCGGCGCAATATGTCAGCTCCAAGGCCATCACATGGTCCGGTTTATCGATCGGAGAAAACACTTTCGTAATGGAGGCCAACGTGATCCAGCCGTTTGCATCGATCGGTGCCAACAGCATCATCTGGTCAGGCAACCACATCGGCCATCATGCCCGTATCGGCGACCATTGCTTCTTGGCTTCTCACATCGTGGTCTCCGGCAACGTCGAGATCGGTGATCACTGTTTTGTCGGAGTCAACGCAACGTTGCGGGACGGCATCAAGATTGCGCCGCGATGCCTGATAGGCGCCGGCGCCCTGATGGTGAAGAGCACCAATCCGGACGAAGTCTATGCCCCGGCTGCAACCCAAGCCAGTCGCGTGCCGAGCTCACGAGTGTCGCCGTGAGAGGCTTGGATGCCATGTTCGGAGAGAAAGAGTCTGCCTTTGACCGCGCGTCGGGCAACTTTCCGAATTTGGCAGACGCCCTCAACCCTCTGGCACGGCGGTGGATGACAGTCCTGGAGATCGGCACCTATGAAGGTTTCGATCCGCGGGGCGGAACTAGGGTCCAGTCCGCCATTTCAGTGCTGGTGAAGGCCGATGCAGAACGTCCTACGGATGGTTTTCCTGGGAATATAACAGGCCAGTTTGATGAGATAGATCGCGCCTATCACACCAACATACGCAAGCATTGATAAGACGGTGCGCTGGCGCAAGCTCGGAAGGATATTCGTCGCGACGGGGCAGTTTCCCTGGATGGCCTCTCACGCGTCGGTTCCTTTTGCTGAGAAAATCGAAGGAGAGCTTTACCGCGTCTATTTCACCACTCGCGACAGTCAGAACCGTTCGCATATCGGATGGCTTGAACTCGACATCACCCGTCCCGACAGAATTCTTCGTCTGAGCCAAGCGCCGATCGTGGCGCCCGGGATGGCGGGCCGTTTCGATGATAGCGGCGCTATGATGTCGTGGCTGGTGCGCCACAATGGCCAGCGTTTCTTTTATTACATCGGATGGAACACACGCATAACCGTTCCTTTCCACGTATCGATCGGCTTGGCTGTCGGATCCGAGGACGGACGGCAGCCCGTTGCAACTACTCGAGAGGGTCCCATTCTCGAGCGGAGCCTTAGCGATCCGTACTTTTGTTCCAATCCATGCGTGCTGGTCGAGAACAACCTTTGGCGAATGTGGTATTTGAGCGGGCTCGGCTGGGCAGACTTGGGGGGGAGAGCCTCGGCCTCCTACGACGTTCGTTATGCCGAGTCCGATGACGGAGTGCACTGGCGCCCAACCGGCCGCCGAGCGATCGGCTTAGACTTCCCGGGGGAATTCGCTGTCGCACGCCCTTGCGTTCTACGGGAGCCGCAAGGCTATGTCATGTGGTATTGTGTCCGTTTGCGAGATCGCCCCTACCGGCTAGGCGTAGCGCGCTCCGCCGACGGGCTGGCGTGGGAGAGAGAGCTCCCTGATCCCGGGTTGAATCCATCGCCGGACGGCTGGGATTCTGAGATGATCGCCTACCCGCATGTGTTTTATCACGGCGAGGATCAGTATATGCTGTATTGCGGCAACGGATTTGGAAGAACTGGTTTTGGGCTTGCGGTGAGAGAATGATCGGAGAGGCCTTTCGACGAGACGGTTTTGCGGTTGCCAAAGGCGGTATCGCGCAAGCGGATCTCGATGCAGTTCGGGACGATATTTGGGGCGTTTTTGCTCGGCGAGCCGTTGCGATCGGGTTGGACGTGCCGGGTAGCAGCGATCACGAGGGGTTCTCTCAACTTGTGCTCGCGCTCTTCTCTCGCGACCGGGCCTCTTATGTGGCCGCGGCTCGCCAAACCCAATATCTCGCCACCGTGCATCGTCTCGGGCTCACGCCGGCCATCCTCGAAATGCTGAGCGAGGTTGGCGTTTCCGTGCCATCGCAGTCGACCCGCCCGGTAATCCATTTCATGGCAGACGGCTTACGCTTCGAGAACGGATATCACAAGACGCCGGCGCATCAGGATTGGCGCAGCGTGCAGGGCAGCTTGGATGGAGTCACCTTCTGGCTGCCGCTCTATGACGTCGGATTCGACGACTACCCGCTCGAGGTCGTCGTCGGCAGTCACAGGCGCGGCCTATTGCCAAGCGTCGACGACGCGTTCGGTCATCGAATCGCGGACGAAGCAGTGCCGGCAAATGAATTTCGCCCGCTTCCACTGCGCCGCGGCGATGTTGTACTTTTTTCGGGCTTTCTTATTCATCGAACAGGAACGCAAGGTGGCGACCGTGTTCGGATCGCACTCAGCTATCGGTTTAACAACGCGGCCGATCCATCCTACGTCGCACGCAATTATCCCATGCCTTATAACTATCATGCCGATATGCGCTTGCTGCAGGAGAACTTTCCAACAGAGGTTGACGTTCGCGGTTATTTCAAAGACTGATCGCGTAGCGTCACGACGAAACGCGCTACTCCAATGTTTTGGCGAGCACATTGCGATGCCATCGACTATAGCGATCATGCAGCCTTATTTTATCCCTTATCTGGGTTACTTTCGGTTGTTCGCGGCAAGCGACCTGTTTGTTATCTACGACTGCGTACAGTTCCCCCGCCGCGGGTGGGTCCACCGGAACCGGCTTTTTGACGCAACGGGGACGCTTCGTTGGCTGACACTGCCTCTCGGCAGCATGCCGCGGGAGGCTTTGATTCAGGAGTTGCGGTTCGGTCCGAATGCTGCGGAGGCATTTCGCGATCGACTGCGCCCGTTTCGGCTCGATCACCGACATGGCCGTGCCGTCGAACCGATAATGCAGGCTCTGCACAACATCGAAGGTCATCCGGTCGGCTATATCGAAAGGCTCCTGCATGAGGTCGTAAATTATTTCGGTCTTCGCTGGCATACGCTTCGCTCGAGTTCACTTGCGATACCGCCGTCATATCGAGGCCAGGATCGCATCTTGGAGATCGTGAAGCGACTTGGCGGGCGTCGTTACATCAATGCGCCGGGCGGACGCGAGCTTTATGAGCCGCAGCGATTTGCGGCCGCAGGGATCGAACTGGCATTTCTCCCCGATTACAGCGGAGCCGACACCTCCATCCTCGGGCGCATTCTACATGAAGACAGAGACGACCTTATGCGCGAAATCATTGACTGCGAAGGCGCACGCCAGGCTTCGATATGATGCGCTCACGCTGAACTCGAGGCCAACACGCACTCGGTCACTCGCGAGATGTCTGAGGCGTTCGCCCCGCGATAGAATGGCAACGCGAGAGACGAAGCGGCCAAAGCGACCGTATTGGGCAAGTTTGCTCTGGGATAATGCGACGTGGCGTGATGGAGGTGGGCACCATCGCCCCACCATCGCCGTGTTTCAATTCCGCAGTGGTCCAAAGCGCGTTCGAGATGGCCTCTAACCGAGGCCGGGACGGTCAAGACGCATGTGGACGTTATCCAGGAGTCGCCGAAGCCTTCCTGAAATCGCAGCTCGTTCGAACCCGAGAAGGCGTTTTGATAGGCTCTCGCGACATCGATCCACTCCGCACGAGTCTGCGTCCACTCATCCAGCGCTGCCAGTCCGACCGCCGCATGATATTCGCTTAGCTTGCCATTGGTTGCCGGCACGGCTGCCTCGCGACTACCGCGAAAGCCGAAATTTGCCCTCGTCCGAATATCGCGGATCAGCGCTTCATCGGTGCTCACGACAAAGCCGCCTTCGCCGACGCCGAGCACTTTCGTCGCATGCAGACTAACGACCGACGGCAAGGCGGCGGGAGTGAGCGAATCAAACCCTGCTGCCGCATCGATCACAACCGGTATGCCCGATCCTTGCCGAAAGCGATCCCATGCCGCCGTGTCGATCGGGCAACCGAATGGGGCGACGACCATCACCGCGCCGACGGGCCCCGGCGCGGCCGTGATAATCGCCCCGATCTCGTCGGGATCGAGTGCCCACTGCCCAGGATCCACATCGACGAAATACGGCACCATGCCCGCCGACACCGCCGCATGCGCCGAAGCAATGAAAGTCCAGGCTGGCATCACGCAAAGCGTGCCAGGCTTTGCGCCTAGTGCTGCCAGCGATAGCGAAAGCCCGACCGTTGCGTTTGCGACCGTGGTTACGCACGCCGGAGGGAGCTTGTAACGCGCCGCCAGCCTCTCCTCGAATGAACGCACGAGAGGGCCGAAATTGCTGTAAACCTGCGTCGAGTCGATCGCCTCCAGGTAAGATATGAGACGGCTCGTTGCCGGGAGCTTCGGCCGCATGATCGGAACGACAAGGCTCATGGACTACCGTAACACGCCGTTCGACCTGTGTCGCGAACGCAGGGGAAACTGACTGCTTCGAGCGGAGAGCGCGTTGAAGGCCTGGCCTCGGGGTTATGCATCGTTCAACAACGGTTCGGGTTCATGACGTCAGCGGTTACGATCTGGACGCCAGGTCGCGCACATATTGCGCGTAGTCGCTCTTGCCCAGCGCCACGCCGAGGCGCTGCAACTGGTCGGCGTCGATATAGCCCTGGTTGAAGGCAACTTCCTCCGGGCAGGCAATGCGAAAACCTTGCCGCCGCTCCAGCGTGGCCACGAATTCGGCGGCTTCCAGCAGGCTGTCCGGCGTCCCGGTGTCCAGCCAGGTGAATCCCCGCCCCATCCGCTCGACCGACAACTCGCCGCGCTCGAGATAGACCCTGTTCAAATCCGTGATCTCGAGTTCGCCGCGCGCCGAGGGCCGGATGTTGGCCGCGACATCGACGACCCGGTCATCGTAGAAATAAAGGCCGGTCACGGCAAAATTCGATTTCGGCTGCTGCGGCTTTTCCTCGATCGAGGTGGCACGCCCCGCCTCGTCGAAGGCCACCACGCCATAGCGCTGGGGATCGACCACGTGGTAGGCGAACACGGTCGCACCGGACGTGCGCGAGACCGCGTTGTGCAGAAGGTCGGGAAGGCCGTGTCCGAAGAAGATGTTGTCGCCGAGAATGAGCGAGGAAGGGCCGCCTTCCACGAACTTCGCGCCGATGATGAAGGCCTGGGCCAGGCCTTCCGGACGCGGCTGCGGCGCATAGGAGAGCGAAAGGCCCCAGCGGCTGCCGTCGCCCAGCAGCGACTGAAACAGCGGCAGGTCGTGCGGCGTGGAAATGATCAGGATGTCCCGGATACCCGCGAGCATCAGCGTGGTCAGCGGATAATAGATCATCGGCTTGTCGTAGACCGGCAACAACTGCTTGGACGTTACCAAGGTCATCGGATAGAGCCGGGTGCCGCTGCCGCCGGCGAGGATAATGCCCTTCAAAATACGCCCCAATCTAGTGACGAAACAGACGGTCCAGACAATCGTCCAGTGAAGTCTTCAGGGGTGGAAGGCTCAGGCCGAAAAGCGCCTGCAGCCTGTGGGTCGAGAGGCAGGAATTGGCCGGCCTCGTCGCCGGCGTGGGATAGTCGGAAGTAGTGATCGGGTCAACCGGAATAAGCCGCGCGCCCCGCTGCGCCGCGCCCTGCACGATCTCCCGCGCGAACCCGCACCAGGTCCGCACGTCCGGGCCCGCAAGATGGGTTACGCCGGCATATTTCGCGTCCCACCCCGACGCCGCCCATATCCGGGCAATCGCGAGGATCGCCCCGGCAATGTCCGGCGCATAGGTCGGGCATCCCCGCTGGTCGTCGACCACCGTCAGCCGTTCGCGCTCCGCGCTGAGCCGGAGCATGGTGCGCACGAAGTTGGTCCCGAACGGGGCATACACCCACGACGTTCTAAGCACGATGTGGTTGGGATTTGTCGCCGCCACCTCCCGTTCGCCCTCGAGCTTGGACCGCCCGTACACGCCCTGCGGCCCGACATTGTCGGTTTCCGAATAGGGTTCCTGCTTTTTACCGTCGAACACATAATCGGTCGACAGATGAATGACGGGCACGCCGCGGTCCGCAGCCGCGGCGGCCACTGCACGCGCGCCGTCGCGATTGACCGCAAACGCTTGGTCGGGTTCGGTTTCGGCCCGGTCCACCGCGGTGTACGCAGCCGGATTGACGACGAGGTCGGGACGGAAGGCTTTGAGCGCTTTCGCAACAGAGGCCGGCTGCAGCA
>Ga0066662_10000474_pt1 | contig 17618 bp, 13 predicted proteins | sample GraSoiAngelo_111_FD_133939 | JGI IMG/M metagenome (GOLD analysis project Ga0066662, IMG submission 133939) | Grasslands soil microbial communities from the Angelo Coastal Reserve, California, USA - 14_0903_12_40cm | ecosystem: Environmental > Terrestrial > Soil > Grasslands | place: USA...
CGCCGGCACGCTGCAGAACCAAGTCTCGAAAAGCCACAACGCCAGCGGCGGTTCGCTGAGCCAGTTCGGGCTGCAGCCGCCTCAAGTGTTCTCGCAGAACGTCGCGCAGATCGGCACGACGTACAACCTCTATAACGGTTCGCTCGCGCAAATTCAAGCGCAGTCGGCGAAGCGCCAAGTGGAGTCGTCGCGCGAGGATCTGCGGCGCACGGAGCAGCAGCTCGCCACCGACGTCGCGGCCGCGTTCTACGGCGCGGTGCAGCAGCGCGAGGCGACGCGCCTCGCCGAGAGCGACCGGGCGTACCAGCAGCAGCTGCTCGACGTCGCGCGGGCGCAAGAGCGCGTCGGCCGCGCCGCGGGCGTGGACGTGCTGCGCGCGCAAGTCAACGAGCTGCGCAGCGAGGCGAACCTCACGTCGGCGCGCGCGAGCCAGGCCAACGCGGTCGAGTCGATCGCGCAGCGCATCGGCGCGCCGCCCGACACGCCGTTCGCGCTGCCCGACACGCTGCCGGAGCCGCCGCTGCCGCAAACACCGGTCGACGCGCTCGTCGCCGCGGCGCTCGCCGCGCGCGCCGACGTCGCCAGCGCGCGCTCGCAGATCGCGGTCGCCCGCCTGGCCGACGCCGCGATCGAGACCGATCGCCGGCCGCAGCTGCAGCTCACGGGCGCGTTCGGCAACACCGAGAGCCCGGCGTCGGCGTTCGCGGCGGGCTCGCCGCAGCGGCCGGGCTACTGGCAGATCGGCGCCACCGAGACGCTTACGGTCCCGTTCATCGAATACGGCGCGCGCCGCGCGGCGCACCGTGCCGCCCGCGCGCAGATCACCGCGGCCGAAGGGACGCTGGCGTCGGTCGAGTCGGGCGTCGCCACCGACGTGCGCCAAGCGCTGCGGGCCGTGCAGACGGCGAGCGCCAACCTCGTGACCCAGCGCGAAGCGCAGCGGCTCGGCGCCGAGTCGGCGCGCATCGCGCAGCTGCAATACCGCAACGGCTTGATCTCGCTCACCGACGCCACCGCGGCACAGCAGAGCGCGCTCTCGGCCGCGAACGACCTCGTCGCCGCGCGCGTCGCCTTTCTCAACGCAATCGCCCGCCTGCGCGCGGCCGTCGGCGTCGCCGACCCGCTCGCCGTCGTCGAACCGGGGGCCCCGTGAACCGTCGCCGCAACGTCATCATCATCATCGTCGTGCTGGTGGCGGTCATCGCCCTCGGCGCGTTCGCCGCACGGCCGAAGAGCGACGCGGTCACCGCGCGCGTCGTGAAGGTCGCGTACACCCGCTATCAGACGAAGCTCCCCGAAACCGGCGTCGTGCAGCGTCCGCAGACGCAGACGCTCACCGCGCTCGTGCCGGGCAACGTCGACCGCATCTACGTGCGGCCCGGCCAGCACGTCGGCGGCGGCCAGTTGCTCGCGACGATCTCGAACCCGCAGCTCGTCAACGCCGAGCAGACCGCGCACCAGGCGTACGTCGCGTCGGCGGGACGCGCGCGCACCGCGTCGTCCACCAACTCGGTGCTGCCGGCGCAAAACCGCTCGAGCATCGTGCAGGCGCAGGCGGCGCTGGAGCAGGCGCGCTTCAACCTCAACCAGGCCATTCAGGACCAGCGCGCGGGCGCGCAGTCGGGGTTGGGCTACGGCGGCACCTCGGCGTCGCAGCAGCGCGCGGCCGCCGACGCGAACGTTGCGCAGCGCCAAACCGATCTCCGCGAAGCGGAGCGCATCGCGACGGCGAACCGCGATCTCTACGCGCAGAAGGCCATCTCGAAAGACACGCTCGACCAGTCCGTCGCGAAGCTCGATCAAGCGCGCGTCGCGTTCTCCCAAGCCACCCGTGACCGCAACGAAACCTACGCGCAGATCACGCGGCAGAACCCGGTGCTCGCCGAGCGCGTGCAAGCCGACCGCGACGCCGTGACGCAAGCGGAAGCCGCGCTCGCCGCGGCGCGCGCGAACGCCGGCCAGGACAAGAGCGGCGACGTGCAAGCGGCGCAAGCCGACACGGCCCAGCGCTATGCGGACTGGCGCTACGCGGCCGACCAAGTCGCGCGCATGCAAATCCGCGCGCCGTTCGCCGGCGTCGTGCAGACGATCGCGAACCAGGCCACCGACACGCTGCGCCAGTTGCAGCCGGGCGACACGGTCACGGCGGGGCAGCCGATCGTCACGATGTCCAGTGAATCCAGCTTCATCGTGCGCACGCGCGTAGACGAGCAGGACGTCGCGAACGTTCGTACCGGCCAGCCCGCCCTCGTGTCGGGCGAGGATCTCGGCAGCACCAAGCTATCCGGGCACGTCGCGGCGATCGGCGCCGTCGCGCAGAAGAGCGACGACCCGTCGAACACCGCGCGCCAGGTGATCACCACCGTCGCGCTCGACAAAACGGTGCCGTTCCTGCGCGACGGCATGACCGTCGACGTCGACATCATCACGCAAGACCGCCCGCACGTTCTCGCCATCACCGCGGACGCGATTCGCCGCGACGCGAACAACAAGCCGTTCGTGCTGCTGGTCACCGGCGGCAAAACCGTCAAACGCCCCGTGACGCTCGGCACGACCAGCGAGTCGCAGGCGATCATCGCGCGCGGGCTCCAGCCGGGCGACGTCGTCATCGGCGAACGCAACGTCGGGATCGTCGAAGGCATTCGCGTCACGCCGACGATGCAGCCGTCCGCGAGCCCGTCGCCCGGCCCGTGACGCGATTTCTCGCCTACGCCGGCGAAGCATTCACCGCGATCTGGCGCAACCGCACCCGGTCGCTGCTGACGATGCTCGGGATGATCATCGGCACCTCGTCGATCATCGCCGTGCTGGGGATCAGCCGCGCCGCGTCGGCGGGGATCGCAGGGACCCTGAACTCGTTCGGCGATCCCGGCATGACGATCGCGGTCGACCCGAACCAGGACGATCCGCGCGCAGCCGCCATCCAATACCGTGACGTGCGCACCATCGCGACCGACCTCGGCTCGCTGCTGTCGTACATCGAGCCGTCGTATGCGCGCAACTACAAGCTGCGCTGGAACGGCAAGACGACGACGACGTTCGTCGCGTCCGCGAGCACCAAGTCGCAGGCGAGCCTGACGCTGCGCGAGGGCCGCGCGCTCACCGACGAGGACATCACCTCGGGCGCGCACGTCTGCCTGCTCACGTCGGAGCTCGCGGCAAAGCTGTTCAAAGATACGTCGCCCACCGGTCAAACGATGGACGTCGGACCGACGCGCTGCACCGTGATCGGGGTGTACAGCGAGGTGAAGAGCAGCCTTTTCACCTCGATCGGCGCGAGCGACTTCGCGATCATCCCGTACACGACGTTCCACGGCATCGCACCGGGCCCGATCGACAGCCTCACCGTGTACGCTGCCCCCGGCGTCACGGTGGGCCGCGTGTCGGACGCCGTCGATGCGGTGCTGCAGCGGCTGCACGGGCCGCGCACGCAGTACGCCACCCAGGACACGACGGCGCAGCTCCAAGGCTTCAATCAGGTGCTCAACGTCATCGCGGTCGGGCTGACCGGTATCGGCAGCGTCGCGCTGCTGGTCGCGGGGATCGGGATCATGAACATCATGCTGGTCTCCGTCACCGAACGCACGCGCGAGATCGGGCTGCGCAAGGCGATCGGCGCCAAGCGCGGCGACGTGCTCCTGCAGTTTCTGCTCGAGGCGATCTTGCTGTCGTTCATGGGCGGCGGCGTCGGGACGCTCATCGGCTTCACCGTGACCGTGCTGGCGTACGGCTCGGTGGAGAAGCTCGTCGGTCCCGCACCGATCCCGTACCTGCTGATCGTGTCGGTCGCGGTCGGTTTCTCGACGGTCGTCGGCTGCGTCTTCGGCACGTATCCGGCGATTCGCGCCGCACGCCTCGACCCGATCGCGGCCCTCCGGTCATGAGCGTAAGGCACGGGTTCGTGGCACGATCGCGCCGGTCACGGAGGCGCCACGTGTGGCGCCCGGTCCACGTCACGTTGCGGAGCAACGTGACAACATGAGGATCTCGCAGTACTGGACCGAAGCGCTCTCCGTGCTGGCGGCGAACCGCACGCGCACGCTGCTCACCGCGATCGGTTTGATCATCGGCGTGATGGCCGTGATCTCGATCCAGGTGCTCGGCGTGGGCATGTCGGGCGCGATCACCGGCGTGCTCAGCGCGCTGAACGACCGCACGTTCTTCGTGCTTCCGAACCAGCAGCAGACCGACTTCACCCGAGCTGCGATCAAGCTGTCGGACCTGCAGCGCGCGAAGAACGAGGTGCCGAACGTCGTCGACGCGATCCCGGCCGGCGGGCAAACGCTGCGCGCGCGATACGGGCACCGGACGCGCCGCGTCACGCTGGGCGCGCAGGCCGACGAGCTCTACTCCGCGACGACGCCGCTCCGGTACGGCCGCAAGCTGACGCCGGACGACATCCAGCAGGCACGCCACGTGGCCGTGCTCAGCGACAAGGCGGCGGAGAAGCTCGCGATCACGAGCGATCCCACCGGCACGTCGATCCGCGTCGGCGAGCACCGCTACACGATCGTGGGCGTCCTCAACAAGTCGACCGAGGGCATCATCCCCGGCCCGCAAAGCGTCGAGGTCGGGATCCCGTACACGACGTACGAGCGCGAGTACGCGCGCGGGCGCCTGATCGTGTTCGCGCGCGTGCTGATGGCCGACCCCGCCTTGGTCACCAAGACGGAGGCCGACATGCAGGCGTGGCTCTCCAAAGTGAAAGGCGGCCGGGTCGAGTACCAGACGTTCGACCGCAAGACGATCGCGAAGGGCATCGACGGCGTGTTCGGCGTGGTCACGTTCATCGTCGCGCTCATCGGGGCGATCTCGCTGCTCGTCGCAGGCATCGGCATCCTCAACATCATGCTGGTCAGCGTCGCGGAGCGCACGCGCGAGATCGGCTTGCGCAAGGCGATCGGCGCGACGCGCTTCCAAGTGCTGCTGCAGTTCTTCATCGAGGCGCTCGCGCTGTCGGCGTTCGGCTGTCTGGTCGGCATGGTGCTCGGCATCGCGATCGGTGCGGCGGTCAACGACCTGCTCATCGTCAAGCTGTCCGGCATCGTCGCGCCGATCCCGTGGCTGCGCAGCATCGTCATCGCGACGGGGTTCGCCACGATCGTGACGGTCGTGTTCGGCACCTACCCCGCGTGGCGCGCCGCGACGCTGGATCCCATCGAGGCCCTTCGCTATGAATGACTCTCTGCAGCTCGACACCGCCGAGCGGGCCGCGATCGACGTGCGCGACGTGACGAAGACCTACGACCTGGGCGACGTGAAGGTGGAAGCGCTGCGCGGCGTCACGTTCACGATCGCGCGCGGCGAGTACGTCGCGATCATGGGACCGTCGGGATCGGGCAAGTCGACGCTGATGAACTTGCTGGGCTGCCTCGACCGGCCGACGACGGGCCACTACTTTCTGGACGGCACCGACGTGTCGACGCTGGGCGACGACGCGCTCGCGCACATCAGGCTCAAGAAGCTGGGCTTCGTGTTCCAGGGCTTCAACCTGCTCGCGCGGACGAGCGCGATGAAGAACGTCGCGCTGCCGCTGTTCTACGCCGGCGTCGGGACGAAGGCGCGCAACGGCATGGCCGCGACGCAGCTGCGCGAGGTGGGCCTGGGCGACCGGATGGATCACAAGCCCAGCGAGCTCTCCGGCGGCCAGCAGCAGCGCGTCGCCATCGCGCGCGCGCTCGTGAACGACCCGGCGGTCGTGCTCGCCGACGAGCCGACCGGGAACCTCGACTCGCAGACCAGCGAGGAGATCATGGGGCTGTTCCACCAGCTCAACGAGGGCGGGCGCACGATCATCATGGTCACCCACGACGAAGACGTCGCCGGCCATGCCAAGCGGATCATCCGGGTCCGCGACGGCCGCATCGTCGACGACCAGGCGACGGGTAGAGGTTAAAACTCCGGGAAAATACCGGATCGGGCGCTACCAACCGCCGCTCGGCGCGGTAATGCGGCGCACCCCTAATCTCCTAGGAGCACCTTCAACGTGAAGTCTCGTACCAGCATCTTCGGGATGGCGGTCGTCGGGCTCATCGGCGCGATCATCGGGAGCTTCTCGATGATGCTCTACGCGAGCACCCATTTCGCGGGCGTCGCCGGCCCCGGCAACACCCCGCCGGCAGTCAGCGCGGCCCCCCTGCTCGCCACGAGCGGCACGACGGACCAGGACCGGATCATCAACGCCGTCAAGCGGGTCGAGCCGTCCGTGGTCGCCTTGCAAGTCGTCGTGAACGGCACGCAGCTCGTCCCGACCGACCCGATGGCGCAGTTCTTCGGCGGCGCGACGCCCTATCAGCGCCAGCGCGTCGTGGAACGCGCGTCGGGCTCGGGCTTCGTCTACTCCCGTGACGGGCTGATCGTCACGAACGCGCACGTCGTGCCCGAGGGCGTCAGCAAGATCACGGTGGTCTTCTCGAACGGCGACCGCGTGCCGGGTCACGTCTTCTCCTCGAACCCGAGCGCGGATCTGGCGCTCGTGAAGGTCGACGGCTACGCCAAGCTGCCGCCGCCGGTCGTCTTCGCTGACAGCACGCGGCTCCAGGCGGGCCAGTGGGCAATCGCGATCGGCGAACCGCTCTCGCTGCAAAAATCGGTCTCGGTCGGCGTGGTCTCGGGCTTCAACCGCGACGAGCCGATCGCCGGCGACCGCAACGGCGTTCCGCGCCTGTTCCGCGGCCTGCTCCAGACGTCGGCGCCCATCAACCCCGGCAACTCGGGCGGCCCGCTCGTGGACTACGACGGCCGCGTCATCGGCGTGAACCAGTCGACGGCGAACACCGCGGTCGCGCAAGGCATCGGCTTCGCGATCCCGTCGAATACGGTCACCCAGACGGCCGCCGCGCTCGCCAAGAGCCAAGGGAAGACGATCGACGCGAACGGCACCGGGACCGGCAAGGCGTTCCTGGGGCTGGTCGCCGTCGACATCACGAACAACGTCCGCACGCAGCTCGGCGGCTATCACGAGCAAGGCGGCGTCGCGGTCTACCAAGTGCCCAGCGGCACGCCGGCCGACCAGGCGGGAATCAACCCGGGCGACGTGATCCAGGCCATCAACGGCAAGCCGATCAACTCGCAGCAGGAGTTCGTCTCCACGATCGGCGCGATGAAGCCCGGCGCTCAAGTGACCGTGCGCCTCTGGCAGAACGGCGTCAAGAAGAACGTGCAGGTGACCCTGGCCGAGCAACCGGTCGACACGTACCTGCGCAATCAGCAGCAGCAGCAGCAAGGCCCCTAAGCGGCGGCTGTCGTGCTGGTCAAGGGAAAGGCGCTCCAGCTCGGGGCGCCTTCCTTCGTTCATCGCGCGTTCATCGCGTCGGGCCGCGAACGGTCCGCAACCATTGTGCCGGAAAAATTGTCACAGCGAATGAACTGGAACACGACCGCCCGAACGACGTATGATAGGCGGTGGCGCCGCCGAGGGCGGCGGCGTCCCAGGCTCACAACCCCTTGAGCGGCGGTAAGCGGCAAGGCCTGCTTCGACAAGCTCAGCACAGGCTGACATCGGAAACGGCTGGTCCACGCGGCTCGGAAAGCGAGACATATTTTTCATGGCTAAAGTGGTCGGGATCGACCTCGGCACGACGAACTCCGTCGTCGCCGTGATGGAGGGGCAGAGCCCCACCGTCATCGCCAACTCCGAAGGATCGAGAACGACGCCTTCGGTCGTGGCATTCACCAAGACCGGCGAACGGCTCGTCGGGCAGCTGGCGAAGCGCCAGGCCGTCACCAACCCGGACCGCACGATCAGCTCGATCAAGCGGCAGATGGGCACCGACCATAAGGTCAAGATCGACGGCAAGGACTACACGCCGCAAGAGATCAGCTCGATGATTCTTCAGAAGCTGGTCAACGACGCGTCGTCGTATCTCGGCGAGCGCGTCACCAAAGCGGTCGTCACCGTCCCCGCGTACTTCAACGACGCGCAACGCCAAGCGACCAAGGATGCCGGCAAGATCGCGGGCCTCGAAGTCCTGCGCATCATCAACGAGCCGACCGCGGCCGCGCTCGCATACGGCCTCGACAAGAAGACCAGCGAGACGATCCTCGTGTGGGATCTCGGCGGCGGCACGTTCGACGTGTCGATCCTCGAAGTCGGCGACGGCGTGTTCGAGGTCAAGTCGACCAACGGTGACACGCATCTCGGCGGCGACGACTACGACGCGCGCGTCCGCGACTGGCTCGTGACCGAGTTCCGCAAGGAGCAGGGCATCGACCTGTCCGGCGACCGCCAGGCGCTGCAGCGTCTCACCGAAGCTGCGGAAAAGGCAAAGATCGAGCTGTCGGGCACGGTCACGACCTCGATCAATCTGCCGTTCATCACGGCCGACCAGAACGGTCCCAAGCACCTCGACGTGACGCTCACCCGCGCGAAGTTCGAAGAGCTCACGCAAGATCTCACCGACCGCTGCGTGCAGCCGTTCAAGAACGCGCTGGCCGACGCCAAGCTCGACGTGAGCAAGATCGACGAAGTCGTCATGGTCGGCGGCTCGACGCGCATGCCCGTGATCCAGGAGCTCGTCAAGAAGCTCACCGGCAAAGAGCTCAACCAGTCGGTCAACCCCGACGAAGTGGTTGCGATCGGCGCCGCGATCCAAGCGGGCGTGCTCGCCGGTGAAGTGCGCGACGTCGTGCTGCTCGACGTAACCCCGCTCTCGCTCGGGCTCGAGACGCTCGGCGGCGTGAACACCAAGCTCATCGAGCGCAACACGACCATCCCCACGCGCAAGACGCAAGTGTTCACGACGGCCGAGGACGGTCAGACGTCGGTGGACATCCGCATTCTCCAAGGCGAGCGCGAGATGGCCAACGACAACAAGGAGCTCGGGCGCTTCCGGCTCGAGGGCATCCCGGCCGCACCGCGCGGCGTGCCGCAGATCGACGTGACGTTCAACATCGACGCCAACGGCATCGTGAACGTGTCCGCGAAAGATCTCGGCACCGGCAAGGAGCAGCAGATCCAGATCACGGCGTCGACCAACCTCAACAAGGACGAGGTCGATCGGATGGTGCGCGACGCGGAAGCGTTCGCGGCCGCGGACAAGGCCAAGAAGGAAGAGGCCGAGATCCGCAACACCGCCTCGTCGCTGATCTACTCCACGGAGAAGTCGCTCAAGGAAGTCGGCGACAAGGCCGAGGCCGGCGTGCGCGGCGACGTCGAGACGGCGCTGGGCGAGCTCAAGAAGATCAGCGAGAACGGCAGCGCCGAAGAGATCAAGGCCGCGACCGAAAAGCTGCAGCAGGCGTCGTACAAGATGGCCGAGACGCTGTACAAGTCGACGGGCGCGTCGGGCGAGGGCGGCGCCGAAGCCGGCGCCGCGGGCGCGAACGACGGTGCGTCCGCGAACGGCGCGTCGAGCGCGCCGAACGAAGACGTGATCGACGCCGAGTTCAAGGAAGCGAAGTAACGCGGCCGTGAATGAGGACACCGCGACGGGCACGCCGCCTGAAGAGGCGGCGATGCAAAACGGAGCGGCGGCGACGGACCCTTCGACAAGCTCAGGGGAAGGGGAAGGCGAGGGCGCGGACAGCGCCCTCGCCGGCGAGCTCGCCGCGGCAAACGCGAAAGCGGAAGAGAACTACAACAAGTTTCTCTACGCGATGGCGGATTTCGAGAACTACAAGAAGCGCATCGAGCGGCAGCTCGGCGACATCGCGCTGCACGGCCGCAAGTCCGTGCTGACGAAGATGCTGCCGGTGCTCGACAACCTCGAGCGCGCGGTCGCGTTCGAGGACTCCGACGGTCTGCGCGGCGGGCTGCAGGCGACGCTGCGCATGTTCGAGTCGGCGCTCGCCGCCGAAGGCGTCAAGGCCGTGCCGCTCAAGGGATTGCCGTTCGACCCGCGGCTCGCCGAAGCGATCGCCACGCAGCCGGCACCGGAAGGCGTCGCCGAGGACACCGTGCTCGACGAAGCCCACAAGGCGTACACGATGGGCGACGAGGTGCTGCGCCCCGCGCAAGTCGTCGTCGCCAAGACCGCGTGAACTACAAAGATTACTACGCGATTCTCGGCGTGCCGAAAAATGCCGCCGAGAAAGATCTCAAGAGCGCGTACCGCAAGCTCGCGCGCAAATGGCACCCGGACCAGAACCCGGACAACCAGCGCGCGGCCGAGGAAAAGTTCAAGGACATCCAGGAAGCGTACGAGGTTCTCGGCGATCCCGAGAAACGGAAGAAGTACGACGTTCTGGGCTCGGATTGGCAGCGCGCTGCGCGCGAGGCCGATCAGCACCGCTCGTACCGCCAAGCGCAAACGGCCGACTTCGGCAATTTCACCGGCTTCGGCAACGCTGCGGGCGGCGCTGCCGGCGGTGCGAGCGGCTTCTCCGATTTCTTCGACATGTTCTTCTCGGGGATCGGCCGCCAGCGCGCGGCCGGACCCTCGGGGTTCGGCGCGTCGCGGCAGCGAGGTGAGGATTTGGAGTCCACCATCGAGCTCACGCTTCAGGAAGCGTTCGAGGGCGGCAAGAAAGCCGTCGCGCTGCAAGTGGAAGACCCGTGCCCGCGCTGTCACGGCAGCGGTACCGATCGCAACAAGATCTGCACGCAATGCCACGGCGTCGGACGCGTGCGCGAGACGAAGCGCTTCGACGTGACGGTCCCGCGCGGCGTGAAAGACGGCCAGCGCATTCGCCTCGCGGGCCAGGGCGCGACGGGCGCGGGCGGCGGACCGCGCGGCGATCTCTACCTCGTGGTGCACCTCAACGACGACGAAAGGTACGAGCGCAAAGGCGACGATCTGTACCTCGATCTTCCGGTCAGCATCTACGAGCTGATCCTCGGCGGCGAGGTGCGCGTGCCCACCATGACGGGCGACGTCACGATGACGATCCCCGCGGGGACGCAGAACAACAAGATGCTGCGTCTTACGGGCAAGGGGATGCCCAAGCTCAAAGACGGCGGGTACGGCGACGAGTACGTGCGCCTCATCGGACAGCTTCCCACCGACCTTAGCGACAAAGAGCACAAGCTCTATCGCGAGCTCGCCGGCATCCGCAACGGCAAGCGACCGTGAACGAACGGGGCTGATCCCCGATGAACCGGTTCGACGCCGAAGCCGAACGTTACGATGCGCGGACGGGCATACCGCTCGAAAAACGGCCGGAGATCGTGCGTTCGCTCTCGATGCTGTCGGGCGCCGCGGCCGGGGACGTGCTGCTCGAGCTGGGCGCGGGCACCGGTCAGCTGGGCGCGTGTTTTTCCGCCGCCGGCCTGAGCTACGTCGGGCTCGACGCCTCGGCACCGATGCTCGAGGTGTTCGCGCGCCGTCTGCCCGCGGGTGCGCCGCCGGTGCGGTTGATCCACGCGGACGCCGGCGTCGATTGGGACGTGGAGACGGCGAGCGTGCGCGCCGTGTTCAGCTCGCGCGCCGTCCACTTGTTCGATCTCGAGCACGTGGTCCACGAGACGCTGCGCGTCGCGCTGCCCGGCGCGGCGTTCGTGCTCGGGCGCGTGCAGCGCGAGGACCGCAGCGTTCGCAGCCTCCTGCGCCGCGAGATGCGGGCCATGCTCAGCGCGCGCGGGCTCGTGCCGCGCGACGGCAATCGCGGACAGCGCCGCGTGCTCGACGCGTTCCGCGCGCGCGGCGCCACGCCGCTGGGCCCCATGACGGCGGCGACGTGGCCCGACCGGCGCTCGGCCAGGAACGTGCTCGACGCCTGGCGCGACAAGCCCGGGCTCGGGGGCTGCGAGCCGCCGGCGGAGATCAAAGCGGCGGTCCTCGCGGACTTGCAGGCGTGGGCGGCGGAGCGCTTCGGCGCGCTGGACGCGCCGCACACCGCGGAAGAATCGTACGTTCTCGAAGGCGTCCGGTTACCGCCGGGATAATCGCGCACGCATAGGGGTAGTACCACGTGCAGAGCGATCTTTTGACCGATCTCGGCGCAGCGATGCTTGCCGGTTCGCTGACCGACGAAGTGCTCATGGCGCAAACCGACAAGACGCCGCCGGTCCGGCTGTTGCCGGATGCCAACGTCGTCAAAGTCGGCGGCCAGAGCTTCATCGATCGCGGCCGCGCCGCCGTGTTCCCGCTGATCGACGAGATCGTCGCCAACCTGCCGCATCACAAGATGATCATCGGCACGGGCGCCGGCACGCGCGCGCGCCACGCGTACAGCGTCGGGCTCGATCTCGGCATGCCCACCGGCGTGCTCAGCGTGCTCGGCACGTTCGTGAGCATGCAGAACGCGCGCATGCTCCACTACCTGCTGGCCAAGCACGGCATCCCGTTCATCGAGCCCGCGCAGTTCGCGCAGCTGCCTCTGTACCTGTCCGAGCGCCGCGCCGCGGTGTTCTTCGGCATGCCGCCGTACACGTTCTGGCAAGAGAATCCCACCATCGGGCGCATCCCCCCGCACCGCACCGACACCGGCGCATATCTGGTGAGCGAGGTGTTCGCGGCGCGTTCGATGATCTTCGTCAAGGACGAGGACGGGCTCTACACGGCCGATCCGAAGAAAGACAAGCACGCGCGGTTCATCCCGAAGGCGACGGTCGCGGAGATCGAAGCGATGGATCTGGACGACGTGGTCGTCGAGCGCGCGGTGCTCGAGATGCTGAAGAACGCGGAGCACCGCCGCTCGGTGCAGGTCATCAACGGCCTCAAACCCGGCCAGCTCACGCGCGCGCTCAACGGCGAGCACGTCGGCACCGTCATCACCGCGGACGAAAACGCATGAGCGACACCGTCGACGGGCGCCATCACGTCTCATCGTTCTTGATGCGCGAGAGCTTGGTGGACAAGCACGTCTTGCGCTCCACGGAGACGTCCGTGGTCCGCATGCTGCCGAACGCGCACGTGATCAAGCTCGGCGGCCGCTCCATCCTGGATGCCGGCCGCGGGGTGGTGTATCCGCTGGTCGGCGTGCTCGCGCAGATGCTCACCGAGCACAAGCTCATCCTCGGCACGGGCGGCGGCGCGCGCACGCGCCACGTCTTTTCGGTCGGGCTCGACTTGGGCATGCCCACCGGCGTGCTCGCGCAGCTGGCCGCTGCCGATGCGCTCGGCAACGCGCACATCTTGGGCGCGCTGCTCGCGCCGTACGGCGTCGTGGCGATCCCGCCCGAGATGTTCGGGCATCTGCTGCCGCTGTTCGTGCACGCCGTGCCGGGCGTGATCTTCAACGGCGTGCCGCCGTACTCGATCTGGGAACACCCGCCTGCCATCGGCCGCATCCCCCCGCACCGCACCGACGCGGGCTGTTTTCTGCTCGCGGAGTGTTTCGGCTGCAAGACGCTCACGCTGATCAAAGACGTCGACGGCCTGTACGACCGCGATCCCAAGCTCGGTGCGGGCGCGGAGCTCATCCGCGAGATCAGCGCCGCGGAGCTCGAGCGCAGGGACCTCGCCACGCTGCCGTTCGACCGCGTGCTGCTGCGGCTGCTCGGCACGGCGCGGCTGCTGCGCAGCTTCCAGATCGTCAACGGCCACAAACCCGAGCTCGTGGCCGCGGCGGTAAACGGCGAGCACGTCGGCACGGTGATCCACGCCTAGGCGGGAACCTCGGCGAGCGCGTATGGTTCTCAACCAGCGATGTTAGGCGGGGGCGGCGGCGGCCCGGTCCACTTGATGTGGTCCAACGCGTTCAGTCCGGATCGTCCGAAGGTGACCAAGCGCGTCGACGTGCGCCGCATCCTGGCGTTCTTTCGGCCGTACCTCCTCCAGCAAGCGCTCGTGCTCGCCTGCATCTTCGTCGTCTCGCTGCTCGGCCTGCTGCCGCCGCTGTTCACCAAGTGGCTCATCGACGGGGCCATCCCGGCGCACGACATGCACGGCGTGTGGCTCGACGTCGGCGGGATGGTGGCGACCGCCGTCCTCGCGGGCTTGCTCGGCGTGTACCAGGGCTACTTGAACTCGCTCGTCGGCGAGGGGATCATGCGCGACATCCGCACGAGCCTCGTCGCGCACCTGCACAAGATGCCGCTCTCCTTCTTCACGGGCACGAAGACCGGCGAGATCATGAACCGCGTCTCGAACGACGTCGACAACATCGACAACGTCGTGACCGGCACGCTGGTGACGATCGTGACCAACGTGTTCACGATGCTCACCACCGTGGTGACCGTGTTCGTCCTGGACTGGCGCCTCGCGCTCGTCGCGCTCGCGATCATCCCGCTGATGATCCTGCCGCTGTCGCCGGTCGGGCGCAAGATGTACAAGATCCGCAAGCTGACGCGCGAGAAGCGCGACGAGATCGAGTCGATCACGCAGGAGACGCTCTCGATCAGCGGCATCACGCTGATCAAGTCGTTCGTGCGCGAGACGTTCGAGCGCACGCGGTTCTACAAAGCGGGCACCGAGCTCATGGGGCTCGAGATCCGGCTCGCGATGGTCGGCCGCTGGTTCATCGCGGCGATCATGGCGATGGTGATCATCGGTCCCGCGGTCGTGTGGCTGGTGGGCGGCTGGCTCGCGATCGCGGGCGCCGTCACGGTCGGAACGATCGTGACGTTCGTGATGTACCTCGCGCGGCTCTACGGCCCCGCGTCCTCGCTCGCGAGCATCCAGGTGCAGATCATCTCCGCGCTCGCGGTGTTCGAGCGCATCTTCGAGTACCTCGACATGGAGCCCGAAGGGGCGCCGAAATCCGCCGGCGCCGCGAAGCCCGCCACGGCCGACGCGGCGCTGCAGAACGTGCGCGGCGAGATCGTGTTCGACGACGTGCGCTTCGCCTACACGCCGGAACGCACCGCGCTCGACGGCATCTCCTTCCGCATCCCGCCGGGGAAGATGGCGGCGTTCGTCGGACCGTCCGGCGCGGGGAAGACCACGATCACCCAGCTCGTGCCGCGCTTCTACGATCCGCAGTCGGGAGCGATCCGCGTCGACGGCCACGACATCCGCGACGTCACCCTCGCGTCGCTGCGGGAGAACGTCGGCATCGTCACGCAGGAGACGTACCTCTTCCACGACACGATCGAGGCGAATCTGCTGTACGCCCGCCAAGACGCAACCGAGGCGGAGGTGATCGCGGCGGCGCGCGCGGCCAACATCCACGACTTCGTCGCGGCGCTGCCCGACGGCTACCGCACGATCGTCGGCGAGCGCGGTCACAAGCTCTCGGGCGGCGAGCGCCAGCGGCTCGCCATCGCGCGCGTGCTGCTCAAGAACCCGCGCATCCTGATCCTCGACGAAGCGACCAGCGCGCTCGACTCCGCGAACGAAGCGGCGATCCAAGCCGCGCTCGTTCCGCTGATGGAGGGCCGCACGAGCCTCGTGATCGCGCACCGCCTCTCGACGATCCTCAACGCCGACGTGATCTTCGTGGTGGAGCACGGCCGCATCGTCGAGGACGGCACTCACGCGGAGCTCCTCGCTCTCAACGGCGCGTACGCGCGCCTGTACTGGAAGCAGTTCCGCGACCGCGCCACGGCGGAGGCCGTCGTCTGAGCCTCACCGTCCGCGGGCTCACGAAGCGGTTCGACCGCAAGACCGCGGTCGACGAGCTGTCGTTCGACGTCGCGCGCGGCGAGATCGTCGCGGTCGTCGGACCCAACGGCGCCGGCAAATCGACGACGTTCCTGTGTCTCGCGGGGCTCGTGCGCGCGGATGCCGGAACGATCGCGTTCGAAGGCACGGTGCTCGGCGCGCAGCGCGGCCGCTCGATCGCGCTGATCCCCGAGACGCCCGAGGTGTATCCGCTGCTCACCGTCGCGGAGCACCTGGCGTTCGTCGCGGCGCTCACGAAGCAGCCCGCAGGCTGGGAAGCGCGCGCCGATGCGCTGCTCGCGCGGCTGGCGATGACGCCCGAACGCGACACGCTGGGGAGCGCGCTTTCGAAAGGCATGCGCCAGAAGACGCTGCTCGCGGCGACCGTGCTCGGCGGCGCGCCGGTGCTGCTGCTGGACGAGCCGATGATCGGGCTCGATCCGCTGGGCCAGCGGGAGCTGCGCGCGATCCTCGCGGATCTGCGCGCGGCCGGCCACGCGATCCTCGTCAGCACGCACATGATCGAGAACGCCGCCGCGATGTGCGACCGCATGCTCGTGATCGACCGCGGCCGGCTCGTCGCAAGCGGAACCATCGACGAGTTGCGCGCGCGCCGCGGGGACGGCTCGATCGAGGACGTGTTCTTGGACGTGACGCAACGCCCGGCGGCGGACACGCTGCGCCCGTGAACGCGCTGGTCACGCTGTCGTACGGCGACCGCCGTGCGCTGCTGAACACGTTGCGTTCGCTGCGCCGGCGCCCAGGCCGCGCGATCGTGTGGGCGCTGTACGCGCTCGCGATCGTGAGTTTCGCGGTGCTGAAGACCGGTCCGTGGACGCACCGCCGCGGCACGGGGGCGCCGTTGTTCGCGCTCGAGATTTGGGATCTGTGGGTGTGCGGGCTCGCGATCGCGTTCGGCGCGGTGCTCGCGACCGGCACCAAGCGCTGGCTGGGCGTGTTCTCGTCGCGCGCGGAAGCGCTGCTGCTGATGCGGGCCGAAGCGCCGCCGGTCACGGTCGCGGCGTACTTGCAGCTGCGCGCCGTCGCCACCGCGCTCGCGCAGGGCTTCGCACGGTTTGCCTACCTGATCGTGTTCGCGCTGCCGTCGGGCACGACGCTGCCCGCGCTCGTCGCGCAGGCCGTCTTCTTCGCGGCAGCCGGTGCCGCGGTCGTCAGCGTCGCGCTCCCGCGCGCGCTGGCGCGCGGCGCCGTGCGCACGGCGATGATCGTCACCGGTTGGGCGATCGCGGCGATTGCGGCGCTGCCGCTGGTCGCCGATGCGCTGCGCCTCGCGCGCTTCGCCGCGACGGACGCGGTGGTGCGCCGTCTCCCGGTGGTGCATCCCGGCGCGGTTCTGCACGCGCTGAGCACCGGGGACCTGCGCGCGCTCGCGGTGCCGCTGGCGATCGCGGCGTGCGCGACGGCCGCGTTCGCGCTCGCCGCGCGCGACGCGTATCCTGAGCTCTACATGCTGTCGCTGGCGAACCTCGACTGGCGCGAGCGCGTGCGCTCGCGACGCGTCACGCGACGAGCGGCCGCAGCGTCTGCGCCGGCCACGACGCACGCGCGCAGCACGACGCGCACGCGGCTGCGCGGCGCGCTCGCCTTCGTCTGGGCCGACGCGCTGATGTTCGGCCGCCGTGTCTCACCGCCGGTCGCGGCGCTGGTCGCGGTGATCGCGCTCGCCGCCGGCGCGGCGCTCGGCGCGCTGGCGCACCGCGACAACGCCGACAAGGCGTTCGGCGTCGTGCTGGGCGTCGTGCCGATCATGTACATCACCGTCGCGTCGACGACCGGCGTCCGTCTCGCGCCCGCGCTGCGCATGCCGCTGTTCTGGCTGGGCGACGTCTCGCTGGCCGCGCGGCTCGCCGCATGGACGTTCGGCGGCTTCTGGCGCGACGCGCTGCTCGTCGCGCTCTCCGTCGCCGGGTTCGTCGTGGTCGCGCACGAGCTGCGCATCCCGCTCGCGGTGTTCGTCGTCACGCTCGGCATGCTGGCGCTCACGCGCACCGTCGGCCTCGCGGTGTTCGCGCTGCTGCCGAACGCGCTCGATCAGCGCGGCCCCGGCGTGCTGCTGCGCGTGTGGCTGACGTTCGCGCTGCTGCTCCCCGCGGGAATCGCGGGCACGATCGCCGCGTTCGCGTGGGCGAGCGCACCGTTCGCCGCCGCCGCCGTCGCCGCCACGCTGACGGC
>Ga0066662_10000475_pt1 | contig 17599 bp, 16 predicted proteins | sample GraSoiAngelo_111_FD_133939 | JGI IMG/M metagenome (GOLD analysis project Ga0066662, IMG submission 133939) | Grasslands soil microbial communities from the Angelo Coastal Reserve, California, USA - 14_0903_12_40cm | ecosystem: Environmental > Terrestrial > Soil > Grasslands | place: USA...
ATCGATGGCGGCGGCCACGAGCGCGGCATGCGTTCCGGCACGCTCAACGTCCCCGGCATCGTGGGCTTTGGCAAGGCCTGCGAGATTTCCCGCCTGGAGATGCCGCAGGAGAGCGCCCGTATCGCAGCTCTGCGTGATCGCCTGAAGGACAAGCTGACCGGCGCTCTGGACCAGGTGTTCATCAATGGCAGCATGGAGCACCGGCTGCCCGGCAACCTGAATATCAGCTTCCTGTACGTGGAAGGCGAGTCGCTGCTCATGGGCATCAATGACGTGGCTGTTTCCAGCGGGTCGGCCTGCACCTCGGCAACGCTTGAGCCTTCCTACGTGCTCAAGTCCCTGGGTCTGGGCGACGACGTGGCCCACAGTTCCATTCGCTTCGGCATTGGCCGCTTCAATACGGAAGCGGAAGTTGATTACGTGGCCAACCGCCTCATCGAGGTAGTAAGCAAGCTGCGTGAACTCTCACCGCTGTACGAGATGGTGAAAGAAGGAATCGATCTCTCGAAGATCCAGTGGCAAACCGAAGGACACTGATCGGTTTGTGAAACCTCAGACAGCATTTATGAATCTTTAGAAGGTACTGAATAAGAGGAGAAAGAAATGGCATACAGCAATAAAGTTCTGGACCATTACACCAATCCCCGCAACGTGGGCACGCTCGATAAGAGCAGTGTTGATGTAGGAACGGGCCTGGTCGGCGCTCCCGAGTGCGGCGACGTGATGCGTCTGCAGATCAAGGTGAACCCGGAAACCCACGTGATCGAAGAAGCCAAGTTCAAGACCTTTGGCTGCGGCTCGGCGATTGCGTCATCTTCTCTGGCCACCGAGTGGATCCAGGGCAAGAACGTAGAAGATGCGCTGAAGATCTCCAATACTGACATTGTGAAGGAGCTCTCGCTGCCTCCGGTGAAGATTCACTGCTCGGTGCTGGCAGAAGATGCGATCCGCGCGGCCATCAATGACTGGAAAAAGAAACATCCGGAAGCACACGCAGCAGCGGCCCAGTCAGAAGTAAACCAGGCGGAAGTAAACACGACCGCGTAAGCTGCGGAGATCACAATGGCAGCAACTCTGGACAACCCGGTGCTCAGTGCCGACAATCTGTCGCCCAACGCCAAGAGCGTGCAGGTGACGGAGCGCGCATTGGAGCGCATCCGCGCAGCCATGGCCAAGGAGGATATCTCTCCCGACCAGGGCGGCCTGCGGCTGGGTGTGCAGGGCGGCGGATGCTCGGGGCTCAGCTACAACATCCGTTTTGATACGCGGGCCCGCGAACGCGACCGGGTATTTCAGTTCGGCGATGTTCGCATCTTCGTAGACCCAAAGTCGTTTATTTATCTGGGCGGCATGGTACTGGATTACGAGAACACGTTGATGAAGCAGGGATTCAATTTCGTCAACCCCAATGCCTCCAGATCCTGCGGCTGCGGTTCGTCATTTTCCGCATAGCCGTATTTCTCCTCAATTTTTGGTGAACGGCGCGGAGTTGGTCTCCGCGCCCTGTGCATTGCCTTGACTGCGAACGTGGCACAAACCGAAACCGCAATGCTCTGTTGGTCATGCCGGCAGCCCGCGTCAGGACATTTCTGTCCTTCTTGCGGCAAGATTCAGCCGGCTCAGGCGACCGATTATTTTTCCTTCTTCAGCCTGCCGCGCAAATTGAACATCGATCTCCCCTCGCTGGAGCGCGAGTTTTACCGGTTGAGCCGCAAGCTGCATCCTGATCTCTTCGCCCGTGGCAGCGCCCAGGAGCAGGAATGGAGCACAGAAAAGACCTCGCAACTCAATGACGCATACCGCACTTTGAAAGACCCGATCGCGCGCACCGGATACCTGCTCGAACTCGAAGGGGTGAAGCTGGAAGAACAATCGCGCAGCGCCACCGATGCGGCCCGGCAAACTGGCGCAGAAAAGAAACAGGTAGTTCCGCCCGACCTGCTGGAAGAAGTTTTCGAATTGAACATGCAGCTTGAAGAGATGCGCATGAACAAGCAGGTGGGTGAAGACGATCCCAACATCGTGCGCGACCTGCAGCAGGCCCAACAACATTTTGAGCAAAAGCTGAATGAGCTCACGACCGAGTTGCAGAATGACTGGAATGAATGGGACGCGCTGATTCCCGCCGGCAGCACCGAACCGCAAGACCAGCAGGCACGGATCAGGGTGCGTGACAAAATGGTAGACCTGTTGAACCGCCGCTCGTATATCCGTAACCTGGTCCGCGATGTAAATGAGGCCTTGTCGTAAGAAATGAGACACCTGACAGAGCGTTGGCTAAAGGCTAAGTGCAATACTGTTCACTGAAGCAATATCGAATGTGAATGGAACCTGTCATGCTCCAGCGCTGTAGGCGCGAAAGAAGTTAGCCCAGTGCGTAAGCGCAGGGAATACGGTCATAACGAAAACATAGAGCGCCGTAGGCGCGACACTGACACGTAACTCACAAGGTTCATTTTCCGTTAAGTGAACAGTATTAAGGCCAATTGCCACAAATGCCAGCAGCCAGGAGCTAGCAGCTAACGAATGAATAACGAACTCATTGTCGGCATCGATCTGGGCACCACCAATTCGCTGGTCGCCTACATGCAGGGCGAGACGCCGGTAATCATTCCCGGCGAAGACGGCTCCAATCTTGTGCCTTCCGTGGTGGCGCTGGATAACCATGGACAATTCGTGGTCGGCAATCCTGCCCGCAAAATTCTGATCGAACATCCGGAGCGCGCCATCTATTCGGTAAAGCGCCTGATGGGGCGCGGCATTGAAGATATCCAGGACGAACTCAAGCTCTTCCCTTTCCGCATTGCTCAAGACGTAGAGTGGGGCGAAGTGCTGCGCATCAAGCTAGGTGAGCGCGAGCTCACTCCCCCGGAGATTTCAGCCATCATTCTGCGCCAGCTCAAGAAAAATGCGGAACGCTTCTTCGCTGCGCCGGTCAGCAAAGCCGTGATCACCGTGCCTGCCTATTTCAATGACGCGCAGCGCCAGGCCACCAAAGACGCCGGTCGCATCGCAGGACTCGACGTTGTGCGACTGGTGAACGAACCGACTGCCGCTTCCCTTGCCTACGGCTTAGATAAGAAGAAAGACGGCATTGTCGCCGTCTACGATCTGGGTGGCGGCACCTTCGATATCTCCATCCTCAAGCTCCATGAAGGCATCTTTGAGGTCATGGCCACCAATGGCGATACTCACCTGGGCGGCGATGACATCGATAATCGCCTGCTGGCCATTGCCATGGATGACATTGCCAATGATCTGAAGCTTGACATCCGGCGCAGTGGCGAAGCGGTGCAGGCCCTGCGCAAGGCCATTATCGAAACCAAGATCGCGCTCTCGGCAAAAACAGAAGCTAACATTGATGTTGAGTTGCCTCAAGGCAAACGTTACCAGCGCACCATTACGCGCGAACGTTTTGAGCAGCTTGCTGAGCCCATCATCCAGCGCACGGTGCAACCATGTAAGCAGGCGCTGGCCGATGCCAAACTCCAGCCGGACCAGATCGATGAAGTCGTCCTCGTAGGCGGCTCCACGCGTATTCCGCGGGTGCATACACTGGTGAAAGAGCTGTTCCAGCGCGAGCCCCATACCGAATTGAATCCTGACGAAGTGGTGGCGCTCGGCGCGGCCGTGCAGGCGCATATCCTCTCCGGCGGCTCCGCCGTGACCCAGGACATGCTGCTGCTGGACGTGACCCCGCTCTCCCTGGGCATTGAAGCTCTCGGCGGAGTGGTAGCCAAGATCATCCAGCGCAACAGCACCATTCCGGCTTCGGCAACCGAGCACTTCACCACCGGCGTGGAAGGACAGACCAGCGTCGCGATTCACGTGGTACAGGGCGAGCGCGAACTGGCCAGCGACTGCCGTTCGCTTGCCCGCTTTGATCTCAAGGGAATTCCTCCCATGCCTGCCGGACTGCCGCGCATCGAGGTGAAATTCCTGATCGACGCCAATGGAATCCTGCACGTAAGCGCCAGAGAGCAGCGCAGCGGCAAGGAAGCCGAGATCGAGGTCAAGCCCACCTACGGACTGACCGACGACCAGGTGGAAAAGATGATTCTCGATTCCTTCGATTACGCCGAAGAAGATTTCCAGCGGCGGCAGGTAATTGAGGCCCGCAACGAAGCGGAAATTATTCTGACAGCGCTGGAAAAAGGACGGCGTGCCCCTGTCTGGCAAAGGCTTTCAGAGGACGAGAAGACCCAGATCGCCCAGCGCGAAGCCGAACTGAATGGGGCCAGGAAGGGCAATGACTACAAGCAGATTCGCGGCGCAGTGGACGCGCTGAACCAGGCAACCATGAATCTGGCCGAGTTGATGATGGATTCGGCAGTTTCCAGCGCGCTCAAGGGCAAAAATATGGACAAGACAGAGATGGAAGGCGGTCCAACTCAGTCCCACCCGATTGCCCCAGCGGAAATCACGAATGATTGATTTTTTAAAATCCCGACGGGCGTAGAGACGCGGCAGAGCCGTGGCTCACAGGGTACGATGGATGATAAATCCATAGATTCGATCAGCGCCGTAGGCGCGAAAGATGTTAGCCCGGCGCGTAAGCGCCGGGAAAGATTCAAATGATGCGTGAGAGCCCCGGAGGGGCGGCACAGGCCAGGAGCTAAGAATGGCAGACGAGAAGAACCAGAGCAGCGTATCAACAGCAGAGGCGCTCGGCGCAAATACTGTCCGGATCACCTTCCAGCCGGAAAACATCACGGTGGAATATGAGCATGGCAAACTGCCGTACAAAGACCACGGCAGGCCGGAATCCATTCTGGATATCGCTCTCAACAACAACCTTTTTCTCGATCACGCCTGCGGCGGCAACTGTGCCTGCACTACCTGCCACGTCCACGTGCTCAAGGGCAAGGAACTGCTGAACGAAATAGAAGACGACGAGGCCGACCGCCTCGACATGGCTGCCGACCTGCAACTCAACTCCCGCCTCGGATGCCAGGCAGTGATTGAGAAACCGGGTGAGGTGGTGGTCTCGATTCCCGCGTGGAATCGGAACTACGTTTCTGAAGGACACTGAAGCAAGCCAGCAAAGCTGGCGGAATTCTCTTATTTGATTACTGCATAAAGAAAGTCCTAGAAGAACAGGTCGGTGAATGAACAGGTCGGTGAATCACAGGCTGGTGAATCAAGAGCTTTCAAGCCAGCGAAGCTGGCGGAATTCTTTTAGCCCACAGCGCAAGCTGTGGGTAATAGGTTGGAAAAAATCATTGAGCCCGCACAGCGGGCGACATATTCTGCCTCTGAACAAGGAGCTTACATGCCCACCGAACTCACTTGGGACAGCACTGAAGATATCGGCATCCTGCTTCAGGAAAAATTTCCGACGGTCGATCCCCTGACCGTCCGCTTTACCGACCTGCACCGCTACGTGACCGAACTCCCCGGCTTCTCTGATGACCCCAAAGGCTCGACTGAAGGCAAACTCGAAGCCATCCAGATGGCCTGGTACGAGGAATATAAAGACAACCAGTAGCCGAACCCGCAGGCAGTTTCATAAGATTGTAAAAATCGCGGCCCCATTTTTTCTCCTCGCGATATTCCTGCGATTTTCTAGCAGAGTTAATAAAAGACCCGATTCCCGCATTCAGGTCACCCGATCTCCCGATCACGGCGATCTCCCGATCTATTACGGAGTATAATTTACTTCTCCGATGCTGGCGGCTTCAGGGAGGTAATCGTGTTCCGTAGAATGTTTTTCCCGGGTTGGGCGCTCCTGCTATTTGCGAGCTTGGCCTTTGCCTCTCCGCAGCAGCAGAAGGAGCAAGACAAGCAGAGCGGCGACGATGACAAGTTCTACCACGGCACCGGAATCAATGACGTGAATGCGATTGGCAGTCGCAACGTCGGGTGTGATCGCGGGCTGGGAAACTGGTACACGCTGGACTCGCAGGTGAAAATGGGCCGGGAGTTTGCCCAGCAGGTGGAGCAGACGTCGCACCTGATTACCGACCCCGTGGTGAACGAGTACATCAACCGCCTCGGTCAAAATCTGCAGCGCAATTCCGATACGAAGCTGCCCTTCACTATCAAGATCCTGGACGTAGAGGAGCCTAACGCTTTCGCGCTTCCCGGCGGCTTCATGTTTGTGAACGCCGGCACCATTCTGCTGGCCGACGATGAGTCAGAAGTGGCGGGGGTAATGGCGCACGAGATCGGGCACGTGGCCGCCTGTCATTCGGCGCGCCAGGCCACACGCGGAAATCTGGCCCAGTTTGCCATGATCCCGGTGATGATCATGACGGGAGGCCTCGCCGGGATGGGCATCAATCAGGCTGCTAACTTCGGGATACCTGCAATTTTCAGCAAATTTGGCCGCAACTTTGAAGCCCAGGCGGATTATCTGGGAATACAGTACGCCTACAAAGCCGGATACGATCCCAATGGCATGGTCAACTTTTTTGAAAAGTTGAATGCCCTGATCAAGAAACGCCCGGGATTCACCATGAAGCTCTATGGGGACCATCCGCAGCCGCCGGACCGGGTGGCGAAATCACAGCAGGAAATCGACACTATTCTGCCGGCGCGCGAGCAGTACATTGTGGATTCCTCAGATTTTGAGCAAGTCAAGAAACGGCTGGCGTTGATAATGAACCATCGATTGCCCAAGGACGACAAAAACAACGAGCCGACTCCGGAACTACGCCGGACCGTGGAAGATAAGAAATCAGACCAGAAGGATGATCGTCCTGTCATCAAGCGCAATCCTGGCAATAAATAAGAGGCAAGCGGTACTCATCTCCTGATTAAGTTGGTGCCTTGCAAATGCTGTATGTCCTCACGAGACAGGTAACAGGGCATGACTTTTACAACGTAAATGCGCCCTGCACTAGCAGCTCTAGCTAGTAGCCAGGGGCTAGCAGCTAGCAGCTTCCTTCTTGCATCCCAATGATCAGATGGGCAACCAACTGGGCAGCTACTTAGTCAGCCTGCGGCCGCGGACTGAGCACCTCCACGTCAGCCAGGGCAGAACCGTCCTGGTGACCGGACGCGATGGATTCATCGATCCAGAATCACGCGATGGCCTTTACATCTACCAGACACGCATGCTTTCCAGGTACGTCTGGAAGGTGAACGGCGAAATCCTGCGTCCGGTGGCGCTCTCCAATATTGAGCAGCACAACTGGCTCGGCTATTACATCGTTGCCGCTCCCGGCGTGGAAGGCTTCACCGATGAAGGCAGCGGCGAGATGGAAAACGCCTCCGAGGAGACACTGGAAGTCCTCATTTCGCGATTTACAGGCGAGGGAATGCACGAAGACCTCGACCTCACAAATTTCACGCTGCAGGAAATTGAGTTCGACCTGGAGGTTGAATTCGACGCCGATTTTGCCGATCCTGTCGAAGCCGACCGCCACATACGCAAACAGAAAGGAACGCTCAAAGGCGCCTGGAACAAGTCTGCGCCCCCGGGAAAGCACGAATACGTGTTCGACTACCGCGCCCATCATCATTACAGCCACCAAGGCGATGAAGGCGATGCAGAGATGCATCGCGGCCTGACCATCGAGTTCGCCTGCACGGGAACTGCTCCTGTCCGCAAAGACCGCAAGGCTGTTTTTCATGTGCGCCTTGGTCCCATGCAGAAGTGGCATCTATGTGTGAACATGATCGCCAGCATTGAGGAGCGCACCCTGCCTCTTCAATATCGGTGCAAGGCCTTTTCGCCTCAGGACAATGAGTATGACCAGAAGCGCCAGATCTTCCTGGAAGAAGCTACCGGGTTTGCCACTGCTGACAGCCACACCCTGAGCGGCACCGTGTTCGGCACGCTCACGCAAGCCCGTGAAGACCTCCTGGCCCTGCGCATCTTCGACATGGATAAGTCCGATACCGAGTGGGTGATGGCCGCCGGCCTGCCGCTCTACACCGCCTTGTTCGGACGTGACACGCTGACCTCCGCATGGATGGCCTCCATCCTTTCGCCGGGCATGATGTCCGGAGTATTGACCGAACTGGCCAAGTGGCAGGGAACAAAAAGAGATGACTGGCGCGACGAAGACCCCGGACGCATGTTGCATGAAGCCCACACCGGTCCGCTGGAGACGCTCAACTTTAATCCCCGCTCGCGTTATTACGGTTCAGTGACGACGTCCGGCTTTTATCCATTTGTGGTTTCTGAGCTGTGGCATTGGACCGGCGATCTGGAACAAGTAAAGCCGCTGATCAAACCAGCGCTCCAGGCAATTGCATGGAAAGAAAGCAATGATCTGGATCGAGACGGCCTCTACGGATACCTCACCCGTTCCGAACAGGGGACGATCAATCAGGCGTGGAAGGACTCTTGGGATGCCATTGTCTATGAAGATGGAACCGTGGTGAAACCTCCTATTGCCACCTGCGAAGAGCAGGCTTTCTTCTATGTGGCCAAGATGCAGTTTTCCGAATTGCTTTTCTGGCTGGACCATAAAGACGAAGCGCGCAAGATGTTCGATGAAGCCGAAGAGTTGCGCAAGCGCATCAATGACCGCTTCTGGATGCCCGAAGAGGACTTCTACGCCATGGCTCTCGATCCGCAAGGACGCCAGGTGCGCTCCATCGCCTCCAACGCCGGGCACCTGATTGCCTGCGGCATTCCGCAGAGCGATATGGTGATCCCGATGGCTGACCGCCTCATGTCTGAAGAGCTTTTCAGCGGCTGGGGAGTACGAACATTGTCCAGCCGCCATCCTGCTTACAATCCTTACAGCTATCATCGCGGAACCGTGTGGCCGGTCGAGCAGGGAGCGTTTGCCTTGGGCTTTGCGCGCTATGGACTGCATGACCATCTGCACCGGTTGTGCAAAGCCATGTTTGAGGCAGCCGGCATCTTCGACTTCCATCGATTGCCGGAGGTTTTCAGCGGGCATCCGCGCGATGAGGCGCATCCTTTCCCGGCTTTTTATCCCAATTCGTGCTATCCGCAGGCGTGGTCAGCGGCAGCTACGTTCGCCATGATGCAGGCCATGCTGGGCATCTATCCGTACGCGCCGCTCAACATGCTGCTGGTCGATCCGCATCTTCCCGACTGGCTGCCGGAATTCACGCTGTCGAACTTGAAAGTCGGGAAAGCCACGATTGACATCCGGTTTTACCGCGATAAAAAAGGCTTCAGCGATTACGAGATTCTGGATACCCGCGGCACACTACACGTCCTGCGCCAGCCCAGCCCCTGGTCCCTCACAGCTACCTGGGCCGAACGGATCAAGGATATGTTTATGAGCCTCCTGCCGGGCAAATAAGCCTTCACCGCCCAGGCCGCAGAGAACGCATAGGATGATTGTTGATGGATGATTGCTGAGTGTGCTATTGCAAACATTGCAGCAGTCGCTGCTTCACGTCGGGCCATTCTGCTGCGAGGATGGAGAAGCGGGCAGAGTCGCGCGGCGTGTTGTCTGAGGCTAGGCGATGCGCCCGAAGGATTCCTTCGAAGCGTCCACCGATTCGCTCGATTGCAGCCCGCGAGCGCGCATTACGAACATCAGTGTGCAGGCAGACACGCAACATCTGCCAGCTCTCGAACGCATAAGTCAGCATGAGCAGCTTGGCTTCGGTATTGATGGGAGTGCGGATCGCGCTACGCGTCAGCCATGTATATCCGATCTCGCACACATCGGGAGTGCTGCGGCCGTGCAAAGGATATCCCGGAGGCCAGGGCCAGTGCTCGATATCGAAAAACCGGGTTGAGCCGGCAATGGCATTGTCTTGCAGGCGCACAATCGCGAAGGGTACCGCAGTTCCGGCGTCACGCCAGGCCAGCGCAGTCTCGACATATTTTATTGTTTCAGCTTTGCCTTGCGGGACCGAGCTCCACTGGTACAAAGAAGGCTCGACAGCAGAGGCAGCAGCGAGGGCGTCCACGTGATGAAGACCAAGAGGTTCAAGGCGAATGTGCTTGCCGGTAAGAGTCAGGTTGTCATCCATACATTAATGTACAAATTATCGCATCCGATATCTATTCCTCTTTGTCATCCTGAACGGAGCGCCGGAAGAGCGTTAGCTTTCTAGACTTTCAGGCGCGGAGTGAAGAACCTATGCATTTCTCTTCTTTAAATATTGCTGGCTAGGCCCGGACAACTTCCTTTTACTCTTCCGAGCATATGTGAATTCCAGACAGCCCACTTGGATTAATGCACCTATAGCGAATAAACCACCTAACGTGCATAGAATTTGCAGTATGACATGGTAAATGCTCTTTATTGCCGTTATTGCACTATTCGCATTGAGCATCTCCAAATATAGTGCTGTTATAGGTAGTCCCAAAAAGACCACCCTTGATATTGCTTTCAGCACGTTGTAGTAGTAAACAGAAATCGTTCGTCGCCATCTAGGACAGTAGTCATTTTTGCCTTTCAATGTCCATGCAAGCGGCGATACAAGAAGAAGACTCGGTTTGCGGGTAATGTCAAATAATTTATGCTGACCTGCTGATGTTTCAGTCGCCAGGGAATCGAACACCGAATGTGCAAAATCTTGGACATCAAGATGCCTAGCCTGTGCAGCTGCAAACGCAAGCGCGACAATGACTAAGATCGAGAATGCGACTGGATGAAATAAAACAGCCTTTACTGTACCAATTCCGAAAGGAAGAGAAATGTATTCACCCTGACGGGGCAAAATGGTGTAAGCGGCTGCAGTCATCAGAGCGAGCCATGCACGATTTGCCACTTCGGTTTGAACTGAAATTGCATTGGCAAGTACTTTGCCGACCTCGTTCTCAGTTTGTGGATTACATATAATCGGAATACTCATGGACGCCACCCCCTTTAGAGGCAATGTATCCCATCTATTTGGAACTTGACGTTACGCGAATCATTGCTGGGCCTAAGCACTCACCGCCTGCAACTCTTCGACGCTGGCTTCACGCAGGAATTTTGCGGCCTCTTCCGGAGGAGTGGGATTGATGTAGAAGCCAGTGCCCCATTCGAATCCGGCGGTCTTGGTGAGCTTGGGAATGATCTCCAGGTGCCAGTGGTAATAATCATTGGTGTTTTCCTGGATGGGAGAGGTGTGAAGCACGAAGTTGTAAGCCGGATCGTCGAGCACGTGAATTGATTTGATCAGGATGGTCCGCAACATGCGCGCCAGATTTTCGTATAGATGCGAAGGCGAATTCTCGAAGGCTGATTCGTGGCGCTTGGGCAGAATCCAGGTCTCGAAGGGAAAACGCGGCGCATAGGGCGAGATGGTGATGAAGTCCTGGTTTTCGGCGCAGATTCTTACCCGCACCTCCAGTTCCTGCCGGATGATGTCACAGTAGATACAGCGCTCTTTATTGGCAAAGTACCGCTTGGCCCCTTCGAGTTCTTCGGTCACCTGCTTGGGAAGGATTGGCAGCGCGATCAACTGCGAATGTGGGTGCTCGAGTGATGCTCCGGCGGCTTCGCCGTGATTCTTGAAGACCATGATGTACTTGAACCGGCGGTCCTGTTTCAAGTCGAGAATCCGGTCGCGGAAAGCCCACAGGACGTCTTCCACGCGCTTCACCGGCATGGTGGCCAGCGTCTCCATGTGGTTGGGCGTTTCGATCACAACTTCATGAGCGCCGATGCCGTTCATCTTGTCGAACATGCCATCGGCCTGGCGGTCGATATCGCCCTCGATCCCAAGCGCAGGAAATTTGTTGGGGACTACGCGCAGGTTCCAGCCGGAAGTGTCGCGGCCATTCTCTCCCGGACGATAAGCAAGTATTTCCGGTGGCGTTTTGTTTTCATTTCCCGGACAGAAAGGGCAGAAGCTTGCCCCCTTGATGTTGGCACGCTCGCGGGAGAAGTCGCTGGGACGCTTGGAGCGGTCGGTCGAGATGATGACCCAGCGTCCGGTGATGGGGTCTTTTCTAAGCTCAGGCACGACATATATCTTAACCGCAAAGGACGCCAAGGGCGCAAAGGCAGCAAGTCTAGCGCATGGTGAAGGCATTCTCGAATAACGTGATGTCGGGTGGGAGGCCGGGTTCCAGGTAGACGCTCAGGACGTCAAAACGGATGGGCGGCTGGCCGGCGATCTTGCGCATGAAGGCGCGCGCCACACGGGAGAGGTCACACTGCTTGTCGAAGTCCACGGCCATTTCTGCGGGACGATAGCTGCGCGAAGTGCGGGTCTTCACTTCGATGAAGCAGAGCGTGTCACCATCCCAGGCAACAATGTCCAGTTCGCTGCGGCTGTGCGGCGTGCGGTAGTTGCGCGCGATGATCACGTACCCCTGCCGCCTCAGGTAGAAATAAGCTTCTTCCTCTCCGCGAACGCCGGTGCGCAGATGCCTGGGCGATGGATTGCGCCGCGGCAACAATGCCGTCAATGAATCAAGGGCACGGATGGTGAGTTGGACGAAGCGGCCAGACATAGAGAATTTGATAAATGAGTAAATTAGTAAATGGGCAGTTTGAAATAATGGGGGTTCATTTACCCATTTACCAAATTACCCATTTACCCAATCTAGATCACCCAATCTTCTTACTTTCCTTTTTCCACGATCGCGATGCACTCTTCCAGCACGTCTATGGCGATGTCGGCCTGTTCTCTGGTGACGATCAGCGGCGGAGCAATGCGGATGGAGTTGTGGCCAGCACCCAGGAAGAGCACGCCACGTTCAAATGCCAGTTCCACCACGCGGTCACGCTCATCATGCGCCTGTTCTTTGGTGCGTTTGTCCTTGACGAGTTCCACGCCCAGCATCAGGCCAATTCCGCGCACATCGCCCACCATGGGATGGGTCTTTACCCAGGAGTTAATGCGCTGCAGGATGTAATTGCCCACCACCTCTGCATTGCGGATGCCTTCACGCTCCAGCACGTCCATGGTGGCCAGCGCCGCCTCGATACAAATAGGATTGCCACCGAAAGTCGAGGCATGCGATCCGGGTACCCAATCCATAATAGGAGCGCGGGCGAGGGTAACCCCCAGCGGCATGCCCGAGGCAATACCCTTGGCGATGGTCACCATGTCGGGCTCGACTCCGGTGTGCTCGATGGCCCACCATTTGCCTGTGCGTCCGGCGCCGCACTGCACTTCATCGGCCACCAGCAGGATGCCGTTTTCGTCGCAGATGCGCCGCAGCTCTTTCATGAACTCAGTGGGCGCGGGCACATAGCCACCTTCGCCCTGGATGGGCTCGATGAAGATGGCCGCGCACTCCTCCGGCGCCATGATCGTTTTGAAGACCTTGTCTTCAATGAACTGAACGCACTCGTTCACAAATTGCGCCTCGCTCATGCCCTCAGGACGGCGGTACACATACGGAAATGGAACATGGGCTACTCCAGGCATCACCGGGGAAAAGCGGCGGCGCTGCTGGGTTTTGGAAGCCGTCAATGACAGCGCGCCCATGGTGCGTCCGTGAAAGGCGCCGTAAAAGGCGATGATTCCCTGCCGCTTGGTGTGATAGCGCGCCAGCTTGATGGCCGCTTCAATGGCCTCTGCGCCGGAGTTGCCGTAATAGGCGCGCACCGGCCCCGACATAGGCGCAATTTTCGAGAGCCGCTCGGCCAGCGTAATCAGGTTTTCGTAATAGAAATCCGTGCCGGACATGTGGATCAGCTCGCCCGCCTGCCGCTGAATGGCGGCCACTACTTCCGGATGGCAGTGTCCGGTGGAAACCACGGCGATGCCGGAGGAGAAATCCAGGAATTCGTTGCCATCCACGTCTTCAACGATGACGCCACGGCCGCGTTTCGCGACCAGAGGGTAAGAGCGCGTGTAAGACGGGGAGATATATTTTGCGTCGCCCTCAAGAATGCGTTGCGCATTGGGGCCGGGCAGTTTGGTCTTGATATTTGGACCGTCAGCAGTAGTCATAGTTTTGGTTGCCATAATCCATCCTCCTATAAAGTTCGGGCGCGTGAAGCGCAATGGGAACTCGGCCTTAGGGAAGCAGGCCAGGACTTGAGGTCAGGAGAGGATTAGTCGCCGGCGAACAGATTGGCGCGGGCGTGGGAGGGTAACACGGCCAGGAAACGGCGCGGACAGACAAGGATATCCACCCAGCAGTCCAGATATTTCTGCGGCTGCAGGATGAACCAGGATGTGGCGCGCTGTTTCATTCAAGAGACATTATAGCACTCAGCAATTGGCATTCAGGCCCCGGCACATCCTCATCAATGTTAACTTCTATGCGAGCGGATGCATTCTGAGATTTACCGCAACGGGCGCAAAGGACGCAAAGACAAAAGAAAGAAGAGAAAGATGGGTGTTTGATAGAAGAAGTTTGATAGAAGAATATGAATATTCATCGACTCATTTTTACCAAATTACTCATTTACCAGATTTGGTCACTCGCAATTCCATGTGGAGTTCCTGCCATTAAGATTTTTAGCATCAACAGGACGGCGGCGCGCGTCAGATGATATTTAGATACAGATTCCTGAATGACTCCGGCAGAAAAACATCACCAGTTGAAAGTCGCAACTGCCTTCGGACTTGTCTATGTCCTGTGGGGCGGGACTTATCTGGCCATGAAGATAGCGGTGGAGCACATTCCACCCTACGTCATGGGCACGCTCCGCTACCTGGTGGCCGGGCCGCTGATGCTCGGTTATCTCGCCTTAATCGGGAGAAACATCCGCATCAACCGGCAGGACGCGCTGCGACTCCTTGCCATTGGCGGGCTGCTGCTCTCCGTTGGCAACATGGGCGTGGCCTGGGCCGAGGAGTACGTGCCCAGCGGCCTGGCTGCATTGATTGTGGCTGTGGTGCCTATCTGGGTGGCAATTATCGAAGCGTGGATCATCCGCAATCGCCGCATGTCGCCCTTGGGACTGGCAGGCCTGGCTCTGGGCATTGCCGGGTTGCTTGTATTGCTCTGGCCGAAGCTCACCGCAAGCACACGCATCGGACAACTGGAGTTGCTCGGTATGGGTATATTGCTCGTCGCTTCGCTGAGCTGGTCGCTGGGATCGGTGCTTTCCGGGCGCTGGAGCCTGAGCGTCGATGTCTTTACGGCCAGCGCCTGGCAGATGACCTTCGCCGGCCTGATCAATGGAACCGTGGCAGTCTTAACCAGCGGCTTTCATAAGGTTGTGTGGACAGCGCACGGCACCCTCGCAATTCTCTACCTGGTTACCTGCGGCTCCTGGATCGGTTTTACCGCCTATATATGGCTGCTGGAGCATGTGCCCACCCCCAAGGTGGCCACCTATGCTTATGTGAATCCGGTAGTGGCGGTCTATCTCGGATGGCTTTTTCTCAGTGAGAAAGTAGATGGCTGGATGCTGGCCGGAACCGTGGTGATTGTTACAGCAGTGGCGCTGGTCAACGTCTCCAAGCTGAAGGCGCTGAGAAATGCGCCCAGGCCAGACAAACCGTGCGTACCGGCTGAGGTGGCAGGAGACTGAATGCAAGTGGGTAAATGGGTAAATTGGTAATTTTGATAATGGTAAATTGAAGAGCACAGCGAAGAACACGTCTTAATTTACTCATTACCAATCTACTCATTTATCAAATCCTTATGGTGAGTTCAAAGCCAATCGTAATTGTGGACATGGACGGCACGTTGGCCGACGTGGCTTCTCGGTTGCACTACATCCGTGGACGCGGGCGGCCAAACTGGAAGCGCTTCTTTGACGAACAGCGGCATGACCTGCCCAAAGAAGATATCGTAGAAAAAGTCTGCGCACTGGCCAAAGATCATGAGATCGTGATCGTCACCGGACGGCCTGACAAGTACCTCACCGAAACCAAAGATTGGCTGAGAAAATATAAGATTCCTTACTCGCGCATCTTCATGCGGCCTGCCGGGGACAACCGTCCTGATTACATCGTGAAAAAACAGATTCTCGGCCAGATTGGCACTGAGCGCGTGGTCCTGGTGCTCGATGACCGTCCACGGGTATGCGAGATGTACCGCCAGTCAGGGTTGAAGGTTTTTGAGGTGCCCAGTGATGAGTGGAACCAGAAGATCAATGAGATCTATAGGAAGAAAAGCTGAGCTGAATGGGCAAATTAGTAAATGAGTAATTTAGTAATTTAACCCCGGATAGTCTTTAGATTTTCATTTACCCACTTACCCAAATTACCCATTTACCAATTTCCTGCTACTTCCTCTTCCACCTGATTCCGTCCTTGGTGTCTTCGACGAGAATGCCGGCGTCGGCGAGTTGTTGGCGGAGGGCATCGGCTTTGGCGAAATCGCGGGCTTTCTTGGCGGCGGTGCGCTCATCGGCCAGGCGCTGCACTTCTTCATCCGGCAGCATGGAAGAAGACGGATCGGCGAAGCGGCGCATCTTTTCCGCATCATCATCCTGCAGGACGGCAAAGATTTCATCAAACTGCTGCAAAGCTTCCAACAGTGGAGCTTTATCGTCCTGGCGAAGTTCATCGCGGTCCGCGGCGGTATTGGCTTCACGCACCAGGTCGAAGATCGCGCCCAGCGCCTGGGCCGTGTTCAGATCGTCTGCCAGGGCTGAACGCATGTCCTTTTTCGTTTGTTCGGCTAGATCCTGAATCGCGTGATTTTTGCCGGGCGCAAATTGCCTCATCTCCAGCCGCGATTTGAAATTCCGCAGGCGCTCCACCGAATGTGCGGCCTGCTTTAATCCATCAAAGGTGAAGTTCAACTGCTTGCGGTAAGGAACGGAGGCCAGCAGAAAGCGTATCGAAGAAGGCTTATGGCCTTTCATCAGCAGGTCGCGCAAGGTAAAGAAATTGCCTGCGCTCTTTGACATCTTCTCGCCTTCCACCAGCAGGAAACGCACATGCATCCAATGGTGCACAAATTGTTTTCCGGTGAGCGCCTCAGACTGGGCAATCTCGTTCTCATGATGAGGAAAGACCAGGTCTTCGCCACCGGCATGCAGGTCGAAGCTCTCGCCCAGATATTTCATCGACATCACGGAGCACTCAATGTGCCAGCCTGGACGGCCTTTACCAATGGAAGTCTCCCAGAACTCCTCCCCCTCTTTGGGCGACTTCCACAGGGCAAAATCGCGCGCGTTATCTTTTTCGTATTCGTCCACGTCGACTCGCGCGCCGATCTCCATGCCGCCAAAATCTTTTTTCGAGAGTTTGCCGTATTCGGGGAATTTGGCGATGCTGAAATAGTAGGAACCGTCTTCAGTGCGATAGGCAAAACCCTTCTGCTCGAGTTGGTGAATGAACCGGGCCATATCCTCGATGTGCTCAGTCGCCCGGACTACCTTTTCGGGCTGTTCCAGGCTGAGCGTGCGCATGTCTTCGAGGAACGCCTCTTCATACTTTTTCGTGTACTGATGGATCGACTGGTGCTCGCGCGCCGCGTTGCGGATGATCTTGTCATCCACGTCGGTAATGTTCATCACGTGCTGCAGCTTATAACCGCTCTGCCGCAGGAACCGGCGCAGGATATCCACGGCCACGAAGGTGCGGAAGTTGCCGATATGGCCGTAGTCATAGACGGTGAGGCCGCAGGCATACATGCGGACTGTGTTGTCCTCAGAGGGCGTAAATTCTTCGACCTGATTTGAGAGCGTGTTGTACAGGTGGAGTGGCAATGAACGATTTTAGCAAACAGCCATTAGCTTTTGGCCCTTGGCTCTTGGCTCTTGGCTTTTGGCTCATTCTTGTCCGAAAATGCAGGCCTTACAAGATTCTCCCAGTTGGAGATCACAGTATCTTCCGAGATAATCGAGCTAAGTGC
>Ga0066662_10000476_pt1 | contig 17587 bp, 15 predicted proteins | sample GraSoiAngelo_111_FD_133939 | JGI IMG/M metagenome (GOLD analysis project Ga0066662, IMG submission 133939) | Grasslands soil microbial communities from the Angelo Coastal Reserve, California, USA - 14_0903_12_40cm | ecosystem: Environmental > Terrestrial > Soil > Grasslands | place: USA...
CCACGGCTTCACCCCGAGCGACGAGGAGATCGGCGGCGCGACGCCGCTGCTGCGTAGCGGCCTGATCGACACGACCGACCAGGTCTACCGCGGCCGGCTGGAGGACCGCGACGTGCTGGTGGCGGAGTTCAGCATCGGCTCCCCTGACTGGTCCGAGCAGTTCGGCGGCTCCGGCACCGATTCCAGCGTGTTCACGGTGATGCTGGTGGCGGTCGACCCGGGTCGGTGGCCACGGCTGACCGTGCATCCGAGGTCGCTGTCGGATCACCAGTGGCTTCGCCGGCTGGTGCGGTCAGACCGGGACTTCGACGACGTGCCGGAGGCGCTGCACGAGCGGTATCGCGTGATCGCATCGACGGACATCTCCGACGAGCAGCTGCGTGGGCTGTTCACCGACGAGCTGGCGGCCTGGTGGGTATCGCAGCCGTCAGACGTGCTGCTCGACGTGGAGGATCACGACGAGCACGGGTCGTTCCTTACCGTGGCGCATGCCGGCGTCGCCGACGGGCCGGACGAGCTGGACGACCTGGTCGCCCAGACGACCCACCTGATGCGCCTGATCGATCCCTAGACCGTCTAGGCGGGATCCCGCACCAGCTCCATGGTGGAGCAATGGACGCCGCCACCGCCCTTCTGGATCTCGGCGTAGGGGATCGGCAGCACCTCGACGCCGTGCGTGGCGAGCCGCTGCGCGGTGCGGGGGTAGGCGTCGCACATCAGCACCCGTCGCGGCGAGAGCACGAGCGAGTTGATCGCCCATTCCTCGTCCGGGATGCAGGGAACCGTCTCGATGCCGAGCTCGTGCAGCCGGTCGACGAACCACCATGGCAGCCCGAGCGGATCGATGATGGCGAGGTCGGGCGCCAGCATGCCGAGGTGCGCGTCGATGTGGATCGAGTAGGGCGAGAGCGGCACGACGATCAGCTCGATGCCGAGCGGGCGGATGGCGGCACGCAGCTGCTCTGCGCCCTCATCGTTGCAGCGGAATGACGTGCCGAAGGCGGCCAGAGTGGGGGTGAGCTTGACGAAGCTCCCGCCCTCGACCAGGCCGGTGCCGTGGATCGTCGCCAGGATCGGCATGCCGAGCTCGGCCAGGGCGCGGGCGACGAGCGGCTCCTCGCCGCGGCGCTTGTAGGGCTCGAGCCGGCCGATGATGGCACCGCCGGGGACGGTGACCAGCGGGTCGCGCGTGTAGATCGGTGTGGTGATGTGTCGCGGAAGGTCGCCTTCGACCTCGACCACCTCGACGCCCTCGGCACGCAACGCGTCGAGCAGGCCGCGGTGCTGCTCGGCGACGAGCTCGAGGTCGGGTGCCCTGGTGTCCTCCCAGTACCAGAGGCCGTCCGGGTCGACGAGCGCGCCGGCGTCGTCGCGCCAGGCGTCCTCGCGGACGAGGCCGAACTCGCCGCGCGGGCTGCGCACCAGGACGGAGCGCAGGCGGCCGACCTCATCCACGGCGCCCCACCGGCGTCCCCAGAGGCGCTCCTGCTCGCCCGGATCGGAGAACGGCGTGCCGTCATCGCCCCGCAGCAGCGTGAGGTGATAGCCGGGGGGATAGGTGCCGCTCACAAGGGCGAGGTTACAGGGCTGCCCCACATGTGTGTGCACAAGGCCGGATAGCAGCGGGTTGGTATAGCAACGCATATCCGCCAAGTGGCGTAGATCAATATCCACCACAAGGGTGATAGGCCGTTCACCTTTCCGACCGGACACTCGCAGTGTCCTCGGCTCCAACTGCAGGACCTCATACCCACCCCGGTAAGCCACACCGGGGTTGGCAAAACAGTTTCGTCGCATGGTGCGGCGATGTCTCAGGTGGCGGTGGCGGCCACAAGGAGGAACGATGCGGAAGATCATCAACAAGCGCGTCGCGGTCGTTGTGGCCGTGGTCGCCGCGCTCGCTGCCGCGACGAGCGCATATGCGTACTTCACGTCGACTGGGTCGGGCAGCGGCTCGGCCACCGTCGGCACCAGTGCTGCGCTGGCGATCACGCAGACCAACACCATCACCGGCATGCTGCCCGACGGTGCGGCGCACACGGTTGCCTACTCCATCGACAACACCGGCAACACGTTCGCGCAGAATCTGGGCAAGGTCACGGTGTCGAACATCGTCACCAGCGATCCCACGCATTGCCTGGCGTCGTGGTTCAGCGCCAACGATCCGACGAGCGCGGTCGGGACGATCCCGGCGAGCTCGACGTACGCGTCGGTGGCCGGCACCCAGCCGTCGATCCAGATGAACGATTCTGGCACGAACCAGGACGCCTGCAAGGGCGCAACCCTGACGCTCACGCTCACGGCTGCGCAGGGCTCGTAAGCAGCACGTAACCGAGCTGTGGGGCGGCTGCTGCGGCGGCCGCCCCACAGCCCTCGATTCACGAGGCGGCGCCGGCACTCCGCGGCACCGACCGAAGCACCCGACACGACGGAGAGCAGACGATCTTCATGGTAGGGCAGGGTTCCGAAGGGACAGGCAAGAGCGTCAAGCGGCTGATGCGGGTGGCGCTTCTGGGTGCCCTTGGACTTGGCGCGTGGGGCGCGCACGCGGTGCTCGCCGCAAGCGGGCCGGCGACCCCGACGCTCTCGGCCAGCCCGAACGTTTCGCCGACGAACTCGGCAACGGAGACGCTCACGTTCAGCAGTTCCGGTGCCGCGACCTACCAGTGCAGCCTGAATGGCGCTTCATTCACACCCTGCACGTCGCCGAAGACGTATGGGACGCCGACCCCGCTCACCGACGGCTCATATTCGTTCCAGGTGAAGGCGATCGACTCGAAGGGCAACGCCAGTTCCGGCGCCACGTATTCCTGGGTGGTCGACCGGACGGCGCCCACGGTGGTTTCGATCACACCTGCCTCGGCTACGCCGACCAATGCCAACTCCGTCTCCTGGACGGTCAAGCTGAGCGAGTCAGTGACCGGGGTGCAGGCGAACAACTTCACGCTGGCCAGGTCTGGCATCGCGACGGCTGCCATCACCGGGGTGTCGGGGAGCGGGTCGACCTGGGCGGTGAGCGCCAACACAGGCTCCGGTGACGGCTGGTTGCAGCTGAACCTGAGCGCGAACCTCTCGCAGATCAAGGATCTGGCTGGGAACGCGCTGACCGCCGGTCTCTCTGGTGGCTCGGCGTCCCAGATCATGATCGACCGTACTCCGCCCGCCATTCCCGCGATCGTCAGCGGCCCGGCCAACGGTTCGCTCATGAACACCAACAGTCCGACCTTTGGCTTCTCCGACAGCGAGACCGGCGTCTCGTATCTGTGCAAGCTCGATACCGCCGCGTACGCCGCCTGTGGCAACCCCGCGACGTTCTCCGGCCTCGCGGACGGAAGCCATACGCTAACGATCGAGGCGAAGGACGCCGCCGGGAACGTCAGCCAGGCCTCAACCGGACGGTCGTGGACGGTGGACACCACGCCGCCGCCGAAGCCCGCAATCGTCGGCCCGAACAGCAAGTCGGACTCGACCTCGGCGACATTCGCGATCAGCGACAGCGAGTCGTCGGTGACCTACATGTGCAGGCTGGACGGCAGCTCCTGGTCGTCGTGCAGCGCCAACCCGACGTACACGCTGCTAAGCCCGGGTACCCACGCGTTTGATGCTGAGCCGATCGACCAGGCGGGCAACGTCGGCCCCTACAACGAGTGGAAGTGGACCATCAACGGCCTGTCCGGCAGCGGCCAGAACTTCACCGTCAGCGTGAATGGAGCACTGCCGAGGCTCTACCCGGGCGGGCCCACCGACAAGATCGACCTGACCCTCAACAACCCGAACAGCGCCACGATCTACGTGACGAGCATCAATGTGGCGCTCGCGTCGATCACCAAGGCGACCGGCGAAACGAGGCCGTGCTCGACGTCTGACTTCGCGCTCACGCAGCTCGGCGCCGGAGCGAATCTCGGCAGCAATCCCATCGCCGTTCCGGCGAACGGTTCGAGGACGCTGTCGGGCGCCGGCCTTGGCGCGTACCTGCCGACCGTGCGAATGCTCGATTCTGGAGCCAATCAGGACGGCTGTAGGAACGCCACACTGACGTTCACCTTCAGCGGGAGCGCACAGTCATGAGACGCTGGGTACCGTTCGCATCCGCGTTGAAGCGCCCGCTCCCGATCGCAGCGGTGATCGTGATCGCGCTGGCGTCGTCTGTCGCCGCGATCGCGTACTGGACGACGCACGGGTCGGGCAGCGCGTCCGCAAGCCTCGGCACGCTGAGCGCAGCCACGATCTCCGCGCCCGCGAGCGTCACCTCGACCTCCGTGACGGTTTCGTGGACGCAGCAAGCCTCCGTGACACCGAGCTCGCAGAGCTCGAACATCACATACACCGTCGAGCGGCAGCTCAACGGCGGGAGCTTCGTTGCCGCAGCGGGAACGTGCGCCGGGTCGCTGGCGTACAACACGTCGAGCTGCGTGGACTCGCTGCCTTCGACGCCGCTCAGCGGCACGTACACCTACCGGGTGATCGCGCACTTCCATACATGGACCGCTATTTCGAACACCCCCTCCGTCAGTGCAAACTTGGATTCGACCGCTCCGGTCTCTGCGATCACCTTCCCCTCCAACGGAGCCCGGTACAACGCGGCCGGCTGGACGAGCGGCTGCTCAACGACCGGCATCTGCGGCACTGCCAGCGATGTCGGCTCAGGTGTGGCGTCACTCGCCGTGACGATTCAGCGGAGCTCAGATGCGAAGTACTGGAACGCGACGTCGAGCACGTGGGCGAGCGCTACCGTGTCCAATCCGGCTTCGACGTCCGATGCCTGGGCGCACTGGAGCGCACCAGTTCCGGTCGCTGCTCTGACCGATGGCGTCAGCTACACGATTTCTGCCACGGCCACAGACGCGGTAGGTAACGTTCAGGGGTCGTCCGCGGTATCGACGTTCACGTACGACACGACTGCTCCGGTGGCCTCGATCACGCTGCAAGCTGCCTCTGATACGGGTAGCTCGAATAGCGATAATGTTACGAAGGCGGCGAACTTGGTTTTCAACGTTGCCTTTACAGAGTCCGTGACTGGGCTGGCGACGAATGGGTTCTCAAATGTGGGTACCGCAACAGGGTGCGCGTTCGGGGCTTTGTCGGGTTCCGGTACGAGTTACACCGTCACCGCCTCGAGTTGTTCAGAGGGTACTGTCCGCGTGCGGTTGGCTGCAGCTGTGGTCAGCGATGCCGCCGGCAATCAGAATGTTCAGACCGATGGCGCCACCGTGACCATCGATCGGACAGCTCCGCTGGCCACGATCACGCTGCAGAGTGGCTCCGATACGGGAAGCTCGAACAGTGACAACATCACGAACGCCACGAGCCTGGTGTTCAACGTTGGTTTCACCGAATCGGTGACTGGACTGGTGGCTGCCAGCTTCTCGAAGGGAAGCGGAACGGCGACGGGCTGCACCTTTGGAACGCTCGCCGGCGCCGGGACGAGCTATTCCATAACGGCCAGCACCTGCTCGGAAGGGGCATTGGTCGTGCGGCTTGCCGCAGCTGCGGTCAGCGATGCCGCCGGCAATCAGAATGTTCAGACCGATGGCGCCACCGTGACCATCGATCGGACAGCCCCGACCCTTCAGATCTCATCGTGTACCGTGAACACCAATGACAAGGCAATGTGCGTAGGCACGACGACGTCGGGCGATAACGGAACGGTGTCGGTGGCGATCTACACCGGAGGATCGGGAGCATCGGGAACGCTCGTCGACACCGTCACGGGGACACCCGCATCGGGCAACTGGTCGACTGGCCGCACGGTTAGCCTCACCAAGAATGCGACCTACTCGGCGGTCGCTAGTCAGACCGATGTCGCCGGCAATAGCGTCACCACGGCGTTCAAGACGTTCGTCGGCTAGGAAGACTCTTCCACCGGTGGCGGCTCCCGCTACTCTGGCCGGTGCAGCGTGCCCTACACCGTCCGCCACATCGATGACATCCAGCCGAGCAGCCCCGGCGGCGCCGTCCGCTTCGTGCGCAGGGAGCTGGGCGTCCAGGCGTTCGGCATCAACCGCTTCGACCTGCCGCCCAACTCGGCCGGCAAGGAGCACGACGAGTCCGCCACCGGCCAGGAAGAGGTCTCCGTCGTGATCGCCGGCAGCGGCCACTGGACGGTCGACGGAGAGGACGTTCCGGTCCGGGACGGCTCCTTCATCCGGTTCGACCCGCAATCCACCCGCTGTCCGCACGCGGGCCCCCACGGCCTCTCGTTCATCAGCATCGGCTCGCCGCCCGGCAGCTACGAGCCGCACGGCCCGTTCTGAGCCTGCGCGGCATCCGTCACGTATCGGCTTGAATACGGCCATGCCTGCTGCCGCCGTCGGCCGCCTGCGCCGTCTCATCAGGCTGCGGCGGCTCTCATCCGTCGAGCAGCCGCTGCCCGAGTCGGCCACCGCCGTCGCCATCATCATGGACGGCAACGGCCGCTGGGCCCGTCGTCGCGGCCTGCCCGCCATCGCCGGCCACCGTGCCGGCACCCAGGCGCTCCGCCGCACCGTCGAGGCGGCTCCCGGCCTCGGCATCCGGAGCCTTGCCGTCTACGCCTTCTCGACCGAGAACTGGGGTCGCCCCGAGCAGGAGGTCGACGACCTGATGGCGCTCTTCACCGAGACCATCCGCGATCAGTTCCCCGACCTCCACCGCCAGGGCGTCTGCGTCCGCTTCGTCGGCCGCCGCGATCGCTGTCCGCGCGAGCTACTCGAGCTGATGGAGGACATGGAGCGGCGGACCGCCTCAAACACGCGCCTCGACCTCTGGGTCGCCTTCGACTACGGCGGCCGCGACGAGCTCGTCCGCGCGGCCCGCGCGCTCGTCCGCGAGGGCGTCTCAGCCGACGAGATCGACGAAGACGCCCTCCGTGCGCATCTGTACGCTCCTGCCATGCCCGACCCGGATCTCGTCATCCGCACGAGCGGCGAGCTGCGCGTGTCGAACTTCCTGCTCTGGCAGGCGGCGTATGCCGAGTACCACTTCACACCGACGCTCTGGCCCGACTTCGACGGCGAGGAACTCGGCGACGCGCTGGCCGCATACGCCACCCGCCGGCGGCGGTTCGGGAAGCGGTGAGCGGCCTCACCGGGCGCGTCCTCGTCGCCATCCCGCTCGCCGTCGTGGCGATCACCGCCGTAGTCATCGGCGGCTGGCCGATGGTTGGCCTCGCGGTCCTGGTCGGCGTCGTCTCGATGCACGAATACGCCGCGCTCACCCGATCCCTCCGCCCGCTCACCGTGGCCGGCTTCCTCGGCGTGCTCGGCATCCTGATCGCAACCCACGAGGGCGGCCTGGTCTGGAGCCTCGCCCCGCTGCTGGCCACGCTGCTGCTCGCCTTCTGGCTGAGCGCGATCGCGGACGTCCGCCAGGCTGCCGTCGTGCAGCTTGGCGTGACGCTGCTCGGCGTGGTCTGGATCGGATACGGCCTCGCGTTCATGGTCGCGCTCCGCGACATCGCCGACCCGTCCGCCTGGGGCAAGCAGCTGGTGATCGCGGTGTTCGTCGGGGTTTGGGTGTCCGACACCTTCGCGTACTTCGGCGGGAGGATGTTCGGCCGCCGGAAGCTGGCCAGCGAGATCTCGCCGAACAAGACGGTCGAGGGCCTGCTGATCGGCTTTGGCCTCGGCACCGCCGCCGTGTTCTTCGCGCTCTACAACGAACCGGCCTCGGACCCGATCTCGCCGCTGAACGCGCTCGAGTTCGCGGTCGCCATCGCCGCCGCCTCGCCGGTGGGCGATCTGTTCGAGAGCTACCTCAAGCGGGATATGGGCGTGAAGGACACGGGCACGCTGCTCGGCGGGCACGGCGGCGTGCTCGACCGCATCGACGGACTGCTGCTGGCGGGCGCGGCCGCGTACTTCGTGGCCTTGGCGCTGCACCGCGTCTAGCAACGTGCGCCCCAACCAGGCCGAAATAGCGCCTCGGTACACTGCTGATCATGAGGACGGTGGCCATTCTCGGCGCAACCGGCTCGGTCGGAGGGCAGGCGCTCGAGATCGTCAGCCGCTCGCCGGATCTCACGCTCGTGGGTCTCGCCGCGCGGAGCTCCGCCGACGAGGTGGTCGACGCCGCGCGCCGGCTGGGAGCCACCCACATCGCGCTGACTGATGCGGATGCCGCTGCCAGAGCCGCGTCGTCGTTCCAGGGCGCGGTGCTTGCGGGCCCGGCCGCCGCGGTCGACCTGATCGGCGAGGTCGGCGCCGACGTCGTGCTGAACGCCATCGTCGGCTCGGCCGGCCTCGAGGCCACCATGGCCGCGCTCGCGGCCGGAAGCGATCTCGCGCTCGCCAACAAGGAGAGCCTGGTCGCGGGCGGCGAGCTCGTCACCGACGCGGTGCGTCGCAGCGGCCGCCTGCTCCTGCCGGTCGACAGCGAGCACTCCGCCCTTCAGCAGTGCCTCGACGGCATCGCCGCAGAGGCCGTCGAATCGCTCGTCCTGACAGCCTCGGGCGGCCCGTTCCGCGGCTGGGATACCGAACGGCTCGCGGGCGTCACCGCCGAGCAGGCGCTCGCGCATCCCACCTGGTCGATGGGCGCGAAGATCACCGTCGACTCGGCAACCCTGATGAACAAGGGCCTCGAGCTGATCGAGGCGCACCACCTGTTCGGCATGCCGTACGAGCGGGTGGAGATCGTCGTGCACCCACAATCGATCGTCCACGGCATGGCGCGGCTGCGCGACGGCGCGCTGATCGCCCACGTCGGCCTGCCCGACATGCGCGTCCCCATCAGCTACGCGCTCACGTATCCGGCCCGTGAGGCCACCGATGCGCCCCGGCTCGATCTGACGCAGCCCTTCACGCTGGCCTTCGAGCCACCCGACCTCACCGTCTTTCGCTGCCTGGCGCTGGCGCGGTCGGCCGGTGAGACCGGTGGCACGGCGCCGTGCACCCTCAATGCCGCCAACGAGGTGGCCGTCGCGGCGTTCCTGGCCGGCGCCTGCAGCTTCACCGAGATCGCCGACACGGTGGAGGCGGTGCTCGACGCGGTCGAGGCCGAGCCGCTCGAATCGGTGGAGCAGGTGCTCGCAGCGGACGCGAAGGCGCGCGAGCTCGCGCGCGGCCGTCTGGGGGCGGCGGCGTGAGATACATCATCCCGATCCTCGGCCTGCTCCTGCTCATCTTCGTGCACGAGCTCGGCCACTTCACCGCCGCCAAGCGCACGGGCCTGCGCGCGCTGCGGTTCTACATCGGCTTCCCGCCGCCGATCGTGCGGCGCAAGGTCGGCGACACGGAGTACGGCATCGGCCTGATCCCGCTCGGCGGCTTCGTGAAGATCCCCGGCATGCTCCGCCCGGAACCGTCCGACCTGTGGGCGGTCGAGGACCTGCTCGACCGCAACGAGCGGCTGCCGCACGAGCGTGCATCCGAGATCGGGATCGCGCACGACCGCATCGCACGCCTCATCACCGCCGGGCGAATGGACGAGGCGGCGGTCGAGGCGCGCGAGCTGCTCGCGCTGATCGAGTCCACCGACGAGGTCGGCCCGGCCGACCGGCGACGTGTGCGCAAGTCGCTCGAGCGGTTCATCGAGGCGACCGACCCCCGCGGCTACTGGCGAAGCCCGCGCCGAAGCCGGCTGATCACGATCGCCGCGGGCCCGTTCGCGAACATCCTCACCGCATTCCTGCTGCTCACGGCGCTCGCGGTGACGGGGATGCCCCAGCCGCTCTACGCCAAGCCGACGGTGGCCGGGATCGAGAAGGGCCTGCCGGCCGACCGTGCCGGGCTGCGGGTCGGCGACCGGATCACGGCCGTGGACGGCCAGCCGGTGCGCACGATCACCTACAACGGGCACCGGATCGGCGACTTCTCGCAGGTACGGGCGCTGATCGGTGCGAGCGGTGGCGGCACCGTCACGCTGACCGTCAGCCGAAACGGGCACACCGTGCAGATCGGCCCCCTGCACCCGGTCAAGCAGGGGGGGCGCTACATCGTCGGCTTCATCCCCGACGCGGTCGCCACGACGCACAGCTATCCGGTCTGGAAGGCGCCGATCGAGGGCGCGTCGCAGATGTGGTCGATGATCTCGGGCTCGGTGCGGGGAATCGGCAGCGAGGGTACCTCGTCGGTGTCCGGCCCGGTCGGCATCGTCAGGGTGTCGGCCAGCGCGGCCGACACGGGAGCGCCGTACTACCTGTGGCTGCTCGCCTACATCTCGCTCTCGCTTGGCATCCTCAACCTCCTGCCGTTCCTGCCGCTGGACGGCGGGCACCTGCTGCTGCTTGCGATCGAGCGGTTCCGCGGCCGTGCGCTCTCCCGGGCGACGTTCGAGCGCGTGTCCGCCTTCGGCATCGCGCTGGTGCTCTTCCTGTTCCTGTTTGGCCTGCACAACGACCTGTTCGGCGCGCAGCCGCGGTAGGCAGGCTCTCCGAACGTTCATCGCGCGGGGGTTGAGATCGGACGCACGGCGCCGTCCGGCGCCCCGCTGTCTATCCTCCGGTCAATGGCCAGCGAGCGGCAGATCCATGTCGGCGGTGTCGCAATCGGCGGCGGGGCTCCCGTCGTCGTCCAGTCGATGACGACCACCGAGACGGCCGACGCCGACGCGACGCTCGGCCAGATCGCCGAGCTGGCCGAGGCCGGCTGCGAGATCGTGCGCGTGGCGGTGCCGGGGCGCTCCGATGCCGATGCGCTGCCCACCATCGTCGCCGCCTCACCGCTGCCGGTGATCGCCGACATCCACTTCAACGCGTCGCTCGCCCTGCGCGCGATGGACGCCGGCGTCGCCGCCGTCCGCATCAACCCCGGCAACATCGGCGGGCCGGACAAGGTCGAGCAGGTCGTGCGCCGTGCCAAGGAGACGGGCACCCCGATGCGGATCGGCGCCAACTCCGGCTCCCTGCCCGACCACCTGCGGCAGTTCGCGACCAACGACCCGGCCGGTGCGCTTGTCGAGGCGGCGCTCGAGGAGGTGCGGCTGCTGGAGCGGCTGGACTACCGCGAGTTCAAGATCTCGGTGAAGTCATCGTCCGTCCCGGTGATGATCCAGGCCTACCAGCGGCTCAGCGAGCGCGTGCCCTATCCGCTGCATCTGGGCGTGACCGAGGCAGGGCCGGCCTTCACCGGCACCGTCAAGAGCTCGATCGGGATCGGTGCCCTGCTGGCCCAGGGCATCGGTGACACGATCCGCGTCTCGCTGACCGCGCATCCGGTCGAGGAGGTGCGGGTGGCCTGGGAGATCCTGCGGTCGCTCGGGCTGCGCCACAAGGGCCCGATGATGATCGCGTGCCCATCGTGCGGTCGCACCAACGTGGAGGTGCTGGAGCTGGCCGAGCGCGTCCAGGAGCGGCTGGACGGCTACGACGAGGTGTTCGAGGTGGCCGTGATGGGCTGCGCGGTGAACGGGCCGGGCGAGGCGGGGGACGCCGACTTCGGCATCGCCGGCGGACGCGACGCAGGGTTCATCTACGCCCACGGCCAGGTGCTGCGAAAGGTGGAGCAGGCACAGCTGGTCGAAGAGCTGTTCCGCGAGGTCGATGCATGGATCGCGGGTGGGATGGTGCGTCCGGAGCGAAAGACGCGAAAGCACGTGCTGCCGATGGCCGACGTCGCGGCCGCGGCTGCGACCTCGAGCTAGCTCTCGTCGCGGTTGCGCAGGTAGTGCTCGAAGCGCGCCTGCTTGTCCAGGTACGCGCCAAGCTCGCGCAGCCCGAACTCGAACCACTCCCGCAGGTAGCGGTCGTCGATGTGAGGCTCGCGGATGATGGTTTCATCGTTCATGGCGGGGAGCATCGGCCCTGGCCGGAGGCGGCACCATCACCACCCTGTGGTATTTCCAAGCCGGTGTGGCCACGCCCACGTATCGGCGGCGCAGTAGACTGGCCCCATGTTCGGCAAGCGCAGGGCACTGGTCGGCTACCTCGCCTTCTGGGCGGGCAGGCGGGTGACGGAGCGGGTCGTGCGGCGTGAGCTGCGCAAGCGGCTGGCCGCGTTCGTCGAGCCGCCCAAGCGCAAGCGACGCCGCCGGCTGCCGCTGATCGGCGCCGCGCTGGCCGTGGCCGCCGCAGGGGCCTTCGCCTTCACCCGGCTGCGCCCCTGATGCTCCGCCACGTCGCCGTCTTCCGCTGGAAGGCGGGCACGACCGACGCGCAGGTGCAGGCGATCGAGCAGGGCCTGGCGGCGCTACCCGGCCGGCTCCCTCAGCTGCGGGCCTACAGCTTCGGGCGCGACGCCGGGCTGCGCGAGGGAAACGCGGACTTTGCCGTCGTTGCCGATTTCGACGACGAGGACGGGTGGCGCCTGTACACCGAGGATCCGGAGCACCGGCGGGTGATCGAGGAGCTGATCGCCCCGGTGACCGAGGTTCGCTCGGCGATCCAGCTCCGTCACCCCTGATCGGTACACTGCTGCGGCTGTGTCCGAAGCCTCGCCGTACGTCCACCTCCACGTTCACAGCGAGTACTCGATCCTCGACGGGGCCTGCCGCATCGGCCCGCTCGTCCAGCGCGCCGTCGAGGTCGGGATGCCCGCGATCGGCCTCACGGACCACGGCTCCATGGCGGGAGCGGTGGAGCTCAGCCGGGCGGCCGAGAAGGACGGGATCAAGCCCGTGCTCGGCTGCGAGGTGTACCTGGTCGACGACCACGCCGCGCGGCCGCAGCGCGAGAAGCGCGCTCATCTGACGTTGCTCTCGGAGACGACGGAGGGCTACCACAACCTGATCCGGCTGGTCTCGAGCGGCTACCTGGACGGCTACTGGTACAAGCCGCGGATCGACTTCGACCAGCTGGCTGCCCACGCGGACGGCATCATCGCGCTGTCGGGATGCCTGTCGGGCCGGGTCTGCAAGTCGCTGGTGGAGGACGATGCGAAGGCCGCCCGCGAGGAGCTCGACCGGCTCGTCCAGATCTTCGGTCGCGACGACGTGTACGTCGAGATCCAGGACGGCGGCATCGATGTGCAGACCCGCATCCTGCCGTCGCTGGTTGCGATGGCGCGGGACGCGGGGCTGCCCATGGTCGGCACCGGCGACGTGCACTACCTGACCCGCGACGACGCGATCCCGCACGAGGCGCTGCTCTGCATCCAGACGCAGGACACGCTCGACAACCCCGACCGCTTCCGCTTCAGCAACCACGAGTTCTACCTGAAGACACCGGAGGAGATGTATGGGCTGATGGCGCAGCGGTTCGGCGAGGACATGCTGCGCCGGACGGTCGAGATCGCGGAGCGGTGCACGGCCGAGGTCGGGCTGGGCGCGATGCACCTCCCGCGCTTCGACGTGCCCGAGAGCAAGACCTCGGTGCAGTACCTGCGGGAGCTGGCCGAGGCGGGCCTGCGGGAGCGCTACGACCGTGAGGAGCCCGAGCTGCGGAAGCGGCTGGAGTTCGAGCTGAAGACGATCGAGGAGATGGGGTTCCCGGACTACTTCCTGATCGTCTGGGACTTCATCCGGTTCGCGCGCGAGAACGGCGTGTCGGTCGGCCCAGGGCGCGGCTCTGCCGCGGGGTCGCTGGTCGCCTACTGCCTGCGGATCACGGATCTCGACCCGATGCGGTATTCGCTGCTGTTCGAGCGGTTCCTGAACCCCGGCCGCAAGAGCATGCCGGACATCGACATCGACTTTGCGGTGGCGGGCCGTGAGCGCGTGATCAACTACGTCGCCGAGAAGTACGGCCGCCGCAACGTCGCCCAGATCATCACGTTCGGCAAGATGCAGCCGAAGGCGGCGATCAAGGACGCCGGCCGCGTGATGGGGATCCCCTACGGGCAGGTCGACCGGATCGCGAAGATGGTGCCGGAGGGGCCGAAGGTGTCCTTCGACGAGTGCATGAAGCCGGGCGCCGAGCTGCGGAAGTCCTATGACAGCGACGAGGTGACGCGGTCGATTGTCGACATGGCGCGGCCGCTCGAGGGCGTCGTGCGCAACGACTCGATCCACGCGGCCGCGGTCGTGATCGGCGACCGCCCGCTGACGGAGTACCTGCCGCTGCAGCAGAAGGGGCCGGACGCCGAGGTGGTCACCCAGTTCTCGATGAACGACGTCGAGGCGCTGGGGCTGCTGAAGATGGACTTCCTGGGGCTGCGCAACCTGGACGTGATCGATCGCGCGGTCGAGCTGGTGCGACAGTCGAAGGGCATCGACCTGCGGATGGATCAGCTGCCGCTCGATGATCCGAAGACCTACGAGATGCTCGCGCGCGGCGATGCCACCGGGACGTTCCAGTTCGAGTCGAGCGGCATGCGTGAGGCGCTGCGGTCGGTGAAGCCGACGCGCTTCGAGGATCTGGTGGCGCTGGTGGCGCTGTACCGGCCGGGCCCGATGCAGAACATCCCGCACTACGCGGCGCGAAAGAACGGCCGCGAGCCGATCACCTACCCGGACCCGAGGCTCGAGGGGATCCTGTCGGAGACGATGGGCATCACGATCTACCAGGAGCAGTCGATGCTCATCGCCCGCGAGGTCGCCGGGTTCTCACCCGCGGAAGCGGACGACCTGCGGAAAGCGATCGGGAAGAAGATCCGCTCGCTGATGGCGACCCTGAAGGACAAGTTCATCGACGGGTGCATCGCCAACGGCATGTCACGCCCGCTGGCGGAGCGGCTGTGGGATGACAACGAGCGGAGCTCGGACTACTCCTTCAACAAGTGCATCCACGCGTCGACGAAGGTGACGCTTCGCAACGGCGACCGCATCCCGGTGTCCACGGCTGCGAGACAGGGCGTGACCGAGATCATGTCGATGTGGCCCGATGGCCGCATTCGGCCTCACAGGATCGAGCGGATCGTCAAGACCGGGCGAAAGTTCCTGTTCCGCCTTCGGCTCGAGTCCGGGCGGCAAATCAAGGCCACGGCGGATCACAGGCTGCTCACCACCGAGGGGTACATGGAGGTGCGCGACATGCGCCCGGGTGTCACGGAGGTGATCGCGGAGCCGGCCGTCACCGAACGCCAGCGAGAGGCGCGGCGGGAGACGATGCGGCGCTTGGCACAGCGGTCGGAGCGGAAGGAGCAGGACAAGCGAGCGGCGGAGCGCATGCGGAAGTGGCAAGCGAGCCGGACGCCGATCCAGAAAGCCGCCCACATGTACCGGATACATGACATGTATCCGCACCTCACGCGCAACGCAGTGGCCGCCATGCACGACCGGATCAAGTGGCTCCGCGCCAACGATCCGGAGTGGGTCATGAAGCACACCGAGAAGAGCCTGGCGTCGGTGCGGGCGACCTACGACACCGGCCCCGGATACGGCCGCTGCTCCATCGCGTCCAACGGGATGTGGTGCGCGAGCCAGCCCGAGCGGGACATGTGCGAGTGGCTGGTCGAACAGGGCATCGAGTTCGAGATGCACAAGGTGCTGCCGGGCGGCCGTATCTGTGATTTCTACTTCGCCGGCATCTACTGGGAGATGGACGGCATGGACAGGGCCCGCGCCTTCTTCGAAGAGAAGTACGGTGACCTGCCGTTTGTCGTCGTCACGCCCGAGGACTTCAAGAGCGTCGTCGCTCGGCATCTCGCCCTCGAGCACGCACAGAACGGCGACCGGGTCGTTGCGATCGAGGAGTGGGGCTACGGCTCGACCTACGACATCGAGATGGAGATCGACGGGCCGCTCAACTTCATGGCGAACGGCATCGTCTCCCACAACTCGCACGCGGCCTGCTACGCGCTCGTCGCCTATCGGACGGCCTGGCTTCGCGCGAACCATCCCGCCGAGTACATGGCCGCCCTCATCTCGTCGGTCATGTCCACGAAGGACCGCGTGCCGTTCTACGTCTCCGAGTGCGCCGACATGGGCATCGAGGTGCTGCCGCCCGACGTGAACTCGAGCCTGAACGACTTCGCGGTGGTCGAGGGCAAGATCCGGTTCGGCCTGACGGCGGTGAAGCGCGTGGGGGATGGGGCGGTTCGCGCGATCATCGCCGCGCGCGAGAAGGGGCCGTTCACCTCGATCTGGGACTTATGTGAGCGGGTCGACGCCTCGGTGCTGAACAAGGGCATGCTCGAGAGCCTGATCGCCTGCGGCGCGCTCGATTCGACCGGCGACACGCGCATGGGGATGATGGCCGTGCTCGAGCAGGCGCTCTCCTCGGGCACGAAGCAGCAGGCGGACGCGATGATGGGGCACATGTCGATCTTCGACCTGGCCGGCGACGGGGACGGCAGCCTCGACGAGCCTGTCGCACGCAGCCACCCACCCGTGCCTCCCGGCGAGTGGGAGCGCACGGAGCTGCTCGCCCGGGAGAAGGACGCCCTCGGTCTCTACGTCTCCAGCCACCCGCTCGCCGATGTCCGCGAGCAGCTGGTGCGCCGTTCCGACCTGCCGCTCGGCCAGGCCTCAACGCTGCGCGACGGCCAGATCGTCACGGTCGGCGGCCTCGTTACCTCCCTGAAGCCGTTCGTCACGCGCAAGGGCGATCAGATGGCGTTTGCCGAGCTCGACGACATGACCGGCTCGATCGAGGTCGTCGTCTTCGCCGGGACGCTCGCGTCGGTCCGCGACATCCTCGTTCCCGACTCCGTCGTCATGGTCAAGGGCCGTGCCGATCGCAAGAACGAGGGCGAGGTGAAGATCGTCGCCATGGAGATCGTGCCCTTCCAGGCCACGGCCGACTTCGGGGTCGTGCGGCTGCGGCTCGACGCGCGCGAGACGCCCGCCGCGATCATCAAGGAGCTGAAGTCCCTGATCGGCGAGTTCCCGGGCGATGCGCCGGTGCTGCTCGAGGTGCGGACCTCCGAAGGCCCGAAGACGCTCCGGTTCGGCCCGGAGTTCAAGGTGCGGCCGGACGGTGACTTCTTCGCCGAGGCCAAGGCGCTGCTCGGCGACGCGGCGCTGATCGCGTAGCCGGCGTTTCAGCGCATTACAGCGGCCAGCCGCCGGTGCAGCACCAGCGCCGGCCCGAGCAGCACCGGCAGCAGCGCCAGCACCGCGCAGAGAAGGATCGCGTGTCGCTCCGGCCCGCTGCGCGCGAGGGCGATCGCGACCGCCAGGTCGACGGCGCTCGCGGCCAGCAGGTTGATGTAGAGCAGGATCCGGTCCTCCATCAGCCGGCAGATTCTGACTGATCCCGCAAGCATTTTCAGGGCAACCGTCGCGAGCCCTCGCCATCCGAGGCGGCACCTACACTACGTCGATGATTCTGGCCGATCTCGAGCTGGACCTGGACGTCTTCCAGGGGCCGTTCGACCTCCTGCTCGCGCTCGTGCTGCGCGAGGAGGTCGAGCTGGCCGACGTTCCCATCGCCGAGATCGTCGTCGCCTATGTCGAGCACGCATACGACAAGGGCCAGCTCGACCTGGAATCCGCGAGCGAGTTCCTGGTGCTGATCGCCGCCCTGCTCGAGATCAAGGTGCGCCTGCTCTTCCCGGGCGAGGACGAGGAGGAGGAACTGACCCCGGAGCAGGCGGAGGCGGAGCTGTTCCAGCGTCTGATCGAGTACCGGCGGTTCCAGGGCGCGGCAGCCTGGCTGCGCGAGCGGGCGGCGGGCCCGCCGCGGGTCTTCCGCGTGGGGCCGGCACCGCTGGCGCCTAAGCCGGCGCCGGTCGTCGTCGAGTTCAGCGAGGACCCGTGGCAGCTGGCTGCGGCCATCGACCGCCTGCTGGTTCCGCCGCCGCACATCGACGTCTCCTCCGTCCGCCGGCCGTTGGTGCCCGTCGAGAAGTTC
>Ga0066662_10000477_pt1 | contig 17568 bp, 15 predicted proteins | sample GraSoiAngelo_111_FD_133939 | JGI IMG/M metagenome (GOLD analysis project Ga0066662, IMG submission 133939) | Grasslands soil microbial communities from the Angelo Coastal Reserve, California, USA - 14_0903_12_40cm | ecosystem: Environmental > Terrestrial > Soil > Grasslands | place: USA...
GGACGATGTCCGGCCCATACGCGTCCACCATGTGTCGATAGATATCCACGAGCATCGCTAGAGCGCTTCTGTACCCATCGCTGAGGTCCGACAACGGCAAGACGCTCCGATCAGTGTCCTTGAGCCAAATACCCTCGGATCCGACGTGATCAATGACCACACCGTGAGGTAGGAACTCACTCCCGATGAGCCGGATTAGCCCGTCGAGTGCTGGTGCCTGGCCGTCCTGCCTCTCCAGCTTCTTGTACTGCAGTTCCATCATCCACTGCTCGCCTTCGGCGAGTGTGGCGTCTTCTTTGAAGAGGGTCGCAAAGCGTGGGATCCGCCCGGGGATCACCATGAGTCGCTGCGCCTCGGGGGAGCTTCCGTACAGACGCCTGAACGGCCCGTAACCAACCATGAACCATCCCGTGGTCGTTTGGGACCAGGGACCGTTCGCCGCGCCGCGCTTCTTGTTGCGGTAGATGTCTGTCGGCCTGGCGTTCCAAACGTCTCGGCCTTCGTGATAGATCTCCACCTCGGCCCAGAACGTGCCCTTAGACGGATAGCCGCCGCGCTGGGTACGATCGACCTCGTGGTTGGGTTTGATCTCGAGCGAGATTGAACCGGAATCAGCTCCCTCGGTCACCCACCCGCGTAGATCCTGCACCAACCCCCGTGTCTGCTCCTGCCCCAGTGTCGCCATCGCGATTGCCCTGAGCAGGGCCGTCTTGCCGGACCCGTTGTCTCCGGTGATCACGGTCCACCCCGGGTAACGCTCGCCACCCGGGCACAGGTCGAGATCTGCGTGCGTGAAGCCGCGGATGTTCTTGAGGACTAGACGTTTGAGGTACATGCTCGTTGGGGGTCCGACTACTTCCACTCTAGACCGTGGCGGCCAGCTTCAGCGTCTGTGGGTCCCGAGCATGGTTGTCCGGCCAGCCCGTTTCCGGCACCGGTCCGAGCAGTAGTCCTGCCGGTCGGTGAGCAGCTCCAGGCAGGCGGGGCATACACGCTCCACATAGACGATCTCCGGGCCAAGTGGCTCGCTCGGGTCGGGATCGTCGTCGACGGCCGGCAGGCTCTCCTTCCCGACCCGCAAGAGGCCCCGAGCTGCTTCGACGACTGGGGGTTGTAGGAGTCCTCGCGTCCAAGCGTGGCATGCTCGACTGTCCGGACCGAGGGCTTTGTGTTCGTGTCGTCCGCGGTACTCCTCGAAGTAGGCCCCGTAGGTGAGGACGGGTACTGTGCCCGGGATGTGGTAGCCGAGGTTTGTGGTGCGGGCTTTGTGGGGGCGACTTGCGCGGTCGTCTTTGGCGACCCAGTTGGCACCGCGGCGAGCGTGCGGGTCTGATTCCAGCGGGGCTACGAGGGTGCGGGGGTTTCCGGGTTGTCGGCGTTTGAGGCGGATGGGGTGCGCGGTCATGGCGAAGTTGAAGGGCCTGACCTGCTCGGCGTAGGGGCGATCTTGGTTGTAGGTCTTCCAGGCGGCGAGCTCGTGGGGCGTGCTGACCGTGAGGCCTCCGGCCGCGATATCGTCGAACCACTCTGGGGCTGTAGCGGGGCAGTCGAACTCGACCCGCAGGATGTGCTCCCACCATCGCGTAACCCAGTCCTCGCCGGGCATCGGCGCGAGCAGGTGTCCGAGTCCGTGCTCGCTGCGCTTTGGCTTGCGGTCGTGGCCGATGATGCTCGGCGAGCCGTCCTCGTCACGGGTGAACAGGCAGTAGCGTTTGGCGCTGATCGAGAAGCACTCGATCGGGCGCCGTGCGCCGGTGGTCGGGTCGTAGTTCTCGTCCTCGATCTTGAGGATCGACCCGGGCACGGCGTCGGAGGAGTAGGGATTGAGGCAGGCGAACGGTGCGACGACCTGCTCGTCGACCTCTTGCCAGGAGAGGCACCGGATCGCTTCTTCACCGCGGAGGGTGTGTGGGCCGCCGGGGCATGGCATCAGCCCACCCGGTTTGGTAGCCGGGATGAAGAGGCCGTCGGTGTCGCACATGACGTGGTGGGCGCCGAGCCGTTCGGCGAGTGCCATCGCGGTTGCGAGCAGGAGACGGCCGCCGCTTGAGGTGAGGGTGGCGATGAGGGGGTGGAAGTAGCGGCCGGGGTGTTCGGTTTGGGAGACGAGAGCGCGGTAGCTTGTTCCGTCGGGGCGGTGGCAGGTGACGGCTTGTCGGGTGCGGTGGGAGACGACGTTGACTTCGATCGGGATGCCGTAGCTGGTGGCGCTGGCGGCCACCTTCATGCCTTGTTGGATTGCGTCCAGGCGGCGCGCTTCAGGCTCGTCGCCGCGTGCTTCGGCGGCTCGCTGATCGTGCTTGACGGTGGCGCGCAGCTCGATCAAGCGCTTGATCAGATCGTCGTGGTAGGGATCGACCCGGTAGTCGGGGTTCCCAGCCAGCGCGAGTGGCTGGAGGTCAGTCTGCGGGTCGAGTGGCGCGAACCGCTTTACACGGAGTACGCCCGGCGTGCGACCGGTGTGGAGCTTGCTTGCGATGCAGTCGGCCAGGGTGTACCACTGCGTCGGCCCACCTTGTCGGACGGGGAGGCCGACGGTGAACGCGCCGTCCTCGCGTCCATCGGGCCGTCGGCGCCGGTACCGCGCCCGGGTTGGGAGTCGATCGCCCTCGGGTTGCACCAGTATTAGCGCATGAAGGCGCGTCCAGAGCTCGCGGTCGAGCACATCGTCGGCGGTCAGACGGTCGAGAAGATCCAGCGTGTCTTCGGGCGGCTCGTCGGCCCACGACATGCCCTGGGCAGTTAGGAAGCGCCAGAGGCCCTGAAGGACGAAGACCGTCGGGTACTGGCTTACGAAGTCGAGGTAGACGCCGGGCACGGCGACCCGTCGGATCCCGCACTCGGCTCGCCCGCCGTAGTAGGTCTCCATGATGGTGGCGATGATCGTGTCGGGCACGTCCGGCTGTGCTTCTCGCCATGGTTGGATGCCGTGGGCTCTGAGGTGGGCCTTGCCGATCGACGCCTCGCTGTAGACGCGGTAGTCGGGCGCAAACTCCGAGAGCCCGTAGGTCCCGAGCCGCTCGTGGAGCACGTCGTAGCACTCCCAGGTGACCTGGACGTCGTTTATCGCATAGTCGAGGTACTCGTCCGTGATCGTGCTGCCGTGGCCGGCGATGTCGAGTTTGCGGTGGTCGGTTGCAAGGGTGTCTGCGAGGCGTTTGAGTCGCCATCGGCCGCCCAGGAGCGCTTTCGCGAGCGTGGCGACGTCCACGATGAATCCGCGGTGATGGTCGGCGCCACCACCCTTGCGGCGATTGCGCTGCTCGGGATGGTTGCCGGTGGGGATGGTGAATCGGATGAAGGCGGCCGCCGACCCGACCTTCTTGATCTGGAGTCGCGGGTGCCTGGGGTTGTCGGAGAGCTGGAGCGTGAAGCCGCCGCGCATGGTCGGGTCTGAGTCGGTGGCGCGAGAAGCGTCGTGGCCGATGGCGAGCCGTGCCAGGTCGTATGGCCCGTTGAAGACGATCAGCCGACCGCGGCGGTGGTACACGACTCGGTAGAAGACGCCCTCCACGAACCGTTCCCGGGTCAGCATGCGAAATCCGTGCCGACTGGAATGCACCGCGATCGTGCTGAGCTCGGCGGCGGTGAGCGCGTCTGGGTCCACGATGAACCCCTGCTCGGTTACCCGGCCGCCCCGGCGGACCTGGTAGGTGCCGACGCGGAGACGCTGTGACAGGTCGGTGGTGGTCTCCGTGTCGAGCGTCAGCGACCACTTCGACGGCTCCTGGGCCGGTTTCTGGAGGCGGTTGCGGCGCCGCTTCGTCTTCTTCTCGGCCTTCGCCCACGCACGAACGGCCACCGCACGGCTTCTGGCGTGGTGGCTCACCGATTCCATCCTCTGAACTCGTCCCACCAGCGGTCGCCTAGCTTGAGCCGTAGCCAGGCGTCGAGCCGCTCCAGGAACCGGGGAACCCACCCGACGCTGCGCTCCAAGATCACGCGCAGTACGTCGAGCCAGCCACGCATGGCCGCGGATGCCCGTAGTAGTGGACTGCCGTCAGGGTTACGAAGCGTTTCGACAGGCCACTCCGCCTGGAACGCAGAGAGCACCTTGTGGTCGTTGATCGGGAGCTCGACAGTGTGTTCGGCGTCGTTGGCTCGCCCCGCGACGTGGTGGTTTTCGAACCAACGCCGTCCGGCGAGCTCGGCGGCGTGCATCGCGCAATAGATTTCCGGGTGCGCGCCGATCAGGGCGAATGGACTGATCTCGGTGCAGCCCTCCACCTTGCACTTCGGCTTGTGGGTGCCGAGCGTGGCGAGACGAGCTTCGAGCCGGTCGGCCGCTGCTTCCGGGTCGATATAGGGCTTGTCTGTCATGGTGTCTCCTGGGCTAGAAGGATTGGAAGTCGAGGAACTCGAACTCGCCGGCGTCGGCCAGCCGTTCGATCACGTCGGGGTTGGTGAGCAGGTCGACGCCGGCGATGCGCTTGCCGCGGAACTTGGCCAGGATCGCCTCGTCGCCGCCGTCCGGCCCGGCGAAGAGGGCAAGCGCCCGGTGGTGCTCGAGGTTGAGGGCTCGCACGCGTGAACCGCGGACGACGCGCTGCACCGGCCCCTTCTCGCCGACGACGTCCATCGTGAAGGGCTCACGATCCGAGGGTGCCGCCCGGTAGGCGCCTCCCGCGGAGCGGTGCAATAGGTGGCCGAAGTGGGTCTTGACGGTGCGTGGCGAGGTGTGATGGCGGCGGGCGGCGGCGCCGAGTCCCAGTCCTGGGTGTTTGCGCATTTCGTTCAGCGCCTCCGCTGCCCGCACCCTTGCCTCCTCCCGTGCCGGTGACGGAGACCTTCGCCGTTTACGGCGGGGGCGTCGAGACGCCACTACTCAGCTCCCGCTGAGAGTGCTGAGACCGCCTCGTCGACCCACCGTTGGAACAGGTGGGCACGTTCCAGGGCACCCTCCCCGTAGGCGGTGGCGAGCACCCGGGCGAGCCGCTCACCGGTGCGATCCCGCCCGGCGAAGAAGTCCCCGACGCCGAGGCCGCGGGCTTCCCAGACCTTCTCCAGCGCCTTGAACAGGCGCCGTGCGACGACCTCCTCATGCTGCGACTCCCGGGCATTTGGCGGTGCTTCCCGGTCGCGCCGGCTCGGTTGGTCGGTGAGTTCGTGACGGCGCCGGCCAACCGTTTGATGGGAAACGCCGCAGATGTCGGCGATATCCCGGTCAGACAGAGTAGGTTGCTCCTCGAGCAGCCGCAGCACGGCGTTGCTGCGTTCCGTCCGGGTGAGTGGCTTTGCGGTCCGGGAGGCGGTCGCCACCGCGTGCTGGTGGGCGGCCTGCTCTGGCGTTAGGCCGCCCGGAAGCGGGATCGTGGTTGTCGGGATCGCGGGGAGGTCCGCAAGTCCGGCAGCGGCGAATCGATGAACCCCGTCGGCTAGCAAGTATCGCCCGGCGCCGTCCGGAACCACATCCAAGGGTGGCAGCGCATCAGCCCCGCCCTCGGCGTACAGCTCGGCAAACTCCTCCGTCCGGCTGTCATCGAGGTGTGCACGAGGCCACACTCCGGCGTCAAATCGGATCAGGCCGACGTCGAGCAGTGTGAAGCCCTGGGTGTCCGGGCCGCGAGCGCTATCCGCCGCCACGCTCGTGTGCCCTCCTTGCCCGATCCGCGACGACCGTCAGCAGGGTGACGGAGAGCTGCGAGATGAGCTCGATGCACTGCCCGTCGCACATGTAGACGTACCTGACGAGGAAGTGCCGATTGAGGAGACCCTCCATCGTCCGCTGGTCGACGCCCAATTTCCGCCGGGCGGTCTCGACGTCGACCAGTGTGTCTGCGTACTTGACGGTGGTCACTGCGCCTCCTCTCTGGACGGGCTGAGTAACTGCTCGAGCACCTGTCGGGGAATGAGGACTCGCCGACCGACACGGACGGTCTTGATCTCGCCCCTGTCGATGGCCGCGCGTAGTGTGAGTTCGTGCACTCCGAGCAGGTACGCGGTCTCTTCGACCGAGTACGTGAGTCGGGGCTTGTGCTTCATCGTTCCTTCCTTTCGTGGGCGTGGTACTACCGATGGCGCATACCCCACGAAAGGCGCGACTGATGGAGCACTATAGCGACGTCTGCAGACCTTTGCAGATCGTCAGACGAGCCTCGTCACCTTATAGTTTCGCGACGATAGATCGATGCGTGTGACAGGTCGGTTCCTTCACTCGGCGGAAAATTAGCAAGACATTACGCTTCCAAACAGCGTACAATTGGAGCATGCGAACTAGCGCTAATCGATCGCGTTATGGCGTATACGTTGCTACCGGGTACGCCATTACCGTGTCCGTGCGTCGGGGACGACTAGTTGTCGAAGACGGCGTCGGCCGGGATCGTCGCGCGGTGGAGTTCGGCAGAATCGACCGGCTGGCGCGCCTCATTATCGTGGCCTCAACGGGCTCAATCACGCTGAGCGCGACGAAGTGGCTTACCGACACCGGCGCTTCTCTCGTCCACCTCGACCACACCGGCACCCTACAGGCGACCACCGGTCACATCGGATCCGACAATCCCGCGCTCCGTCGCGCGCAAGCGATAGCCGTTAACCGGCCGATCGGCGTCAAAATCAGCCGAACCCTGCTCGCCGCCAAGCTGTCCGGCCAACGAGACGTCGCCACGACGCTCGATGCCGACGCCGCGAACTCCCTCGACCCGCGTATCGATGAACTGGGCGACTGTCAGACCCTCGAACAACTCCGCCTGGTCGAGTCACAGGCAGCCAGCAGCTACTGGGCCGCCTGGCGTGGAGTCCAAGTCCGTTTTGCGACCCGGGACGCCGTGCAGGTGCCGGTCCATTGGACCAAGTTCTCCCAGAGGGCATCGGTACTCACCGGCGGCCCGCGCGTTGCGATCGACCCGATCTGTGCAGTCCTGAACTACCTCTACGCCATCCTCGAAGCCGAGAGCCGAATCGCGCTGTGGGCGATCGGTCTCGATCCAGGCGTCGGCATTCTCCACACCGATCAGCGAGCCCGCGACTCACTTGCGCTGGACCTCATGGAAGCCGTGAGGCCAGCCGTCGATCGCTACGCGCTCGACCTACTTGCACTCCGCCCATTTAGCCTCAAGGACGTCCACGAGGCCACCACTGGCCAATGTCGCCTACTACCCCGACTCGCTCGAGAACTTGCGCAGACCGGCCGAACATGGGCTGAACGCCTCGCACCTCACGCTGAGATGGTGGCTCGCGAGCTTGCCGCCGACGCCCAGATCCCTGGCCCACCCACACTTCTTACCGGGGAGGCTCGCCGCAAGGCCCGTCCGGCCTCACACCACACCCGACCCCGATCGTCGTCGAAGCCCATCATCCGCACCTCCACGTGCGTCGACTGCGGGGCCACCATTCCGCGAGGCCAGAAGCGCTGTTCCGATTGCCACGCCAGCGCAAGTGCGGATCGCCTTCGGACTCAGCAGTCGACGGAGACAACCCGCCGCCGCCTTGCTGACGTTCACCCCAGTAGGGATCCAGCAGTCCGTGACCGGATCGCTCAAGCCCAACGAGCCCAGTGGGCCGCCCGGAAGGCCGCGGACCCGGTGTCCGGGTTCACCGGTCAGCCATCAGAGTTCCGCCGGCTTGTTCTTCCACGGCTCGCCGGCATCGCGCCGCGCGAGCTCGCCCGTCAAACCGGCCTCTCGCCAGGCTACTGCGCTGCCGTCCGCGCAGGAAAGCGCGTACCACACCTCAGACACTGGCCGGCATTGCAGCTCGCCGGTCTAACGCGCGGGTTGGCGGAGACCGCCAGCGATCGGCGAGACGACGATCGAGGGGACCGACCGGCAGCGGCAGCGTTGCCGCCAGCTCAGGCGGACCCGAGGTCACCCGTCACACGCCTGCGATAGTCTGAGACGGGTCGACCTGCGTCGTTGTATGAGCTACCGAGAAGCCGCTGAATCCGTTCTCAAATCCTCCAATCGTCCGATGACGACTCGCGAAGTCGTTGAGAAGGCGATCGAGCGGGGTCTGATCGCACCCCGCGGAAAGACCCCCGAGGCGAGCATGAGCGCGGCTCTTTACGTGCATCTGAAGGAGCACCCGGATGGGCGGATCCAGCGGGAGTTTGCTCCGGGCCCCAAGAGAGCGGTCCGTTCGTCAGTCAGGTGGGCGTATCGCCGCTAAACGGACACCCGCGCAGCCTCAGGCTGCAGCCTCGAACGGCGATCTCCGGCTCGACGAGCTGAGCAAGGAGGAGCTCATCGAGTTGATCGAGGGGCAGCGCCAAGATGCCGGGGTCCGCATCAGCTTTTCGGGGCGCGATGCGGCAAGTCGCTTGGCTCGGAAGGTGCAGCCGAGGAGTTCGCGAAAGATCCAGGCGTACTGCGTCGGGCCCGAGGTCGACCAGGCGCGCAATCAGATCATCGAGGGCGAGAATCTACAGGCGATGGTCACGCTCTACCGAGAGCGGGGACGCGTCGACCTGATCCTGACAGACCCGCCGTATAACACCGGGAAGGACTTCCGCTACAACGACAGATGGGAGGACGACCCAAACGATCCGGGACTAGGTGAGCTGGTTGCGGAAGATACCCCTGGCCGGCACACAAAGTGGATGCGGTTCATGCTCCCTCGGCTGCGGATGATGAAGGCCATGCTCAAGCCCGGGGGAGTGCTGGCAATCTGTATCGATCATCGCGAATTGTTCCGTCTTGGCCAGATGCTTGACGAGCTATTTGGCGAGGACCATCGCATCGGGATCATCAACTGGCAGAAGTCGTATTCGCCGCGGAATGACAACAAGCACATCTCCACGGCCACGGAGTATGTCTTGGTGTACGCGAAAGGCGTTGAGCAAGCGGAGACGAATCTGCTCGACCGTACAACGAGTGCCAACTCGCGATATAAGAATGTCGACGACGATCCAGAAGGCGATTGGCGTGAGCACGATCTGACCGCGCGCACGCCGTCGTTCAATGCCCAATACGGCATTCAGTCACCGTTCACCGGTTCTATCTATTACCCGACTGGAACCAGGTCGTGGGCGCAGACGAAAGCGAACATCAAGGGATGGATCGAGGAATGGGGCGTGAAGTGCGAGTACCGGAACATCGATGACGGTCGCGCTGCGGCGATTATGGTTAAGGGTGGACAGGTCGCCGGCCCGATGACTGAGACGCGGGGGGTCCGCGAACGTCCTGGCACGGTGCCGAAAGCAGCGCGAGATGCCGCGATGGATCGGTTGGCAGCCGGCGCCTGGCCGTTCATCTGGTTCGGGTTGGACGGTGAGGGCGGCCCCCGGGTCAAGCGGTACTTCCACAAAGTCCAGCAGGGCATGGTGCCCATGACCTACTGGGCCGACGAGGATTACGACGAGCCGTTCGACATCGGCACCACCTCATGGGATCACGAGGAATCTGGTCGGAGCCAGACGGGGATCAAGGAGCTGAATGCAATCGTGGGCAAGGGGCATGGCTTCGAGACGGTGAAGCCGCTGATGCTCTTCTCAAAGATCATTCAGTTGTGGTGCCCACCGAACGGACTCGTGCTCGATCCGTTCGCCGGCTCTGGGACGACGGGGCACGCGGTGCTTCAGCTCAACGCGGATGTCGCCGCCGAGCGTCGCTTCATCCTGGTCGAGCAGGGGCGCCCCGAACGGGGAGACCCGTACGCGCGCTCGCTGATGGCGGATCGGCTGAAGCGAGTCGTGAGCGGTAAGTGGGTAGCTGGCACGGTCGAGGGCCTCCCAGGCGGTTTTCGATTCTGCTCATTGCAGAGCAAGGTCGACGCCAAAGCATTGCTCGGCATGGAACGAGACGAGATGACAGATGCCGTTATTGCGTCGCATTTCGACTCAGCCCGCGGCGGCGGTCCCAACCTGATCACTATGACGCATGAGGGATACGACTATCTCGTTGCGAGGAATGCCGAGGAGGAGGGCTTCTACTTGGTGTGGCACGGCGCCAAGGAGCAGCCAGTGTTCACGGAACAGATTTACGAGCGGGTTGTCGCCGAAGCCAAGCGAGCTGGGCTGAAGCCCGCGATACCACGTGTACGCGCGCTTCAATCTCTTTCAGTCGGACGACACGATCTTCTATCAGATCCCGAATCGGATCCTGATGGACTTCGGATTGAGTGCAGCGTCCGATGCATTTAACAACGCACCTGCGGACGCGTTGACAACTACAGCCAGAGCGTGATCGAGCTTTTCGATTTTCAGGTTCGCGCGTCGAGCCAGATTGCGGATCGCTTTGCGGCATACCTGCAGCCGGACCGGCGTCCCATGACTGGCACAATGCAGCGACCGGTGCCCATTCCCTTTTACCAAGCGCTGGCATCGGTGACCGCGTCCGGTAAAACGGTGATCCTCGCCGACGCGGTGGCAAAGTCGATCGCACCGCTTCCGGTCTCACCCGTAGTGCTGTGGCTCTCCAAGGGTCGCGTGGTCGTCTCGCAGACCTACGCCAACTTGCAGGACGGCGGCAAGTACCGGCACCTGATCCAGGATTTCACGATTCGGCTGCTGTCCGAATACGATGCCGAGGATGTCGCGGACCCTGACGTTCCGCTGATCTACTTCGCAACTGTCGGCACGTTCAATCAGCGGGACCGAGAAAAGGGCGACCGGCTCATCTTCCGCAGCGACATCGACACCGCGGAAGAGTCGACGTGGGAGGCGCTCAAACGGCGGGAGACGACCGACGGGACGAGGCGTCCGCTGCTGGTGGTCTACGACGAGGGTCACAACCTCAGCGACCAGCAGACGAATCTGCTGCTCGAGCTGGAACCTGATGCGCTGTTCGTCGCGAGCGCGACGATGCGCCTCACTGCTGCGCTAACCACGATAGTGAACAGCCTGGAACAGCGCGGCTGGTCTCAAGAGGAATTGAAGACCACGGTGCTAAGCAGTGATGTCGTCGCCGCTGGATTGATCAAGCGGGACATCGTCATGGGCGGGTACCAAGCCGCTGCGCCAAAGACGATCGACGACATGCTGACGAGCATGGAGACTGCCGACGAAGCGGCAAAGAAGGAGGGCCTATCCTTCCGCCCCAAAGCGATCTACGTCTCGAAGACGAACATCGTCGAGGGCAACAGTTTTGTGCGTGACGATCCAAAGCGACCGTTCAAGCAGCGCGAGGCGCCACCCATCTTGATCTGGCGGTACTTGGTCGAGGAGAAGGGCATCGACCCGCGAACCATCGTCGCCTACTGCACGCTGGCCTTCGACAAGAACTACCCACCGCCCGAGACATTCCAGCTCCTGAAGGGCGGCGACGCGGACTACGACAAGTTCATCGCCGGCAACTTCCGCCACGTCATCTTCAATCAGAGTCTGCAAGAGGGCTGGGATGATCCGGCGTGCTACTTCGCATACATCGATAAGAGCATGGGGTCGAACGTCCAGGTCGAGCAGGTCATCGGTCGGCTCCTACGCCAGCCGGACGCCAAGCACTATCCGGATGACGTCCTGAATACCGCGAGCTTCTTCGTACGCGTCGACGGTCGTGGCGTCTTCGCGGACCTCGTCGGCGACGTGCGCTCCCGTCTTGCGGTCGACGCTCCGAGCGTTGGCTTCACCACATACTCAGGTGGCAGCAAGGAACGCCCAGTGCCGTACGACCCGAAGGAAGCGAAGACCGTGCCGGCACTGGTGCTGGACGCCGCCGAGGCCCTCCCCGCCGTGGAGAAGATCATCGACGAGATGACCGACTACCGCGAAGACAATGGGGCCAACATCCGTGCGCAAGGTGAGCGTGCTCTCGTCCAGCAACGCATTGGCAGTGGAGATTCGGCAGAGGTCGCGTGGGTTCCCTATGAGCACAACAACGCCGTGTCAGCGCGGTGGATCTTCACGCTCGCCGTGGGCAGACAGTACCCAGCAGCCCTGGGTGTGGCCCGATCAGACGATCCGAAGTTCGACGCTAAGGTGGAGTTGAGCAGCAACGCCGCACGGCACATTGAGAAGACCGCCGACGAGGTCGTGACGACGTACCTCGACCGCGTGAACCTTCTGCAGCGCAACCACAACCCGTACGAGGTTGGAACGGCAATGGTGCGTCCCGACGAGGCGACCTCGTACGAGTATGCGCTCCACCAGGCGTATAGCGGGCTGAATCCATTTGAACGGGAGTTTGCCGCTGCGCTAGATAACGGGCGGGTGACCTGGTGTCGCAACCCGTCGCAGAGTGGATACCGGATTCCGCTGCCGACCCGCGGCAGCAGCCGAAACTTCTTTCCGGACTTCCTGGCTTGGAAAGGAACTCATGTCTTCGCGCTCGACACGACGGGCGACCATCTGCTACTAGAAAAGACGGCGAGAAAGCTGCTAGTACCGAATACAGCCGGCAAGAAGCTACGAGTCCACGTTCGGCTGATTTCCAAGGGCGAATGGAATGCGGATGTGGAGCGGGTTTCGCGGAGTGGCGTGACGGTTTGGCAGCTCGCCGCGGACCGGTCGCTCCGGGCAGTTGCTTGCGCGACGATCGCAGACGCGCTGAAGCTCTGTCTCAAGCCGTAGCCAGAGACCGGTCGCGATCCTACCGGCCAGGCGGCCGCGGCGGCGTCTCTTGTGCCAACGGTCTGCATGCGGAGGATCGAGAAACATGTCTCACAGAAGGACGTTAAGCAGCCACCAAGTCGACCTGCTTCGGTGGATCGGGGACGGTTGTCCGCCTCCAGCGCCTGGAGGCGGAGGCGTCGCATACAGGATCTCTGCAGCCGCGTTACACAGGCGTGGGCTTGTGCGAGTTACGGGTCGCGGTCCGGCCTGGAACGCGAGTCTCGCGCCGAAAGGTCGAGAGTATCTGGATCAAGTTGACGGAGACGATCCACCAGACGCCAGGCAGGCAAACCACTCCGTCACCCAGCAGCTGGTCGACGACGTTATAGCGGCCGGTGGCTCATGCCGGTTCCCGCAACAGCGTTGGCACGCCCGCGGTTCCGTCGACTTCGAGCGGCGGGCGCGCCTTGCCGAGGTATACGGGAAGGTGCCGGCGGAGAAGCGTCTCGTGGTGCGACGTGTGTCGAACGACGAGATCGAGGTTGTCCTCGAAGAAGCCCCGGGGTACGTCTCTGGTCGTCTTGAGGTGACTCCAGTTCGCGTGCCGACGCGGGTCGGCCGCTACCACGCAGCAGCACGGTGGTTTCGCGAGCGTACAGAGCGACACGAGGTCTCCCGCAGCCAGCTTGCGCGCGCCACCCGACTGATTCACGCGATCGCGATGGAAGCGGACCGTCGCGGATGGCAGCCGGGATCCCCGGTCCCCTCCAGGAACGGGTACGGCCGCCAGACCTGGACGGCCACCAAGGATGGCCACCTTCGAGTCAGCGCTGGCGCCGAACACTTCTGGTTCCGCTTGAAGGAGGAGGGCGTTCACATGCGCGGCCCCTGGGAGGACGATGTCCGGCGATACCGCGGCACTTCAGCCGACTCGTGGTGGCATCGCGATCGCCCTATCCCCCGCGGCGCGTATGACGCGGCTGGCAACGGCAAGCTCCAAATCGAACTCCATACCGACCGAGCATGGATCGCCCACGGGCGCCAACGGCACTGGTCGGACAGGGCCTCATGGACATTGGAGGAGCGAATCCCGGACCTCTTTCGCGAGCTCGCCGAACGCGTCGAGGAAGGCCGCCGGCACGATGAAGAGAAGCGCATCGCCAACCAGGGAGCTGCAGAAGAAGCTCGGCGCGTGGCCGAGGAACGGCAGCGTCAATGGCAGATCGCGATGGAACGCGCGCGCGACGCGCTGATCGAATCAGACCGGGCTATGGCCCTCCAGCGACAAGCTGAAGCCTGGCATACCGCCACGCTCCTACGCCGATACTGCGACGCTGTTCAAGCCAACTACGGGGATCGAGCTGAGACCGTTGACTGGCTGCGGTGGGCTCGCTCCTACATCACGACGATCGATCCACTGCGGGAACCACCAAGGACACCAGATCCGCCCGACCCAACGCCGGAAGCCTTGGCACCTCACCTACCTAAGGGATTCAGCGCGAACGGGCCACCAGTGAGCACCTACTCGCCACGGGGGCGGTGGCCGGCTCTCGACGGCGATTGACGATCTGTCCGCTGACCGGACGTGCCGCGCTGCTTCTTGAGGGTGCGAACCAGGCGCCGAAATTCCTTGTCGCTGGTGTCGAGTTGTTTGATCGTGAACGTCTGCTGGCCATGAAGCCGGTTTGGCACGTCGTCAGGAGTTGCCCCCGGAAGAACGACCAGAACGACTTTCCGGCGGAATTCATCCTGGTTCTTCGAGAAGATTCCGTAGAGCTCGTCCGCTTCAGCGGCCGCTCCGGCGCCAACGGTCGGGGCATTTGTGCCGTCCCATCGCTGTCTCCACTCTTTGCTGACAGCGACGATTACGACGTCACTCTCCCTGATCTGAGTGGGTCCATATCGATGCCAGTCCATTCCCAGCTCATCCTGATGGTGTAGGTCGATATCGGCGTTAACGCGTTCCTCACGGAGGAGCTTTGCGAACCTCGCGAGCGTGTCCTCCCAGGCTCGACCAGCGTGCGCCCACGAAACGAACACGGACGGCAGCCCCAGTCGAGCGACATCTCCTTTCAGCCAAAAGAATCGCCGTCGGGTGGTGCCGACCCGTGTCCGAGCGGGAACGACCTGCGTTAGATAGTTGGCGAGACCTTCCCGCACCAATTGATCGGCGCCTCGGCGCAGCGTCGACTTCGAGATGCCGTACCACTCGCTAGCCGTCTCGAGGGGGAGAGTGAACGTGTCCGGCTTCAGGGAACGGCTGATCAGGAGCGCAGCCTTCCCAGGGAGGTCGAGCCGCTGGTCATAACGGTTGAGCCAGTATGCGTGAGGAAGGGTGAAGTAGTGCTGCCCCGGCTGCGTGGGGCGGACGAAAGCCGAGCCGTTGCCAGATTCATCGAGTAAGGACACCTCAGCTGACCTGGCCTGCACGTCGTCCGATTCGATGAGATCCATGTTGATGAGCAGCTCGAGGGATCGACGGAGCGCCGTTCGAGCAGCTCGCTCGGACTGACCAGGCCGCCGTGCGAGGAGTTGCCAAACCGCAAACTCGACCGCCACTTGGTGCGGCGGTGACTCCGTGGCCGCCCGCAGGAGCAAGTAGGTATCGAGGGCATGCTCGTGCCGGGTGGCGACGAGCGTTCCGAGAGCACCCGGAGTTGGCGGTCGCCCCCGAATCTGCAGGAAGGTCTCTCGAATCGGGACAAACTGGTGTCCCGAATCGCGAAGCAGATGGAGAATGGCGTCCCGCCGGCCCGGAACAGGTGGTGCCACCGAGTCGTGTGTGTTCGTCCGCCGAGTGTTCATCTCGCGAGCCGACACCGCGATTCTTTTACTGATTGACGTTAGAGGTTTCGGATTACTAAAGGGTTCCTCGCGTGTGCAGCACCGACTATCCGTTCAAGCCGGCGGGCTGGCAAGGCGGGCGCAAGGCGGAATCCTATATCGGTCAGCGCCGATTGGAGGACCCGAGACCGCCCCACGGAGTCGAGCTTCCATCAGTGTCCGAGTTCCTGCAATCCCTATAACCCGAAACCGGTTTGACGCCGTCCGACGGCTCTGGCACACTACGACTCCGAACACATGTTCGGACAAAGGAGCCGGTTGTGGAGCTATCACCAAGACAGCGCGAGATCCTCGAGTTCGTGAACACGCACGTCGATGCGCACGGCTATCCGCCAACCGTTCGGGAGATCGGGCATGCTGTGGGGTTGACTTCCCCCTCGACCGTCCACGCGCACCTCGCTCGGCTCGAGAACTCTGGCCTGATCCGGCGCGACAAGACCAAGCCCCGGGCGCTCGAGGTCATCGAGGGAGGGCGCATGCGCGAGCGCGCCGCCGCCCACGTCGAGGCGCCCAGCCGCAGCACCGTGCTCCCGCTCGTCGGTGAGGTCGCGGCCGGTACCGGCCTGGTCGCGGACGAACACGTCGAGGACATGGTCGCAGTGCCCGAGCAGCTGTGCGCGGATGCCGACTTCCTGCTCACCATCAACGGCGACAGCATGGTCAACGCCGGCATCCTCGATGGCGACCTGGTCGTCGTTCGCAAGCAGGACGACGCCCGGAATGGCGAGATCGTCGTTGCCCTGATGGGCGACGAAGATGCGACCGTCAAGCGGTTCTTCCGCGAGTCCGGCCGGGTGCGCCTGCAGCCCGAGAACGATGAGATGGATCCCATGTATCCAGAGCAGGTGAAGATCCTCGGGGTGGTCAAGGCGGTGCTGCGCAGGCTATGAGCCACATGCGGACAGTCGACGACGCGTTCGGTCCCACGCTCGACGAGGTGCTGGTGGCCGCGCTTCGGCGGGCGGCTCGGCCCGCGCGTTCGGCGATCTGTCCGGTCTGCGAAGGCACCATGCGGCGTCCCTCGGACGGCGGCTCGCTGCTCTGCGGCGAGTGTGGCAGTTCGATCGAGGACGCCGAGACCGCGCACGACCAGCTGCGGCTCGTCGCGTAAGCCGCGCGCCTCTCGCGGCGCCCCTGCCAGAATGCCCGGGTGAGGACGCGGCGCCAGTTCCTTGCGTCGGCAGGTCTGCTGCTCGCCGGCACCGGATGCCTCGGACGGGGCAGCTCCAGCGTCGAGACGTTCGGCTCCGGCTTCATCTCCAAGGATCAGCCCCTCGAGAAGACCGTCTGCATCCTTTCCTCGGGAGGCAAGGTGCCGGCCTTCGCCATCTCCGAGTTCCAAGAGCGCACCGGCGTCAAGGTGCACGTTGAGACCGCCGGAACCGATCAGTCGCTGCTCCTGCGCCTCGCCGCCGGCGGCTACGGCACCTACGACCTGATCATGGTCGGCGCCGACTCACTCGGCTACCTGGTCGACTCAAAGCAGGTCGAGCCCATCGCTCGCAGCCTGGTGCCGGGCCTGTCGCTGCTCCAACCGCCGTTCAACGACTCCCCCGAGGATGGTGGGCTGCGCCACGACGTGCCGGCCTGGTACGACATGGTCGGCGTGGCCGCCCGCGACACCGCCGACCTCGGCGAGGAGTCCTGGGCCGCATTCTTCACCCTCGCCGAGCGCCGACCCGGGCGCGTCGCCGTCCCCGACCGGGCCGACGACGTGATCGGCGCGACACTCGTCTCGCTCGGGCACCCGTGGGACAGCGACTCCAGTGGCGACCTCAACGACGCCGAGACGCGCCTGCAAGAGGTGTTCTCCGGCCTCCGCATCATCGGCAGCCGGGCGCCCTCGGAGGCGCCCGCCACTAGCGCCCCTGCGCTCGCCCAGCTCGTCCGCGCCCGCGCGTACCGGACGCCGCCCGTCGGCACCCGCTTCTTCCTGCCCTCAGAGGGGGGAGCCCTCGACGTGCGAAGCTACGCCATCCCCGCGTACGCCCCGCACCCCGTCGCCGCGCACGCGTGGCTCCAGAACTGGCTGCAGCCGGTCGTCGAAGCCGGATCGATGTCGGAGCTCCAGCTACCCGTGCCGCTGCTGCAGGCGCGAGCCCTGATCGACCCGGCGCTCGCCGAGAACCAGGCGATCTGCCCGCCCGTCACCGCCCTCCAGGCGTCCATCGAGCCGGTGATCTCAGCCGACGGGGAGGCCGCGCGGCAGCAGATCTGGACGGCCCTGACGGCATGACAGGCCCGCTCGCATGGCTGCTGATCTCGGCGCTCGCCCTGCTTGCGCCGCCGACGCACGGCCCCAC